>Ga0209566_100978_pt1 | contig 12623 bp, 8 predicted proteins | sample Araplavi_mTSA_r2_2_FD_184287 | JGI IMG/M metagenome (GOLD analysis project Ga0209566, IMG submission 184287) | Arabidopsis root microbial communities from North Carolina, USA - plate scrape CL_Cvi_mTSA_r2 (SPAdes) (version 2) | ecosystem: Host-associated > Plants > Roots > Endosphere | place: USA...
CGTCGCGACCGCGTCGGCGATCGGCGCGCTCGCCGGCCTCGTGCAGCCGGTCGCGGACAAGGACCTGACCGGCCCGCTCGCGCACCTGAACGGCCGGCCGGCCGCCTTCGACGTCGTGCTGCACCGGCTCTACAACCCCGAGGGCATCACGCAGTACAACGTCGTGCCGGGCCTGATGGGCGTGATCCTGACGATGACGATGGTGATGATGACGGGCCTCGCGATCACGCGCGAACGCGAGCGCGGCACGATGGAGAACCTGCTCGCGACGCCCGTGCGACCGCTCGAGGTGATGACGGGCAAGATCGTCCCGTACGTGCTGATCGGGCTGATCCAGGTGTCGATCATTCTCGCGGCCGCCCGCTTCGTGTTCGAGGTGCCGTTCGTCGGCGGCGCGTTCGCGATCTACCTGTCCGCGCTGCTGTTCATTGCCGCGAACCTGACCGTCGGCATCACGCTGTCGTCGCTCGCGCAGAACCAGTTGCAGGCGATGCAGCTCGCGGTGTTCTACTTCCTGCCGAACATCCTGCTGTCGGGCTTCATGTTCCCGTTCGCCGGGATGCCGAAGTGGGCGCAGTTCATCGGCAACCTGCTGCCGCTCACCTACTTCAACCGCCTCGTGCGCGGCATCCTGCTGAAAGGGAACGGCTGGAACGACCTGTGGCCATCCGTATGGCCGGTCGCGCTGTTCACCGTCGTCGTGATGGGCATCGCGTTGCGCTTCTACCGGCGCACGCTCGACTAGGACCGCACGATGAAGCCGGCTTCGCGTCGCCCCCTCCACGCCACCCGCTGGTGCACGCTAGCCGTCGCCGCGCTGCTCGTCGCCGGATGCGCGGTCGGGCCGGATTTCCGCGCGCCGGATGCGCCCGCCACGCAGCGCTACACGCGCGGCGAACCGCCGGCGACGACGGCAGCCGCCGGCCCGACAGGCGATGGCCAGACGTTCGCATCGGCCGAACACACTCCGCAGCACTGGTGGACGCAGTTCGGCTCCGAACCGCTGAACCGGCTCGTCGATACCGCGTGGCGCAACAGCCCGACGCTTGCCGAAGCCCGTGCGCGGCTCGACGAAGCGCGCCAGAACCATGCGGCCGAAGCCGGCGCGACGATGCTGCCGAAAGTCGATGCGAGCCTGTCCGCGACGCGCGAGCAGGTCGACACGACCGCGTTCGGCCTGCCGGCCAGCGTGCCGAGCCCGGGGCCGTTCACGCTTGATGACGCGTCGGTGAGCGTGTCGTACGTGCTCGACGTGTTCGGCGGCAACCGGCGCGCGCTCGAGGCGCTGCGCGCGCAGGTCGACTACCAGGCCTATACGCTCGACGCCGCGCGCCTGACGCTCGCGGGTAACGTCGTCGCCACCGCGATCCTGCGCGCGTCGCTCGCGCAGCAGGTCGCGCTTACGCGGCAGCTGATCGATGCGCAGACGCGGCAGTTGCGCATCGTCGAAGCGCGTTTCGCTGCCGGTGGCGTATCGCAGGCCGATGTGCATGCGCAGCGCGCGTTGCTCGCGCAGACGCAGGCGTCGCTGCCGCCGCTCGCGACCCGCCTCGCGCAGTCCGGCCACCGGCTCACGATCCTGCTCGGCGCGCCGCCCGCCGACGCGATGCTGCCCGACCTCACGCTGGATGCGCTCGCGCTGCCTCGCACGCTGCCCGTCGCGCTGCCGTCGACGCTCGCACGCGAACGGCCCGACATCCGCGCCGCCGAAGCCATGCTGCACCAGGCGAGCGCGAACGTCGGCGTGGCCACCGCGAACCTGTATCCGCGCTTTTCGGTTTCGGCGGGGATCGGCTCGGAGCGCACGCGTATCGCGGACATCGTGAGCGGGCTCAACGTGTGGAACGTCGGCCTCGGCCTGACGCAACCGCTCTTTCACGGCGGCGAACTGCGCGCGAAGAAACGGGCGGCCGAAGCGGCGTACGACGCCGCGTTCGCGAGTTACCGGGAAACCGTGCTCGAGGCGCTGCAGCAGGTGGCCGACGCGATGCGCGCGGTCGAGCACGACGCTGCCGCATGGCAGGCTCGGGACACGGCGGCACGGGAAGCGGCGGCCAGCAATACGATTGCCGGCGACCGTTACGCGGCGGGCGGGATCAGCACGTTCGACCTGCTCGATGCACAGCGGCAGGTACTGCAGACGGCGCTCGACCGTACGCGCGCACAGGCCGACCGGCTTGCCGATACGGCGGCGTTGTTTCAAGCGCTCGCGGGCAGCTGGACGAACGACGCGGCGGAGTGAGTGCGCGGTGCAGGTTCAATGCGGCGATCGAAGCGGAGCGATCGCGCGACGCGGGTTTGACCCAGCGATAGAAACGGAGCGACAGGATGCGGGCTTGACGCAGCGATAGAAGCGGAATGACGGCGCGATGCGTGCTCGACGCAACGACCGCGGCGCGACATTCGCACGAATCGCGCGGGCATGAAAAAACCGGCCCGAAGGCCGGTTTTCATACCGCATGCCGCAAGCGGCGCTCGCGCGCCGCGCGACGTCAGAAGCGGTGGATCATGCCGACGCCGACGCCGATCTGGTTCTGCTTCGAACCTGCGCCCACGCCGTCGCCGATCGACGTCGTTGCAGCGATGATCTTGCCGCCGTTCAGCGTGTTGCCGCTCGCGTGCTGGTACGCCTCAACCGCGTACAGGCCCGTGCGCTTCGACAGGCTGTAATACTGCGACACCGTGACCTGGTGGTACTTGGCCGAGCTCGTGATGCCGTTCGACTGCGTTGCCGCCGTGTACGAGTAGCCTGCCGCGAAGTCCCACTGAGCGACCGGCTTCCAGTGCAGCACGGCGCCAGCCGTGTTGAAGATCGCCGTGTTCTTGAAACCCGAACCCGTGCCCGGAATGTATTGAACATTCGAGTACGACGCCGAAATGTCCCACGCCGGCGAGAACTGGTAGCCAGCCGTGACGGCCAGGCGCTGTTGCGACTGCGCGAACTGGTAGCCATTGTTGATCGACGAAACTGCCGGCTCGACACCGTTGGTGCCGGCTGCGTTCAGGCCGTTCTGCACCGTCGAGTTCGCGCCCCACGCGCCGCCGCCGAGCGTCGAGTTGTTGACTCGCTGGTAGCCGACCGCGATGCCTGCCGGGCCGTTCAGGTACTGGATCGCCGCGCTCCACGTCGAGCCGCGGTTCGTCGCGCCTGCGACGCCGCCGAACGAGTACGAACCGCCGACCGTGAAGCCGTAGAACTTCGGCGACATGTAGACGAGCGAGTTGTTCGCGCGGTAGCTGGTATCCAGCGAATCGATATCGCCCGGGTGCGCGCCGTAGTAACCGGTCAGCCAGGTCGTCGGGCTGTACGGCGACAGCAGCGTGTAGTACGCGGTGTACTGGCGGCCGGCCGTCAGCGTACCGTACGTATTGTTGGTCAGGCCAACCCACGCCTGACGCGTGAAGATGCCGTTGGTCCATTGCGACGAACCGTTAGCCGTGTTGACGCCGGCTTCCAACTGGAAAATCGCCTTCGTGCCGCCGCCGAGATCTTCGCTGCCCTTCAGGCCGAAGCGGCTGCCTGCCCACACGCCGGTGGACATCTGCACCTTCGAGTGACCACCCGTGGTCGCGCCGACTGCCGACGAGTTGTTTTGGTATGCGATACCGTTATCGACGATACCGTACAGGGTCACGCTGCTCTGTGCGTGGGCGGCGGTAGCGGCTGCAAGGCCCGCTGCCGTCATGGCGAAAGCGACGCGCTTTTTCATTGATTCTCCGTCCTCAAAGAATGATTTCTTTTCTGGTGTGGTTTTATGACTGACACATGTGCGAGTACATGCCGACGCGATTCTGACGGATTACCAATCATTTCCCAACATGCGCAGTCGGTCATCGTATGATCGACGCAACGCACGGGTTCACCAAGCAGTTACATAACACCTGAAAACGCTTACGCGGCGGGCTTTTCCGGCATTTCCCGGTGAAAACCCTAGCTTTACATTTTTACGGGTGCAACACGACCGTCGGATGTTGTCAGATGCCTTCGGCGAAATACATCTTACAAATGCGCGACCGCGGCTGACGCCACGATTCACGCCGCCGCGAAGGATCGCTGACGTTCATGACACCCACGTTTCGCGAAACGAAATAATGAAAACGTTTTTAGACGATGCGGGAGAGCTGGCCCGGCGAACGCGGGCCGAGGGGCGACGCCGGCACCTGTCGCGCCGGCATCGTTCGGTGGGTGTCAGCGTGTGACCGGCTGCGCGAGACGCGCGCTCACGGCATCGGAAAGCGCGGTCATGCGCGCGCGAATCGCCGTGTTCGAGCCGACCAGCGCGAGCGACGACGCCATGATCCGGTAGACGCGCTTTCTCGGCACCTTGGCCGGCTTCGCCGGATCGAGCCACGCGTCATGGCCGGCCAGCAGTTCGAGCGTTTCGAGGCCGATCATGATCGGCCACAGGCATGCCAGCCGCAGCCGCACGAAGCGGCGCGGGATCGCAACGGTATACAGGCATGCGTCGCGATACTGGTCCAGCGTCACGCGCAGCAGGTCGACCAGCACGCCGCGCGCGCGCGCCGACGCATCGGGCAACATCAGGTCGGCGACGCTCAGCCCGTGCGCGCCCAGCACATCGTCGGGCAGGTAGCAGCGGCCGATGCGCAGGTCCTTCGCGCAGTCGCGCAGGATGTTGGTCATCTGCAGCGCCTTGCCGAAGCGGATGCCCTTCTCGACCATGTCCGGCAGGTTCCAGCCGCGCGCGGCCGGCGTGTGCATGCCCGTCATGTCGGTCCAGAACTCGCCCACGCAGCCGGCGACGAGATACGTGTAGCGGTCGAGTTCGTCGCGCGTCCGCAGCGACGCGACCCGCCCCGATTGCTCGTCGGGGAACGTGCGCAGGTCGAATACCATCCCCGCCGTCAGCGTCGCGACGACCTTGCGGATCGACGCGCGATCGGCGTCCGGCTGCGCGCGCAGCAGCGCGAGCATCGGCTCCATCGAGCCGAGCAGCACGTGCTCGTGCGAATCGGTCTGCATCCGCGTCACGTCCTCGAGCGCACGCGACAGCGCGACGCCGTCGCCGAGCTGCTCGACCTCGTCGCGCAGCTCGGTCAGCAATGCCGCCCGGCGATCGGGCGCGACGAGCGCCGTATCGGCGATCGTGTCGGCGGCCCGCGCGAGCAGGTACGCGAGGCCGACCGGGCCGCGCATGCCGTCGGGCAGCACGCGCAGCGTCAGGTAGAAGGAGCGGGAAACGTTCTTCAGCAGGTCGCCGAGCAGGTAGGCGGAATCGGTTCGAGTCGTCATGGGTCGGGAAAAATCGGCCGGCGCGGGCCCCGGACGCACACGGGCGCCGGGCGCCCGCGCCAGCCCGCGAGTCGCCGCATCGTCACGCCAGGCGGGCGTCCGGCCCGGCACGGCGATGCAAAATTCCCGCAAGTTTAGTGCATCCGGCGCACGGCCTGCCCGGGACGGCCGGAATGCGTCGCCCGTCGGGCCGCCGTCAACCGCCCCGCCGCGCATATCGCGCCCCGAAAACAAGAAACGGAAAGGCTGAAGTAATACATATGTAATTATTCGGTGCGACGATCGCGTCCCATCCGACTCCGTGCGACACGGCACGACAGCCGCACCGCCGGAGCGACCGCCCCTTTCCGACTCTCGTTTCGAAGGTTCACCGACATGCTCTTCAAGCGCCCGACCTCCCTGCGCTACGTCCCGTTCGCCTGTGCCGCCGCATTCCTGCTCGCCGCGTGCGGCGGCGACGACGTCGCGTCCGATCCCACCCAGCCGATTTCCGCGAAGATCCAGGTGGTCGGCCATCGCGGCGCGAGCGCGCTACGCCCCGAACACACGCTGGCGTCGTACCGCCAGGCGATCGAGGACGGCGCGGACGTGATCGAACCCGATCTCGTGTCGACGCGCGACGGCGTGCTCGTCGCGCGCCACGAGAACGAGATCTCGGGCACGACGAACGTGTCCGCGCTGCCGCAGTTCGCGAGCCGCAAGGCGACCAAGACGATCGACGGCGCGCAGCTGACCGGCTGGTTCACCGAGGATTTCACGCTCGCCGAACTGAAGACGCTGCGCGCCCGCGAGCGCATTCCGCAGGTCCGCCCCGCGAACACCGCGTACAACGATCAGTTCGAGATTCCGACGTTCGACGAAATCGTCGCGCTCGCGAAGCAGATGTCCGCACAGACCGGCCGCACGATCCACCTGTATCCGGAAACCAAGCACCCGACCTACTTCCAGTCGATCGGCCTGCCGCTCGAGGACCGCCTCGTCGATGCCCTGCTGAAGGATGCGTACACGGCCCGCACCGCGACCGTCTACATCCAGTCGTTCGAGGTCGCGAACCTGAAGGCGATCCGCAACCGGATCAAGTCAAGCCAGCCGAACTGGAAGCTCGTGCAGCTGATGGACGAAGCCGGCCAGCGCCCGTACGACTTCGTGAAGGCGAACGACAAGCGCACCTACGGCGACCTGTCGACGCGCGACGGCATGCGCGAGGTCGCGACCTATGCGAACGGCGTCGGCCCGTACAAGACGTCGATCATCGCGGTCGCCGCGGACGGCACGCTGCAGCAGCCGACGCAGTACGTGCGCTACGCGCACGAGGCCGGCCTCGTCGTGCATCCGTACACGTTCCGCCCGGAGAACAACTTCCTGCCCGCGTCGCTGAAGGACGGCGGCACGCCGGCCACGCGCAACACGGCAGGCTCGGTGCGCGAGATCCAGGCGTACCTGCGCGCGGGCATCGACGGCTTCTTCACCGACGATCCTGCCGTCGGCCGCACGGCCGTCGATACGTTCAAGCGCTGACACGCGCGTCGACCGGGCGCGGCGCGCGACGCGCGCGTTGCGCCCGGTTGCATCGCATCGGTCAGATCACGTTGAAGTGGTGCGTGCCGTCCCGCTTCAACTGGTCGACCAGCCCGTATTCCCAGTCGAGATACGCCTGCATCGCGGCCGCCGCGTTGTCGGTGCCTTCGTACGGGCGCCGGTAGCGGTCGATGCGCGGCGAGGCGAGATGCGTCTCGCCGCTTTCGAGCGGCAGTCCGGCGTCGATCCACGCGGCCGTGCCGCCGGTGAGCACCCGGATCTCGGCCGAAGCCGGCAGCAGCGCACGCGCGTCGTCCGCCGCAAACCGCGCGAGCAGGCTCGACCCGCACGTGAACACATAACGCTTCGCGGCCGGAATCGCCGCGAGCGCGTCGCGCAGCTGCGCACGCACGGCGAACCACGCGCCCGGGATATGGCGCTTCACGTAGTTCGCGCTGGCCGTCACGTCGACGATCGCCAGCTCGCCCGGCGCCGCCTCCTTCAGCCAGCCCGCGAGCGTCGCGGGCGATACCTCCGCCACGGCCGGCGTCGCCGGCACGTCGCGCGGCGGCTGGCCGCGCTCGCCGAAAGCGGCCGCGCCGGCCGGCTCGACGACACGCACGTCCCAGCCCATCTGTGCAAGCCACGACGCGGTCATGTCGGCACGCACGCCGTCGTCGTCGGCGAGCACGCTCCGCGCGCCGCGCACGGCTGCGTGATGGTCGGTCTCCTGCACGAGCTGGCCGCCCGGCGTGCTCAGGAAACCGGGCAGATGGCCGGCTTCGTATTCCTCCGGCGTGCGCACGTCGAAGCGGTACAGCGTGCGGCCCGGTTCGTCGAGCGCGGCGACGTCGGCGAGCGCGATGCGCGGCACGCCCGCGCGTTCGGCCACCGCGCGCGCAGCGCGGCGTGCTTCGTCGCGCTGCGTCGCGTCGATGTCGTCCGGAAAGCGCCGCGCGGCCCCCCGCTCGAGCGTCTGGCCCGCGAGCGTCCAGCCGATCGTGCCGTTGCGCAGCGCCGCGACCGGATTCGGCAGCCCCGCGTTGACGAGCGACTGCGTGCCGATGATGCTGCGCGTGCGTCCCGCGCAGTTGACGACGACCTGCGTCGCCGGATTCGGCGCGAGCGCGCGCACGCGCAGCACGAGTTCCGCGCCGGGTACGCTCGTCGAGGTCGGGATGTTCATCGTCTGGTATTCGTCGAAACGGCGCGCGTCGACGATCACGACATCGGCCTGCGCGTCGATCAGCGCCTGCACCTCCTGCGCGGACAGCGACGGCGTATGCCGCTCGGCCTCGACCCATTCGCCGAACGACTTGCTCGGCACGTTCACGTCGATGAACAGTTCGCCGCCCGCCGCGAGCCAGCCCGCGAGGCCGCCGTCGAGCAGCCGCACGTCGGTGTAGCCGAGTTGCGCGAGCTTCTCGGCCGCGCGCGGCGCGAGATCCTCGCCGCCGGCTTCGCCGAATACGACGATCGGCGTGTCGCGGCGCGGAATCCGCGTCCACGCGTCGAGTTCGAGTTTCGACAGCGGAAAGTTGGCGGCCCACAGCGGGTGGCCCTGCGCGTACGGATCTTCCTCGCGTACGTCGATCAGTGCGATCTCGTCGCGGGCAAGCAGGCGCGCACGCACATCCTGGTACGACGCGACGGGAAAACGGGAAGTGGAATCGGCGGAGTGCGTCACGATGTCTCTGTATTGAATGCGTTGAAGTCGGTGAAGAAAGCGGAACGGTTCAATCTTGGGCCCGCCGGCGCGTGCGGGCAACTGGCCTTCCGGCCGGCCGCATCGGCAGGCGTTGCATCAGGCGTTCGAATAGCCGGACACGAAGGGTTTCACGGTGCCGTCGTCCAGGTACACCGCGCGCTCGACCTTGCCGATGTTCGCGCCGTACACGTGGATGCTGATCGATACCTGATCGGCGAACGCGTTGGTCACGCGATGGACGTCGCCGATGCGCGGCGACACGGCCTCGATCTCGCCCGGCGCCAGCCGCACGGCTTCGCCGGACGGCACCGGCCGGCCCGCTGCGTCGAACCGGTACGGCTGCGAGAATTCGCCGCCGCGCAGCATCCCGATCAGCCCCCACACCGTGTGGTTGTGGATCGGCGTCGTCTGGCCGGGGCCCCACACGAAGCTGACGACCGAGAACCGCTCGTCCGGGTCGAGATGCAGCAGGTATTGCCGATAGCGCGCGGGGTCGGGCTGCGCGAACGCGTCGGGCAACCAGTCGTCGTGTTCGACGAGCGCGGCGAGCAGCGCACCGCCCTCGTCGAGGATGCGCGCCTCGTCCGCGCCGGACGCGAGCAGCGCGCCCAGACCGTCGACGAACGGACGCAGCGGCGTCTGATGCAACGAAAGCGTACTCATCGGCTGGCTCCTCGAATATGATGCCGAATATGATGGATCGTCATGATGCACCTGAAAGACCATGCAGAACAAACATGAAAATTAGCGATATCGACGCTTTTGCAGCGGTGGTCCGCTGCCAGACCCTGAGCCAGGCCGCGGCCGAGCTCGGGATGACGCAGCCCGCGATCACGCGGCGCGTCCAGAATCTCGAGGAAGCGCTCGGCGTGACCCTGCTCGATCGCAACACGAAGCCCCCGCGCCCGACCGACATCGGCCGGCAGGTCTTCGAGCAGTGTCGCGCGATCCTGCGCGAAGTCGATGCGCTGCGCGAGCTGACGGCCGGCGAGCAGCCGCCCGCCGGCGAGTTCCGGATCGGGCTCACGCAGGGCCTCGGCGAACTGATGCTGCCCGCGCTGATATCCGAACTGGCCGCGCAGTGGCCCGCGCTCGCGACGCAGGTCACGACCGCGTGGGGCGGCATGCTCGTCGAGCGCGTCGCCCGCCGCGAACTCGATGCGGCGCTCGTGTTCCTCGCGCGCGAGATGGTGCTGCCGGCACAGGTCGACGGCGAACGGCTGCTGGCCACGCGGCTCGTCGCGGTCGGCCGCAAGGGTGACTGGCCGCGCCGCAGCTACCGGCTCGCCGATTGCCACGCTCATGGCTGGGTGCTCAATCCCGACGGTTGCGGCTTTCGTGCGGGCCTGCGGCGCGCGCTCGACGCGCAGGGCCTGCCGATGCCGGTCACGCTCGACGCCTACGGCCGCGACCTGCAACTGCAGAGCGTCGCGAACGGCTTCGGCATCGGGCTGATGCCGCTGCCGCTCGTCGAAGGCAGCCCGCTGCGCGACGCGCTCGACATCGTGCCGCTCGCCGATTTCAAGCCGCACATCGATCTGTGGTTGCTGCGCCGGCACGATGCGGCCCGCTTCGGCGCGCCGCTCGCGGCCGTCGCCGCGCATGCGCGTGCGGCATTCACGCTGCCCGAGCAGGCGCACGACCAGGCTGCGTGACCCTATCGGGCGGCGGCAGCATCGCGCCGCCCGGTCGATGCTCGCGCCAGCCCTGCTCCGCTCACGCATCGCTGCGGCCGCGCCCGGTCTCGTTGACCGACGCCCCGCCCGTTTCCGTCTCGCCGCCCGCTTTGCCGCCCGCTTCGCCCTTCGTCTCGCCCTTCGCTTCGATCCGGCTCGCCGCGTCGAGCACCGCACGCCCCGCCGCCACCGCGATCGCGTCGTCCTGCGGCGTATGCACGCGGCTGCACAGCACGTCGCGATAGTGGCGTTCGAGCGGATTGGCGCGGCTCAGCCCGTGATTGCCCGACAGCTTCAGCGCCTGCTCGACCGCACGGATCGCGTGCTCGGTCACGGTGCGCTTGACCAGTCCGCTCGTCGTGACCAGCGGCGCATGACCCGCGTCGGTGCGCGCGACGTGATCGTCGAGCAGCACGCGGTTCGCGTGCAGCCAGCCCTCGATTTCGCCGACCGCTTCCTGCACGCGCGGCAGCGTCGCGAGCGGTGCGCCCAGCCCGCTTGGCGCACGCGTCGTCGCGAATTCGACCACCCAGTCGCGCGACGCACGCGCCACCGCGTCGTACAGGCTGCCGAGCAGCGCGACCATCCACGCCTGCTGGTCGGCCTGCGCGTCGGCATCCGCGTGGGTCGCGGCCGACACGGCCCATGCGTCCGGTGCGCGCACGTCGACCGCGTGATCGGCCGGCAGCCGGACGTCGTCGAACACGACCTCGTGGCTGCCCGACGCACGCAGGCCGAGGTGATTCCAGCTTTCGATCACGCGGATGCGATCGCCATCCGCATCGCGGTCGCGCGGCACGAGAAACACGCCGACGCGCGGCGCCGGTTCGTCGGTGCGCGCCCACACGGCCAGCCAGCGCAGCGCCGGAATCCCGGTGCTGTACAGCTTGTGGCCGGACAGCCGCCAGCCGTCGCCGTCGCGCCGGGCAACGGTTTCCGGCAGGCCGCCGCGCGACGGCGAACCGAGCGCGGGCTCGACCCGCAGCGCGTTGATCAGCGCACCGTGCGTGACCGCGCTGTCGAACACCGCGCGCCGCACCTGTGCGGGCCAGCGGTTGTCGGCCCGGCCGAGCGCGCGATGTTGCAGATAGGTCATCGTCAGCACCAGCGCGGTGGCCGGATCGGCCCGCGCGACGGCGGCGACGATCCGGCTCGCCTGCGCGAGCGTCGCACCGGCACCGCCATGCTCGCGCGGCACGACCTGCGCGATCAGCCCCGCGCGATGCAGCCGTGCGAAGTTCTCGTGCGGAAAGCGGCCATCGACGTCGTTGCGCGCCGCGTCGGCGGCAAGTTCCGGCGCGAGGCGCTCGAGCAGCGCGGCAACGCGTGCGTCGTCGGCATCGTCGGTGGGCAGGAGGCGCAGCGCGGGCGGCTGCGGCGACGGCGAGGAAGCGGCAAGGCTGGCGGACATCGAAACGGATTCCCTGGGTAATACGGACAGGCGGCAAGCGCGACGGAGATCGGCAACCGCGGCAATCGATCGCCACGCGGCGCGGCCTCTCATGAACCGGGCGATCCGCAACGCGTGCCCCCGGATTCGCCGGCGCCCGCGCGCCCGATCGTTCGTGAGCCCACAGCGTATGCGCAGCGCACACGCGCCCAAACCATGCAAATCTGATATTCAAATCGGGATTGATTATTTCCATTCCGCATGATCGCGGCGTTAACCTGCGCTCCATTCCTGCCCGGCCGCGCGCCGGGACATCCCCGCACCGGAGACCCAGATGAGCGTCGAATTCATCGGCATGATCCAGAGCCAGAAGCAGTCGGAAATCCACCCGCCGTCCGGCCCCGTGGTCGATCCCGGCTACGTGCGCGACTTTGCCCGCGCCCACGAGACGGCCGGCTTCGACCGGATCCTCGTGCCGCATCACTCGACCGGCCCGTCGGCGACGCTGACGATCGCGTTCGCGGCGGCCGCGACCGAGCGCATCCACTTCATGCTCGCGCATCGCCCGGGCTTCACCGCGCCGACGCTCGCCGCGCGGCAGATCGCGACACTCGACCAGTTCAGCCGCGGCCGGCTCGCCGTGCACTTCATCTCCGGCGGCTCGGACAGCGAGCAGCAGCGCGACGGCGATTTCCTCGATCATGACGCGCGTTATGCGCGCACCGACGAGTACCTCGGCATCCTGCGGCGGATCTGGACCGAAGCGCAGCCGTTCGATCACGACGGCGCGCATTACCGGTTCAAACAGGGGTTCTCGGAAGTGAAGCCGTTCCAGCAGCCGCATGTGCCGATCTATTTCGGCGGCGCATCGGAAGCCGCGCTCGCCGTGGCCGGCAAGCACGCGGACGTCTACGCGCTGTGGGGCGAATCGCTCGACCAGGTGCGCGACCTGACGACCCGGGTGCGCGCCGAAGCCGCGAAGCACGGCCGGCAGGTGCGTTTCTCCGTGTCGTTCCGCCCGATCCTCGCCGCGACCGAGGACGAAGCATGGGCGCGCGCGCATCGCATCCTCGACGA
>Ga0209566_100979_pt1 | contig 12621 bp, 12 predicted proteins | sample Araplavi_mTSA_r2_2_FD_184287 | JGI IMG/M metagenome (GOLD analysis project Ga0209566, IMG submission 184287) | Arabidopsis root microbial communities from North Carolina, USA - plate scrape CL_Cvi_mTSA_r2 (SPAdes) (version 2) | ecosystem: Host-associated > Plants > Roots > Endosphere | place...
CCTCGGCATGGGCAAGCCCATCGACTTTTCGATCGTGGCCAACGCTGCGTGGTTCGGTATGCCGCACTTCACGGCGCCTGTGTTCGATATGCGGGCCATGACGTTGCTCGCGCCGATCGCGGTGATCCTGGTCGCGGAGAACCTCGGCCACATCAAGGCCGTCAGCGCGATGACGGGCACCAGCCTCGATCGCTACGTGGGCCGCGCGTTCATCGGCGACGGGCTCGCGACGATCGTGTCGGGCAGCGTCGGCGGCACGGGCGTGACGACCTACGCGGAGAACATCGGCGTGATGGCCGTCACGCGGATCTACTCGACGCTCGTGTTCGCGGTCGCCGCGCTGATCGCGATCGTGCTCGGCTTCTCGCCGAAGTTCGGCGCGGTGATCCAGACGATTCCGGGCCCCGTGCTCGGCGGCGTGTCGATCGTCGTGTTCGGGCTGATCGCGGTGACGGGCGCGCGGATCTGGGTCGTCAACAAGGTCGACTTCTCCGACAACCGCAACCTGATCGTCGCGGCCGTCACGCTCGTGCTCGGCGCCGGCGACTTCTCGCTGAAGATCGGCGGCTTCGGGCTCGGCGGGATCGGCACCGCGACGTTCGGCGCGATCATCCTGTACGCGATCCTGCGCAAGGAAAAGGAACCGGGCCCGGTGGTCTGACCGGGAGCGGGCGGCGCGATGCCGCCCGCCGGCGCGGCCTCACGCGCCGGTATTCGACTGCGCCTGCAGCCACGCGCAGAACTGCGCGACAAGCGGATCGTCGGCCGGCGCGCGCGGCGCGATCCACCAGTAGCTGCGGGTCGCGATGCGCGGCCCCGCCAGCGGCATCACGAGCCGGCCGCTCGCGAGCTCGTCGTCGATCAGCGGCAACGGGCCGAGCGCGACGCCGAGCCCGTCGACGGCAGCCTGCAGCGCCAGGTAGAAGTGGTCGAACGACTGCCGCTTGCGCCCCTTCATCGTCACGCCGGCCGCCGCGAACCAGTCGCGCCAGCCTTCCGGCCGCGTATCCGAATGCAACAGCACGTGGCGCGCGAGATCGTCCGCGCGCGCGATCGGCGCGCGTTTGAGCAGCGCGGGGCTGCAGACCGGAATCACGCTTTCGTCGAGGAAGTGGCCGCTCGTGCAGTTCGACCAGTGGCCGGGGCCGCGGCGGACCGCGACGTCGAAACCGTCGAGCGCGTCGAGCGGCGCGTTCGACGTCGACAGCTTCAGCTCGACGTTCGGCACGTCGCGCTGGAACCGCGACAGGCGCGGCAATAGCCATTTCATCGCGAAGGTCGGCAGCGCGTTGATGCGCAGCACGCGCGCCGCGCCGGTGTTGCGCAGCTGCTCGGTCGCGTGCGCGATGCTGTCGAACGCCGCGCGCACGGTGTCCAGGTAGCGGCGGCCTTCGTCGGTGAGCTTCACGCGCTTGCCGTAGCGGTGGAACACCGGCTTGCCGAGCCATGCCTCGAACCCGGCGATCTGGCGACTGATGGCACCGTGAGTCACATGCAGCTCGTCGCCGGCGGCGCTGAAGCTTTCATGTCGTGCAGCGGCTTCAAAGGCCCGAAGCGCGGAAAAGGGCGGGAGATCGCGTGCCATGCTTGTGATTCTAGATCACAAGGGCGCGCCGATAAAATCGTTTTGCAGGCCTGCCGAACGGCGGTAACCTCGGTTCACCGTTTGATGAGGAGCCCCATGCAATCCGCCTTTCCGCCCGCCGCCCCGCCGCCGGCCGCGTCCCCCCGCCGCATCGGCCTCGCCGAGTTGTTCACCGGCTTCCTGTCGCTTGGCCTCATGTCGTTCGGCGGCGCGCTGCCGTTCGCGCGGCGCACCATCGTCGACGAGCGCAAGTGGCTTTCCGCCGACGAATTCACCGACCTGCTCGGGCTGTGCCAGTTCCTGCCGGGGGGCAACGTGATCAACCTGTCGGTGGCCGTCGGCATGCGCTTTCGCGGCGTGGCCGGCGCGTTCGCCGCCATTCTCGGGCTGATCGCGGGCCCGACGCTCGTCGTCGTCGCGCTCGGCGTGCTGTATGCGAAGACGCAGAACGATCCGCGCGTGCAGCACCTGTTCGCGGGGCTCGCCGCCGCGGCGGCCGGGCTGCTCGTCGCGATGGCCGTGAAGGTCGCGAAGCCGCTGCGGCACGCGCGCGCGGCGGCCGGCATCGCGGCGCTCGCGTTCGTCGCGATCGCGGTGCTGCGCATCCCGCTGCTGACCGCGATGCTCGTGCTGACGCCCGTCAGCATCTGGCTCGCGTCGCGCCGCCGCGACGCGGGCACGCCGCAGCCGGCGCCGGCCGCGGCGCGCGACACGCAGCCGGGAGGCCGGCCATGAACGACACGCTGATCGCCATCGCGACGATCTTCAGCCAGTTGTCGCTGCTCGCATTCGGCGGCGGCAACACGATCCTGCCGGAGATGCAGCGGCAGGTCGTCGACGTCCATCACTGGATGAGCGCGCACGAGTTCACCGCGCTGTTCGCGCTGGCCCAGGCGGCGCCCGGGCCGAACATGATGATCGTGTCGCTGGTCGGCTGGCACGTGGCCGGCTGGAGCGGGCTGCTGGTCGCGTCGCTCGCGAAGTTCGGGCCGTCGTCGATCGTCACCGTGCTCGCGCTGCATGCGTGGGAGCGCTTTCGCGACCGGCCGTGGCGCCGCTACGTGCAGCAGGGGATGATGCCCGTCACCGCTGGGCTCGTCGCGGCGAGCGCGGTGCTGATCTCCGAGGCGTCGAACCGCACGGCGATCCAGTGGGGCATCACCGCCGCGTGCGCGGTGCTCGCGTGGCGCACGCGCATCCATCCGCTGTGGCTGCTCGCGGGCGGCGCGCTGATCGGGCTCACGGGCATCGGGCAATGACCGGCGCACGGTAACGTCCCGTGCGCCATACTGGCGCGAATCTTCACGGGAGGCTCGATGGATCTCGACGGCGCCAGCCGCAATCTCACTGTCGCCGCGTTGCTGACGCTGTCAGGCGGCTACCTCGACGCATATACGTACGTGGGCCACGGCCACGTGTTCGCGAACACGATGACGGGCAACGTCGCGCTGCTCGGCATCAACGTGTCGGCCGGCGAATGGGCGGCCGCGCTGCACCACGTGCCGCCGCTCGGCGGCTTCGTGGTCGCGGTGTTCGTCGCGCACCTGCTCGGCCTCGCCGCGCAGCGCGGCTGGATGCGGCATACCGCATTCGCGAGCCTGCTCGTCGAGATCGCGTTTCTCGGCGTCGCCGCGAGCGGGCTCGTCGGCGCGTCGAGCGCATGGCTGATTCCGGGCATTTCGTTCGTCGCGACGCTGCAGACGCTGTCGTTCACCCATCTCGAGGAACTGTCGTACACGTCGGTGATGACGACCGGCAACCTGCGCCGCGCCGCGCAGAAGCTGTTCGTCGGGCTGATCCCGCGCTACGACGCGGGCGCGCTGCACGACTCGGCGCTGCTCGCGACGATCAGCTTCTGCTTCCTGGCCGGCGCGGTGATCGGCGGCCTCGTCACGCGGCTCGTGCCGGAGCTTGCGCTGTGGGGCGCCGTGCTGCTGCTCGCCGGTGCGTTCGCGGAGATCCTCCGGCGTGCCTGGCGCCGGCGCGAGACGCCCGGCGAGCCGTCGTCGGCGGCGTGACGGCGCCGCCCGCCGGCACTTCCGGCCGCCTGCCCGTTCCCCCGCGCCTGCGGGGCGATGCTTACAGACCCGACATCCCGTCAGCCGCGTGGCCGGAGGATGCCGCGCGGCATCCGACGCCCGCCCGGCGCGCCTCGCGCGCGCGGCGTTGTGCGCGGGCGACAGTTCCGCCGTTACCGCGCATTTCAATTTCTTTCAGCGATTGCAGTCGTCATATGATTCAGCCCACATCGCGCGCGCCAAGAACGCGAGCGATCGCCACCCGGCTGCGCACGCGGCCGGCCATGAACGGAGACACCTACAAACAGGAAAGCTCATGAAGCAGACCACACGACTCGCAGCCATCGCAGGGGGCGCCGCGCTCGCATTTGCCAGCCAGTACGCGGCCGCACAAAGCTCGGTCACGCTCTGGGGCGTCGCCGACGCCAGCATTCGCTACCTCACCAACGCCAACGCCAAGAACGACGGCCTGCTGTCGATGACCAACGGCGCGATCACGAACAGCCGCTTCGGCATCTACGGCACGGAAGATCTCGGCGGCGGCCTGAAGGCCGTGTTCAACCTCGAAAGCGGCGTGAACCTGCAGAACGGCGCATTCGCCGACAGCGGCCGCCTGTTCAACCGCGCGGCGTACGTCGGCCTGCAGAGCCCGTACGGCACGGTGACCCTCGGCCGCCAGAAGACGCCGCTGTTCGACCTGCTGTCGGACACCTACGATCCGCTGACGGTCGGCAACTACCTCGAAAACGCGTGGCTGCCGGTCGCACTCGGCGGCGGCCTGTATGCGGACAACCAGATCAAGTACACGGGCAAGTTCGAAGGCCTGACCGCGAAGGCGATGTACTCGACCGGCACCAACTACGAATCGACCGGCGCCGGCGGCTTCTCGGGCCAGATCCCGGGTTCGCTCGGCAAGGGCAATGCGTGGGGCGTGTCGCTGTCGTACGTGATGGGCCCGCTCAGCATCGCGGCCGGTGCGCAGCAGAACAGCGACAACTCGGCGCGCAAGCAGACGATCTACCACGCGAACGTCGTGTATGCGTTCAGCAAGGCGAAGATCTACGCGGGCTACCTGCGCTCGAAGGACGACACGGGCTTCGTCGACAGCCTGCTCGCCCAGCAGTCGATTCCGGTCGCGAAGGGCACCGGCCGGATCGACGACGGTCCGTTCGCGGGCGTGAGCTGGCAGGTCAGCGCACCGCTGACGCTGACGGGCGCGTTCTACTACGACCACATGCGCAATGCGATGACCACGAACGGCACGCTCGCGAGCGGCAACCGCTATGCGATCGTCGGCATCGCCGAGTACGCGCTCAGCAAGCGCACGGAAATCTACGGCACCGTCGACTTCAACAAGACGAACGGCGCGGCGAACGTCGAGCTGCCCGGCCGCAGCAACCAGACCGGCATCGCGATCGGCTTGCGCAATATCTTCTGACGAACGTCGGAACGCATGCGCCGGCAGTCGTCCGGCATGCATCGAAGGGGCGCCGCGAGGCGCCTCTTTTTTTTCGTCATGCGACCTTCATACGCGCGCACGACTATTCGGCGAATGCTCCATCACGAGACCCCCGCGCCGTAAGGGAACCGTCGGCAATCCAGAACATACTTTTACAGTGCGCGCGAAGCCTTTCCGCTACGCTGCGTGCATCGCCCGTTGCGTGCCGCCAGGCTCGCGCGTGCGTCGTTCCGGTCACGCTCGGCGAGCGCGGCCGGCCTGGTGCGTAACTTGTGTATCCGGTGATGACAATCGCGGTTCGCCGGTTTTTTTCGTGGGACGATGCGCTCACGATTTTCTTGATAGGGGATGACGATGGGTATCCTGAACACCGTGGGTGAAATCGCCGGCGCAATCGCCGCCGTCGAAGGCGCGGAAAAGCTGGATCCGGATGCGGGCCTGCTGACCAAGGCGGCAGCCGCCGTCGCCGGTTTCAAGGGCGCGGAAGCGATCGAAGGCATGCTCGAGAAGAAGGAAGAGCAGCCGCAGCAGGCAGACGACACGCAGGCGACGGACGGCAGCGACACGTCGCAGGCATGAGCATGGCGGCTGGTCCGGCCGTGGGCGCGCCCTTCGCGCGCCCGGCCGGGCCGGTGCCGCGCAGCCGGCAGGTCGGGCATGCGGTCGATCGGTGACGCATGGCACACCCGGCAGCCGGTTTGACCGGCGAGAGGCAACGTCTCTCGCCGTTTTTTATTGGGCGTGCGCGCGGCGGCACCATGTGCCGCAAGAAATCCGGAATCTTGCTATCGTGCCTGCATCCGAACTGCGATGAGGCAATGCGATGGATTTCGACTACGACCTGTTCGTCATCGGGGCCGGCTCGGGCGGCGTGCGGCTTGCGCGCATGTCCGCGTCGTACGGTGCCCGCGTCGGCATAGCGGAAGAAGAGCAGATCGGCGGCACCTGCGTGCTGCGCGGCTGCATCCCGAAGAAGCTGCTCGTCTACGCATCGCACTACCCGCACGAAGTCGAGGACGCGAAGGGCTTCGGCTGGACCTTCGGCGCCGGCACGCTCGACTGGCCCGCGCTGATCGCCGCGAAGGATCGCGAGATCAACCGGCTCAGCGACATCTACATCAACCTGCTGCGGCAATCGGGCGTCGAGATGCACGCCGGGCGCGCGACGCTCGTCGATGCGCACACGGTCGCGATCGGCGAACGCACGATCCGCGCGCGCCACATCGCGATCGCGACCGGCTCGCGCCCGTCGATGCCGGCGCGGCCCGGCATCGAACATGCGATCACGTCGCGCGAGGCGTTGTCGCTCGCCGCGCGGCCCGCACGCATCGCGGTGGTCGGCGGCGGTTATATCGCGGTCGAGTTCGCGGGCATCTTCAACGGCTTCGGCAGCCACGTCGACCTGTTCTATCGCGGCGAGAAGATCCTGCGCGGCTTCGACGACGACGTGCGCCAGTTCCTCGCCGACGAGATGACGAAGCAGGGCGTCACGATCCATGCGCGTGCGGTGGTCGAGTCGATCGAACGCGCGGACGACGGTACGCTGAGCGTGCGCGTCGGCGATGCGCGGCACGGGCCGTACGATCAAGTGCTGTATGCGACCGGCCGCGTGCCGAACGTCGACGGGCTCGGGCTCGAACAGGCGGGCGTGATGCTCGACGCACGTGGCGCGATTGCCGTCGATGCGTATTCGGCGACGTCGGTGCCGTCGATCCATGCGATCGGCGACGTCACGTCGCGGCCGCAGCTCACGCCGGTGGCGACGCGCGACGGCGCGTTGCTTGCCCGCACGCTGTTCGGCGGGTCGCGCGTCGCGACGGATCACGAATGGGTGCCGTCGGCGGTGTTCAGCCAGCCCGAGGTCGCGACGGTCGGTCTCACCGAGGCGACCGCGCGCGATCTTTACGACGGCGACGTCGATATCTACCGCACGTCGTTCAAGGCACTGCGCCACACGCTGTCGGGCCGCGACGAGCGCACGCTGATGAAGCTCGTCGTCGCGCGCGACAGCCAGCGCGTGGTCGGCGCGCACATGGTCGGCCGCGATGCGGGCGAGATCATCCAGGGGATTGCGATCGCGATTCGCGCGGGCGCGACGAAGGCGCAGTTCGACGACACGATCGGCATTCATCCGACCGCGGCCGAGGAGTTCGTGACGATGCGGCAGAAGGTGGCCGACTAGCGGGCGCGGATGCGCGCGCGTTCGTACGTGCGCGCGGCAGGATTGCCGGAATGCATCGTGACCGGCGAACCCGTCGGGTGCGGTAAAGGCAGCCGGATTTCGGTGATTATTCTCGGGATATGGGTAATGCGGATGGGCGGTACGGACAATATATCTTGATATTGCCGGATTCGAGATCGATCGCCGGAGACAACAAAGGAAAATCGGCACGCTGCGTCCACATGCCTGCAAAGCCCCTGTCGGCGAGGAATTGCGCCGATTCGACCGCGCGCGTCGGATAAGTAAGAAAATCGTCAACTATTATCAAGATTCCTCATCTTGATAAGCAGGCTTGATATGATCGCGAAAAATCATATACGGGGCCGATCATGCGCGATCAACAGCGCAGTAACCAGAATAACGGTGTAGCCGGCGCGCGCGAGCCTGTCGCGTACCGCGCCGCGCATCCGCATGTCGTCGCAACGCACGGGTTGCGCGCCCCTTTCACTCATCTACTGCCACCGCCGGTGCGGCGATGAACGCGCGTGCGTCCATCGCGCCGATGCACGCATCCCCGTTCGCACCGCAACCGTTTCGACCGCCGGGTCGTTTGCGAGCCGGCGTGCCCGTTCCGGGCCATCTTTCCACACAAGGAGACCAACAGTGAACATTCAGACACGACGCACCGTTCTCGTGGCGGCGGCGCTCGTTGCGGCGCTGTCCGGCTGCGCGACCGAATCGTCGCGCACGCTCGACGTGCCGGCCGTGAGCAGCGCGCAGAAACCGTACGCGGGCAAGCCCGTCGCGATCGCGGTCGGCAAGTTCGACAACCGCTCGAGCTACATGCGCGGCATCTTCTCGGACGGCATCGACCGCCTCGGCGGGCAGGCGAAGACGATCCTCGTCACGCGCCTGCAGCAGAGCCGCCGCTTCAACGTGCTCGATCGCGAGAATCTCGACGAGATCAAGCAGGAAGCCGGCTTCATGAAGAAGGCGCAGGCGGTGAAGGGCGCGAACTACGTGGTGACGGGCGACGTGACCGAGTTCGGCCGCAAGGACGTCGGCGATCACCAGCTGTTCGGCATCCTCGGCCGCGGCAAGACGCAGGTCGCGTATGCGAAGGTCAACCTGAACATCGTCGACACGACGACGTCGGAAGTCGTCGCATCGAGCCAGGGCGCGGGCGAGTTCAGCCTGTCGAACCGCGAGGTGATCGGCTTCGGCGGCACCGCCGGCTATGACTCGACGCTCAACGGCAAGGTGCTGGATCTCGCGATCCAGGAGGCCGTGAACCATCTCGTCGACCAGGTCGACGCCGGCACGCTGAAGGTGCCGCAGTAAGCGCCGTGCGCGACACGCGCTCGACGAATCACTCACTCATCGAAAGAGACAAGACCATGAAACGGGGAATCTGGCTGCCGGCGACGGCGGCCGCCATGCTGCTCGCGGGCTGCGCGGCGCCGACCACGCCGCCGCTCTATCAGTGGAACGGCTATCAGCCGCAGGTGTACGAATACTTCAAGGGGCAAAGCTCGCCGCAACAGCAGATCGACGCGCTCGAGAAGGCGCTGCAGGAGATCCGCGCGAAGGGTAACAAGCCGCCGCCCGGCTTCCATGCGCATCTCGGGATGCTCTACGCGAGCGTCGGCAACGGGCAACAGGCCACGCAGTCGTTCGAGGCCGAGAAGGCGCTCTTTCCGGAATCCGCGCCGTACATGGATTTCCTGATGAAGAAGAAGGCCGGCGATGCCAGGGCCGCGAACCCGAAGGCCGTGAATCCGCAGGCTGCGAACCCGAAGGTCGCCGACCAGACGATCGCCGGCCGGAAGCAAGCCGATCCGACTCCCGCCCAACAGTAACGTGCGTGCCATGATCAAGACACTTTCATTCAAGCTGCTGTCCGTGCTGTCGCTCGTCGCGCTGCTGAGCGCATGCGCGCAACCCGTCAAGCGTCCCGACTACACGGCCTTCAAGAAGAGCCAGCCGCGCTCGATCCTCGTGCTGCCGCCGGTCAACGAGACCACCGATGTCGGCGCGACCTACGGGGTGCTGTCGCAGATGACGCAGCCGCTCGCCGAGTCGGGCTACTACGTGGTGCCGGTCGCGGTGATGGACGAGACCTTCAAGCAGAACGGCCTCGCGAACGCGGCCGAGATCCAGAACACGTCGCCGGCGAAGCTGCGCGAGATCTTCGGTGCGGATGCCGCGCTCTATTCGAAGATCACGCAATACGGCTCCGTCTACCAGGTGGTGGACAGCACGACGGTGGTCGCGGCGTCGGCGAAGCTCGTCGACCTGAAGAGCGGCGACGTGCTGTGGCAGGGCGAGGGCCGTGCGACCGGCAAGGAGGTCGGCAACTCCATGAGCGTCAATGCGTTCGGTGTCGTCGGGATGCTGGTGCAGGCGGCCGTCAAGCAGGTCGCGCATTCGCTGACCGACGAAGCGCACGATGTGGCCGGGCTGACCAGCAGCAGGTTGTTGTCGGCGGGGCCGCCGAACGGGTTGCTGTACGGGCCGCACTCGCCGAAGTACGGGACTGACTGACCCGCGCGGATGCAGCGGCTTCGGCCGGTCGGGAAGGCCAGGTTGCCTGCCTGCCATGCCGGCGCCGCGACATCCGGCACCAGGCGGCCGCGTTCGCGCGGCCGTTTTGCATGGCGGGCGGCGGCGCTCGTCGCCCGCGCCGCCGCTCAATGCACGCCGAACGCGTCGAGCAGCCGGTACCAGCTCATCGCGAGCACGAGCGCCGGCGTGCGCAATGCCTCGCCGCCCGGGAAGTCGCGATGGCGGATCTTGTCGAACAGGTCGAAGCGGCTCGCCTGTCCGTCGATCGCCTCGGCGATCAGCTTGCCCGCGAGCGCGGTCGTGTTCACGCCGTGCCCCGAGAAGCCCTGCGCGAAATACATCGTCGGCGCGATGCGGCCGAAGTGCGGCGCGCGGTTCATCGTGATGTCGACGAAGCCGCCCCACGCGTAGTCGACCTTCACGTCCGCGAGCTGCGGGAACGTCTTCAGCATGTCCGCGCGCATCGCCGCGGCGAGATCGCGCGGCTCCCGCGTCGAATAGCTGACCTTGCCGCCCCACACGAGGCGCGTGTCGGGCGCCGGCCGGAAATAGTCGAGCACGAAGCGGCTGTCGCAGATCGCCGCGCGCGCCGGCATCAGCGCGGCGGCGCGCGCTTCGCCGAGCGGCTCGGTCGCGATCACGTAGGTGCCGACCGGCATGATCTTCTTCGACAGCGCGGGCGCGAGCGTGCCGACGAAGGTGTTGCACGCGAGCACGACGAAGCGTGCGCGCACGTTGCCGCCGCTCGTCTCGACGACATGGCCGCCCGCGACGTCGCGCACGCGCGTCACGCAGCTGTCCTCGTGGATGCGCACGCCCGCACCGATGGCCGCGCGCGCGAGGCCGAGCGTGTAGTTCAGCGGATGGAGGTGGCCGCTGTCCGGGTCGTACAGGCCGCCGCAATAGCGGTCGGATTGCACGTAGTCGCCGAGTTCGTCGGCTTCGACGAAGTGGAAGCGGTCGTAGCCGAAGCGCTTCGCGGCCTCGTCGCGCCAGCGCTTGAGCGAATCGGCGTCGCGTTCGGTGTTCGCGGCGGTCAGGTAGCCGGGCACCAGCGCGCAGTCGATGTCGTGTTGCGCGATGCGCGACTTCACGAGCGACAGCGTTTCGAGCCCCATGTCCCAGATGCGCTTCACGTCGCCTTCCGGCATGAACTGCGCAAACGTATCGATATCGCACGCGAACCCGCCGATCAGCTGGCCGCCGTTGCGGCCGCTCGCCGCCCATCCGACCCGCGACGCTTCGAGCACGGTCACCGAATGGCCGCGCTCGGCGAGGTTGAGCGCGGCGGACAGGCCCGTGAGGCCCGCGCCGATCACACACACGTCGGCATCGATCGTGCCGGCGAGCGGCGCGTGGCGGGTCGTATCGTTGGCGGTCGCCGCGTAGTAGGACGCGACGTGCGGCTGGTTGGCGAATGTCTGCATGGTCAGGAGGACGGATAAATGGGCTTAGAACAGCTCGCGCACGCGGTGGTACAGCATCCCGAGCTCGAGCGCGGGTTGCCGCCACGCGTCGCCGCCGGGGAAGCGCCGGTGGCGCATGCGTGCGAACAGGTCGAACGCGCGCGTGTCGCCCGCGATCGCGCCGGCAACCGCGCGCCCGGCGATGCCGGTGAGCGCGACGCCATGCCCGCTGAAGCCCTGGACGTAGAAGAAGTTCGGATCGAGCGCGCCGAAATCCGGCGCGCGGTTGCGCGTGACGTCGACGAAGCCGCCCCACGCGTGGTCGACGCGCACGTCGCCGAGCTGCGGGAACACGCCGACCATGCGCCGCCGGATCGTTTCGGCGAGCGTGGCGGGTGACGCGCCGGCCGAATTCGCGCGGCCGCCGAACAGCATGCGGTGGTCGGCCGACAGCCGGAAATAGTCGAGGAAGAAGTTGTTGTCGCACACGGCCTCGCGCTGCGCGATCAGTGCATCGGCGCGTGCCTGGCCGAGCGGCTCGGTCGCGATGATGTACGACGCGATCGGCGCGATGCGTGCAGCCGTCGCGGCCGGCAGCACGCCGCCCGGGCCCGCGTTGCAGCACGACACGACGAAGCGGCAGCGCACGTCGCCCGACGGCGTGCGCACGACGGGCCGCGCGCCGCGCACGACGTCGAGTGCGGGCGTGTGCGCGTACAGCGCGACGCCTTCGCGCCGCGCGGCTTCGGCGAGGCCGAGGCAGTACTTGAGCGGATGCAGGTGGCCCGACAGCGGGTCGTAGACACCCGCGAGATAGCGTGTCGACGCGATGCGCGCGCGGATCGCGCCGGTGTCGAGCCACGACAGCGACGGATGGCCCCAGCGCGCGGTCGCGGCGTCCATCCACGCGCGCAGGTCGTCGATGCGGCGCGGCTTCGTCGCGACCGTCAGGTAGCCGCGCGTGAAGTCGCAGTCGATCCCGTAACGCGCGATCCGCTCGGCGATCAGCGCGACGCCGTCGAGCGACAGCGACCACGCGGCGCGTGCGCCGTCGGCGCCGAGCTGCCGCTCGATTTCCTCGTCCTTCGCGAAGCCGGTGATCGCCTGCCCGCCGTTGCGGCCCGACGCGCCCCAGCCGGGCCGGTGCGCATCGATGACCGCGACCGACAGCCCGCGCGCGCGGCAGTCGAGCGCCGTCGACAGGCCGGCGAAGCCGGCGCCGATCACGCAGACGTCGACGTCGAGCGTGTCCTCGAGCACCGGGTCGTCGGCGGCCGGCCGCACGGCCGTCGCCTCGTAGTACGAGTCGCGCGCGAGCGCATCGGCGCGGCGGGTGAAAGACTGCGTCATCAGACCGACTCCCTCGTTGCGGCCGGCACGCGATGCGCGATGCATCGTGCCGCGGCCGGTAAAAACGGCGCGGGACG
>Ga0209566_100980_pt1 | contig 12594 bp, 12 predicted proteins | sample Araplavi_mTSA_r2_2_FD_184287 | JGI IMG/M metagenome (GOLD analysis project Ga0209566, IMG submission 184287) | Arabidopsis root microbial communities from North Carolina, USA - plate scrape CL_Cvi_mTSA_r2 (SPAdes) (version 2) | ecosystem: Host-associated > Plants > Roots > Endosphere | place...
ACAATACGTGCCAGACGGTGTTGGAGGAGATGCGCGGCGCTTCCAAGGCCCACCCGGCACCCAAGCCCGGCACCCCGCAACCGGCGGCACAGCCAGCGAAGTGACGGCACGCAGGCAGCGGCACACGGCTAGAATGCGCTGCCCTCCTCTCACCGTCGATGTCCGCGCATGCAACCGGTCACCAAGGCCCGCTGGCAGATCCATTTCTGCGTCCTGCTCTGGGGCTTCACCGCCATCCTCGGCAAGCTGATCACCTTGCCCGCGCTGCAGCTGGTGTGGTGGCGCACCCTGCTGGTGTCCGGCGCCCTCCTGATGATGCCGAAGGTGTGGCGCGGACTCCGCGCCATGCCTTCACGGTTGCGCTGGGGCTACGCGGGCATTGGCGTGCTGGTGTCGCTGCACTGGCTCACGTTCTATGCGGCCATCAAGCTTGCCAACGCTTCCGTCGGCGCCACCTGCATCGCGCTGGGGCCGGTGTTTCTTTCGCTGGTAGAACCATGGATCGCAAGACGGAAATTCGATCCGCGCGAACTGCTGATCGGCGTGGCGGTGGTGCCTGGCGTGGCGATGGTGGTGGGCGGCGTGCCGATGGAAATGCGCCTGGGCATCGTCGTGGGTGCCGTTTCAGCATTGCTGGTGGCGCTGTTCGGCTCCTTCAACAAGCGACTGGTGGAGCATGGCGATCCGCTTACGGTGACGTGCATCGAACTGGGCACGGGTACCCTGTTCCTCACCCTGCTGGCGCCACTGCTGCCGCATGCCGGCCCTGCCTTCGTACTGCCCAGCCTGCACGACGCCACCCTGCTGCTGGTGCTCTCTTTCGGCTGCACGCTGCTGCCGTTTGCGCTGGCGCTGGTGGCGCTGCGTCACATGACAGCGTTTGGCACGCAGATGGTGACCAACCTCGAACCTGTCTATGCGATCGTGCTCGCCATGGTGTTGCTGGGCGAGCAACGGCAACTGGACGGCTGGTTCTACGCGGGTGTCGCCGTGATCCTTGCTGCCGTCTTCATGCATCCGCTGCTTTCGCGCAAGCAGACGCAACCGTCGCAACCGGAGCTGCTCGGCACTGCCGAAAGCCACAATGTGGTTGAATAGGGCATCGTCGCGGCGGCTCCCGGTCACCGCGACCACCAGTGACTAGTGCACGGCGCCACGCGTCGTCTCATGGCAGTCAGGGAGGTGCAGGCGATGACGTCCGGCGGATTTCCCAAGCTGTTGCGGCGCGAATGGTTCTTGGCCATCAGCATTGCCACCACGGTCGCCTTTCTCGCCGCGCCGACCTTGCTGGACGGCCTGGATCGTCCATGGTGGCTCGCCGTGATCTTCGCGTGGCTGTTCGCCGCAATCCTGGGCTCCGCGCTGTCCGTGGTGCGCCATGCGGAGCACCTCGGCAAACGGTTGGGTGAGCCTTACGGCACGCTCGTGCTGACGCTGGCGATCACCGCCATCGAGGTCATCAGCATCACCGCCATCATGCTTCACGGCGACAACAACCCCACGCTTGCGCGCGACACGCTGTTCGCCGTCACCATGATCGTGCTCAACGGCATGGTGGGCCTGTCGCTGCTGGCCGGCGGCTGGCGACACCGCGAGCAGCACTACAACCTGCAAGGCGCCAATGCTTATCTCGGCGTGGTCATTCCGCTGGGCATCCTGTCGCTGGTCATGCCCAACTATGCCTCGCACGGGCAACCCACGCTCACCTTTGCGCAGGAGTTTTTTCTCGCGGTGATTTGCGCGGGCCTCTACGTCGCCTTCCTTGGCCTGCAGACGCGTCGCCATCGCGCCTACTTCGCGGCAAAGGAGGAGGATGCCCAAACCCAGCAGACTCTCCATGGCGGTCGCACGCGCACGATGTCCCACGCGCTGCTGCTTGTCGCCTACATGGTGCCGGTGGTGTATCTCGCCGAGAAGCTCGCGCACCCCGTGGATTACGTCGTGGAAACGCTGCACAAGCCGGCCGCGCTGGCGGGCCTGGTGATGGCGGTGCTGGTTGCCACGCCCGAGGGCATCGGTGCGGTAAGGGCGGCGCGCGGCAACCACATGCAACGCTCGGTGAATATTTTCCTGGGCTCGGTGCTCTCCACCATCGGGCTCACCATTCCCGCGATCCTGGTGATCAGCCGTCTCACGGCGCATCCAATCGAGCTGGGCCTGCAGCATACGGATGTGGTGATGTTCCTGCTGACGCTCACGGTGAGCCTGGTCACCTTTTCCAGCGGACATACCAACGTGCTACAGGGCGGCGTGCACCTGATCCTGTTCGTCGCCTACCTGTTCTACATGTTCCAAGGTTGATGGCTTATTCCGCGGCCACCGTGGCGCGCATGTGTTCGATGAAGGCGCGCACCTTCGCCGGTGGCTGGCGCCCCGGGTACACGGCGTAGATGCCGCATTCGGGTAACTGGTGATCGGCCATGAGCACGACGAGCCGACCATCGCGGATATCGTCCGTGACGAGGTAATCGGGTAGCACACTTACACCGGCGCCGTGACGCACCAGCGCGTGCGCGGCCGTGACGTTGTTCGCCTGCGCCACCTGGCGCATGCGTACCGTGCGGCGTGAGCCATCGGGCGCAGTGAACGTCCAGCGCAACGGCGTCGCCAGCAAGGTCAACGCTACCCAGTCGTGCGAAGCCAGGTCGGTAATGACGCGCGGCTCTCCCCGTCGCGCGAGATATGCGGGCGATGCCGTCATCAATTGGCGGAACCTGCCCATGCGGGTGGAACGCAGGTTGGAATCGCGCAGCCAACCCATGCGGATGGCCATGTCGAAGCGCTCGGCGATGAGGTCGCTCATGTGATCGTCGAGCACCAGGTCCGCCTGCATGTCCGGATGCTTTTGCAGGAAATCGGCCAGCGCCGGAGCGACCATGGTCGTGCCGTAGTCGTGCGTGGCCGTCAGGCGCAGCGTGCCGCTGGGTTTCTCCTGTGCTCGCCCCACCTGATCGATCGCCGCCTCTGCCTCCGCGAGAATACGCACGCAGGCCGCATGGAACGTCGCTCCCGCCTCGGTCAGCGCCATGCGGCGCGTACTTCGCGACAGCAGGCCGACACCGAGTTCGCTTTCGAGCCGCGCGATGTGCTGGCTCACCATCGCCTTGGTCATGCCCAGCGCTTCCGCCGCCGCGGTGAACGAACCCGCGCGGACCAGCGCCACGAACACGGCCAGGCGGTTGAGATTGATGTCCGGCATGGCGATCTCCACTGTCAACTGAAACTTTACAGTGAATTGCCATTTGGCGCGTTTATCCGGGGCAAGCACTGGCGCATGATGGTCACCTTCCCGGTGCTGCCGGCGATTTCACGTCGCCCGCGCCATCGTCCATCCCGGTTCCCTCTTCCCCCGGAGACTCCATCCATGAAGGTTGCCCTGTTCGGCGCTACCGGCCATGTCGGCCATGCCATCCTCGACGAGGCGCTGTCGCGCGGCTTCGACGTTACTGCCATCGTTCGCGATCCCTCGCGCTTCACCGATCGGAACGATCACGTCACGGTGGTTACCGGCGACATCGCCCAGCCCGAATCGTGGCTGGATGCCGTGCGCGGTGTGGATGCGTTGATCGTCGCCATTTCGGCCCGTCGCGACGGCTCCAACGATGCCGTGCCGGGGCTCGCCGCCACCGTGCTGGACTATCTCCCCAAAGCCGGCGTGAAGCGCATGGCCTGGGTGGGCGGCGCTGGCTCGCTGGAAACCTCGCCGGGCGTGCGGGTGCTCGACGATCCGCACTTTCCCGAAGCTTGGAAAGCCGAAGCGGAAGGACAGGCCAAGGCGCTGGAAGTATTTCGCCGCAGCAAGAGCGACATCGACTGGACCTACGTCAGCCCCGCGGCATTGCTGCAGGACGGCCCGCGCACCGGCAACTACCGCATCGGCGGCGACCAGCTGCTGGTGGATGCGCACGGCAAGAGCCACATCAGCATCGCCGATTTCGCTGCCGCGCTGATCGATCGCCTGCAGAAGGACGATGCACGCCGCCAGCGCATCACCGTGGCCTACTGATCCCCTGCATCGCGGCGTCGCGGCCTCATCGCCGTCACGCCGCGATGCGGGCTCAGAACCATAGCCTCACGCCGGCTACCCAAGTGGTTTCGCTCGCGTGCCATACCGGCATGCCGGGCATCTCGTCCGAAAGGCCGAAACGGCGCGTCCAATCCACGCCGACGTACGGCGCAAACTTGCGGCTGAATTCGTAACGCAGACGCAGCCCCGCTTCCACGTTGGAGAGTCCCGAGGACACGCCACGCTGCGGATCGTTCTTGCCATAAAAGTTCAGCTCGACCTGCGGCGTGAGGATCAGGCGCTGCGTGAAACGCATGTCGTAGCTGCTCTCCACGCGCAGCGCCGTGCGCCCTTCTTCCCCGGCATAGAACGTCGCCTGCGTTTCGAACCAGTACGGCGCGAGCCCTTCCACACCCACGGCGAGCCATTGGCGATCCGGACCCTGGCCGAAGTCGTGGCGCACGCCCAGTTGCCAATCCCAGAAGCTGGTCCACGCGTGGCTCCAGAGAGCCTCCACGCGCGCATCCTGCGTGCCATCCGCGCCGCGTTCGCCTTCCGTCTTGAGCCACAGGCGATCGATGGGATTGCCATACCAGCCTTCCGCCTCCCAACTCGTCGCGTAATCGCCCGCCGTGCTTCGGCGGCGCTCCAGCCGGTCGAGCGTGAACATGCCCAACGGCGCATCGTCGTCCATCTGCATCATCGCGTTCATCTGCGAGGGCGTCATGTCGTGCGGCGTGTATTGGGGCGGCGGCGGCGGAACGTGTTCATTCGCAGGCAGCGCCGTGGTTTGCGCTGCGGCAGCAGAATGGCCGGCGTGCGCCGCCTCCGTGTGTTGTGGATCGTCGTGCGAGGAAGCATGTGCCGCCGGAGTCGAAGGCATCGACATGTTTGGCATGTCCTGCATGTCCATGCTCTGCGCCAACGCCCAGGCGGGCAGCGCGCCGAGCGACAGCGCGACAACATAAGCAAGCCGCCGGTTCATGCCACCACCACTTCGCGGAACATGCCCGCTTCCATGTGATAAAGCAGGTGGCAGTGATACGCCCAGCGTCCCAGCGCATCTGCCTTCACGCGATAAGCGATGCGCTGCGCCGGCTGCACCATCACGGTGTGCTTGCGCACCTGGAACGCGCCATCCGGAGATTCGATCTCGCTCCACATGCCATGCAGGTGAATGGGATGCGTCATCATGGTGTCGTTCACCAGTACGATGCGCACGCGCTCGCCATGGCGCAGGCGCAGCGGCTCTGCCACCGAATAGCGCATGCCGTCGAACGACCACAGGTAGCGCTCCATATTGCCGGTGAGGCGCAGCGTGAGTTCGCGATCCACCTCCGGCGATATCGGTGCATCGACAGCATGCAGGTCGGCGTAGCTCAGGACGCGCCTGCCGTTGTCGCGCAGGCCCACGCCCGGGTCGTCCAGGTTGCTGCGTGGCGTGGCGACGCGCATGTCCACTTCCGGCCCCGTCGACAACGCGGCGGGCGCGGCACTTTCCTCAGGCATGACCATGCCTGGCACTCCAGGCATCGCCATCGTGTCCATGCCAGACATGGCGTGGCCCATCGCGGCGTGGTCCATCGCGCCCATCATGTCGCCCATGGCGAGCAACGGCCGGCGGTCCAGCGCGGGCACCTCCGCCGTCATGCCCGCACGCGGCGCCAGCGTGGCGCGCGCGTAACCGGTGCGGTCCATGCTCTGCGCGAAGATCGTCCATGCGCGGTCCGCCTTGGGCTGCACGATCACGTCATAGGTCTCGGCGGTGCCGATGCGAAATTCGTCCACCGTCACTGGCTCGATAGCTTGGCCGTCGGCCGCGACCACGGTCATCTTCAGCCCGGGAATGCGCACGTCGAAGAAGGTCATCGACGAGCCGTTGATGAAACGCAGGCGCACCGTCTCGCCGGCATCGAACAGCCCGGTCCAGTTGCCCGCGGGCGTGCAGCCATTGACCAGATAGGTGTAGGCCACGGCGGAGACGTCAGCCAGGTCGGTCGGGTCCATGCGCATGCGGTTCCACATGCTTCGATCATCCAGCGCCTTGGCGATACCTTCGTCGTGTGCGTCGCGCAGGAAATCGCCGACGGTGCGCTTGCCGACGTTGTAGTAGCCACTCTGTTTTTTCAGGTTCGCGTAGATGGTTTCCGGATCGAGATCGGTCCAATCGTTGAGCATCACCACGTAGTCCCGATCGGCGCGCTGCCGCTCGCCCTCGCGCGGCTCGATCACGATGGGTCCGTACAGGCCCGTCTGCTCCTGGAAGCGGGAATGGCTGTGGTACCAGTAGGTGCCTGCCTGGTTCACGGTGAAGTGGTAGGTGTACTCGCCGCCCGCGGGAATGCCATCGAAGCTGAGGCCGGGCACGCCGTCCATGTCGGCGGGAAGCACCATGCCATGCCAATGGATGGAGCTGGCTACATTGAGGCGATTGCGCACACGCAGGGTCACCGTCTCGCCTTGGCGCCAGCGCAGCAGCGGTGCCGGCAACTGGCCGTTCACCACCGTGGCAATGCGCCGGCGACCGGTGAAATCCACCGGCAGTTCGCCGATTTCCAGTTCGAAATGATTGCCGCGCAACTCCGCACGCGGTGCAGCGGCTTGCGCGAACGCGTCGCCCCGCCAAAGACCGAGACCGGCCGCCACCCCGCCAAGTGCCAGGCCCTGGACAAAACGCCGACGCGGCAGCTGAAAGCCGCGTTCCTGCTTGATCATTGCATTGCTCCGTTACACGTGTCCGCCATGCGGACGCATCAAATCGTCGGCCGCGGCCGACGTATTGCCATCAACGGAGATTCAGCCGAGCGGCGGCCGAAGCGGTGGCTGGTAGAAAGGCTGCGGCGTATCTGCCCGGTTGGCCTGTACGAGCGACCCGCTCGCGTGGACGTGCAATACGTGCGGCACCACCGCGTCGGGCACGCTGGCCGGTGCATGGGCGCAGCAACTGTCCGGTGCATGCGCCGCATCATGATCTGGCAGGCCGTGGCCCATCGCCACGGCAGAGGGCGCCGGACAGCATTCGTCGTGACGAGGCATGGCCCAGGCCACGCTCGACAGCGCCAGCCACGCGCACAACGCCAGCACCAGGAAGGTGCGGCAGCGACGCAGGCGGCGAAAGAGCGGGTGGATCATGCTTGGAGGATAGCGAGGCGCCGACGCGGGCGACAACTCTGGAGGTGGGTCCGCCGGCCCTGCCATGGTCTTTTTCTGTGAAAGCGGACCCTGTGCGAGACGGGCCAAGCGATGGGCATCGGACAGGCGCTTGTCGCACACAGGGTGCGCTCCTGCGGGCATCACCACCGCCATAGGGCATGCCAAGCCCCACCCACCTATACTGACAACCCATCCCGCCCGCCCTTCCCCGCATGAACTATCGCCACGCCTACCACGCCGGCAACTTCGCCGATGTCCTCAAGCACAGCGTGCTTTTCGCGCTTATCGAGGCGCTGCAGGCGAAGCCCACGCCGTTCGCCTTCGTCGATACGCATGCGGGCAGCGGTTGCTACGCGCTGGACAGCGCAGAGGCGGGCAAGACGGGCGAGTACAAGGATGGCATCGCGCGGCTGCTGTTTCCCGACCTGCACGCAGGCAATGGCAAGGCACCCGCCCTGCCGCCGCTGCTGCGACGCTGGCTGGATGCCATCCTGCGTCTGCCCGGTAACGAGCACGGCCTGAAGCTTTACCCGGGCTCGCCGCTACAGGTGGCCAACGCCATGCGCGACGCCGACAGCGCGCAACTGTGCGAACTGCATCCGGAAGAAGCCACGCGCCTGCGAGAGCTGTTCCACCGCGATCACCGCGTGCACGTGCACCAGCGCAACGGCTACGAAGCGCTCAAGGCGCTGCTTCCGCCGAAAGAAAAGCGCGGACTGGTGCTGATCGATCCGCCGTACGAGGCGCAGGAATCGGAATACCGCGTGATCGAAAAAGCCTTGAAGACGGCGCTGGAACGGTGGCCCACCGGCGTTTATGCCGTGTGGTATCCGATCAAGCTGCGCAGCCAGGTGCAGCCGTTCCATCGCTGGTTGCAGCATTGCGGCGTGCGTCGCGTGCTGCGCGCGGAATTGCTGGTGCATCCGGACGATTCGCCGCTGCGCCTCAACGGTTCGGGCATGGTCATCCTCAACGCGCCGTGGAAGCTGGACGACGCGCTGCGCGACGCCCTGCGCGCGATGACGCCCATGCTCTCGCAGGAACACCCGGCGAAATGGCGGCTCGACTGGCTGGTGGAAGAAAGCGGCGGCTGAACGTTCCGACAGGTTTCTACCTGCCGTATACCTTCCGCGGGTCCGGCCCGTTAAGCTCGGGTCAACCCATGCGGAAGCCGGCCATGAACGTCACCAGCACACTCCTGCGCAGCGCCATCGCCACCAGCCTGCTGGCCCTCGCGGCCTGCGCGCCGGCACCCATCTACAAGCCCTCACCCGGCACCGTCGCCACGGCGCCGAACATCGTGGCGCAGTCGCCCGGCCAGTTCACCAACGCCGAGGTGATCTGGGGCGGCCGCGTGGTCGAGGTGCGCAACCTTGCCGACCGCAGCGAGGTCGAGATCGTGGCTTACCCACTCGACGGCTCACAGCGTCCCAAGCTGGACAACAACGGTGGCTGGGGCCGCTTCGTGGCGGTGATGCCCGGCTACGTGGAGTCGTTCAACTATCCCACCGGCGCGCTGGTCACGCTCACCGGTCGTGTCACCGGTACGCGCGATGGCCATGTGGGCCAGGCCGACTACATCTTCCCGTTGGTGAGCGTGGCGCAGTCGCACGTATGGACGGCCGACGAAATGAATGCGGGCAAGTCGAACGTGAGCTTTGGCGTGGGCGTAGGCGGCATCATTCGCTGAGCGCGTCGGCAGCACCGCCGCGCCATCAGCAGACGAGTGCGCCTGGTCACATCCCTGCAAGCACTCCAAGGACGGCTAGCCGGCTAGACTGAGCGTCTTCGTCCAAAGGAAGGCACGATGTCCGGTCACGCCAACTCACTCAAGGCGATTCTTCTCGCGCTCGGCGCCAACTTCGCCATCTTCCTGAGCAAGCTGGTCGCGGCGCTCATCACCGGCTCGGGCGCCATGCTGGCCGAGGCCGTGCATTCGCTGGCCGACTGCGGCAACCAGGGCCTGCTCCTGCTCGGCATGCGCCAGGCCGACCGGCCGCCTTCCGACGAGTATCCGCTGGGCTGGGGACGCGCGCTGTATTTCTGGTCATTCCTCGTCGCCATGCTGCTCTTCAGCGTGGGCGGCATGTTTTCCATCTACGAAGGCGTGCACAAGCTCAGTCACCCGGAGCCGCTCAAGTGGCCGTGGCTGGCGATCGGTGTGCTGGCATTTGGCGTCGTGGCCGAATCGATCTCCATGCACGGCTGCCTGAAGGAAGTGAACAAGGTGCGCGACGGGCGCAGCCTGTGGCGCTGGTTTCGCGAAACGCGTTCGAGCGAGTTGCTGGTGATCTTCGGCGAGGATCTCGCCGCACTGCTTGGCCTGACCATTGCGTTCATCGCCGTGTTCGCCACCATGCTCACCGGCAACCTGCTGTTCGACGCCGCGGGCACCATCGCCATTGGCGTGCTGCTGGTGCTGGTGGCGATAGCCGTGGCCGTGGAGGTGAAGGCCTTGCTGATCGGACAGGGCGTGGAACCCAGGCGGCGCGAACAGATCATGGCCTTCATCAACGCCCGTCCGGAAGTGGACGTGGTGCTCAACGTCATCACGCTGCAGATGGGCTCGGATGTGATGGTGGCGGTGAAGGCGCGCATGTCGCCCGCGCCCGACCAGTCGGCCCTGATCGAGGCGATCAACAGCGTGGAGCGCGCAATGAAGGCGCAGTTTCCGGACATCCGCTGGAGTTTTTTCGAGCCGGACGTGGCGGATTAAGGGCGGGCTTCAGTGGTAGGAGCGCATCCTGTGCGCGACCGCGGCGCCATGCAGTTTTCGCTTCGCACGGTGTCGCGCACAGGGTGCGCTCCTGCAGAAAAGCCATGGGCGCTTACTTGAGCTGCAACAGATCCCACTTGTTGCCGTAAAGGTCCTGGAACACCACCACGGTGCCGTAGGCCTCTTCGCGGGGCGTTTCGCAGAACGTGGCGCCGGCCGCTTCCATGCGCCGGTAATCGCGCCAGAAATCGTCGGTATGCAGCAGCAGGAACACGCGGCCGCCGGTCTGGTCGCCAACGCGCGCGGATTGTTCCGCCGTGGTGGCCTTGGCGAGCAACACCCGCGTTTCGTTCGATCCCGGCGGCGCCACCACCACCCAGCGCTTGCCGCCACCCATGTCGGTGTCTTCCACCAGCGTGAAGCCGAGCACGCGTGTGTACCAATCGATGGCGACGTCGTAATCGGCCACGACGAGGGCGATGCTGCCGATGTATTGCTTCACTTGGTGTTGTCCTCAGGGAGCGGCCACTCGCCCAGTTCGGCCTGGTGTTTCTTGGTGAGCTTGGCGCGGATCAGCCCGTAAGCCGTGCGAACGTGATCGGACAGCTCGTGGGTACTGAAGCGCTCTGGCTCGACCACCGACACCCAGCGGGCTCGCGCGAGATAGGGGGCAGCGATGATACCCGGCTGGTCGGTGAGCTCCAGGAAACGATCGTCCGGCACCTTGAAGGCGATGTGTCCGCCATCCATTGGCATCACGGCGAACATCTTGGTCCCGACACTGAAAACCAGATCCGCGCCCCACTTCACGTCCATGGTGACGCCGGGCCAGCGGCCGCAGAGCGCCTCCAGCTGTTTGGCAGTGATGCCTTTGGTCGCAACAGCCATGGATTTCACTCCCCTTCAACGCAGCCCGGCGCGAGCTGGAGCATTCTGCCGTGGCGCCCCTTCTCGACCAAGACAACGGGCCACCCGGGGCATCGCGGTGCGGCAAAGCACCACGCAAATGGACATAGGACAAGGGGTTTTGTTCATGTTGCAGTGCACACAATACGGTAAAGTACGGCCATGAGCCCTGCCATCGACTACACCCACAGCCGCCATGCGCTGGTCCCCGCCCGAAGCACGGAACGCTACGCCCGTCCGCGCCTGGTCGAAGTGTCAAAGTCGCCCCGAGGCGAGCTGGTGCACGCGCACGATGGCCGCGCGCTGTACCTGCGCGGCATCGAGCCGACCGATGTCGATGCGCTCAAACGCCAGTTCTCCCGCCTCTCGCCGGAGGACATTCGTCGCCGCTTCCTGCATTCGATGGGCGAACTGCCCGAGCCGATGGCGCAGCGGCTGGTGAATATCGACCCCGCGCTGGAAACCGCTTTCGTGCTGATGGACGAAACCGTCAAGCCGGCCGAGATGCGTGGCGTGGGTCGCATCTTCGTGGACGTCGCCGCCAACAACGCCGAGTTCTCGGTGCTGGTGGAACACGACTGGGCCCGTCAGGGCCTTGGCGCCCTGCTGATGCAGCGTCTGGTGGACGATTGCCGCCGCCGCGGCCTGAGCGAGATCTGGGGCTACGTACTGCTGGAAAACCGCCCCATGCTGCAGCTGTGCAAGGAACTGGGCTTCGTGCGCCGTTTCACGCCCGACGAACCGGGTACCACCCAGATCTCCCTGCAGCTCTGATCGACGGCGTTTCCTGTAGGAGCGCACTCTGTGCGCGACCGGGCCGCTCTCCAAGGCCTCCGTTCCCCAGAGGCTTGTCACGCGCAGGGTGCGTTCCCACATAAGAAGTGATGCCTGCTGCCCCGGCTTGTCCGGGGCGGTCGCGTTACACTCCTTCGCTTTCCCGGCGTGGCGGCAAGCCGCGCCTTTGCTCGTTGGGTTCGCATGACCAAGCCGATTCCGCATCCGTCCCTGCCCACCAGCCCCAAGCAGCGCCGCTTCTGGACGTCGCCGCACGGCTCCTCGCGCGCATTGCTGGTGGCCGAGGCCGCGCGTACGCACCAAGGTCTGCTGGTGGCCGTAACACGCGACACGCAGCGCGCGAGCGCGCTGGAGGATGAACTGCGCGTCTTCGCCGGCAATCTTCCAGTGCTGCACTTCCCTGATTGGGAAACGCTGCCATACGACGTGTTCAGCCCGCATCCCGACATCGTTTCCCAGCGCATCGCCACGCTGTACCAGCTGCCCAACGTGCAGCGCGGCGTGCTGGTGGTGCCCATCGCCACGCTGATGCAGCGCATTGCCCCGCGCAGCCATATCACCGGTGCGGGCCTGGTGGTGAAGAAGCGGCAGAAGCTCGACCTCGCCGCCGAGCAGCGTCGCCTGGAAGCGGCGGGTTACCGCAACGTGCCGCAAGTGGCCGAGCCGGGCGATTTCGCCGTGCGCGGCGCGCTGATCGACATCTTTCCGATGGGTGCTGCGGAGCCGTACCGCATCGAGCTGTTCGACGACGAAGTGGAATCGATCCGCAGCTTCGACCCGGAGACGCAGCGCTCGCAGCATCAGGTGGAGTACATCGAGTTGCTGCCCGCGCGCGAGTTCCCGCTTACCGAAAACGCCGCCAAGGATTTCCGCACGCGCTTGCGCGAACGCTTTCCCATCGACGTGCGCCGCTGTCCGCTCTATCAGGACATGAAGGAAGGCGTGACGCCTGGCGGCATCGAGTACTACCTGCCGATGTTCTTCGAGCAGACGGCGACTTTGTTCGACTACCTCGCCG
>Ga0209566_100983_pt1 | contig 12573 bp, 11 predicted proteins | sample Araplavi_mTSA_r2_2_FD_184287 | JGI IMG/M metagenome (GOLD analysis project Ga0209566, IMG submission 184287) | Arabidopsis root microbial communities from North Carolina, USA - plate scrape CL_Cvi_mTSA_r2 (SPAdes) (version 2) | ecosystem: Host-associated > Plants > Roots > Endosphere | place...
GTATGGCTGCATAGCCATTTAATAGTTTAAGAACAATGTCATTGACTTTGGCCGAAACCATCGTCTTCCCGACTGTTATCAACGGGACATCCAGACTGTCGAGCTCCCTGCTTGGCCATTCGTATTTATTCACGCCGGATAGTAAAGGTTCTAAAATATGTTCGTTAACTACTTTTTCTTCAACAAGTGTGGCAAAGTAGATAATCGTCCATCGTAATTGCCCCTCAATTCGAACCTTACGGTAAACCAGGTCCGAGCTGTTTTCGAATATATGTTTCAAAACCATTTCATTTTGCTCTAAATCTGTGGTTAACTGAAGTTCTTCTGTCTCCGCAGGCGGATGATCTTCCGGAATCGTTACATAAGCTGGCTTAACACGCATCCTCCCAAACCATTTCATTGACGAAACCCCCAATGTGAACCAAACAATACGTATATGTTTCCATCTTTCTGATGAAATATTCCAATCAAATCCAGCTCATCAAATCTCTTGGTCAAAGATAAAAATTAATTATAACGATTTGTTCAATTGTTTGGATGACGGCGGAAAGCTACCATGAACTTAATGAAACTACCGGAGGGGATTAGAATGAAAACCATACTCATGACAAATCGAATGACGCTTCCTGCCAACACTAGACGAGGAGGAGTATTCCTTGAAGACGTTAAAAACCTTCATAGCCTACTACAAGCCTTACAAGAAGGCTTTGGCGATGGATTTGTTTTTTGCCGCATTGGCCTCGGTGCCCGTGCTCATCTATCCCCTATTGGTCCATCGGATCACGACTACATCTTTAACGAACGAAGGCATTGCTGCTGACGCGTTGCTCCGGATGATCGGCTTGTTTTTGTTGCTCATCGCTGTTGAATATGTCAGCAATTTCTATACCGATTATTTCGGCCATGCAATGGGCGCCAAGATGGAAACCGACATGCGAAATGACTTGTTTCAGCATGTTCAGCAATTTTCGTTTGAATACCATAACAATGCCAGAACCGGATCGCTGATGTCGCGGATCACTTCCGACTTGTTTGATATTTCGGAGCTTGCTCATCACGGGCCGGAGGACGCGACGATTTCGTTGGTCAGACTCTTAGGCTCATTCATCATTTTAGCTCATATAAATGTGGCCTTGACGGCGACGATGTTTGTCATATTTCCGCTGATGATTCTATTTGCCTATCACAACAGCCTGAAGGTGAAGAACGCTTTGAAGAAAAGCAAGGAACGCATCGCGGACGTCAACGCGCAAGTCGAGGATAGCTTGTCAGGGATTCGCGTCGTGCAATCATTTGCCAATGAAGAGCTTGAAGCTGACAAATTTAAGCGCAGCAACCGCTTTTTCCTGGAATGCAGAAAAAAAGGGTATTTCACCGAAGCTTGGTTTTTTAATGGTATGACCGCATTCCTCTCTTTCATGACGTTAGCTGTTGTCATCGTCGGCGCGCTGCTCATTAGTTACAAACAGCTGATGCTTCCTGAGCTGATTACCTTCTTGCTGTATATCACCACGTTGACCGATCCTGTGAAACGATTAGTCAACTTTACGCAAAACCTGCAAAACGGCATGGCCGGATTCGAACGATTCCACGAAATGATGGCCTTGAAACCTGATATTACAGATGGACCGAATGCTGCCACGCTGCACCACGTAGTGGGCAAGGTGGAATTCGACAACGTCAGCTTCCAATACGCCGATGAGTCGAATGAAGTGTTGAGCAATTTCAGTTTGACGGTGCAGCCTGGCGAATACGTTGCGCTTGTCGGCAGTTCCGGCGTCGGCAAGTCCACGCTGTGCAATTTGTTGCCGCGTTTTTACGAAACGAAGGCAGGCTCGATTCGAATCGATGGCATAGATGTCACAACCATTCTGTTGAAATCACTGCGCAGCCAGATTGGCATCGTCCAGCAGGACGTTTATTTGTTCGCGGGGACGATTAGGGACAATATTATGTACGGGAGACCCGGGGCAACCGATGAAGAAATGATTGCGGCGGCCAAACAAGCCAATGCCCATGAGTTTATTATGAAGCTTCCCGCCGGCTATGAAACGAATATCGGGCAGCGTGGCATCAAGCTGTCTGGAGGCCAGAAGCAGCGGATCAGTATCGCACGTGTGTTTCTCAAAAACCCGGCCATCCTCATTCTGGATGAAGCAACGTCCGCCTTGGACAATGAAAGTGAAAGAGCCGTTCAGGAAAGCTTGGAAAAGTTATCCTATAACCGCACAACCTTCGTTATCGCACACAGACTGTCGACCATCCGGCATGCTGACCGGATTCTTGTCATGTCAGAGCAAGGCATCGCCGAAGAGGGAACGCATGGGCAGCTTCTTGAGCAAAATGGGCTGTACGCCAAATTTTATCAACTGCAGGCAGTGGGAATTCAATAAAAAAGCAAAAGCAAATAGCGGAAGTTCAGCTTCCGCTATTTGCTATGTAAAGCGTTGCCCGGCGTACCGAATGCGCAGAGGTCTCTCCTGCTCTTAATGATCGGAATCACGCTCACGGCGCAAAAGCATTAAGATAAACCCGAGTCCTACCGTCGCGCCTACTGCGAATATACAGCCGAATATCAGCATGAAAACATCCATGTCCATTCTGCATGCCCTCTTCTCGTTGAACTCATTTATTCCTGATTATACCATCCAGCTCCTTGCATGAACAGAAACGTCCTGTCTACCTCACTCAAAGAAGTTTGCGCACGTGAAAATTATCTTCCAGCAGTACCCAATTTTGCGGAAATGGATAGCCGAGCACCCAGTAACTGACGCCTCTTAAGCTATAGGCCGGTATGAGGTCAAGTTTCGCCTGCGCGCTTCTAGCATCCTCGAACCAGACCTCATGCGTTCGCTGTTGGTCATCCGTGTATCGGTAATATGGGGTCTGGCTTGTTGTATCGTACTTGATTTCTGCTCCATGCTGAACCGCTCGGCGCACGGCCTCCTGCATATCGAACGTTTCCGCTTGTTGTCCTTTCACGTGGGGCAGCAGCCAATCCCGGGCGTACAGCTGGAAGCCCATAAATATTTTGTTTCTCGGAATGACGGTAACCGCATAATCGAGCACGCGCTGGATCTCATTGATCGGCGATATCGCCTGCGGAGGGCCGAAGCGATAGCCCCACTCATAAGTCATAAGCACGACGAAGTCGACAATCTCGCCATGCGCCGCATAATCATGCGCTTCGTAAAGCAGCCCTTTCTGATCCGAGCTGGTTTTGGGAGCTAGCGCTGAGGAAACGAAAAATCCGCGCGCATGCAGCCTGCGAACAGCCAGCCGCAGAAAATCATTATAGGCCTCGCGGTCGGCAGGACTGACATTCTCAAAATCGACATTTAACCCGTGATAGCCTTTGCTCTCCATGATCACCAAAGTGTTCGTGATCAGCTTATTTTGAAGATCAGCGCTCGACAAGATCGTATGAGCTAGCTTCGTACCGGCTTCCGTAGCGGAAAAGTTGGTGATCGACATGACGGAAACGACACGTTCTTCATCCGCTGCCGCCAGAAGTGCCTGATCGTCCACCGGTTCAAGGCTCCCATCGTCTTTCATCCGATATCCGAAAGGACATAAGTACGTTAAATGCACACCATCCTGCCGTACTTGCTTGGCAGCTTCCTCGCCGAATACGTTCGTATACGCATTGACATCAATCGTATCTTTCTGCTTTGCCGGAATCTGTAAGGTTTGGCCTACCGGAATCACATTTGGATTCGTAATCCCATTCGCATTCATGATTGCCTGCATCGAAACGCCGTAACGATGAGCGATACTCCACAGCGTCTCCCCCGCCTTGATGGTATGATTCAACGGATAAGACTCCGGAATGAGCAGCGCGAGCCCGATCACCAAATGATCCGGATCCTCAAGTCCATTAACCGCGATCATCCGCTCAACAGTGACGCCATACTGCTTCGCAAGCAGCCACAAATTTTCACCACTTCGCACCACGTGAATTAGCATGATATTCCCTCCCTCTTGGCCGCTCATCTCTAGCGCGAACCAACCAAATGTCCTTGTTCCAAAGGTTTACCATCAACGAACAGTTGCAGCCCAAAAACGACATAGCGTATGATTAGTGCTAGATCTGTTTTGTTCATTTGTATGCTTATAAATATTGAAAGATTGCAAAAGGCGGTGCAACAGTTGAAAAAGTACATCATCGGCGGGATCGCCGGATTTCTCATGGCAACAACCCTTTCTGCACATGCAGAAGAAGTGACAAGTTTAATTGGCAAAACGATTCAAGGCGCCTTCCCGATTCAGCTTGAAGGGAAAACTTTGAACAACCCTGCCATCGTCGTGGATGGCACTTCCTATTTGCCGGTCCGCGCATTCGGCGAAGCAACCGGATACGAGGTTTCGTTTGACGCGGATCTGGGTATTTCACTGAAGAAAAAAGCGGACGTACCGTCCCAACCAACGCCTCCCCCTACACCCGCTCCATCAACTACTCCTGCGCCTCCTGCTGCCGGAGACTTGAAAGGCGGTTATCAAGCCATCAAGTCGGCTATCCTTAGCCTGCAGGATGAGAAGGCGCAGAAAAGCACGGGGAACTTCTCTATGATCCAGGTCGATGGCGCACAATATGTGTCACTTTCGACATTAGGCGGTTTCTATACGATCAGTTGGGGCGACCCGATGGTTCAACTCAGTCTCAATGGCCAGCTGGCCGGATTATTCGCCGCCAACAGCCAATATTCCAAGGGAACCGGCTCATTTACATACGATGGTACTATTTATGTGAACCTGGCTAATCTGAAGCTGAAGGGCACCCTCAATGGCGATTCACTCGTGCTGACGGACAACCTGTAAATATTCCAGAAACTTCCTGCAAAGTTTGTTCCATTCCTTTATAATAAAAGGTACAGGCTTATCTTCGTCATTAAGTCTAGTTGAGCGTAATAGGAGGAATTACATTGGAATACACCCGATTAGGACGTACGGGTCTGCAAGTATCCCGGTTATGTCTGGGTTGCATGAGCTATGGGATCCCCGAACGAGGTTCACATGCATGGACGCTGGACGAGGAAACAAGCCGTCCGTTTATTCGCAAGGCTTTGGACCTTGGCATTAATTTCTTTGATACCGCCAATGTTTACTCTGACGGAACTAGCGAAGAAATTGTCGGACGGGCGTTGAACGATTATGCCCGACGTGAAGAGGTCGTCATTGCAACGAAGGTACATGGCCGCATGTCCCCTGGTCCGAATGGAGCCGGATTATCGCGCAAAGCGATTCTCAAAGAAGTCGATCACAGTTTGCAGCGACTGGGAACGGATTACATCGATCTTTATCAAATCCATCGCTGGGATCCGGAGACCCCGATCGAAGAAACGATGGAAGCCTTGCACGATGTCGTGAAATCCGGGAAAGCCCGGTATATCGGCGCTTCCTCTATGTATGCCTGGCAGTTCTTGAAAGCCCAGCATACGGCAGAAAAGAACGGCTGGACGAAGTTCGTCAGCATGCAGAATCACTTGAACTTATTGTATCGTGAAGAAGAGCGTGAGATGCTTCCGCTCTGTGAAGACATCGGTGTCGGGGTCATCCCTTGGAGCCCGCTCGCCCGCGGTCGCTTAACACGCCCATGGGATGAGCGCAGCGAACGTTCCGAGTCGGACGTATTCGGCAAAACGTTATACACAGCAGCGGTCGATGCAGATAAAGCTATTGTGGAGGCTGTTGCCAGAATCGCTGCTGGCCGAGGTGTCAACCAAGCGCAAGTCGCGCTGGCCTGGGTGCTGGCGAAGTCGCCTGTCACTGCGCCGATTATCGGAGCGACGAAGCTCTCTCACCTGGAAGATGCGACAGCAGCGCTGGAGCTGACGCTCACTGCAGATGAAATCCAGGAGCTTGAAGTGAATTATGTCCCGCATCCTGTGCGGGGATTTCAATAAGGCACGCATTTGCGGCTGCAAATGCGAAAAAGCAGCGGCACAGCCGCTGCTTTTTTCAAGTTACAGGTCCAATTTTTTCAATACAACCCGCTCCTCATATTGTGCTAAACACCAATTGCATTTATCTGCTATGCGCTTAGGAACATGGCTGACATCTTTTACATCTGAAAACCCGAACTTCTGATAAAATGCTGACAGCTTCTCAAACGGGATACAATACACGTGCGCAATCCCCTCGGACTTCACATGCTCCACCAGCCGGCTGACAACAAGATTGGCAATATGCATCCCTCTGTATGCCTCTAAGGTATAAATACCGCCGAGTTCATAATGATCTTCATCATATTTCACCAGACGCCCCAAACCAACATATTTATTCTTCAGCACGGCGATGAATACCGTATCCGTCTCCAAATCCGATGGAACGAATCCGACCTGCTGGTACTGCTCATTGATCCATCCGAGGTCTTGTTTCGCCGCCTTTTGCAGTTTAATCATTGGCATATACTCCTTCTATTGAATCGATCCCAGATTGGATTCTACTTCACATGCTTTATTTCCTGCGTACAGTTTGTGTATAAATGATTCTATAGTAGAATAGGTACAGGCTTCTTCTATATTCATAATGAGGTGACAGGATGCGAAACATGACGATCGAAACGGTGACAGATGGCAACATTGAACCATGCAGAGAACTTTGCAACGAACTGATGGCTTTTCAACAATCGCAAGCGAAGCTGGCGCCAGAGGCATTCGACTGGATGAATTTTGATACAAGAATGAAAAAAAGCTTTGAACATGCACGCGCGAGCCACGTGATTGTTGCCAAAGACAATGGCGTACCTGTCGGCTATGCTTTCTCAACGGTCGATGTGATCGATGCGAGCAAACGGAAATTCCCAGTTTGGGCGCCTATTCAAGATCCGGAAAATAGCCTTGGTTTCTACCCGGATTGGGATCATCTACCTGCTACAATGGGATGTTTAAACAATCTGTACATCCGTGACGGTTACCGGGATCTGGGCCTCGGCTCGCAGCTATTCAGCATGTCGATGGACTGGCTTGAAAGCTTACCTGATGTGGAACTCATCATGATTTATGTGTCCAATGGCAATGACGCTGCGATGAACTTTTACCTCAGCCGGGGCTTTACTTTCAGCCATCATGTGTTTGACGGATTTATCCATGCGCTATATAAATGGAAAAAGTAGTAAAAAGGCGGTTCCGAAGACATTCCACTTCAGATGCCGCCCTTCTTATTCATTACACTTTAAATTTACCTACCAATAGTTGCATGGAATTGGACATTTCATTTAATTTCAGAGCTGTTCGCTGCATATCTTGACTTGTTGCGGTTTGTTCTTCTGTCATCGCAGCAACTTGCTGCGTGAAAGCGGCTGTCTCTTCCGTAATTTTCGTAATTTGCTTAATTGACGAGCCAATCGACTTGCTGCCGGCTGACATCTGCTCAATCGTTGCGGCAACCTCCATCACTTGCGCACTGAGCGTATTGACTCGATCCGTAATGGAAAGGAACGAATCCCCTGCTCGTTTCATCGCGTCAACGCCTCGTCCCACATCCGCACTGTTATGATTAACCTTCTGGACAAGCCCATTAATACCGCCGAGCATCGTTTCGATCGTATCATTAATTTCCATTGTCGAATGTTCTGCTTGATCAGCAAGCTTGCGAATTTCACCGGCGACGACAGCGAATCCGCGCCCATGTTCCCCTGCTCGGGCCGCCTCGATAGCAGCATTCAGTGATAATAGGCTCGTCTGACTGGAGATGCCCTGAATCCGCGTGACCACTTGTTTAATTTGATCTGAAAAACGCGCGAGCTCTGCCGCCGATTGTTGAATCTCCGAGAACGTTAATTCAATCTTGCTGATTTTATCCCCGTTCTCGACCATTTCTTTGGCGCTCTGACTGGCAACACTTTGGGTAAGTTTGGCGAGATCCGCCACATCGGTCGTTGTCGCAGCAACTTGCTCTAAACCAGTGACCGTCTCATCCATGATAGCTGTAATTTCCTCTGATTGTGACACTTGCAGCTCCGCGCCTTCTGCGACGCGTTGGACGGAGGAGGCTATCTGTTCCGATGCGCGGGTGCTTTCATCTGTGCCGTTCATCAATGCCGTTGAAGATCGGGCAAGCTCCCCCGCGCTGGCTTGAATGTCAGCGATCATGTCCTGCAGGCTCACCAGCATCCTATTGGCCTCATGGGACAATTCAAGGATTTCATCTTTGGTATTCACTTCGATGCGCTTCGTCAGATCACCGCCGGAAGAGGCAATGTCGGCCAGCGCTCTTGTCACTTTACGCACGTTCCGCGCTGTCGAGGAACCCGTAATATAAGAGGAAATAGCCGCGACGACAACAACCACAACCAGCGACCCGTAAAGGAAAATCAGCAGCTGCTTTCCCTTCTGATCGAGCACCTTGACGCGTTCCTTCGTCAGTTCCTTCTCAGTAGCGCGGAATGTCGCTAGCTGATCCCGTAAAGCATCCATCAACTTTTTCCCTGGATCATCACGGAAAAATTGCTTAACTCCTTCGGAATTGCCACTAGCTTGCATCGCAATAACGTCCTCGCCAGCAACCTGAATCCAATCATCACCGTTTTGTTTAATCGCCTTTAGTCTGTCTTGCTGACTTGGATTATCGGCTATCAAAGCGAAGAGATCGTCATAATTTTGTTTCCAATTTTGCTTACCGCTGTCATAGGGGGCTAAATATTTGGTATCGTCGGTCACAACGTATCCGCGCTGTCCTGTCTCCATATCGACGAGATCCTTCTCAATGGATTGGGCTAAGCTGTCGACTTCCATATCATGACTTGTGATAAATGCGACTTCATTTTGAAATGCGTTCAACTGACGGACAACACCCATGATGGAAATGAGAAATAAGATAATAACCACAATAAATCCAAACGCGATTTTGTATCCGATTCGATTCAATTGAAAGGCAGCAAGTTTCATGATGTTTCACTCCTGTAGGTTGTTTGATGACTCTGTTTTTGAATGCTGTCGAATATATACGACAATTCTTGCTAAGTACGATCTACGATTATCGCAATGGCCACCCCCTAATAAAACGGATGTATGACGGACGATCCGCATTTCCATTAATGGAACTCACCCTATTACTCTAGAAAATGTTGTTAATATTGCTATTATATCGAATTTCAATGAAGTTTCAAGACAAACACAAAAAAGAGACCCACAGCAAACGGGCTGAAGGTCTGAAGAGTGTATATATAAAAGGGGGGTCTTCTATAGTATAGGCTTCATTTATTAATCCCAGATGAAAAACAGATTTCATTTTTATTACAATTTATTGCTTTAATTACCAACATTACGCTGCTTCACTCCACATGGATTTGTATCTTTTGAATGGCGTTGTAGCCATAGCCCTTCTTATTCCAATCTGGCGCTAGCGGTTGCGTATTGCCTGTCACATCGGTTGCTCTTGCCATAATGAAATATGTTCCCCTTCCAGCCGCTTCCCACGGATAACACCATCGCCGCCAAGCATAGGGTTCGTAAGCATCTATCCAAGAAGCCGCTTGCCACGTCCCACCTTCATCCGTACTGACTTCTACGAACGCAACAGGATGATCTCCAGACATTGCCACGCCAGTGATCCAATGTTTGCCGCATGCCACTACGCCTTGATCGAGCGGCTGCGCGATGATAGCATGAAGTCGGATGCTTGTGACCGGCTCAGAAGGCGACAAGCCAGCGCTATTACGATCATACACATAGTCGATCGTTTGAAAAGGTCCTTGAAACGGTTCATCGATTACCGTCATGCGATGCAGCCATTTGACCGATGCCATACCGTACCAGCCAGGCACAATCAGTCTCGCTGGAAACCCATGGCGGAAAGGAAGCGGATGCCCGTTCATATACAGGGCAATCAAGATATCGGGATGATGCGCCACCTCGACGGGCAAGCTTCTCGTGAATGCATACTCCCCCGGCATATCTGTTCTTACGCCACGATCCATCCCCTCGAATGTGACTTCCAAAGCCTTGCTGCTTATGCCTGCTGTATGAAGCAGATCGGCAAGTCGAACCCCCGTCCACACCGCATGGCTATTCGCCCCTAACTCCCACTGCTCCCCTGGCGTTCGCGGATGAAAATAAGCCCGCCTCTCACCAGCGCATTGCAACGTAACAGAAAGCGAATGCTGCGGCATTCGCAATAGATCATCGTAACCATAATAGGCAGGCCGATCAACCATTCCCCCCAATTGCAGCTTCCACGATGATAGATCTACAGCCGGATAAGGAAAATGATTTCGGATATAGAACAAATGTTCCGGCGTGATTTGACTGGATAACGACAGCATTGGAAATTCCTGATTCTCGGGAACAATTCGCCTGGTTATTAAATGCGGTTGATATAACAAGGAGTTATCATCCTTTCGTGATAGTCATACATTGGAGCATATGAATGTAGAGGAGTTGATATCCTTGCTGCACGTGGAGCTGCATGGCGCACGTTATGAGCATCAATTTTGGCTGCAAATTATGGGCGATCATTCCCGGTTTATACATAACACGTTATATCCAATTGAAAAAGTCGATCTCCAAACGTCTGAGCAATTTATCCGTCTGTTTGATGATTTGCTGGAGCAAGCTCGCTCCCCGCTTGATGCTACTGAGCTGTGGTCCTTAAATCATTCCGCCTACCAGGCAACCGTCCACTTGCGCGCCTTCAAACTGAATCTCCTGGACCGTTCGCTGCTTGGCATGATCAAAATTGGCATCTCTCCTTCTTTCCTCAATCATATGGTGAACGAACTCGATGAATACGTGCGAATTCTACAAGAGCTGCTGGCAGGCCGACCTGTCCCGCAATACCCTCCGCTGCATTATGATCTGGTATGGCTTACCGACGCCGCCTTTCATTCCGCCACCATCGCCAAGAATCTGGACTTTGCCGAACGGCAGCTCATTGCTATAAGCAGTGGGTTCGAGCATCATTTTAATGAATTTTACTTGAAAGCCATCGAACTTGCCGGTTATCTACGCACGATGCGAAAAGAATACCCCGTGTTCGCGCGGTTTCATCAGGATATCAATCTGGAGATGGGGTTGTTCATGAACTTCTTGAAAGAATTGAAAGAATTGGATTTGTCAAATGAGCTGCTTAGCAGTATGACACCTCTTCTTCCCGATCATTTGTTTCGGGAGGAATGCTATTATTTGAATAAACTCGCGCAATTGGGGGAAATTCCGATGAAGGAGTGCAATCCGACAGCGCATCGTGTGGATCGTTGAACGAAATAAAAGCCGAAATCCGATGGATTCCGGCTTTGATGTTTATTTGACGGCAGACAGCAAGAGAAACATCGGGCGGCGGGTTTCATCCTGCCAAGCCGGATTCTTCTCCAGCATCTCCGGTGTCGGTTTAAGCTCAGAAAACTTTGAGAGCGTGAAACCAGCATCGAGGAGCCCTTGAATGTAGCTCGCAACGGTGCGATGATACTTGATTACATCATGATCGAGGAACCTGGCGAGACGCGGACCTTCGTCATGATAGTTATCCACGGGCCAGTGCAGCTTTTCGTCGTTCGAATTGTAATACCAGTCCTGAGCGGCTATCGCTGTAAAAATTGGATGTTCGACAGAGAATACGAAGCTGCCTCCGGCTTTGAGGCTATCATAAACTTTTTGACAAATCCGATCAAAATGCCAATATAATGAAGAGCAAGCGAGCTGATAACAACATCGAACACGCCCTCAGCAAAGTTGAAGTCTTCGATGGCCTGTCGCCAGTACTCGATCTTCGGGTCATTCGTCATCGCCCTCGCTCGATCCAGCATATTCTCCGACAGATCGATGCCGATCACCGAGCAAGCTTCCCGCTCGCGCACGTAACGGCAATGCCAGCCAAATCCGCAGCCCAGATCGAGAACGCTCGCATCGCGAAGCTCAGGAAGCATCGCCCGAAAAGCTCCCCATTCTCCAGCCGCATCCAATCCGCCGATCGAACGGGGCATTTGACTGTAATTGGTGTAAAATGCTGCATCGTCATATTTGTTCTGTTTCATACGTATACATTCCTCCTACTGCTTCCACCGCGACTAAACGCTCATTCCTTAACTTTACACCAAATTCAGACAGCAATACGATAGCAAATATCAATATAATCAAAAATTACCTCATCCCCATAAAAAGACTGGACACCTAACGGTTGAGGTTTTGGTGATGATATTCCTTTTATTCACAAAAAATGGATGTTAGAATTATGGCATACGTGTTAAGCAAGCTTTGACAGTAGCTTGCGTATCCGTCATCCCAATTGATCGACCATGTCATGGCGCCACGGATATTCGGGTATTTGGCCACAAGCCAGCCGAGTGATTTCTTCATGACAGTCGGACTCGTGTATCCGCCCCCTACAGCCGACGAAGTCGCATGCAAACCGAGCCCGAAATGGGATAGCGCCACCGTTACAAATAGCACGCGCCATCCCGGCCGCGCATGCAGTCCGCATTGTAATACTAGCGGAAACAGAGTTCCGCTATCGCTCGCAAAAGCGCTGCGCGCGGCGCGGGGTTGGGAGCATAGCGGAAACAGAGTTCCGCTGTCGCTCGCAAAAGCGCTGCGCGCGGCGCGGGGTTTGAGGCATAGCGGAAATGGTGTTCCGCTA
>Ga0209566_100989_pt1 | contig 12441 bp, 15 predicted proteins | sample Araplavi_mTSA_r2_2_FD_184287 | JGI IMG/M metagenome (GOLD analysis project Ga0209566, IMG submission 184287) | Arabidopsis root microbial communities from North Carolina, USA - plate scrape CL_Cvi_mTSA_r2 (SPAdes) (version 2) | ecosystem: Host-associated > Plants > Roots > Endosphere | place...
GGGGCATAGCGTCCAGCGTGGGTCCAAGCCCGTGCGCTTGCGTTGGCTCAACGCCGACGATAGCGCTTGCAAATACAAGACGTCCGAGGGCCCTTCGACCAACAACGTGTTTTTGCCGACGAACAGGCTTTGCGTCAGGTCGTAACCCAGAGCGCCTTGCAACGGGAATAAGGTGTCTTTGCTGACCATCAGCACATCGTCGCGGACCTTCGTGCCTTCGACTTTCGCGCGTTGGCGTTGGTCGTAGTGCACCACGTCCTCAACGATCAGCACGTCAGCGAGCCGATCGCTGGGTACCATGAACGGCGAATGGGTCGTGAAGATCACCTGATGGTTGGGCAGCAGACGTTCTTCGATATAGCGCAAGAGGTCCGCTTGCGCCCTTCCATGTAAGGTCAAACCGGGCTCGTCCAACAGAATGATGGCGTTACCCGTGGTCTTTTTCAGTTGCTTAAACTGCGCGAGAAACGAGAAAAACCACACGAAGCCGGCGCTGCGCTCCGACAACGGCACGCTGGCGCGATGGTGCCGGTTGGTGATCCACGCTTTGGCGACGTTGCCGGCGTTCATCGGCGGCTCGTCCTCCGGAAGGCCTGCGGCGATGTCAATCTTCACCGCGAGCGCGTCGTTCTGCGTCCAGTATTCGAAGATTTCATCGGAAATCTTGTTCGACGCGCCTTCGCACTTGGCTTTAAGTTCTTCAAGTTTCGTCGATGCCAGCAACTCCTCAACTGACGTGCCCGCATACGCTAGAAAGTCTAGGAAAATCCTGTCGGATGCGTCGAGCGTGTTCGCGGCCTTGGCGGCGGCAAGGGCGTTGATCGACACCTCCCCGGACATGCGCTCAAAGTGTGAGGTCAGGAAAAACTTGGGAAGCCGTGGGGCCAACAAATCGACGACCGCCAAGGAAAAACTTTGGTCACGGAACGCCGTGAGGACGGCCAGCAACGCTTGCAGACGCGGGGATTGTTGGGGTTGTGCGGCGATCGCTGCAGTGGCGGCCTTCGCGTCGTCCACGCCTTTCAGCACCTCCCGCTCCACCGCGTCGAGCTCGTGCTTGTTCATCAAAAACGCTAGCGCCGCAGCGCCATCTACGGGCACGCTCCATTCCGTTTTCTCGTAACCAATCCCGCGGGTCAGCCCGATCTCAGGCTTGATCAGTGCCTTGTCGCCGAGGACCGCGGCGACGGCAGCAACATCGGTGTCATCTAATGCCCATGAGGAGTTAACGACGATGGACCGTCCTTCAGGATGCCGCTCGTCGAAATCGCTCACGAAGCGACGCGGGTAGTCCCTGGTCTTGTCGTATATGAACGTGCCATAAGGGTTCAGGCCGTAAAGCGCTGACAGCAGCGCTGTTTTGCCTGCCTCGTTTTTCCCAACGAGGCACGTCATGTTGCCCACGTTGAACTCGCCGCTGTCCTCGACGGATCGGAAGTTCGTCACCTGCACCGCTTTTAGTCTCATCGCCGGCCCTGCTTTTGTTGAATTGTGTGGATAGCCTTTTACAATTAAGCGAGCGTCTCGCCGATCCTACCTGCGAGCCAAGCTGTGAACGCCGTTTTCTCGAGAACGTTCTTGAACGCCCCCTCAGCCTCCATATATGACCCGACTGCTCCTCCAGATGCAGCATACTGACGCACGAACTCACTCCGCTCGCTCTCTGACAAGCCGCGAATCGCGGTTGCGATTAGCTTCGACCTTGCATCTGCCGCCGCTTCCGCTTCGTCGATCACGGCCTTCTGCGCCCGCCGCGCGGATTCCTGAATAACCTCTACTGTCTCGATGTCCCCCCCACCTTCGAAAACCGTGCGCGCGTAGCCGCCAGCGTTCTTTTTGATCTTCTTATTCCGAATCTGTTGCTCAACATACTGAGCCGTCCTGGTCGCCCGATCTGGATCATGCTGAATCCAGTCGACGGCGAGTCGGCCCGAAATACCAAGCTTTACGAGTCGACGATATGTCTCCGAATCGCGGATCGCTGCTTGCTCCTCGCTATCACTCTCGTCGTACATCGATCTCTGGGGATTGTCCTCGACCAGGAAACGGATTTTGGCAACGCGACGATTCTGTCGTTCGTACTCGGGTGTGATGAGGATGTTCGATACCGTGTTCACTTCCTTCACGGCCTTTTTGATCACTTCAGAATTGAAGTGTTTGAATTCATCGTACGTTGACGCTTCAGCGCCGAGAAGCTTTCGCCAAATATCGACTGATATCCAACCTGTCGACCCTGTGCGTTTGAATCGCAAGCAGTTCTCGTAGAGAGCGAGGGCATACGCGCCACTGAACTGCTTCTGGACGTTGATGTTGATGAGCAGGTAGATCTCAGGATTTGCGAGTTTGTTCGCAAGTGTGCTGCTGTACTCGTATGTGACGATCCCATTCCGAATGTTTGCCGAGCTCAGGAGCGTTGTAACGCCCCACTCCTCGTCTCCTGCCGCGTGCAAGATATCGAACTCGATCGGAGTGGTGGAGATCTTCTTGAGAGCCTCTTTGAGTGCGGTCGTGTTCTTGCTGTCGAACCCAAGCATCTCGCTCATGATCCCGACGGGAATCTCATGAACTGTCTTCTTCAGCAAATTGTCGTAGGCGTTCAGCAAAAGGACATTCGACAACTTCCGCCCTAGCAATCCAAGGTCGCCTCCGACATGCACCGTACCGACGTGCTTGCGAAGTTCGCTCGACGGCACACTGGCAATCATTGCACTACCGGATTTTTGTTTTGCTACCGCCATACGGTCCTCATAGTTTGAGGAGCATTCTAGGTCGCAAAAGTCATGTTCGCAAGTCATCGAGGATGACCTTTAATTACCCCCCACAAACCACGACCTTCCCACCGCCCCACAAACCATGACCTTTCAAGTGTCACTGACGGCCCACCCCATAAACCATGACCTTTCGTTGATGACGATTGTCTCCCCATAGACCATGACCTTTGCTTGCCCCGAAATCATGGAGACCTACAGATACACCCCATAAACCCCGACCTTTCGCCCTTTCCCCATCACCGGTCGCGTAGGTCTGTCGCCACCGATCGTGACCTCTCATGCCACCGGGCCGATGAGATGCATCGAGCCCCCCATAAACCATGACTTTTAAGCCTGGAGCCCACCGACGTACCGGCCCCGCCCCCCGAACTACGCGCCGCAGCACTCGCGACTACGTCGCATATCTCCATTCCCCATAAACCACGACCTCTTGGACAAGGAATCTAGGCACGGTGGAACCTCCCCACAAACCATGACCTTCAGGGACCGAAAACGAACGAACGACGCCCCACAAAGGATGACCTTTCCGATGACGTTGGATATTTTCGTTTTATTTCATGGGCTTACAAGGAAGTGCCTACTTACTCACGGTTCGCTTCTCCCCCACAAACCATGACCTTTAAGCCTCGATGAGCAGGTGGTGTCGTCGTACCCGGCCTACACGCCCCACAAAGAACGACCTTACGCCCCACAAAGTACGACCAGTTATTGACTTCCCTCGCTTAACCCCTATAAAAAACTCTTTTTAATCAATCAGTTGCGAAACGCTCTTAAGACAAAATCGCGATGCCCCACAAAACATGACCCCACCCCATAAAACATGACCGTGACACCCCATAAACCCTGACTTTTCGCCCCATAAAGGATGACCCAACGTTCGTGAAACGCTTGCTGGATAAGGATTGGAGAAGGCTAAAGGTTTTAAAGGGGTTGTTTTTTAAAGGCAACCACAGGTGTTGTTTCTCTGTGAAATTCCCTCACCCCTACCCACTTGAGATCGCATCGGCCAGCATCGGCAGAACACCGATCGTATGGACAGTCCTCGGGCAATCCACGGGCGGGTCCGGCGACCCGCGGACGGCGTCGAGGACCGCTAGACGAGAAAATCCGCGAGCACGGCGCAGGAGGCACAACTATCCGCCGGGTGATTCCCATAACACCGAGCTGCATCGGCTTTGCAGCAACCTTGCGCCGATCAAGCAGTTTCCTTGATAGGCTCTGCGTGCTGCGCAAACGCAGCCGACAGAATATCGAAGCAATGTCGTGCAGCGTTTCGCACGGCCGTCGATGGGCTTTCGAGCGTCGCGCCAAGAAGCTCAGCCGCCGAATTGACGAACCAGGCCGGCCGCTGTAGCACCCGTCCCGGAAATGCCTTTTCCAATGCATCGATGTAACGCTGTGCTGAGGCTTGTGCGTGCTTGTTGGTTGTCCACGCAGACGGCAACGCGACCGCACGTGGCATAGCGGACATATCAAGCGCGACCGCCTCGAGATCCTCTTCCGAAGCCCGGAACGGCAACAACGTTAACTGCGCTGCGGCAGCCATCTCCTTGTCGAAAGCGGGACGGTTGCCACCGCCATCAACGATGAGCCATCCATTTTTAGTGATTTGGCTCGCAGTCAGGATTTGGGCGAGATGAGAGGCGTCACGTCCATCAAGGACGCCGTACGGTCGTCCGTGTTCCTTCACGCGTCGATGCGGATCCGTCAGAACATATGCCGCAGGTTGCTTCCGGAGAATGGCACCGAGAGCCATCAAATGAGACGTGGTGGTCTTCGTCGTACCACCCTTTTGACCACCGACATAAACGATATTGCTCATACTTTCCCCTTTTCGAGTACTTCGAGCATGATTTCTTGCGCGGACACCATTCGCCCGAGCTCTTGACTGCGTTTTGCTGCGGCTGTGACGTAGCGCGCGTGCAGCGCCCGCGTAGGACGCAAGGTCAAAGCCAGAGTGTCGACGACTTCTTTTGCCCCTGCCCTCTTCGCCGCTTTCTTTGCTGCAGGTACTTGTTCACGGGGTTCTGGAGATTCGGATACGGAAACGCGCTGAGCGGGTGCTGCAGGCGACGGTTCGTCGGAGGGTGGGTTTACGGCTGCTTGGGAGACAAGCGGTGTCTCACTTGCGGTGCGCAAGCGAGACGCCAGATCGTCAACGCCTTTTGCTGGTTTCATAGTCTTACCCTTATAGCGTTATAGCTGTATGCAATTGTAGCGCTACGCTGTCGCAACGTTAAAGCGGTATGAGGGCATAACGCCGTAGCGGCATACCATCATAGCATCGCGAAGTGGCGAGGGAAGCTTCCCTCACCCTCTTCACGGCCGTATCGTCGTAAATTCGCGACGGTATGATGTCATGGCGGCATGGCGCCATGACATCACGAAGTCATGAGGTTACGACGGTGTAATGGCATGATGGTATGCCACTATGGAGGCGTAATGCTATAGCACCGAGGCTACATCGAGGCCGAGCGGCGTTACTGTGTAGAAGCCTAGTGGTATGGCGGCGTAATGGCGTAGCGTTGCGGCGCCATGGCGCTATAGTGGTATAGGGGTGTAATGCTACGGCGCTATGAAGTCATAGAGTCATAGAGTCATAGCGCTACGCATTCATGCAGCCATGAAGGTATGGAGGCATAGATGTATGATGGTATGGAGGTATAGCTGTATGGTGCTATAGAGGTATAGGTGTGTGATGGCGTGGAGGTATAGATGCGCGACGGTGTGGGGGTGTGACGTCGTGGTGTTGTAGTGTCTTGGTGTTACGGCGTCGTAGTGGTGTAATGCTATAATATTATGATGGCGTAACGCTATGACGTCGCGGCTCCGGTCTCTGTCTGTCCGGTTCATGATGGTATAACGTCATAGTTGCATGACATCGCGCGCATGTCCGGCGAACGAGGTTCCGAGGTGACACACCCAATGACCGCTGTTCAGCAGATGTTCGTTGAATGGTGCATCGGCTACATGAAATTCCAGATTGCTGACGCGATGTCGGTCGGCCTAATGTCCCTCGAAGCCGATCGCTACGATGCGCTGTCTACCGCGCTGGAGAGAGGGCGGTACGGCCTCCTCGCGGGCGACATGATCGAAACCGGACGTCGCCTTTTCCCGGACGCTCCAAACGCACCGAACGGTTCAGGGCTCGACGCGGCCTATCAGCACGTATGTACTACCCTGGACGACTGGTTGCCCAGCTTTGCCATGCCGCTCAGCCAGGTGTCGTTCCTCCCAGAACCCGAGCCGCCCGACGACTGGCCCGCTGCATGAGCGGCCGGCGCGATAGAATCCACCGTGTGAATCTAGAAGCATGGAAGTCCAAGGAAGGCGGGTGGGGCAGGGGCATAGCGGCAACGCTGCTGCTGATCGCGCTGGCGGGCGTCGACCGCGGGCTGTCGGGCCTCTGGCCGGTCAGCTACGGGCTGTACACCCGCTGGCGGCGATCGCCGCGCTGAACACGCCGTTCCTGGCCGTGTACCTGAACACGCGGTCCTGAACGACGAGCGAACCCGGCTCCGGCCGGGTTTTTCTTTCCTTCCTTTCAATGCCGCTAAATCTTATTAGCGGCATTGCATTTAATGCCCTAAAATCCCGAAAGTGCGGTTTGACCCCGAGCGGGCAGGGCGGAAAGTAGGTGTTTACCCTAGTTTTGACGATTTTCTGGCGAAATCGGGGCGCGCACGCGTTTCCTCGCTCTATACGCTAGGCAGGCCGATGCGCGACCTGCCCCGAGACCGGCCGGCGGGGCACCCGGACGGACGAAAATGGCGAGGTGTCCCATGCCAAACGACCCGAGAGGCTGGCTGGTTGCCGTCCTGATGGTGGGGTTGCTGTACCTGCAGGTGACCGGCTACCGCTAAGCGGCGGCCGCCCCCTGTGAGCCCCGCGGCGTCACGGCCGCGACCCGGGTCCCTGTGGCGCACAGTGCCGGTCTCCGATACGGTCACGCTGCAGGTTAATTAACCTTGACCCGCCCCGCGAGGGGCGGTTTTGATCCACTTCGACCGCAGGCGCACCATGGATTTTTCGTCAATCTGGAACATGGGCACGCTAGTCGTGTCGGGGGGCTCGGCGTTCGTCGGGGGCGCCCTCGGGATGTTTGTTAAGGGGATCGACGCTCGCCTGAAGCTCGCGAAGCTCAACCGAGAGCTCGCGAAGCTCAGCCGAGAGCTTCAGGAAGCGAAAGACGAGGCGCAGGCTCGTCGGGCCGCCGCGGTGCGGGTGGCGCGCGAAGCGGCTGGTGGTCTCGAAGCGTATGCGTATGCGTGCGATGCGCTGCTGACCGAAAACGCGCGTGCCGATCGAGCCGGGGACGCGATCAGCTTTCGCTTGCCGAAACTCGCTCCCGGCGGCCAGGCAGGCGATAGCCCGGACGCGCTCGAACTGGAGTCGGCCTACCGCGACCTCGAGCAGCAGGTCCGCGCCGCGAACGACCACATTGCCGAAACCAGTCGCGACACCTACCACGCCGGCCCCGAGGAAGCACTCGTGGTGCTCGACGCGCGCGCGTACGAAACCGCCGCGTCGGCCCTGAAGCTGGCCGGCCGCTACCGCGAGCGTTTCGACGTCCCGCGCATGCCCCTGGGTCGGCGCGAGCAACGGATCGAGGACGCAATTTTGTCGCGCGCGGCCGAAGAGGATGCCGCCTCGACGACCGACCACTGAGATGACCGCGATGCTCTACCAACTGACCGCGACCGCCGCGCAGATGTGCCTGCCGGTGCCGACGGCCGCCGCCACGCCGGACGGCTGGTTGGACCTCCTCGACCACTGGCAGACCCTGATTGGCGCGACCACCGGCGGCCTGCTCGGCGTGGCCGGCGCGTGGATCGTGGCCGGCGCCGCCCGTAGCCGCGAGCGCCGCATTGCGGCCGGCATGGTGCTGCCGGACCTGCAACAGCTGACCGCTGCCGGCATGAGCCTCGAACAAGCCGTCGACGCGATTCCCAAGATCGAGGCATACGATCCGGAGCAGCAGGCCAAGCACCGCGCCTCGATCATCATCGGGAAACTGGAACTGCGTCGCCCGAGCCTGTTCGCGCTGCACACGCCGGCGATCGGCCAGCTATCGGACATCGACGCCCGGCTGTACAGCCACCTGTTCCAATGCCAGATGATCCACCGTGCGTTCGAGGACGGCATGGTCGTGCGTCGCGCCGCGCGGGAAATGGTCCCTCCGGCAGGGTATGAGGGCATGGCACGGTTCGTTGGAACCGGAACGCCCGACTGGAAGCTCAACGCGGAGTGGCAGTGCTGCGTCGAACACGCGACGCTGGCGACGTACTTCCTCGATCGCCTGGTGTTTTCCCGCTGGCCGCGCTGGTGCCACCGTGTGCGGATGGCGATGTGGCCGAACGAGCTCGACCGGCGCTCCGCCGCGCTGCTGAAAAGCGGCACGCTGCCTGCGCCGACTCCAGAACCTGGCGCAGCGCAGGCGGCCACCACCTGAGCTGCACGCAATACTTGTGCGTAGTTTGAACGCCTTCCGTGAGCACTTTCTCGCCCGTCGCGGGAAAGATGTTCATAGGAGAGGCACATGTTCGACCCGCACGATCCGCGGTGGTGGTGGGTGATCTGGACGCTGAGAATCGCGAGTGGCGTCCGACTTGCCTGGGTGGTGGCTCGCTGGTGCAAGGACCACCTGCTGTAATCAGACCTGCCCGCCCCGATCGGGGCGGGCCAACAACGAAGGAATCGCAATGCCGGCTTTGACCTACGAACAACTCACGCAGCGTGCCGAGCGCGAGATCCGCGACGAAATGCAACGTGCCGCGGCGTGCGAGCTTGGCACCTACAGTCTCGGGCTCGCATTGGGCGAGGCGCGCGGTGCATTCGCGCTGTGGGACGCGCTCGTTGCGACGCTGGACTCGAGCCAGGCTGCCGACGCACGCGCGGACCGGGCGCGCTTCGAAGCACTGGCGTATGCGAAGCGGTCGCGTTAAGCATCATGACCAAGAAGCCGTCGATCGAGGCGCTTGCCGCCAAGTTTGAGCGTCTGCAGGCGAAGCGCAAAGCGCTGGTAGATTCGGCGTCGAAGCTTGAGGCGAAGCTCAATGCGGTCTTCGCGGGGACCGGTGTCTTCGGCCGTGGGGTCGATCTGACGCTGGAGAGGTTGGACCCGTCCGAGTTCGTTTACGGTCACCTCAGCTATTCGAGTCTAGGCCGCCTGTGGGTCAATTATCGCGAGACAAACGAGGACGAGCACGACGATCACTACGGCGTACCTGACGACGAAAGAACCTACGCCATCAAGACACTTGAGGACTGTGCGCCCCAATGGGTCGAGCGCCTGCTCGCGGAGGATCACGTCTCATCGATGCTGATGAACATCGACGCCCGAATCGATGAGATGGAGGGTCGAGCTGACCAGTCGCTCGCGGTGCTTGAGAAAATTGTCGCGGCCGAATCGACCAGTATTGACGAGCAGATGGGAGAAAGCCTTCAGGCTTTCGGAAATGAGACATTGAAGTCGAACTGGGGCGCAACGCTCGACGCGCTTCATCTGAATCCCGCCCACGGCTTGGCGTCCGCCAGCAGTTATGTGGAATCCGTATGCGCCGGCATCCTCCACGCGCGCGGTGTCGCGTTGCCGGACAACAAGTCGATGGGGCCGCTCCTCAAAGCGACCCTCAAAGCGCTCGATTGGCCCGAAGATAAGCTGTTGCCAAGCGATGTGGCGCGCGTCACCACCGGAGTGGCTACGCTCAGCGAAGGAATTGGCGCTTTGCGCACACACTTTTCGACGGCTCACGGTGCGGCAAGCCATCAGCCACCGCTCGCTCCCGAGTTCGCGACCCTCGCGAAGAATGCAGGGGCGGCCGTCGCAATCTTCCTGATCGATCGCCACAAGAACGGCGGCACGCCAACCCCACCGGGGGCGCACGAATGACTCCTGCAGCGAGCGCGATCGAGCACGTGCGCATCTGCATCAGGCAAGGCAGCGCCTCCACGCCATCGGATGCGCGTGACAAGCGCGTCATCCAGCAGTTGCTCGACGCGATTGAGCACGCGCGGGACCTCGCAAACTTCGTGCACGAAGACTCCGCGCAGGCGGTTCGATTGGCGCTCGACAAACTGGACGGCTATTTCAGCATCGCTAACCGAAGTCTTCTCAGCGCTGAGCTCCAGGATCTGGTGCTCGATGCGCGGACGGAATTGGTCTACCGGGGGGTGTTTTGTGAGTGATGCTCGTACATCGATTGCCGCGCTACGGGTGGTCCTGAGTCGCGCCATCGCGCGCGATTTCAAGGACGCGCTTCCCATCGACGGCTATGCCGACACTCTGCCGGGCTGGACACCTCATCCGAACCACTGCCACGACCAGGTCGCGCACTGGCTACAGACCCATCCGGACGACCGCGCGGTGCGGGGCTGGATGCCCGAATGCCAATTGGGCGATCAGGTGCGATTCGCGGCCCACTCGCTGGTCCGCACGGCCAGCGGCAAGCTGATCGACGTCGCTTTTCCGACCCCCCAGCACGTGCGCCCCTTCATCGAGCATCCGTCGGCGGCCGGCGACTTTTTCGCGCTGATTCACGGCCAACCGCCGATGCCCACCCTCGACGTGCCCGATCCGAACTGGAGTTAGTTCATGCCCCGCGCAGTTCCCAACAAGCCCTCCTCACCACCGGCGCCAGTGCGCGTCGACGGGATCGTGTTCCACCTCGTGCTGCACGGCGATCGTTGGGTCGAGACGATCGGCGTGCCGTTCGAGTATCGCGGCCGCACCTGGGCCGTGCATCGCGGCACGCGATCGGATCCGGGCCTGCCGGCGGCATCCTCCGTGTCCGACGTGGAGACCGGGCGCAGCGTGGGCCCCATCATGGAGCGGATGATCGATGCCGCGCGCGCGATCGCGATCGAGACAATCGACCGGGCCACGCCCGAGCAGTGGGCCCTGTTCTTGCCAACGCCGCGCCCGACGAAGTCGCGCGCCCGCGCAACGACGGCCTGATCGATGGCGAACCAACCGCAGCAGCTGACGCTGCCCCCGCTGCGCACCTACAGCCGGACCGAATTCACGGCGCTGCGCGCGCGCGTCAAGGGCTTGCCGATCGCGACCATCGCGCGCCTCTACTTCGACCCGGATACCACCGAACCGCTCGAGGTCGAACGCCTGCTGCGCACGATGCGCGACGACCTGGTCGCGCACGCGCTACAGCACGGCTCGTCGGTGCTCGTCGCGCACCTGCAGGCGGCGATCGCGAAGTACGGCGAGCCGCGCTTGACGCCCGTGTCCCTGCAGATGATCGAGCAGGCGGCCGGCACATGGGCGGCCGCGATGCCGGCCGCCGATGACCCGGTGAGCCGCTGGTTTCGCCCGTTGGTGGCGCAGCGGCTGGCCGGTGAGGGCGTCGGGACGCTCGGCGAGCTCGTCGCGTTCTGCAACCGGCGCGGCGGCAGCTGGTGGCGCTCGGTGCCGCGTATCGGCGCCGGCCGGGCGAGGGTGCTGGTCGCCTGGCTGCGCCGGCATGCCGCGACGATCGGGCTGTCGGTCGACGTCGACGTTGACACGGCCGAACCGCTGGCCGTCGTCGGGCAGGCGATCGAGCCGGTGCGCGGCCAGCTGGTGCCGCTCGAGCGGATGGCCGTGCCGCATCCGTTGTCCGGCGCGAGCGGCGCCAACCGCTCGCCGCTGTTCCCCTACATCCAGGCGCAGCACGATCTGGCCGCGGTGCGCGCCTACCTGAGCCGCTACGCCGGTCAAGACGCGACGCAGCGCGCGTACCGGCGCGAACTCGAGCGGCTGCTGCTGTGGGCCGTGGTCGAGCGCGGCGTCGCGTTGTCGGCGCTGCTGGTCGACGATTGCGAGGCATACAAGGCATTTCTCGCCGCGCCGTCGGCGGCGTTCACCGGCTCCCCCGTGTCGCGTGCCTCGGGCCGCTGGCGGCCGTTCGCGCCCGGCGGCCTGTCACTCGACAGCCAGCTGTATGCGATTCGCGCGATCCGCGCGGCGTTCGAGTGGCTGGTGCAAGTGCGCTACCTCGCGGGCAATCCGTGGATGGCCGTTGTCGATCCGAAGCCGATCCAGCGCGCGAAGCGCCTGCAGGTCGGTCGCGCGTTGCCGTTTGACCTGTGGACGCGAGCGCGTGCCGTGCTGGCCGACAGGAGCGAAGGATCGGGCCCGCACGAGTCCCGCTGGCGGGCTGCCCGCGCGTTGCTGCTGCTGATGGGGGACGCGGGCCTGCGCATCGCCGAGGCGGTGGGCGCCAGCCGGGATGCGCTGGAGTGGCACCCTGCCGACGGCGAGATTCCGGCGACCTGGGAGCTGCGCGTGATCGGCAAGCGGAGAAAGGAGCGGGTCGTGCCGATCAGCCGCGCGTGCGTCGACGCGCTCCGGGCGCATTGGGAAGATCGCGGACTGGATTTCGATGCGCCCGACGACGCGGCGCAGCCGGACTTGCCGCTGATCGCACCGCTGGTCATTCCGCCGACCCCGCGGGCGCGCGAGAAGTTCGCGCGCGAGGACGGCGACGGGGCGCTGATGAAGGGGACGGCCGGGTACTCGGTGCGGGGCGCGCGCGGGCTGGTGCAATGGGCGGTCGAGCAGCTGCTCGAGACGGTGCCGGATCTGACCGAGCCGGAACGCCGACGACTGGCGGGCTTGTCGCCACACGCGTTCCGCCACACGTTCGGCACGCAGTCGGTGGCCACCGACGTGCCGCTC
>Ga0209566_100990_pt1 | contig 12411 bp, 8 predicted proteins | sample Araplavi_mTSA_r2_2_FD_184287 | JGI IMG/M metagenome (GOLD analysis project Ga0209566, IMG submission 184287) | Arabidopsis root microbial communities from North Carolina, USA - plate scrape CL_Cvi_mTSA_r2 (SPAdes) (version 2) | ecosystem: Host-associated > Plants > Roots > Endosphere | place: USA...
GGGCGGTCGATGATCGCCCGGCGGCCGCTCCTGTCGCCGGGGTTCGCTTCGCACGCCGCGCCGCGTCGCTCAGCGTTACCCATGTCGGCGCGTGATCGCTCGCCTTGCTCTTGCCCCGGACCCATCGATCGACCCCGGCGTCCTTAAGTCGCGAGGCAACCGTGGGAGACAGCAGCAGATGATCGATGCGCAGGCCCGCGTTGCGCGGCCAATGCTGCCTGAAGTAATCCCAGAAGGTGTAGATCCGTTCGTCGGGAAACCGGTCGCGCAAGGCATCGGTCCAGCCTTGCGCGAGCAGCTTTCGATAGCGCTCGCGACTCTCCGGCTGCAGCAACGCGTCGCGACGCCAGGAGGCGGGATTGTAGATGTCCTCGTCGGTAGGCACGACGTTGAAGTCGCCCGCAAGCACCACCGGCTCGCCGCTCTTCAACAGGCGCTTCGCGTAGCGATTCAGGCGATCGAACCAGGACAGTTTGTAGTCGAACTTGGGGCCGGGCTGCGGATTGCCGTTGGGCAGGTACAGGCAGCCGACGACGAGGCCACCCACGTCGGCTTCGATGTAGCGGCTATGCGTGTCTTCGACGCGACCGGGCAATCCTCGGCGCCGCTCGCGCGGTGTTTCCCCGCGCGCCAGAATGGCCACCCCGTTCCAAGCGCTCTGCCCATGCCAAACGGCGTCGTAACCCGCCTCCCGGATGGCCTCGATCGGAAAGGCGTCATCCGTGGCCTTCAACTCCTGCAGACAGACAATATCGGGCGAGTCGTGCTCCAGCCACGCGAGCAGATTGGGCAGGCGAGCGCGAACGCCGTTGATGTTGAACGTGGCCAGCGTCAGCGGCATGACCGGTCTCCACGCTTCTTCGGAACGCCCAATCTCGCGCGGGCAGCGTCGATCCAGCGTGAGAGTCACTGCAAGCGTGCGTGGCGATCAAATGAGCACCACGCACGCCCGCTCGCCGACACCGGCGCGATGCCCCGCATGCATCGCGCCGCGGGAGATGCGCCGCGTGCTCAGGCGTTCTCGTAGGAACGCTTGAGCTCGCGCATTTCATCGTGACCGGTCTTCACCGACGTATAGGCTGCCTGCACGGCATTGCGCGCCACCGAGCCAAGCTTCTCGTCCTTGAGAGCATCTTCGAACTTGTGCTTGATGTGGTCCTCGCCGCGCTCGACCTCTTCCACCACGGCCTTGTCGGTCTTGCTCATGTGCGCACGCAGATCAAGGAACACGCGATGCGCCGAAGCCAGTACGGTGCCGTCGTCTTCTGGCTTGCCGCCCAACTCCCGCACGACATTGCGCAGGCCCGTCACCACTTGGCTGCGCTCGACCGCCCAACGGCGAAACAGGTCGACGATCATGGCATTCTTCGACTGATCCGCCGCCTCGCTGTAACCTTTGCTGCTATCCAGCGTGGTTTCGATCAGTCCATTGAGCACGTCGATATCGTGATTCTGGTCGTTCATGTGCATCCTCCTGGGTTGTGGAGGGAACGATACGGATAAGTTGTGCAGTCCATGCCGGAGCGATGTGAAGCGAACGCCGCGATCGGCAGGCGGCTCAGGGGCCGCTCAGGGCGCTGCAACGTACATGCGACATGTCCGTCAAAACGATGCATCTAGACGATGTAGCGGACCGCGTCTGAACCAGCCCATTGCCATTTAACATTCAACGCGCGGCATCATCACGACCCAACCGTGAACCTCGCAACATCGCTGACTTAAGAAAGGAGATCAGCCTTCGTTCCGTTCTTTGGAACAGGCGACATTATGGTATCCAAGCGGCATCACTATAACGGCGGCTCGGTGCTTCTCATTGAAGACGAAGAGCAACTGGCAGCGAGCATCGGCTCGTACTTGGAATCGCGTGGACACTCCGTGGACTACGCGCACGACGGCCTCACCGGCGCTCGACTGGCGGAAGCCAACGAATATGACGTCGTGGTAACCGACGGCATCCTTCCCGGTATCGACGGCGTGGAAGTCATTCGTCGCATCCGCGCGGGCGAGCGCAAGCAGACGCCGGTGCTGATGCTCACAGGCCGCACCGACCTCGAAGACAAGATCACTGCACTGGAGGCTGGCGCCGATGATTATCTGTGCAAGCCCTTCGATCTGCGCGAGCTCGATGCACGCATCCGTTCGCTGCTGCGGCGCGATCGACGCGAGGTGGCGCAAACGCCGCTAACCGTGGGCGATCTTCAGTTCGATCCGGGCACGCTGGAAGTGCGGCGCGCCGGCAAGTTGATCGACCTCTCGCCCATAAGCCTGCGCTTGCTTGCCATTCTGCTGCGCGAATCGCCCAGGGTGGTGACGCGTGCGCAACTGGAACGCCACGTGTGGGGCGACAGCCTGCCCGATTCCGACACGCTGCGCTCGCACCTCTACATTTTGCGCAACGCCATCGACAAGCCATTCGACCGGCCGCTCCTGCACACCATTCCTTCGATGGGCTACCGCATTTCGGCCACCGACACCTCGACGGACGCCCCGAAGAGCAACGCCACGCTGGAGTAATGCAACGTCGATAACTCGTCCACGCACCCGGCGCGACTTTCCAGGAGCGCCGGGTGCGTGCCGTTGTTTGGGAGAGTGTCCGGCACGCTCGTTCGTCGCGAAGTGATCAGCGTGTCGCTGGCCAAGCTCTCGCAATAGACGTTTGCCTGCCCACTGATACTCAGCTCTTGCCCAACGTGGCCAGCATGACGATGGCGGCCACCCCCATGATCAACGTGGCGAGCCACCCCAAGGCCAGCAACCATCCACGCACGACGTGCTCGCCCATCACCTGCTTTCGCCGCGCCACGAGCATGATGGCCACCATCATCGGCACGGCACACACACCGTTCACAACCGCGCTCCAATACAGCGCCTTGATCGGATCGACCGGTGACAGCGTCAGCACCGCACCCAACGCCATGGCTCCCACCAACACGGCATAGAAAAGTTTCGCTTCGCGAGGCTTGCGGGCGAGCCCATAGCGCGCACCAGTCGCACCGGCGACCGCGAAGGCGGTGGCGCCCGCCAGGATCGGGATGGCAAGCAAGCCCGTGCTGATAATGCCCAGGGCGAAGAGCGTGAAAGCAAACCTTCCCGCTGCGGGGCGCAAGGCCTCGGCGGCATCGGAGGCTGACGCCACATCCGTTTTGCCGTGCGCATGCAACACGACGGCGGTGGTCAGGATCATCGCGAACGCGATGACATTGGAGAAGACCATACCCACCGTGGTGTCCACTGCAATGCGCCGCAGGGCTGCGGGTGCCTGCTCGTTCGCGTGCAGCAGCGGTTCGCGCTCGTCGCTTTCGCGCAACTCCTCCACCTCCTGCGCCGCCTGCCAGCAGAAAAGGTAGGGGCTGATGGTGGTGCCCAGCACCGCCACCACGGCCGTGATGTAGCCGGTATTCCACTGGATGCGCGGCCACACCGTGGCGGCAAGCGCCGTGCCCCATGGTATGTGCACGGCAAACAGCGTGGCCACGTAGCTGAATAGCGTCAGCGCAAGCACCTTCAACACTGGCGCATACCGATCGAACGACAGGTACACCTGCAACGCCGTCGAGCCAACGGCAAGTATCAACGCGTAGAGCAGCGCAGGGCCACCGATCAACAGTTGCGTCGCCGCGCCCATGGCCGCGAGGTCCGCGCCAATGTTGATCACGTTGGCAATGACCAGCAGCGCCACCAGTGACCACACGGCAGGCTTGGGAAACTGGTGACTGAGATTGTCGGCCAGACCACGCCCGGTGACTCGCCCGATGCGTGCGCTCACCATCTGGATGGCAATCATCAGCGGTATGGTGAGAAACACCACCCACAACATGGCGTAGCCAAACTTTGCGCCCACCTGCGAGTACGTACCAACGCCGCTGGGATCATCGTCCGCCGCGCCGGTCACGAAGCCCGCGCCCAACCGCTTCATCCATGACGCTTGCGGCCTGGAGTCCTGTTCGTTTGTCATGGTGACGCAGTCTATGGCCGGAATGCCCTATCGTTGATAGTGGAACGTGAAACGCCATCGCACTCCGCGTCGCGGCGACGTGATCGCGGCGATCCTGCGGCGACAACGGCGTGCAGCGTTGTCAACCATTCAGAGGCCGTGCACACGGGACAGCTGACTTCCCGCTCATGCTCCCGGGGCCTCGCGTCCGCGCAGAGTGCCCTCGAATGCATCATCGCCGAGGCATGTGCCCACCGCTTTCACGCGGCGCTATCGAAGCGCTACGCATCACCCATGGACACTTTCCGTCCGTGGACAAGAAACGGGGAAAGCCCATGAGCAGCAATGACATCAAGCAAACATCAGGCAATCGCGAAGGCCGCAAACCAAGCGCAGCGTCGACGCGAGCAGATGGCATCAAGCGACACGACAAAGCATCGTCGTCGAGCGCCTGGGTACATGGACAAGGCGCGCCGGGCGGTACGAGTGACGACGATGGCGACAGTGAGAATCGCCAGGAGGATAGCGGCCGCGGCCAGGCAAAATCTCACCGCTGATGGCCGCTTGCGCAACCATGTCGAGGATAGAGCCCCACACGAGCAGAACCGGGTGACGTCCACCGCCTGAGCGCTTTGCCTGGCTACCCGCGTGGCTCCAGGAAAATACGGCGGATCTCTGGATGCCGCTGCCGAATGGCGTCTTCGATCGCAGCCACTTCGCGCTCCAGTTCGGGAACGCCGAGCGCGTCGTCGAATTTGACGCTTGCGACGAGCAGCACGTCGTGCGGAGCGAAGTGCATGGTCAGGAGCCGATGCACCCTGATGACGGCAGAACGGTCGCCGATCAGCTCGCAAAGCGCATGGCGTACCGGCGCGGTGGCCGCTTCTCCCGTAAGCAGGCCGCGGCATTCGTTGGCGAGGAGCGCCGCCGTGGCCGCGAGTATCAAGCCGATGACGATGGACGACGCGCTGTCGTAGACGGGGTCGTTCGTCCAATGGGTCAGCCCCACGCCGACCAACGCAACGCACAGGCCGGTCAAAGCCGCCGTGTCCTCAAACAGCACAGTGAAGACGGTGGGATCCTTGCTTGACCGGATGGCCTTGATCCAGCCAGAACGCCGATGCTTGCGCCGGAACTCGCGCAGGGCGAACAACCAAACCGTACCCTCGAACAGCGCGCTGACGCCAAGGACCAGGTAGTTCACCACGGGATACTGCAACGGCTGCGGATGCAGCACCTTCGCCACGCCTTGATATACCGAAACGCCCGCACCCAGGCCGAAGATCATGATCGCCACCACGAACGACCAGAAGTACAGTTCCAGGCCGTGACCGAAGGGGTGGGCCTCCGACGGCGGCTTCGATGCGCGCTTCATGCCCAGCAGCATCAACCACTGATTGCCCGTATCCACCAGCGAATGAACCGCCTCGCTCCACATCGCGGAGCTGCCCGTGAACACCGCGGCGATGATCTTCGCCACGGCGATGGCAAGGTTTCCCGCCAGGGCTGCCCACACCACGGTACGCGAGCGTTCGCGATGCTCACGGATGCCAGCGGCTGCGTCGGCGCCCTGAGGCGCATCCATCATGCCTCCTTGTCCAGCCGTGGCTGTCTTTGATGCGCTCATCCGAGCATCAACCCGTCGGGCCGCCCATCACCGGCACGATGGCGCCGCTGATGTAGCTCGAGCAGCTGGGCGCGGCGAGGAACACATAAGCCGGCGCAACTTCCTCAGGCTGCGCTGGGCGCCCCATGGGGTTCTGCGTACCGAAGCTCTGCACCGCCTTGGCGGGCCGGTCCGCCGGATTCAAAGGCGTCCACACCGGACCTGGCGCAACGGCGTTCACACGGATGCCCTTGCCCACCAGGCTGCTCGCCAGCGATTTGGTGAAGGCATGGATCGCGCCCTTGGTCGCGGAATAGTCCAGCAGCTGCTTGTTGCCGAACAAGCCCGTTTCCGAGCCCGTATTGATGATGCTCGCGCCCTCCTTGAGGTGCGGAAGTACCGCGCGCGCCATATGCATGTAACCAAAGATGTTGGTGCGAAACGTCATCTCGATCTGCTCGTCCTTAAGGTCGCTGAGGGAATCGGTGTGTTCCTGGAAGGCCGCGTTGTTGACCAGCACATCGACTCGCCCAAACGTCTTCATCGCCCCTTTGACGACCTCCTCGCAGAAGGCGCTGTCGCCCACGTCGCCGGCAATGGCGAGGCAGCGGCGGCCTTCCTCCTCCACGGCCTTGACGGTGACGCCGGCATCGTCCGTCTCATCGAGGTAGACGATGCACACGTCGGCACCCTCCCTGGCGAACAGCACGGCGACGGCGCGCCCGATGCCGGAGTCACCGCCCGTGATAATGGCCACCCGGCCCTTCAATTTCTCGCTTCCCTTGTAATCGGGAGCTTTGAACTGCGGTTGCGGACGAAGCTGCGACTCGTGCCCCGGCTTGTCCAGGTGTTGCGCTGGCAAAGGGTTCTCCGGATGGTGCCGCGATCCCGCCTGTACGGCTTTCTTCACCGCCGCCTTCTTCGCTGCTGCGGGCTTGCTTGCGTCTTTGCCATCCTGCTTCTTCTGGATGGCACGCTGCTTTTCGGTTGTCGTGCTTGCCTTGGTTGCCATGTGGCTTCTCCGAGGGGTCTCCCCGCGGAATGTGCAACGTGAGCGATAAATCCCCTGTCAAACTTCTATCAGCGCGATACGGCGTAGCGAACGGCGCCCGTCGCCTTGATCCGTTGTTGACGTCGAGCATCGACCCGCTTCATTAACGAGGTGTGCCGACGATGGCCCCTCCACCGATTTCACCGCACGCTTGCATATCGCACGCCGCCAGTTCACGTGGCACGACGGACCATCGGGGGACACCTGTGCAACCCCACGCATCCGCCCGTACGGAGGAGCCTTCCATGGCCACCAAGAAATCCGCTGCCGACAAGGCATCTCCTCGCAGCACCGACCGGCGTGGCCAGGGCGACGAGCTGCAGCAGCAGGCTGGTGGCACGCATCCGCCGTTGACGACCAATCAGGGCATCCCCATTGCGGACAACCAGAACTCGCTGCGCGCTTCGCCGCGCGGCCCGACGTTGCTGGAAGATTTCGTGCTGCGCGAGAAGATCACGCATTTCGATCACGAGCGCATTCCCGAGCGTATCGTGCATGCGCGCGGCTCGGCGGCCCACGGTCATTTCGAATTGACCAAGTCACTGTCCAAATACACCAACGCCAAGATCCTCACCGAAGTCGGCGTGAAAACGCCGGTGTTCACCCGCTTCTCGACCGTGGCAGGCGGCGCCGGCTCAGTGGATACGCCGCGCGACGTGCGCGGCTTCGCCGTGAAGTTCTATACCAAGGAGGGCAACTGGGACCTCGTTGGCAACAACATCCCGGTGTTCTTCATCCAGGATGCGATGAAGTTTCCCGACCTCGTGCATGCAGTGAAGATGGAGCCTGACCGCGGCTTTCCGCAGGCGGCGACCGCGCACGACACCTTCTGGGATTTCATCTCGCTGATGCCCGAATCCATGCACATGATCATGTGGGCCATGAGTGATCGCGCCATTCCGCGCTCGTTCCGCATGATGGAGGGATTTGGCGTGCACAGCTTTCGGCTGGTGCGCGAAGATGGCACATCCACCTTCGTGAAGTTCCACTGGCGGCCGCGCCTGGGGCTCCAGTCCACCGTCTGGGACGAGGCGGTGAAACTGCAGGCGGCCGACAATGATTTCCTGCGCCGCGACCTGTTCGAGGCCATCGAAGGCGGCAATTTCCCGGAATGGGATCTGGCTGTGCAGCTGTTCACCGAAGAAGACGCCGAGAAGTTCCCGTTCGATCACCTCGACGCCACCAAGCTCATTCCGGAGGAACTGGTGCCGCTTACGGTCATCGGCAAGATGGTGCTGGATCGCTGGCCGGACAACTTCTTTGCGGAAGCCGAGCAGGTGGCGTACTGCCCCGCCAACGTTCCCCCGGGCATTGATTTTTCCAACGATCCCTTGCTGCAGGGACGCCTGTTTTCCTATCTGGATACGCAACTGCTGCGGCTGGGGTCGCCCAATTTCCATCAGATTCCCGTGAACGCGCCGAAGTGCCCCTTCCACAACCTGCAGCGCGACGGCCACATGCAGATGGCCGTACCAAAAGGCCGCGTGAACTATGAGCCAAGTTCGCTGCAAGGAGATGCGCCGCGCGCGACCCAAGCGGGCTTTCACAGCGCCGCCGCGCACGACGACGACGGCGTGAAAGGGCGCGTCCGTCCTGAAAGTTTCGCTGATCACTACACCCAGGCGCGGCTGTTCTTCCGCAGCCAGACCAAGCCGGAACAGGCGCATATGGCCTCGGCCTTGGTGTTCGAGCTATCGAAAGTACAGACTGCGCACGTACGCGAGGCCGTCGTGGGCCATTTGCGTCATGTCGATCCGGACCTTGCGCAACGGGTGGCCGATGGGCTTGGCCTGAAGACGCTACCGCCGGCACCGCCGGCCGCCGTCGCGACGCAGGACATGCCGCCCTCGCCCGCCCTGCAGATCATCGGCAAGATGAAGCGCACCCTGCAGGGGCGCGTCGTCGGTATTCTCCTGGACGATGACTCGGACGCCGCCCTGGTGAAAACGCTGCGGAAAGCGGCGGAAAAGGCGGGTGCGACGGTAAAACTGGTGGCTCCGCGCCTGGGCGTAACGCTCGACGACGGCAAGGCCATCGTTGCCGATGGCCAGCTCGCCGGCACGCCGTCGGTAGTGTTCGATGCGGTGGCCATCATCCTGTCCGACGACGCCGGCAAGCGCATGGCGAAGCAGGCAGCGGCCGTGGATTTCGCCCGCGATGCCTTCGGCCATCTCAAGGCAATAGCAGCCTCCACCGGTGCGCAAGCGATCCTGCGCGCAGGCGGCGTGGGCAAGGACGCTGGCGTGCTCGATGCGGAAGATGTCGACGCGTTCATCAAGGCAGCTGGCACGCGCCAATGGGATCGGGAGCCGAAACTTCGCCAGTTGGCCTGAGCGTGACGCGGAAAGATGCGTGAGATGGATCGGCCACTTCGTCTCTTGCGTGCGCTGGCGCGTAGCGAGTGCATGCAACGGGATTCATCTATGGGCGATATCGATCCCGCATTGCCAGTGGGCTGTCGTGTTACGACAGCACCTCGCGCAACGTCTGTCGAATGACACCGGCACGATCCGTATCGCCCCGCATCATCGCCATGGCGTAGGCCTTTGCCTGCGCCAGCGTGATATGCGGGGGCAACGGCGGCACGTCGGGGTCGGCGGCGAATTCGATCACCACCGGCCGTCGCGCGGCGAACGCGGCCGTCCATGCATTGGCAATGTCTTCGGGCGCATCCACGCGAATGCCTTCGAAACCCAGCAGCCGCGCGTAAGCGGCGTATGAAAAATCCTCTACGTCCTGTGCCGCGGAAAACTTCGGATCACCGGCCAATGCGCGTTGTTCCCAGGTCACCTGGTTAAGGTCGCGGTTGGCCAGCACCATCACGATGAAGCTGGGGTTTGCCCAACGCTGCCAGTATTGCTTCACGGTGACCAGTTCCGCGTTGCCGTTCATCTGCATCGCGCCATCGCCCACGACGGCAAGTACGGGTCTGTTGGGATGCGCCATCTTCGCCGCGATGGCGTAAGGAACGCCGCCACCCATGGTGGCAAGCTTGCCCGAGAGCGACGCCATCATGCCCTCGCGCATCTTGAGATCGCGCGCATACCAGTTGGTATGTGAACCGCAGTCGCCGCACAGGATCACGTCATCGGGCAGCATCTTGGAGAGCTCCCAGAAGATCTTCTGCGGGTTGATGGGCTGCGCGGGCTCATCAGCGGCCGACTCCAACGCACGCCACCACTTGCGCACGTTGAGCTCGATGCGTTCGCGCCACTCGGGGTCGGTCTTCTCTTCCAGATAAGGAAGCAACCGCTGCAACACCTCCGCGCTGTCGCCGATGAGATTCACTTCAGTGGCGTAACGCATGGAGACGTTGTTTGGATTGATATCCACCTGCACCGCCCTCGCCTGCCCGTCCTTGGGCAGAAACTCCGCGTAGGGGAACGTGGTGCCAACCATCAGCAAGGTGTCACAGCCGTTCATCATGTCCCAGCTGGGTTTGGTGCCGAGAAGGCCAATGGAGCCGGTGACGTACGGCAGTGCGTCGGGCAACACCGTCTTGCCCAGCAGTGCCTTGGCGACGCCGGCGCCGAGCTTTTCCGCCACCGCCCGTACTTCCTTCGACGCATCCAAGGCGCCAGCGCCCACCAGAATGGCGACACGTTTGCCCTCGTTGAGGATGCTCGCCGCGCGCTGAAGCTCGGCATCCGATGGCAACGGCCTGGCGATGGCCGGGCCGACACCGGAATACACCTCGCCATGGGTTCGCGGCGGACTGGTGACGGCATCCAGTTCCTGCACGTCATTGGGAACGATGATGCAGCACACGGTCCGTTCGGCGGTCGCGATGCGCAGCGCACGGTCCACCACGTGTCGGGCCTGGGCTGACGTGTTGATCACCTCGACGTAACGTGCGACATCCTTGTACAACGTATGGATGTCCACCTCCTGCTGGTAGTCGCTGCCAATGGCGTCGCGAGGTTGCTGACCCACGATGGCGAGCACCGGCATGTGATCCATGCGGGCATCGTAGAGACCATTGAGCAAATGAATGGCGCCCGGGCCCGAGGTTGCCATGCATACGCCCACTCCGCCCGTGAACTTGGCGTGCCCACAGGCCATGAACGCAGCCATTTCCTCGTGCCGCACGCGTACATAGTCGAAACGATCGGCCGCGCGCCCCATGGCTCCCATGAGTCCGTTGATGCCGTCGCCCGGGTAGCCAAAGATCCGTTTTACGTTCCACGCGGAAAGACGCTGGAGGATGAAATCGGACACGGTCTGCTTCATGACATATCCCGGCAAGGCGCAAGGGATGAGCATGACGCGCGAACCATCGCCCGCCTGTAGGCAAGGCGTCTTCGTCGCGTGACGGGGTCAGGTCCGCTGCCCCTTACTTCTCCAGCCCACGAGGCCAGGTGCTGCGGGTGCGCATCACGAATGCTTGTAGCCAAGCCGCTCGCGCAGGCGCGGCGTCGCAAAGTCTAGAAAGGCACGCAACTTCAATGGCACATGGCGCTGCGCCGCATACACCAGGCTTGCCGGCATCGGGGCCGGCTCGAACGCAGCGAGGAGCCGCACCAGGATTCCCGAACCCAGTGCATCGGCGACTTGGTCGGACAGTACTCGTGCGATGCCCGCGTGGGCGATGGCGGCGCTGATCGCTGCTTCCGCCGAACTCACGACAAGACGCGAGGACACCCGGACCCGTTGAACGTCCTGGCCGAAGCGAAACTCCCACCGGTCCGCCGCCGAATAAGTGTCGTAGGTGATGCACTCGTGCGAGACGAGATCGCCGGGCTCCTTCGGCGTGCCATGCGACGCCAGATACGCTGGGCTGGCACATAGCACGCGATCGATAAGCCCGACACGCGCGGCGACGATGTCGCTATCGGGAAGCTCGCCCAGGCGCACGGCGACATCCACGTGCTCTTCCAGCAAGTGGGATACACGGTCGCTCAGCTGGACGCGCGCACGAATCTCCGGGTAAGCGTGCAGAAACTCCACCAGTACCGGCACGACGTGATGACGGCCGATGACCTGCGGCGCGCTGATCACCAGCTCTCCCTGAGGCGTCCGATATTCGCCGGCGGCCGTGCGTTCCATTTCCTCGAGATCTTCGAGGATGCATCGACACGACGCGACGTAGTCGCGGCCCGCATCCGTCAGGGTGAGTTTTCGCGTGCCGCGCAGCAACAGGCGGACACGCAAATGATCTTCCAACTCCGCCACGCGACGGCTGACCGTGGCCAAGGGCATGTGCAATTGACGGCTAGCTTCGGAAAGGCTGCCGGCGTCGACAGCCGCCAACAGCACCCGCATGGCTTCGAGTCGATCCATAGCCTCTCACCGGCTGGAAGGCGCCTCCCAAATCTACCGGCTAGTGGGCGCGCCAGGAAGGGTCTATTTTTTCCCACGTACCCCAGCCAGCCGGCCTGAAGCGGACATGGCCGGCGAGACTGAACCACCCTTTCCCGGAGCCTCTCATGAACATTCAAAACGCTACTGTCCTGGTCACCGGCGCCAATCGCGGGCTCGGCCTCGCCTTCACCCGCGAACTGCTCGCACGTGGCGCCCGCAAGGTCTATGCCGGTGCGCGGGACCCGGCAACCATCACGCTGCCCGGCGTGCAGCCGCTGCGGCTGGATGTCACCCATCCCGACGACGTGGCCGCCGCCGCAAAAGTGGCGTCGGACGTAACCTTGGTGATCAACAACGCAGGCATCGCGCAGACCGGCGGCTTTCTCGACGCCAACAGCGAAGAGGTCACGCGGCGCATCTTCGAAACCAACTTCTTCGGCATGTTGCACGTGAGCAAGGCCTTCGCGCCCGTGCTCAAGGCCAATGGCGGCGGCGCGTTGCTCAACGTGCTGTCGGTGG
>Ga0209566_100995_pt1 | contig 12342 bp, 12 predicted proteins | sample Araplavi_mTSA_r2_2_FD_184287 | JGI IMG/M metagenome (GOLD analysis project Ga0209566, IMG submission 184287) | Arabidopsis root microbial communities from North Carolina, USA - plate scrape CL_Cvi_mTSA_r2 (SPAdes) (version 2) | ecosystem: Host-associated > Plants > Roots > Endosphere | place...
TGCGTTCCGACATGGATGCAGCTTTTAAAAAGAAACTGCAAGACGCTTTCATCGCGATTGGCAACGATCCGGAAGGCCAAAAAATCATTTTTGACGTATACTCCCACAAAGGTTACGTAGCTACTGACGATTCCAAATTCGACATCGTCCGCAGTGTAAACAAAGAAATGGGCTTGAAATAAGCCAGCTTAACATAACAGATGCCTTCGCATGGACTTAACCTCTGTGCGAAGGCATTTTTATATGCGCTAAACAGTCTTTTCACCTATCCTCATGCATACTATGGATGTGGCACGTCCGTTAGGCCGGAATTTTTTTTACAGAGGCATGACAAACGTTTACTTGGACTTGTCCTATATACTGAGAGGTGAAAATAAATGTTCAATATGCTCATTTGTTGTAAACAAACCGTATCGATTCGCTGCGGCAAAGATGACATTAAGGGAGTCATTTCCAATTATTATCCGGCTTTTCGACTCATAAAGATCAATAATGTTCTCATCCCCATCGAGCTCATTGAACATATCGAAGTTTTGGATGGAGCAAGCCCTTCCCTCACTCCCCAGCCATCGATCAGAAACAGCAGCAAGCTTCGCCTTGTTCCAGGCGGGCATACGAGATAAGATATCAACAAAAGAACCTAACGGCCGTTATGCCGTTAGGTTCTTTCTTTTGTGCGAAGCGCTTATACGATTCGTTTGCGGAGCGTACCCGAAATGTAATCGATGATCGATACGGTAATGACAATGCCGATAATGATAATCCCGACTCGCGGCCATTGGCGTGCGTTGATAGCAAAGACGAGCGGCGTACCGATCCCGCCGGCACCGATGATCCCGAGCAGCGTAGCCGAGCGGACATTAATTTCGAATCTGTACAGTGTGTAGGAAATGAAATCGGGAATGACCTGCGGGACAACGGCATAGGCCATCTTTTGCCAAATGTTAGCCCCTACTGCTGTCATCGCTTCTGTAGGCCCCATGTCCATGTTCTCGATAGCCTCTGCATACAGCTTCCCAAGCATCCCGACGGAGTGAAGTCCGAGCGCCATGACGCCAGCAAATGCCCCTGGACCGACCGCTTTAATAAAGATCAGTGCCATGATCACCTCAGGGATGGTACGCACGATACTCAGGAAGATCTTACCGGAACCGGACACGTAACGGCTGCGGCTCATGTTGGATGCCGCCCAGAATGCAAACGGAATGCAGACAATCGCAGATACAAAGTTGCCCAGGTATGAGATCGACAATGTCTCCAGCAAGGAGCGAAGCAAGTCTTCCCCTTCCGGAATATACACATAAGCCCAATCCGGATGCGACAAGCCCTTCATCATGGATTTCATCAACACCCATGTCGTCGGCTGGATACCCGTTAGCTCAAGTCCCGTCAACGACCAGACGAGCAGCGCCAGGACGACGAGCCAGCCAAGCAGCGTGTACATACGCGAACGGGATGCAGATAGCGGCTTAGCGCTTCCTTTGAGCAAATAATTCCGGAAACGCGTACTCACCAAATCAATGATGACAACGACTAGCAATGTATAGATGACAATCGCGCAAGCTTGATCGTAGCGGAACAGGTCGAGCGTATTCTTCAACAGCAAGCCGATGCCGCCTGCACCGACCAAACCAAGAATAGACGATGCGCGAATGCTGACTTCAAATGTATACAATAAATGAGCGAGATACGTAGGCGCTACCTGTGGAATGACACCAAAACGGATCAGCTTCAGCTTGTTCGCGCCCACAGCGGTCATCGCTTCCAGTGGACCCGGATCAATCGCTTCCGTAGACTCAAAGGCCAATTTGGAAAGAATCCCAAATGTAAAGAAAATGAGCGCCAGTGTACCTGCTGTAGGACCGAACCCGACAAGCACAGCGAATAAAGCAGCATACAGCAGATCCGGAATCGTACGGATCAAGTTCATAATCAGCCGGGCCGGATAGAACAGCCATGGCGTCGTTGTCACGTTGCGGGCAGCCAACAAGGCCATCGGATAAGCGAACAGCGCGCCGATGATCGTGCCGAGAATGGACATTTGCAGCGTCTCCGCCATCGGCTTCCAAATATCGGCAAAGAAAGCCCAGTCCGGCGGGAACATCTCGCCAATGAACTTGACGATCTCTGGCGTACCGGAGACCAGTTTCGTGAGTGTTGCTTCAGTCTGGTAAATACTACCAATCAGAAACAGCACCAACACGATGAGTGAGACATACAGCTTCGTACGAGGAGGTCTTTTGAAAGTGGCCGAACTCATCCCTCCTGCACCCCCAGCAGCTCGTCCTTATGAATGGCGCGTCCGTAGATTTCGGAGAATTTCTCATCTGTCGCCTCGGATACCGGGCCGTCGAAGACGACTTTGCCTGCGCGAAGACCGATAATGCGCGTTGCATATTCACGTGCCAGATCTATAAAGTGAAGGTTCACCACCGTCGTGATGCCTAACTCTTTATTAATGCGTTTCAAATCATCCATGACCTGTCTGGTCGTCAGCGGGTCCAGGGACGCTACAGGCTCGTCCGCCAAAATAATTTTCGCTTCTTGCGCAAGCGCTCTTGCGATCGATACACGCTGCTGCTGGCCCCCGGACAGCTCGTCTGCGCGTGAGTAAGCTTTTTCCCGGATATTGACCCGCTCTAACGCTTTCAATGCCAGCTCGACGTCCTCCTTCGGAAATAAGCCAAACATCGTTCGCAAGGTCGAGTGGTAGCCGACCCGGCCGGATAGCACGTTGCGGAGTACAGTGGATCTTTTTACAAGATTGAACGTTTGGAAAATCATCCCGATATCCCGGCGCATCCGGCGCAAATCAGCACCTTTGGCTTGGGTAATGGATTTGCCGTCGATGAGAATCTGGCCGTCGGTGATTTCGTGCAGACGGTTAATTGAACGGAGCAGCGTGGATTTACCGGCGCCGGAAAGGCCGACAATCACCACGAACTCCCCCGGATGAATCGTCAGATTGATGTCATTCAAACCTACGGTTCCGTTAGGGTATACTTTGGAAATATGTTGAAACTGAATCATATAAGGCCCACTTTCTATAAATAGTTTCAAATGGCAACAACATAAATTCCACAAAATTCGTCAAAATCCTTTTTCACTTGTTTGCTTTATCATAATTTTACATTCTTTTGTAAAGTAACACAAAAAAAGCGATAACCTCAGATCGGCATGATCCTTAGCTACCGCGAATATTCTATGCTTTAGCGCTCCAGCGCTCTTCTATTTTAAACCATTTCCAAATGCCGACAGAAAGAATCCACGCCACCACGAACAGCCCAACCAGGATGTAGCCTAACATGCCAAAATCCAGCTCCTGCAGCCACGTCCAAAATCTGCCTTGCATGCCGATCTTTTCAGAAAGAACCTGCCCCAGCTCAATCAAGCCAATAATTAACGCCGCCACCACAGCAAGCGTGGTCACCGTCAAATTATAATACAGCTTGCGCACAGGCGTATGGAACGCCCAACGGTAAGCCTTGGTCATGAACATACCGTCGGCTGTGTCAAACAAGCTCATACCGGCTGCGAACAGCAGCGGCAATGAAAGAATACCGATAAACGGGATTGCTTCTTTGGCCGCATTGGCCGAGATCGCGAGCAGCGCGATTTCACTAGCTGTATCGAACCCCAGGCCGAACAGAAAGCCGAGCGGGTACACGTGCCAGCTTTTGCCGATGAAAGCGTATAACGGCTTCAACATTTTGGCGAACAAGCCTCTGGATTGCAGCAGCTCCTCGAATTCATCATCCTTATGCTCACCGCTGCGGAATTGGCGGAACAAACGATACAGGTTAATGAGAATGACCAAATTCAAGATGCCGATTAGAATGAGGAATAAGCCCGATACCGAGGCGCCGATCACACCGCCATAGCTCTGCAGCCAAGGCAATTCGCGCTCCGCCCATTTGACAGAGAATGCCGTCGCGATAGCCATCAGGAACACAACGGAAGAATGGCCGAGCGAGAAATAGAAGCCTACGCCCAGCGGATTCTTCTTCTGCTGAACGAGCTTGCGCACCGTATTGTCGATAGCTGCAATGTGATCCACATCAAACGCGTGCCGCATACCCAGCGTATAAGCGAGTAGACCGATGCCCCAGAAAGCAGGCGCTGTTCGGGCCACACTGTACAGTCCGATGATCCCTACAACATGCAGAAGAATAACGAAACCTACGTATCCGGCCCAATTCTTCTTCTCCTGCATCAACATTTTCCACATGCTTATTTCCAGCTCCCTTCATTTCGTGCTACGATTTACTAATAATGTAGCACACGTGTGCATAAATGAAAAGATCGGGAGGAAGGTTTTGTAAGGATATCCAACTCTAATGCTGCTATAATAGGAAGCATGCCCAAAATCATCGACTCTAAAGGAGCTGACAGCTCATGTCGCTGCGCATGCTGAAGCTATTCTCCATTTTATCGCCGGTTGTAATTATTGGCGGCTTTGAATATATTCGCCATGAATTTTTGCTCAATTATTTAACAATGGAGGCCGGTAACTTCACGATCACGGTCATTACGTTCCTGCTCTCCTACCTGTTCGCCTCCTGGATGTTCCATAATATTAAGCGCAACAATGAGAAGCTGGCCGCAGTAGAAGCAAGGCGGGCAGTCTACGAGGAGCGCGAGCGGCTGGCCCGAGAGCTCCATGACGATCTGGCGCAGACGCTTTTTTTCCTCAATGTCAAGCTGAAACAGGGACATGTGGAGGAGGCCAAAGCGGCTGTCGCCGAGATTGACAATTCGCTGCGCCAAGCGATTTACAATTTGCGGACGCCGCCGGCGGAGGGCCATGGCTTTGCACTGCGCCTGCACAAATGGCTGCACGACTGGCAGCTGGTTACGGAGATTGAACTGGAGACGAAGATCCAGATTACGGAGAACAGCTTCGGACAAGCTGACGAGGTGCTGCTGTTCGGCATCATTCAAGAAGCTTTTACGAACATTCGCAAGCATTCCGGCGCGACTCAAGCTTCCATTTATCTGGAAGCGACTCCGGCAGCCTGGCAGCTGCACATGCTGGATAACGGCTGCGGGCTGCAAGAGAACGACATCACCGGGAAGCAATACGGTGTCGAGCTGATGCGCAAACGGGCGGCCGAGCTGTCTGCTGCGCTTACGATTGCTTCCATTCAGGAAGGAGATCGTGTGTCCGGAACCGAAATTCGCTTGTCCGCTCATCATCATTAAGGAGGAACATTAGCTTATGTCTACGCAGCAGCCTTACCGCATCCTGATCACCGACGATCACCCCTTGGCCCGCAAAGCGATCCGCAGCATGCTGGAATCCGATCCGTGCTTTTACATTGTCGGCGAAGCAAGCTCCGGTGCGGAAGCGATTCTTTTATGTGAGGAAGTACATCCTGAAGTGGTCCTAATGGACATTCATATGTCTCCGATGAACGGCCTGGAAGCGACCCGGCGCATCAAACAGCTGAACAGCGCCATACGCATCGTGATACTGACCGTGTCCGACGATGTCGCAGATCTTTTTACCGCGCTGCAATTCGGTGCTCAAGGCTATCTACTCAAAAACATGGATCCCGACGAGTGGCTCACGTATCTGCATGCTCTGCTGGACGACAACTCGGAAATCGCCCGGCAAATGGCGGACAAGCTCTTCCAGCGCTTCCGCTCCCCGTCCCAGCCGCAAACTGAGGGACCGCATCCGAACATGCTCACAGCGCGGGAGCAGGAAATTACCGCTTATGTCGCCGACGGCTTCAACAACCGGCAAATTGCCGAGCAGTTGTTAATTTCCGAGCATACGGTGAAGAACCATATGAAAAACATCCTGGAGAAGCTGCAGCTGGAGAATCGTGTCCAGCTCACCGCCTTTGCCGTGAAGTTCGGTTTGACACGAAAAGGACAAAAGCTGATCTAAAAATAGCCCAGTCGAGTCATACTATTTTGCTTGAGAGTCCCATATCATGGACATGATGGTAGTAGCAGATTCGAAAGGGGACTTTTTTAACATGCTAAAAAAATTGATGTTTAATCTTGGGGTGCTGCTCGCAGGCTCTATGCTGCTTGCCGGTATTGCCAGTGCCCATGTAACCGTTATGCCTAACAGCACAACGCAAGGAAGCTACGAGAAATTTACAGTTCGTGTACCAACGGAGAAAGACGTGCCGACTGTTAAAGTAGAAGTAAAATTCCCGCTTGATTCCGTAACGATCTCCCGCTTCGAGCCGAAACCGGGCTGGACGTACACGATCGCTAAAGACGCATCCAACAAAATCACCGGCGTCACTTGGACGGCGACCGGCGATGGCTTGTCGAGCACGGAATTCGGCGAGTTCAATATGCAGGGCAAAGTTGCCGATGCGGCAACGCAAATCGTTTGGAAGGCTTACCAGACTTACAAAGACGGCAGCGTTGTGGAGTGGGTTGGCGCCGAGGGCTCGGACAAGCCGGCGTCCGTGACCGCGGTGAAGCCGAAAGCGGCTGGCGCGTCGACGGACAGCCACGGCAATACCGCGGCCGGCGCTGCTGCGGCGAGCGCTGGTGGTGCTGGTGCGGCTTCAAGCGCGCCACTTTACTTGTCCATTGCGGCCGTCGTACTCGGCGCACTGGCTTTAATCGTATCGCTCGTGAGAAAACGAGCGTAGCAAGCGGTGCGGCATAGCGCGGTGTAGCGCGAGCTAACGCGGAATTTCCGCTTTGGACGTGCTCTGAACAAAAAGGAGTTAAGCAGCTTGGCTGCTTAACTCCTTTTTCTCTTAAACCACCAGGTCCCACTCGTGAATCTCGCTATGTCTAGCTCCTAACTTGACGTAGGGATCCGCTTCGACAATCGCCTGCACTTCCTCCAGCGACTCAGTCTTGTAAATGACAAGTCCACCCCAGCCATCCACGAACCGGCCGTTGGCAAAGATTTTCCCTTCGCTTCTCCGCGCATCGAGATAAGCCAGGTGAGCCGGACGATGCTCCTTGCTCAGCTCTTCATCTTTCATCGGCAGCAGTACGGCAAAATATTTCATCAGTTACGCCTTCTTTCTCTCATAAATTCGGAAATCGTACACATACGGATTCTTCTCATCGCGCACGCCTTGCTCGCTGGAGAGCAGCGTCCATTGGGACATGTCCACTTCACCGAAGTGGGTATCCGCCTCAAACTCATGCTCGATGTAAGTGATATACATGCGATCAACAACGCTCTCCATCAAGCGAAAAATCTCCGCACCGCCGATGACGAACAGCTCCTCATCAGCAAACTGCTGCACGGCTTCCTCAACGGAATGTACAATTTCGCAGCCTTCCGCGTGAAACTCGCGATTTTGCGTCAAAATCACGTTCCGCCGTCCAGGCAGCGGCTTGCCGATGGAATCATACGTTTTGCGTCCCATTAGAATCGGATGCCCCATGGTAACGTTCTTGAAAAACTTCAAATCCGCCGGCAAATGCCAAGGAAGCTTGTTATTAAGGCCAATGGCCCGATTCCGATCCATGGCAAAGATAAATGAAATGCTCACCGCCAAAACCTCCTTCTCGTTAATGCTTTTAAACCGCTACAGGCGCCTTAATCGCCGGGTGAGGGTTATACCCCTCTAATTGGATATCCTCAACTTCAAATTCAAAAACCGAAGCTTTCGATGTGTTCAGCTTAAGGCTGGGCAGTTCTCTAGGCTCTCTGTCAAGCTGAATGTTGATTTGATCCAAGTGATTGCTATAAATATGAGCATCTCCAATGGTATGGACAAAATCGCCAACACCTAACCCGCACTCGTGGGCAATCATATGAGTCAACAAAGCATAGCTTGCGATATTAAACGGGATCCCCAGGAAGACGTCTCCGCTCCGCTGATACAACTGACAGGACAATTTATTGTTAGAAACATAGAATTGAAAGAGACTATGGCACGGGGGCAAGGCGCTGGTCGGCACATCTTCCGGTGACCATGCCGTCACAATCAGCCTTCGGGAATCCGGATTTTTCTTGATGGACGCAATAACATCCTGCAATTGATCAATCGTTTCACCCTGCGATGTCTTCCAATGCCTCCATTGCTTTCCGTATACGTTGCCTAAATCACCGAATCTCTCCGCAAATTGATCGTCTTCCAATATGTTTCGTTTGAAAATATCCATTTGCTCTTCATATTGCTTGTTAAATTCCGCATCCTGCTGGGACCGAAGTCCAAAGTTCTTCATATCCGGACCCGAATACTCATCGCTTTCAATCCATTTTAAAAAAGCCCATTCATTCCAAATATTATTGTTATGCTGTAATAAATATCGAATGTTCGTGTCACCTTTGATGAACCAAAGCAGCTCACTTACAATCAAGCGGAATGGCACACGCTTCGTTGTCATTAAAGGAAAGCCCTCGTTTAAATCAAAACGCATCTGATAACCGAAGACGGAAATGGTTCCCGTGCCTGTCCGATCTTCTTTTCTTGTCCCCTGATCAAGGATATGTTTAAGCAAATTCATGTATAGAGACTCACTATTACTCATGTTAAGTTATAACACTCCTAACTCCATTTATTCACGGTCAAGTATTCCCCTTATTATAAGCAAGACCAGCACCCGTGCACCAGTCCTAATTCTCTCCTTGACGACCTATTTGCGTCTGCTCCCGGTATTTCCCCGGCGTGACGCCGGTTGCCGCTTTAAACGTTTTGGCAAAGTGATGCACATCCGCGAAGCCGCAGTAATCGCTAACCTGCTTAATCGCTTGCCCTTCCTTCAGCAGCTCTTGCGCATGCTCCATTCTCAGCTTGAGCAAATATTGGTGCGGTGTCGTGCCAAAGTAACTTTTGAACAGCACGGTAAAGCGGGAAGCCGAGAGCCCCGCCCGCCTCGCCATATCTTCCACCGTAATCGGCTCCGAGAAGTGGAAGGCGAAATACGACGTAATCCAGTTCAAAAAGGGCTTTGCCTGGGTCAACCCGCTTTCCGGTGCCATGTACTGCTTCAACACGGAGCCGATCCATTCATAAGCCAGCTGGTGTGCCTCCATTTTGCCAATAAACGTCTGAAGCTGCCAGCTTTCAATTATTTTCAGGACGAGATCGCGCATTTTTTGCGGATGGCTCAGCTCCAGGCGGACCGGAATATGGAACCTGTCGGCATCGTTAATGCGGGGCTGCATCGACGCTCCATATGCACTCATATCCACTTGCCCGGGCAGTGTAATAAAGCTGCTCGCCCGTCCCGGATTATAGAAAAAATCGAGGTGCACATACGGATTAATCGTATTGTTCAACCCGCGAATCGTATGGATGTCTCCCGGCTGCAGCAAGGCCAGATCGCCCTCTTTGAACACATGCAGCTCGCCCCGGGCTTGAATCTCAAAAACACCCTCCTGCACGTAAAAAATAATATAGTCCAGCAAATTCCTCTCCCCTAATAAAAAAGGCGGACGAATCGCGTAATCCGCATTGCGGATATAAGGAACAAGATCGATGTCTTCGAGCTTCATTCGTCCCTCCTCTCCGCCTCAACAACGATCAGGCCAAGCAAATATAACGGTTTTTCACACCAAAGAAGCGGTCTTTGTACAAAGACGGTAACAGCGCTTTCAACTATGATTATGGCATAAGGCAGCGCATGAAGTATACCTAATCTTTAGCTCTCTGGGAGGAGAAATTCGATGAAAAAGGTGTATACGGGCTCAAAAACAAAAGAAATTTCATTCCCGCTCGGCGGCATTGGGAGCGGCTGCATCGGCTTGTCCGGCAACGGCAGATTGCTCGACTGGGAAATTTTTAACCGTCCCAACAAAAAGAGCTTCAACGGTTTTAGCCACTTTGCCATCAAAGCGGAGCAGAACGGCCGTCTCCTGGATGCGCGAGTGCTGAACGGGGACATGCAAGGCCCCTACAATGGCGAGCACGTCCGCGGCGGCCCACTCCACAGCGGGTATGGCTATGGGCCGCAGAGCGAGACGATGGCCGGTATGCCGCATTTTGCGCATACGGCCTTTTACGGGGAATTCCCGCTGGCCGGCATGACATTTGCCGATCCCGCGTTTCCGGGGAAGGTCGCCTTGCAAGCCTTCAATCCGTTCATCCCGCTGAACGATAAAGACTCCAGCATTCCGGCGGCATTATTCGAATGGGAGATTGTTAACGAGAGCGAGGCGCCAATCATCTATACGTTGAGCTTATCCACAGGGAACCCTATCCCGTCGGAAAAAGTGATCCATACCTATGCGGAAACGGCCGATGAATCTGCGCAGCCCTTGCATACCCTGAAGCTTGGCAGCCGTCAGTTCGCCGAAGACCACCCGCAGTTCGGGGATATCTGCATCGCGACGGATGCGGCCGAGGTCAGCCATCAAGCGTACTGGTACAGAGGCGGATGGTGTGACGCGCTGGAAATGTTTTGGCACGACTTTGCCAGACCAGGCGCTTTGAACAACCGCACTTATCGCGAAGAGGATCGTCCGCCAAGCGCCAGACATCGGGATACCGCCTCACTGGCTGCCCGCATGGAGATCCTGCCGGGAGAAAGCCGCAAAGTGAAGTTCGTCATTAGCTGGAACTATCCGAATATGGAAAATTACTGGAATCCACAGAAGACGGGGACGAATACATGGAAAAACTACTACGCGACCGTATTCGAAGATTCCGTCGCCAGCGCTTCCTATACCCTGCGGCATTGGGAACGGCTCTATCACGAAACGGCCGCTTTCAAAGAGGCCTTGTTCGCCTCCACGCTGCCCGATGTCGTGAAAGAAGCCGTATCCGCCAACTTGTCCGTCCTCAAGTCAGCGACCAGCCTGCGGCTCACGGACGGCTCCTTCTACGGCTTCGAAGGCTGCATCGAAGATCAAGGCAGCTGCGAAGGCTCCTGCACGCACGTATGGAACTACGCTTACGCCATGCCGTTCCTGTTCCCGAGCCTGGAGCGCAGCATGCGCGACCTCGACTTCCGCTATAACCGCCGCCGAGACGGGCGGATGTCATTCAGGCTTATGCTGCCGATCGGCCGCGAAGCCAAAGATTTTCACGCCTGTGCCGACGGACAGTTCGGCGGCGTCATCAAGGCATACCGCGATTGGAAAATCAGCGGAGACAGCGCTTGGCTCGCCGCCAACTGGGAGGCGATCAAGCTGTCCATCGAATATGCCTGGGCGCCGAGTAATGAGGATCAGTGGGACCCTTCGCAGAAGGGGGTCCTTGAAGGGCGCCAGCACCATACGCTGGACATGGAGCTTTACGGCGCTAATTCGTGGCTGAGCGGGTTTTACCTGGCTGCGCTGAAAGCCGGTGCAGAGATGGCTGCTTATTTGGGCGAGGCGGAGACTGCCGAGAGTTACATGAACATTTTTGCCAGAGGGAAAAAATGGGTCAATGAGCATCTGTTCAACGGCTCCTATTATGAACAACATGTGGATTTGTCCGATAGGTCCATCCTGGAGCGCTTCGGGGAAGAGGCTGTGGGCAGCTATTGGAATGAAGAGCTGGGCGAAATCAAATACCAGATCGCCGGGGGCTGCGCCATCGATCAGGTTGTCGCTCAGTGGCATGCCAACTTGTGCGGGCTCGGGGAGATTTTTGACAAGGCGCAGACGCGTTCGGCGCTGCAAGCGTTATACAAGCACAATTTTAAAGCCAGCATGCGCAATGAAGCCAATACGTGGCGGATTTACTCGCTGAACGACGAAGCCGGTCTTGTCATCTGCACGTGGCCGAAGGGTACCGGCAAGCCTTCCATTCCGCTCACGTACAATTCGGAGACGATGACAGGATTCGAATACCAAGCAGCTGTGCACATGATTCAGGAAGGGCTGATCGAGGAAGGGCTGACGATTGTCCAGGCCATTCGTGACCGTTACGACGGGGAGAAGCGCAACCCGTGGAACGAAATCGAGTGCGGCAGCAATTATGCCCGTTCGATGGCCAGCTACGCTTTGCTGAATGCATTCAGCGGATTTGAATACGATCAAGTGAATGGCATGATCGGCTTTCAGCCGGTGATCGCGCCTGCCGACTCTTCCTTCCGCACATTCTGGGCCTTGGACCGGGCGTGGGGCACCTTCGAACTGTCGCAGCATCATCTGCGTCTGGAGGTATCGCGTGGTGACCTGCGCTTAAAGCGCCTGAAGCTCGCACCCGACCGGCTCGCGCAAATTACGCAGGTGAAGCTCGGCGATCGCGTGCTGCCGTTTCAAATAGCCGATGGCGCCTTGCATCTGACAGATGAGCTCGTCGTCCCGTTGCAGCAGGCCGTCATGATTCAGCTCAAGCAGGAATAGACGCCAAAAGGCCGCCTAAGTCATTACCGATGACTTGAAGCGGCCACCTTGCGTTCGGAAACGTCCTGCACACGGGCTACCGGCAGCTTAATGGTAAAGGCAGCTCCGGCATGCGCAGTATT
>Ga0209566_100996_pt1 | contig 12283 bp, 19 predicted proteins | sample Araplavi_mTSA_r2_2_FD_184287 | JGI IMG/M metagenome (GOLD analysis project Ga0209566, IMG submission 184287) | Arabidopsis root microbial communities from North Carolina, USA - plate scrape CL_Cvi_mTSA_r2 (SPAdes) (version 2) | ecosystem: Host-associated > Plants > Roots > Endosphere | place...
CGCGCGAAAAGATCATCCTGTGCTGCGGCAACGTCGAGGGCATCAAGTCGGTGGATGACCAGATGTCGGTCAATACCGAGTCGGAAGAATCGCAATGGCACACGGTGGAGCGCGGCGATACGCTTTCTGCCATCGCCAAGAAGTTCTACGGTGATGCCAACAAGTACCCGGCCATCTTCGAAGCCAACAAGCCGATGCTGTCGAATCCGGACAAGATCTATCCAGGGCAGAAGCTGCGCATTCCGGCGGTGTGATTGGCTTCGGAAGGCGCAAAGCAAAAAGCCCAGTCGATGAAGACTGGGCTTTTTTTAATTCTGGTGCCGCTGACCGGAAATGCCGGCCTTTCGGCGAACATCCGAAAAAAGGGACGATCTCCCGCAAAGCCGCACCGCGTAGCCATTTGTGACTGTTTGGATGGCCTGGCAAGGGGCTCAAATTAGGCGTTCTGGTGTAAAAAGCCAGTAGCAATTACGCCAAATTTACGCCCGCTACCATGGCTACATTCACGAAGCGCAAGACCAAAGACGGCACTGTCTGGAAAGCGGAGGTCGCTCGCCTGGGCGTGCGTGACAGCCGCACGTTTGACACCAAGGCTGAGGCCGCTGCGTGGGCAACGGAGCGCGAGGCTGACATCTTGGCCAACCAGGGGCGCGGCGGCAAGCCCGCCAAGCGCACGCTGCGCCAGGTTGTCGAACGCTACATCGAAGAGGTGGCGCCCACCAAGCCAGGCGCGCGCTGGGAGGCGATCCGGCTCACGGCGTTTCTGAGGGACACACCTGACCTGGCTGACCTCCTGGTCGGCGAGATTTCCAGCGACGACATGGGCAAGTGGCGCGATGCGCGCTTGGCCGGCAAGGTGGCCGGTCGCATGGGCAAGCCTGTCGGGGCCAGCACGGTCAATCGCGAGCTGAACCTTCTTTCGGCCGTCTTCGAGGTTGCGCGGACCGAGTGGAAGTGGATCCGTGACAACCCCACCCATGGCCTGCGCAGGCCAATCGACCCGCCACCACGGAACCGGCGCGTATCTCCGAAGGAGCAGGCCGCAATGGTGAAGGCGCTTGATTTTCACGACGGCGCGGCACCCACGTCCATGCAGCAGGAACTGGCGATTGCGTTCCTGGTGGCGCTGGAGACTGGGATGCGAAAGGGCGAGATTCTCGGCCTGACGAAGACAACGGCGCGCTTGGGTGAACGCCACGTCATCCTGCCTCGGACGAAGAACGGAGACCGGCGCGAGGTGCCGCTTACTGCCCGTGCGATTGAACTGCTGAAGCTGCTGCCTGGCGATGAGGCTGGGCGGCTCTTCCGGTTGAGCACCGGCACCGCTGACACGCTGTTCCGCCGCGCCGTGGTCAAAGCCGGCTTGAAAGACCTACATTTTCATGACACCCGGCACGAGGCGTGCACGCAGTTGTCGAAGCGCGTCGATGTGCTGTCGTTGGCGCGCATCATTGGGCATCGGGATCTGAAGAGCTTGATGGTGTACTACAACCCGACCGCCGAAGAGCTGGCGGACCAGCTCGACGGCGTTGTGAAGTCGGCTTAGGCGCGGCGCGGGCGGCCGCGTCCTTTGGGCAGCCGGCCGCGATTGGCTCGCGCCCACTGGATGACCTCGTCGGCAAACCACAGCCGTTTGCCATGGCGGGCGTCGGTCGGCTGCACAGGCGCAGGGAAGCCTTCGCGCACCACCACCGCATCCGCAACGGTGTCGGGCGACAGGCCCATCCAATTGCCAATGGCTGCGGCATCCCAAAGTTGATCCGATACCGGCACGGCCTGCAGGACGTTGCGTAGGTCTGACAGCAGGCGGGCAAAATCTTCCGGCGTGACGTTGCTTACTGCAAATGGGGTCATGGTGGTCATGTTTTGGCTCCCTTCGTATTGCATTCAAACACCCAACACTTCACCGTCTCCGGCCGCTTGGGCTGCATGATGTATTCACGGTTGAAGTGGGCATTGATCGCGCTGTTGACGGCGCGGATGTCGACAAACTTGCGTTGGCGCGAGGTCTTGAGCACTCGCTTGAGGTCCGCGATCGGGGGCAGCTCGATGCGGCGCTCGCCGGCGACTTGTTCCATGTGCTGCAGGTTGATGGCGATGAGGCCGTCGCCGCGCGCGTGGTTGAGGATCGGGCGGTCGTCGTCGGCTGACTCGATGTACTCGTAGACCTCCCAGAACTGCTGCACGTGCTTGTGATCCGCGCTGATCGCCTGCTGTCGCGCTGCGGCCATGCGGCCCAGCTCGTCCAGCGCGGCGGCGTGCTGCTCGTCGGTGAGCGGCAGCACGTGGCGCATGCTGTCGACCATGGCCATGATTTGCGCGTGGTTCTTGGCGATACGCACGGTCTTAATGTCTGGGCGGGCCATCAAGGCCTGTTCGTGAACGCCCACCCGGGCGGCGAAGGTCTCCAGCACTTTCGACTCGGCCATGACGGTGGCCAGCAGGAAGGCCGACACATCCTCCACGGGGATGCGCTCGAGCGCTTCGGCTGCGGCCCGCGTTGCTGACGTTTGTGCCGAGCGGTCGCAGTAGATGTGGACGATCCGCTGCAGCACGGCGTCGCTGGCGCTGACTTCAGCGTTTTGGCTGATGACGATGGCGCCACGGAAGGGCGGCTCATACGTTTCGTTGCCGCCGTTCTTCATGCCGCGTGCGCGGGTGCTGCGGCCGTTGTAGGCGGTCTTCAGCTCGTCCCAATCGAAGCCGCGTTGCTTGGCGCCTTCGTCGCCGCGGTCGCCCTCGATGAGCACAACGGGCAGGTTGGCCACCTGGGCGAAGTTCCGGGCCCGGGCTGCCAGCGATGACTTGCTCGGGTCGAAGCCTTCGTAGTCGCGCCGGCCGCAGAGCTTCCACAGAAACTCAATGAGCGTGGTCTTGCCGGCGCCGGGTTCGCCCACCAGCTCCAGGAAGGGGTAGCTCTTGTGCTCCTGGCGGATCTGTTCTGCGAACAGGCTACCGAACCAGAACGCCAGCGCGGCCAGGCCTTTGGCGCCGAAGGCCTGCCAGAGCAGCGGCAACCAGGTCGTCTGCATGCCCTGCACGTCGGTGGAGAGGGACAGCGTCGCAGCCTGGCTGATGGTTTTGACCGAGAGCTTGCCGATGTCGAAGAAGTCTTCATCGTTGAGCCGGAACAGCTTGCCGCCTTTCACCGCCACGTCGCCGTAGACATAGCAGCCGTATTCCTTCGTGTAGCCCAAAAAGTCGATGGTCTGCACCGTGGGGATGTGGGCGAGCTGCTTCTCCAGGTACTCATCGAGCTGCTGGCCGGTCCCGGTGTACATGGCGCCTGGCGCCACGCCCAGCAGGCGCTTTTTGAACTCGCTGCTGCTGGCGATTTGCGCGCTCGTGAATGTCGCCTTGATGGGCTGGCCATCGTGCGGGAAGGCCACGCGGAAGTAGTACCAGGACTCGTCTGTCTGCGGGCTGGCCTGGTAGTAGAGCGCCGTGGGCAGACAGTTGGCGATGGGCTGCACGATGCAGGCGCGCTGCAGGGCGTGCTCGCGCACCTCGTCTTCGGCCATGTCTTCGTGCACCTCGCGCACCGTGGTGCTTTCGCGCTGGAAGGCGTCGAGGTCGAGCTTGAACGAGTACAGCCGGTTGCGATGCTCAAACGGGAACTTCGCATCGCCTGTGCGGCGGTACATCAAGCGAGCCTTGTCCGATGGCGTGGCGGCGGTGAAGAGATCGCCCAGGTAGCGATATTCGTCCAGGTCCCGCTTGGAAAGCCGGTCGCGCACATGCAGCTCGTTCCAGTCGAGCTTCGTCTTGCCGGCCTGCTTAGGCAGCGCGGCCGATGCTGACCAGCCATCGTCGCGGGCGCGCTCGATGTGCTTGAGTGCGTAGCGCCGGCCGGCTGGGTCGTTGTCCAGGGCGAACACCAGATGCGGGCGCCGGTGGCCGCCGGCGGCGCATTGATCGGCCAGCGCAGCCAGTGCGGCGGTCGGGTAGTGCGAGCAGGAGAACGTGGCCACGGCGGCCACGTCATGATGCATGAGGGCGATGGCATCAAAGATGCCCTCCACCAGCCAGAGCTCCTTTGGTTGCGCCGGCAGGTTGGGTGGTTGCCACCAAGTGCCCGCGTATGAGCCGCTGAAGGTGGCCTTGCGGTCGCCAAAGCGTTCGGGCTGGTCGATGATGCGTTCCCAATACCGGCCCTCGCTCAAGGGGAAGCGCACGGTGGCGCTGCCGATCTTGAGCTCGTGGCTGTAGTAGCTTTCTTGCGTGTACCAGCCGGCGACGCGCGCCAGGTCAAAGCCGCGTGCATCGCGCATGTAGGCATCGGCTGCAGCGTTGGGCGCTTCCGGTGTTTTGACGTAGCGGTCGCTCCATGAGGCGAAAAGATCGGGGTACAACTCCTTGGCGTGGTACTCGGCCGCGCAGTTGTTCAGCCGGTTGCAGCGGACGACCCAGGGCGCGTCTGCAAAGGCCCACAGCGAGCGTTTGCTGCAGGAGGGGCAGGTGCCGTTCTCCAGCTTGTTCGATCGTTCCTTGAAGCCGTAGTCGTGCACCAGGCGCGACGCAATGGCGGAGGAGAGGTCGAGGTTCATTGCGATCAGGGAAGTGGGTCAGAACTCGGTCGTCAGCTCGCCGGAAGGCGTGATGAGCATCACGTCGACCGGAACGTCGTAGCAACTCACGCACTCTTGGGCTCCGGCAAGAGTCGACGCATAGTCCTCAATGCGCTGGAACAAGGTTCCGGGGTTGGAGACCACAGCAAAGCGTGCGGCTGGCGGATGTGACGGGCGCCTTTGGCGCAGGATGTTTGCGCTCATGGTGTTTACTTCCGTTTCCGGATCAGGATGCGAGGCCCTTTTCGATCAGCGTGCATGCTCATGCCGATCAGAAAGGCCAGCGGCCCATTGATCCCGTTGAGAAGAACGAGTGGCAGATCGGTGGACTGGAGGTCGTACTTGCGCGTCCACCAGTAGATGAATGACGCTGCGCCAGAGGCAAACCAGAGCGCAGCCAGAATGAGTAGAGTCATGTCCTTTCTTGTGGTGCACGTCAGTCGTCCAGATCACCGGCGGCGCGGCGCTTGAGGTCGACAGTTGTGCGGTGGGTGCGGCGCCGCTCGCGCACCGTTGCCATCGCCTTGGCTGCGGCGACAACGGCGGCGCGCAGCGGTGGCGGCATGGCGTCGTATGGGGTGGTCAGGCGCAGGAAGCGGTGCATCCGGCGCACGTCCACATCGGTAACGACCGGGTCAGGCATGGCGGGCGCTCCTGGACAGGAAGCCGAGCCACACGCCACGCCCGTAGCAGACGACAAAGAACACCGATGCGGTGAACATGCCCGCCTCGCCAGTCACGTGCGTGAGGTACAGCCACGCCGGCTGGCCAAGCAGGCCAACCAGCGCGCCCCAGCGCTGCGTGTTAGCGCTGTAGTTGAGCAGCGCCACGGAAACGAAGGCCGTGAGCAGCATCCAGAGATTGACGAGGGCAAGCATTACGCGGCCTCCACCAACACGCCGTAGGCCATCAGGCCCGTGGCAACAACACCGCCGCCGATGCACACCACGGCCACCCACAGCAGCACGCGTACAACGCTGTTGAAGCGCTTCGGCCGCGCGGTGTAGGCGTTGACGATCGGGTCGTTCTTGCTTCGCCAGGCGAAGAGCACGCCCACGGCAGCGGCCTGCACGGCGAGGGTGGCGAACATGGCAACGAGCTGCAGGACGTTCATGCGGGCCTCCCAACCAGGCGGGCCGAGCCGGCGCGGGCGGCCAGGCCGAGCGCTTCAGTCGTGCGCATTACGGCCATCAGTGCTTCAGTGCTTGATGCGGCGATGGCGTGGAAGGACAGCCGACGGCCGCCTGCGGCAACGCGGACGAGGTAGGTTTTCATGCCGGCACCTCTTCGAGCGCGGGGTATACGACGGATTTGCCGGTGGCTAGGGACGCAACACCATCGTTCAGGTGGATGCAAAGCTCGAATCTGCTGCCGTCATCGAGGGAGACGATGACCTCCTGCGTGGCGAAGACTTGCCTGCAATCGAGGGTGCGTCGGAAACGCACGGGCCGCACGTCGACGCATGTGGCGGTGAGGAGCGAGGTAGTGATCGACATCGCCGCCCCCTTACTCAATGCCCTGCAGGCTGTTCTGCCGCGCGACGGGCGCAAGTACGCCAATGGGCTGCGCTTGCATGCCCAGCAGCCGGGAAACCTGCTGCAGGTTGGCATATAGCTCGACCGCCAGCGAAGCCGTGCGGGCGTTGGCAAGCTCTTTGACCAGCGAGCCGCGATAACGCAACGCCGCCAGCCGCTGCGGCACCGTCATGCGGCCTGTCTCTTGCGGCACAAGGCGGCCTTCCAACACGTCGAGAACCCAGCGGCGGAACGCCTTGGCGCGCTCGGTGCGCGCCAGCATGCCGAGCAGGTAGCAGCCGCGCGGGCTGAAGATGCGCACTTGCTGGCGGCCGCCGGCGGTATTCAGTTCGACCAATTGGGTCATCTCTTCCGTGAACTCGTCGGCGTTGCGCTCGAACAGTTTTGAGACGGCTACGGCGCCGTCGGAGTAGTCCAAGGCATTACCAATCTGGTAACCCCTCAACCACGGCATGTTTCGTACGTCGACCACATCGAAGTCGACGTCTTCAAAGGTCAAGACAGCGTTGTTTTGCATACGGGCCTCGGAAAAATGGGCAAAAAAAGCCCCCCGCACCCCGGGCGGGGAGCGTGCCAAAGCGGATGCGAGGGGAAGGGGGTAACTGGAGCCGCTGGCGCCTATTCGGGCAGCAGGCTCAATTGGCCGGTGCCGTTGGGCAGCACACGCGTGCGGCCAACGGGCAGGTAGGCCAGCGGGTTGGGGTTGATGCTGGGCGCGATGGTGCTGATGATCGACAAGATGGCCTTGCCGGTATAAGCGCAGTGCTCTTCCGGGCAGCGCACATACAGCTCACGCGAAGTGAGCGAAACGGCGCGGCTCGTGCGGATGTGCAGGCGGGTGCCGCAGTGCGGGCAGAGGTGTTTCATTTCCCACCCCCTTGCGGCCGGCCGCACTCGCCGTGGCCCTGGCGTGCGCATTCACAGAACATGCCCACCTCGCCCAGCGTGGCCACGGCATCCATGTACTTGCGTGTGACCAGCACATAGCCGCACACGCCAACCAGCGTATCCAGCTTGTCGATCAGCACGCCTTGCTCGCCGCTCAGGAAGCGGCTCATGGCGCCTTTGTCCCAGCCCATCGTGCGCTGCACGTCTTGGCGGGTGGGGCCAGAGAGCTTGCGACGCAGGGCGTGTTCTATTCGGTGTTGGGTGTGCATGGTTAATCCTCCACAACGGAAGTTGCGTGCCGTTGCGGCACGGCTTGCATAAGCTTGTTGGGGCTCGGCTGGGCCAGCGCGCTGAGGATGAGAACGCGGCCCATGTTGCCGAGGGACCGGCCTTCAGTGGCGGCGCGCGCTTTGAACTTCAGAAGCTCCTCGGGCCGAAGGCGGATATAGACGGGCTTGTCGGTCACGACGCCAATTGGCGCGCGACGTTTCGCGACATTTCCACGGGGCATGGTCGATATACTCGTGAAAGAAAATCTTGCATAACCGATTATATGAACCGATCGGTTTAATTGGAATAAAGATAATGGAGCGTTCGGTAAATTTTGGTGAACGCCTTGCCGAAGAGCGTCGGCGCCGAGGGCTGAATCAAACCGACTTTGCGGCGCTGGGTGGGGTCACGGTGAAGACGCAGGTGCTCTACGAAAAGTCAGAGCGCGTGCCGGATGCGAACTACCTGGCAGCAGTTGCGCAACATGGCGTCGACGTTCTCTACGTCTTAACTGGGGAGCATGTGCCGTCGCTGCTGTCAGCAGAAGAGAGCGTCGTGCTAACTGGCTATCGAGGTCTTGATGCTCGCGGGCGCGCGGGTGTGCTTGCGTTGATTGGTGGGCTTTCCGCCGGTTCCACTGATGCTCAGCCTGTGAAGGCGGGCAAGCGCTCTCAGATCATTGTTGGCGGATCGAACAATGTCCAACTGGGCAACGTCCGGACGAAGACGCCGATCGCCAAGAAGACAAAGAAATAAGCACAGAGCAGTCGCCGCGCGGGGGCGCGGCACACGGCCTTTTTATTAACCTAGACACGGGATGTTTCAGTGGAGCACACGTGCAGGACGTGTTTGCCGGCTTCGGCATTTTTGTCGTTTATGTTTGGCTGACTGTTTGGGGATGGCTTGAACTGGTTCGTGGTCACGTTGCCCGGGGCGGGCCACGGTGGCGCGCGCACTTGATCGCGCTCTTTGGCGCACACGTTCCAGCCGTAGCGTTCGTTCTTGCTCTTGCGATGTCGGCCATCAAGGAGCCCGATGTCGTCGCAGCGCTCTCGACGTGGTTGGCGGCTCTGAGCGTTGCCTTCGCCTATCACCGCTATGGTCAGGGCATCAACGCTGCGCACGCACCCGTAAAGGAGCAGGCCGAGCCTCCATCATCTACATCGGAAAGGGTTGTCGGTACTCCCGCGTATCCAGCAAAGCCAGAGGCAAGCCGCGAAGTCGTCCGGCTCGTGCGAAAGGAGCGCGAAGACCAGCTTAAACGGGCGTCGAGAGCCAAGCTGCATAGTGACGGTTTTGTCAGCAACGTCGATCCGTCAAAGCCATTGCCTGCAGTTCCGGCAAGTCAGCGCGCATCGCAGAGTCGCGCGGATTCCAACATGGAGCCAACGTATCAATACGGTGAGGTACGGCACTACCCAACCTCAAGCACCGATCCGATTCAGCTCCCCGACACGATTTCATTCCGGTATCGCAAGGCGGATGGAAGTCAGCAGAGACGCACCGTGACAGCGTTTCAGGTGGTGGACATAAAAGGCAGGCCATACATGGATGCCCACGACCATGATCGAAAGGCGACGCGCTCTTTTCTGATCAGTCGCATTGTTGGCGAAGTTACCCGCTCAGAGACCGGGGAAGTTATGAGCGCAGCCTCTTGGCTTTCTGCAGTAGCAACCTCACAGGATTGGACAAGGCGGAAGGAAAGAAACCGGCGCGTACCAGAGGCATCGAATTGGCAGACAGCGGTAGTTTTCGCTGGCCCGCATCGCGCTCGACGCGACGCCTTGGAGGCGCTCGCGCTGGCAGCCGGTTGGGATGTACGAGAGAGAATCACTAGGACCGTAACCTACGTGGTTGCCGGGCCGTTGGTCGGGCACAAGCAGCTTGCTCGGGCGGAGGCACTTGGGATTCCTGTACTGGATGAAGATGAAGCGATTGCGCTCATGATGGAGGAACCGCCGGGCGGTAAGGCGCTAGCGCGCTTATTGACACTGGACGACAACAGCCCAGAACGACCATGAAATGGAACCCCTCACCGCAAGGTGATAGCAGTGCACCCATGTGGCTCAAGACGGTCGTCACTCTGGCCTACCGTGTCTCGTGCGGTCTATTGGTACTGGTTGGAGTGGCATTCGTTGCGACGCAGCTTTTCGACCTGCCTATGGTGCTGCGACCGATTCGGCTGGCGCAGTTCTTCGCATTGGGTTTCGGCTTAGCGGCGGTATCCGACGCATGGCGGATTTGGCTGCTGCGCTTGCCTGTCCCGCATCGATTTTCGGCGCCCGTGCCATATGGCTACCCCGGGTGGCGGCCCATTCTTCTATCGCAACTCGTTTGCGGGTGTGTGCTTGTGGCAATCGGTGTGGTGCTTTTCTTCTTTTGAGCCGAATCAGTTCCAGGGCGGCGCTTTCATTGGCGTTGTGCCATGGCGTGCGCTGGAGTTAAGGCTCGGCCAAACGGGCGTTCTGAAACGATTCCAATAGAGCAGTAGCCGCGCGGGGGCGCGGCATACAGCCTTTTTATCAATCCACACAGACGGGAAGGTAGAAAGGAGCAGTAATGAAAGTAGTGAAGTGGCTGTTTGGCCTTGCGATTGCCGCCATCGTGATTGGCGTGCTCAGTGACCTGACGAACCCGAAGCCGAATTCTGGGAGCGCCACCACAGCGGGCAGCGCAATAGAGGCCGCAGACGCAGCCGAACCACCGGTGCCAGTCAAGGCGCAAGAGCTGTTCCGCGCGTATGAGGACAACGAGGTCGCGGCCGATCAGAAGTACAAGGGCAAGAGCCTACTGGTGACCGGCACGGTGCAGAGCATCGACAAGGACTTCACCGACAGCATTGTGGTGAAGCTCGCGGCCGGCAATCCGTTTATGCCCGTGCATGCGTATCTGGATGATCAGCATGCGGCGATGGTGGCTTCGCTGAAGAAGGGGGCGAAGGTGGCTTGGGTGTGTGTGGGGGACGGCCGGATTGTGGGTAGCCCGATGTTGAAGGGGTGTGGGCCGAAGACATAAAAGCAGAAGCCCCGCATCGAGCGGGGCAGTTGAGCAGCGCGGGTGAAGTGCCTGGCAAGTGCAGTTCTAGGCGGACAAAGCTCCCATTGCTCTGACCGCGATGGAGTTGAGTAGTTGGCAGGCGCTGCTCACCATGACGAAGTATTGGGTAAATCCGGCTTCCCGAGGATTCTCCCGGCGGCGCACGGTTTCTGCTAGGAGTCCGATGTTCTTCAGCTTCAGCGCGAAAATGCCGATATCTTCTCCAACATCCATGGGCACGTTGTCGAGGCCGAGACGTGCCGCATCAAGAGATAGCCCTGGAGGCAGTTCAGAGGCTCCTTGTACGAGGACTCTCCGACGTTCAAATTTGCCGGCTAAATGGTGGCCGGGGTGCGATTCATCGTCGGCGTAGACATATTCGAACCAAGCCTTGAGGTCCGAGAAGTCACGATCGTTGAGTGTCTCCGCAGCCTGAAAAATCAGCTCTTCGTCTGCGGTAGCGTCTCGATTCTCTAGGACAATGTGAGCTGTTAGCATCCCTATGACCATGGGGCCGATCTTCTTGCTCGAAGATAGTGCGACTCTCCTGTATGCATCGAAGAGTGCCGTGGTTTGTTTGTCGGATTGCGATACCAACTTCAGCAAGTCGTTCAAGTCAGCCGACTGATGTCGAACATCTTGCTCCTTGCGCAGCTCTTCCAGGAATGCCGACAGAAAGGCTTGCGCGCGGTACTCGCTCCATTTCGCGATTACCGTGTCCTTGAGGTACTTGGCTGCTGCTTTGACCACCTCCTTTTCGGCAAGATGCGTAGCACCTTCGGCTGCGATTGCTGTAGTTAGCAACATGTTTCCCTCCCTCCAGGCATAGAGAATCAATACGAGAATTTTGATTCAGACCAAGTCCGTAGAGAACTGACCTCTCACCAGCGCCCGCTATGGTGCGTGGGATCGTCGTTCAGGCAGACAGTATCTACTCCAGTACGATCGCCAGTCTGCTGCCGTTATCCAGAGCGCGGCCCTCAGTTCAGTATCAGTTAGCTCATTCAGTGCTTTCTTGTTGAAGCGTGCATCGCACAGCTCAATTGTGGCGGCGCGGAGCCCCGGCCGAATCCCCCACATCCGCATGATCTCCCGAATCATGCCGGTACGCGGCAGGCTGTCACCACGGGCGCAGGCTAACCAGCCGTCCAGGTAAGACCGAGCTGCCCAATACTGCTCGTGCGACAACTCGGTGTTGTCTCGCACCTCCTCCAGGCCGCGCCCGTTGAGGTGGTTGCAAAGGGCCTTCCAAACCGTGCCGGCGTCTATGGCGCCTTCCTCTGCCAATTCGATCTGCAATGCGATGTGAGTGAGTTCTGCCCGCTGCTCGATGGTCATGCGTTCTTTGGCTGGCGCCGGCTGGGTGGGGCAGCGTGAATGGGCGGCCGACCTGCATAGGATGACTTGGCCAATCTGCACGTTGCCATTGCCGGCGGAAATGCTCTGCTTGATGTTTGTCTTGTTGCTCACTTACGTATCTCCCACAACGGCGCGCGGGCCGCTTGGGGAGGCTACGGCGCGATGGCGAGGCTGTGGGTCAACGAGTGTGGCATCCCTAGCTGCGGAGCATAGTCCGCTCGTTGCCGAAGCTAAAGGCGCCTTTGTGCAATGCAACGATGATTTGCGATTGCCTCGCGCTCAAACAACGCCGGCCGCCAACTTACTCTGACCGGGAAAATGGTCGCAGGTGTGCCGGGGTGCAAGTAGGCAGTTCGTTGACATTTCTTTAACTATTAATTATCGCGCACTATTGGTTACGTTTTGGTGTTGGCGATAATCTGAGTTCAAAAATCAGAATTTGAATCGGGGTATGCGGGTGCATACGCTGGACCTGCTGCCGAAGTGGGGGTCAGATTTCTATCTTCGGTGCCGCACAAATTGGCAGGTGTTGTGCGAATTAACTTAAACATCAAAATGGGTGAAACAATGTCAGTCACGCCATACACCATCTTTTGTGCAGCAAATTCGCAGTTTGCTATCGGTGTC
>Ga0209566_101000_pt1 | contig 12148 bp, 12 predicted proteins | sample Araplavi_mTSA_r2_2_FD_184287 | JGI IMG/M metagenome (GOLD analysis project Ga0209566, IMG submission 184287) | Arabidopsis root microbial communities from North Carolina, USA - plate scrape CL_Cvi_mTSA_r2 (SPAdes) (version 2) | ecosystem: Host-associated > Plants > Roots > Endosphere | place...
TGCTCTGCCTGAACGGCGGCGCCGTGGAACGGAACGTCATTCAGCATTATCTCGGTCAGCGTCTCGGAACGGGATACCGCGAGCTGAGCAATGAGCGCATCTTCGCAGGCCTGCGGAGAATTTTGAGCGAAGCGGGAGGCGGCAGAGCGCTGTCTCCTGATGTACGGCACGGCGGCAGGCAGCGGATGATTGTGGATTGAGTCAGGGTTCTGAAAAAGTAGGAGCTATCATGCTAAGTTTGAGAGGAGAGTGGACAAGCTGGAGCAAGTGGATGAACAGATTATTTCCATGCTGTATGGGGCCGAGGAAGAACGTGATGGGAAAAGAGACACCATGCATCCTCAATCCGCGCCATTGCAAACTATAGTCAAGATCGATGGAGAGATGATTTCTTTCAAAGAAGAATTGCTTCTGAACGGGAGAATTCGGATCCCACTGCCTAAGACATTCCGATTGATGCCGCCTGAAGCAGCAGCGATGAAATATCCATCGGCTCACAGACCGGATGTCATTTATTCGAACGACAGAGCTTCGATTACGATTGCATTTAGTGTCACGGAACAGCCTATCACGGACGAGGAAATGGAAGAGTTCACGGCTGCTATGGTTCAAATCCTTCGTCGTACGCAGCCAATACAGGAATGGTACGAAGATGGAGTTCGCATTCTTCGTGACAAATCTATTGGTTATTGTGAGTTTCAAATTCCGACTTTGGATACCGGCCTGTACCAGCTGATGTTCTTTGCGGAATTAGAAGGGAAGGCATTGCTCTGTACGTTCAATTGCACCGAAGGTGAGCGGAAATATTGGAGACCACTTGCAAGGGGATTGATGGATTCCATGAATTTTGTAATGGGGGGACAAGACAATGAACCAGAAACCTCTGGCTTATCATAATTTGCGCCTATCTCCATACGAATTGGTAAGCTTGCAGGAATTGGCGCTAGTTAAAAAAATTAACGAGCATACGAGGCTTTCTTTCACAGCTATCGTGCCGGAGCATTTGAAAGATAGTTATATAGAGATGACCGATGAGAATACGACGATTGAACTAAGCCAGATCGATGAAGATGGAACCAGTAAACCATTGTTTAACGGAATCGTGCTCGATATTAGCATCAAGGTCGTTCGTGATATTTACTATTTGAAGGCTGAGGCTGTTTCCCACACTTACAAGTTGGACGTGAAGAAGAAGAGCAGATCGTTCCAGGACAAAAAGATGACGATTACGATGTTGCTCGATGCCATCGCGGTTGATTATCCGGGCATGGACGTCATCGATGAGGCTACTAGTAACGCCCAGATTGGACGGCTCATTGTTCAGTACCAAGAAACGGACTGGCAATTCCTTAAGCGTGTTGCATCCTATTATCGTACAAGCCTTATGCCCGCAGCCGTATTTGATAGACCTAAATTCTATTTTGGCATATATGAGGGCAGTTCCCAAACTCGTCTGGAAGAATATCATTATACCGTTCGCAAACAAATGACATCCTATTACTTTTTTTCTAATAATGACACGCCAGAGATTCACGAGAACGATTTTATTTACTATGAGCTTGAGACGGAGCGTGTGCTGGATCTTGGCAGCTGGCTCGGATTTATGGGGAAAAATCTGTATGTCTGTGAAGCAAAAGCAGAATTAAAGGGAGGCCTGCTGAAGCATGAGTACGTTCTTTGTTCACATAAAGGGCTTCGTCAAAAAAGAATAATCAATTCGCAAATCTCAGGTGTATCCCTACAAGGCAAGGTGATTGACGTTCTTCGAGATAGCGTAAAGGTTCACTTGAATATCGATAAGGCACAGGCTAAGGATGCGGCGCATCGTTTTCCCTATACCTCCATGTATACGGCCGAAGGACATACAGGTTGGTATGTCATGCCGGAGATTGGCGATCCCGTGCACATTTACTTTCCTAGTGACAGAGAAGAAGAGGGGATTGCAACCAGTTCAATTCGTGAAAACACATTGGTAGAAGGAAACAACAAGCTGGGGGATCCGAACATTAAATATTTCCGAACGGCGACCGGCAAGGAATTGATGATGAGCCCAGAGGAAATTGTCATTACGGCTAAAGACGGTGAAGTCTTTATTCGATTAAATGAGAAAAATGGCATCGAAATATTCAGCAAGCAAGGGATGAAGCTGGTATCTGGCGACAATATTGTGATGGAATCGGGCAGAAAAGTTGTTTTATCCGCTAAAAATGAGATCAGCATGTCTTGCAAAGAAAGCAGCATCAAGCTTGATGGGAATGCCACCATTATCGGGAAGGAATTGAAAACAAACTGAGTCAAGGGGGAGTGACGTGGACAAGGCGGAATCGATTAACCATTTCCGTGCACAGATCTTATGGCAGGAAAGAGCAAACATGCAGCTTATGCTGGAGAGGGAATATCAATTGCACAAGGAACAACACGCGAACGAATTTATTGCTTCTTTCCTGAACATCTGCCAAGAAATACGGCATGCACAGTCCCGGGGAGAGAAAGGCCGTATTGGATATATTACATTCTCCATGCTTCGTACGGAGCTGATGGAAGGCCGGTATTTGTATCGGGTTGAGGCTATGGATGCAAGCTGGGTGTTCGACCGCACCCCGTTGGTGCTGCAATATGATGCTAGTTGGGCATTCCAGTATCTTGACGATTTCCGGAGCAAGCTTATCGAGGGAAGCCGCATGTATGCGGGTAGAGTGTCCCTTCCTATCATTGAACAGATACTACTTTCGGAATTGTTAGTTATTCACCGTTATATTGCTGAATTGGCGAGATTTTCGCTTCCCAGAGCTACAGAATTAGATGAGTACCGGGATATAGCCAAAGAGCCTGTATTTGAGATTCGGGTCGGAGAGTATATGGACATTAGCGAGTTGGTATTTAAGGTGGATGTCAGGGATCAGGAATCAGAACAAATCCGCACGTGGCTGGATGATCGGGAAGACGGTGGATGCGAGCATACTTATGAGTTATATCGAAATATTGATTTATCTGAAGGGGATTTTGGACGGATCGATCTCCGCTATTCACAGTTCGAACAATGCAATTTGTCACGTTGCAGCTTGCTAGACAGTGTTCTGCTCGGGACGAGATGGAACGAGACTTGTTTAGCGCAGGTTGATTTTTCTCGAAGCCAGATTCACGGGGCAGAGTTTCGAAACTGTGATCTCAAGGGAGCCATTTTTCGGGATGCAGCGGGTGCAAGCGGGTGGAAGGATGCTCGTTTTCTTGACTTTCCCGCTCTATCAGCGCTTAGCTTTACAGGTTCTGATTTGGAAGGCGCCGATTTTACGGGAGCTTCATTATATGGAACAAATTTCTCCAGTGCTAACGTGAAAAACACCTTATTTACCGGGGCGGATTTGGCGAATGCCATATTCTCTGTTCATCAGAAGGACGTTGTTCAGTTGGATGAGCAGCAATGGGGTCAGACATTGTGGAAGAGGTAAGGAGACGCTAAATATGAGTTATTTTATCTTGTCACAGGACGGACGCATCCCGGATGCTGTGGAGCCTGTCGGCATTGTGAAGGCTGTTTCGAAAGACATGCTCATAGAAACGCGAATCGAAGAGCTAGCATCCATGAATTTGCAGTTTCCTATAAGGGAAAGCAAGTTTATCGAATACGTAGATTTTATTGAGAGGCCTGTTCCTCTCTTGTCGAACAAGCTTAAGCAATTGGTTGAGAAGTTCCTTCCTCGGCAGCAATATTATCCCGTAGGACTGATCGACCTCACAAGGATGAGACAAGATGCGTATTGGCTTACCTTGCCGCAGCGCATCGACTGTCTGTCGGATAAGAGTGAGTACCACCTCAATGGCACACTCAAACGCCCTGTCCTTGACATAGGTAAATTGGTAGGGAATTGCGCGCCACTGTTTCAAGTATTAGGCGTCTATGAAACGATTCTTGTCGTGAATTTAACCCTAGCAGAGAGCATCATGAGACGAGACTTCTATGGGATAAAGCTGAAAAAGTTAGATGAAGCTTAACTGGAGAAGTAGGGGTGATAAAAGATGAATTCTGGCAGTTTGGGGGAAAGCAAGAAGGAATTATCACCAAAGCCCAGCAGCGTCGATAAAAGGAGCTATGTCGTGGCGGGGGCAATATTAAGCTGCAGCTACGGCTCTCTACCGAGTCGTCTGAATATGCAGATGAGCCATGGCGTTTATGTGAAAGGGAAGCCTATCATGAACGTAATGGATTATGTGCCTAATGTGAATATTATGTCTTTCGGAGCTTGCAGAAGCACGGTTAATCCGGCGGTTATCGCAGCTACAGTGGCTATGGGCGGAATCCCGCAGCAAGTGCCCTGCATGCCGATCGTAACAATGCCCTGGCTTGGCGGGAAGACGGACAAGACAATTGATAGCTTCCCGTCGTTATTGAATGATTCAACGAATATGTGCATGTTCTGCGGGAAGATAAAGATTGAGGACGACGGGCAAAATTTAGAATATGTTCCGCTCCTGGAAAAGTGCATGAATACCGGAGAAATGCAGGGGCCTCCTGAAGATACGCGGGCATGGTATGAAAAAGCGTGGGACGGCATCGCTCAGACTGGCGAAGATATATGGTCTGGGGTTAAAAAAACGGGAAATAGTTTTGCGGAAATAGGAACTGATTTTTGGAATGGATTAGGGGTACGTGCTAACAAAGCGTTTGATTCCCCATACGACTTTGGCAACTGGTTAACGGTGGGGGCGTTTGACGTAGCGGGGGGAATCGTTGAAGGATATAAGACAAGGGGCGACAAGCGCAACGAATCCACATATGACTATGTGAACTGGTTGTCGTCGGGTATGGCAGATATGTTCAAAGGAGCATTTAATCCAGACGATCCATTATCTAAGGAGCATTGGATGAATTCCTTTGGGGTATTCGCTTCAGTTGCTGGGGCAAGAGGAGTTGTTCCAAAAAATGGTGGATCTACTCTTCCGAAGGTGAAAGTTCCAGAAAAAACTCCAGTACCAAAGGTAGAGGAAAGATCCAGTCCGAATATAAATAAGCAGCAACATGGTACTATTGAGAAGAAACAAGTTGGAAGCAATAAATCAAGACTTCCAGATGAGATGTTAGGTAAAAATGATGCTGATCCATTCAGGGATATTTACGGGCCAGGACGTCTTTCTCATACGGAAGAGTGGAATAGTATTATCAAACATGCACAGGAAGCAGGGGTTGAGGTAAGAATATTAGATAGAGATATTATGGCTTATGCACCAAAAGGTTCTGGGCCGGGGCAATTAAATATATATAAAGACGCTTCCATAAGTGCATTAAGACACGAATATCAGCATTTCCTTGATGATATGACCAAGGGTTATCCAAAATTAGATGTTACCTACGAGTTTAAGAATAGAATAATAATGGAACTAAGAGCATACATGGTAGAAATAAAAGAGGCCGAACGGATTGGTAATAAGAGTCTTGCTGACCATTTGTGGAATAATTATAGGGAAGAAAGACAGTATTTAATAGATAACTTTGGACCAATAAAAGAATAATTAGGAGACAAAAAATGAAACCATTAAGTTTAGCTAAAGAAATAAGAGAAGGCAAATTAAATGATGATGAATTAGTTAAATGTTTAGACATCCCTCATAATCAAGTACTAGTCGGTGCCATTAGTCAGATAGTTAGTCGAAAATTGTGTAATGAACAGATTATTGAACAATTGGCCCGCATCAGTGAATTTAGAGACCCTAAAGTAAACAAGTTGTTTGGGGTTGATACTTTAGGTCACTACAGTATAGCTGCACTTAAGGCACTTGATTCGTATGAGTCAAAAAAAAGATATGCAGAGCTAGTCAGTGGTCTTGATGAGTGGGATAAAGAGATTGTGGAGAGAATTTCTAGTGGAATTATTGAATGAAAATATGAATCAGATTTTTTGCATTTTTTGCAGTCTTTAGAATGAAAAAGTTAATTATAAGACACAAATTATCAGTTGTGTATGGGTTCGAAGAATTGTTGGGAAAGTTGGACTTAATGTAGCACAGGCAATAGGGAGATAGGAAAGTAGATTGGAGGAGCGTAGATCAAAGTCTATTTAGTAAAACTCTATATTTTGTTTCTATAGCAATCGAGGCTAGATGATTTTGTAGATAAGAACGATCTAGAACAGATATAGAACAACTATTACAAGCCAACCGTGTACAGAACTACTTGAAAAAGAAGAGTATAGAATCTTATAAATGATTCCTCGAAGTCAAGGGTAGATTATATATTGTAAGTCTAAATAAATCTTTAACTTAATCAAATTTTCCGGGAGGCCAATATGCTGTTACCAATAGGCTCCGTAGTACTCCTGAAGGATGCTGTAAAAAGAGTCATGATCTTTGGAAGATTGCAACAACAAGGCGATATCATGTGGGACTATATTGCGACGCCTTATCCGGAAGGCAATATTGATCCTAATCTCGCCTGTGTGTTTAACCATGACTCTATCGAAACCGTATGTTTCACAGGTTTCCAAGACATGGAAGAGGTTGTCTTCAATCAGAAGTTACAAGAATATCGTGAAAACATAGAAGAGTGCGATTAGTAACTGCAACTTTGTAACGCAAGAAGCCATGCCAGTACGCATAGTTGAAGGAGGGATGATGTGAGTACAGTAGTCAAGCTACCGGGGTACGGAAATATACAGCTTGTGTCACCCTACGAAGTACATACCCTCAGCACGCTCCGAATTGAAAAGAAAGCGAATGACCATGCTTGGCTGTCCCTTAAGGCAGTTGTACCAGAGGAGAAAAAAGACAGTTGCATAGACATCGCTAGTGACTCTGACACCATAGAAATACGGGAAGTAACTAACGAGGGGAGCATTGTCAAAACTTTATTTCATGGCGTAGTAAGCGACATTTCCGTTAAGGCTGTCAGAGGTATATATTATCTGGAATTGAGTGCGGTATCCCATTCTTATCGGATGGATGTGAAGCGAAAGACACGCTCATTTCAGCGTCAAAAGATGCTATATGAGGAGTTGGTACAGCATATCTTATCAGAATATTTTGGCTCAGATTGTATCGATCTAGCATTCAACAACGCTGCATTAGATCAGTTTATTGTGCAGTATCAGGAAACTGACTGGCAGTTCCTGAAGCGAATGGCATCCCGGTTCGGGGCGGTTCTCGTCCCGGAATTTTCGGCTGCTTCCCCGAAAATCTGGATTGGTTATCCCGATGGTAAATCCTATTCTATCAATAATACGAATTATATAGCGATGCGTTCGTGGAGCGATTGGAGCAATAGCAACAACAACTTAAAATATTCGATCATCACGGAATGTTATTACAAATTGGGGGACCGGATAACCTTCAGGAATAAATCTTTAGTCGTGACAGAGTCAATAGCTCAATTACATGAAGGTGTGATCGTGTATGAGTATTTATTGCAGTCAGAAGAGGGATTGAGCCAGCAGCCCATCTGGAACGAGGCGATTTGTGGATCATCCTTGGAAGGGAAAGTTATCGACGTTGCAAAAGACAAAGTAAAGGTCCATTTGAAAATAGACTCTTCACAGGCGAAAGAGGATGCATGCTGGTTCCCGTATTCTTCACCATATGTGGGGGGAGGAACGACGGGGTTTTACAGCATGCCTCAGATTGGCGATACCGTCCTATTATATTTCCCGAACATTCACGAGGATGAGGCTTTTGCCCGAACCTCCATTCGACATGGCGGCAACTCACCAAAGTTAGAAAGCCCAGGTGTGAAATATTGGGGAAATCCATTTGGGAAAGAAATAAAGTTCGGCAGGAATGAACTGGCGATAACGGCACAGGATCAGCACGTATTCATCAAGCTAAATAATATAAACGGAATCGAACTTCATAGCAAGGATGCGATGTTCCTTCATACGGGGAAAGATATCTCTATTCAAGGCGGCAGGATGAGCATTCAAGCCAGAGAAGCAGTATATCTTGTGAGCGGCTCAAGCAGTATCGTATTGGATGGAGATACGGACATTAAGGGTGGACATGTGACGGTAAAGGGGCTTACCAAGTCGCCTGTACTGGCTAATAGTGCACACGTGGATGAGAAGAAGGATCAGGAAGGTAATAAATTACAGATAAATACGGAGTTGGCGTTAAATGCGCTTGGACTCATTCCGGGTATAGGAGGAGCTCTGATGTTGGGAGCAAAAGCGATAGCTTCCCAAGGAGGGCTTTCCACCAAATCAAGTCCACAATCTAATCAATCCTCATCAATGGCAACGTACTCGAAGGTTGCTATGGTTCTAGCTGCAAGTATCCCAAGTCCGCTACCAATCATGAGTACACTAGCGGTAATGAATGCGTTAGATGCCGCTGCTTTGCAAAACAAAACAAAATCCATGCAGCAGGGAAAGGTCTATACTGCGGCTCGCTCCATGCAAAACAATTTATCAGCAAAAGAAATTATTGAGAAGCTTAAACTAGTAATGAAGTCATTAGTGATAACGAAACATGAAACAGGAAGGCCGTCCCGTGAGCCATTACCAGCCTTCATGAACGATGTTATAAAATATGATGGAGAAGAGAAGGCATATCAGGTTTACAAAGTGATAAAGGAGAAGGGAGAAAGCGTAAATAGGGAAGATGCGAAAAAACTAGGTATAAGCTATGATGGACTCAGCCTCTTAGCATTGAGCAATAAGCTCCAAGCAAACGGCATGAGCTTACAAGAAGCGGACATGCAGTTTAGAGAAGCTAATAGTGCTGATGCAGGAGCCTTAGTACAAGTGGGGATCGCGAAAGTCATATCGAAGTCTTTTGCTCGAGGGTTATCCCTGAAAAATGTAATTCCTTCCTCAATCAACAAAGGAAAACAAGCGACTTCTTCTTCATCTAAAAATACGAATTTATTTACACAGAAGCCACCTGAATCGACGAAGAGCCAGAAAGAAGTACACAAATCTAATCATGGGAGAGATCCAGGTAATTCATCAGGTGGAGCGAGTAAAAGTAAGAACTCGAACAGTGAGGGGCTAGGTAAACCTCCAGTTCCTACAAAACCAGGTGGGGGAAGTAATCCAGATGATTTTGTCAATCCACATGCTGAAAAGCACTTGTATGATCCAAGTAGACCATCTACCCCTAATAGGTCACAGTATGGACAAGATGTCGATGTGGGAAAATTAAGGAACGAAACAATGACAAACCCTGATAAAGCATTTTCAAATTGGCCAAATCCTAATAATCCCAATCCGAGTCGGATAACCAAGTACTATAAAGAATTTGACGGGAATATCAGTACACCTGATACGCCGACGGGAAGCCACAGGGTATTTGAACACCTAGATGACCTTACTAGAAGTTCGCATTTTCCTTATGTACCGAGAAATTAAAGAATAAGTGGGTGAGAGTAAGTGAGTTTATTTTTGTATCATGCCTATTTGCAAGAAAATCACGAGCATTTTGTTTCAGCAGAACAAGTCATGATAGAAGGAATAATGTTTTCTACTAAATCTAATAATCGTTATAGTAATGGTGGCAGAGTGAAAATTGAAAAGACTGAAAGTTTAAGACCTTTATCTACTCCTGATTGGGTTAATTTTAAAGAAGCTATAGGTGTTGATATATCTAATCGTTTTTCTAAGTCTTTTTGTTTTCCTGTGTTTACGAATAAAATTCTGGTTTTTGATGGTGAGGTTTCTCTTTCTATCTATGATCAAGCGTTCTATGATGATTTCAAGGATTTTGATGAAGAAGCTTTGAACTGTGACACAGGGGAAAGTATTGAATATTGGATTAAGTTGTATTGGGCTAGCATGATGTCACTTCAAGAGTACTTATTAGAAAGACCTTATCCAAAAGCAGAAGTTTTGATTTTTGAATCAATACCTAAAGAGATTATTCGAGTGTGCAATGCAAACTCGTAAATTGTTCATATTTGACTTGGGGCTACCCAGTTATTTCGTGAAAACTTTCTACAGGTAGAACAAAGGTTATGTTGGTAATGATGAAGTGATACAAGTTTTGTTCGGCTTATAGAATTTCGGCTTATAGAATGTCTGTGAAAAGTATCCCTATTTAAAGTGATGGCGTTACAATGAACAGGTCTATTTTGGTCAGATACGACCATGATTGACCTGTTTTTGTTACCTTTCTTACTTGCGTTTTTTTCAAATATGACTGCAATTATGGGCGATTGATAGGGTGAAAGAAATATGGTCGCAACTTTTGAGTAAGGTGAGTCGACCATAAAGACTGTCAGGAAACATCTATGATTTACAACAGCAAGCTGGTTCCCTTATTTATCACCATATATATGTGTGTGTGGGGGGCGACGGGTTTTTACTGCATGCCTTATACTTTCCGAACATTCACGAGGAAGAAGATTCTACCCGAACCTCCATTAGACATGGCGGCAACTCTCCAAAGTTAGAAAGCCTAGGTGTTACTAGGGAAATCCGTTCGAAAGAAATAAAGTTTGGGTCGTAGAGCGAACAACACCTGGAAATACTATAGGACAGCAAAAGACGTATCATATTTTAACTGGTAATGCACAATGGACGCCAAGATATGAATGGCAATCAGCTATTACTGCTAGGAAAAATGGAGCAGCTACAGCAGAACAAAACGAGATGTTGAAAAATGGACATTGGCCAGCACCTTAAATAAGGAGTTGATTGTGTGGAGATTGTAAACAGTAAGTACTATGAAGGGTATGAGGGGGAAGGGGAGATGCAATTCATACGGCATTTTTCCAACGGTGATAAATTCATTTTAAGAATTTGGGATGGTTATTTTGATCAGATAATGGGATTAATAGAACCTGAAGAAAGCGGTTGGACAGGACTAGCATACTACTATAATGTCGAGGAACCTTGGTGGGAAGAACCATGGAGGATACCGGATATAGATATTGTACTAGAGCAATTGCAAAACATAAAAACGGATTCACTTAATGAGGATACAAATGAGTTGCTTAAAGAGATTTGTAACATGCTATTGAGTTCAAAAGAGTTTAATGAAGATGTGTGGATTGCCGATGAATAGCACTTCAATTGGTGAGGGGAAGATTGATAGACTATGAAATTAAATCCACCCATATTTTTTCTGGAGAAGAACCAGATGATTTTTGTGTGAAATTAGAGGTAGACATAGGTATTGAGGGGGTAAATGGTTCTGAAATATTTAAATTTACCATGATAAGTCCCAAGTATTTAGGCCAATTGTTAGCAAAAATGAGATTAAAGTTGGAAGAGGTCTTCTTTTTACAAATGATTTTAATATTAATAAAGCTGAACAAGAAATTGAAAAAATAATTAAAGCTTGCTCAAGTGATTCTTGGGAAAAGACAGGTCTGTTATTAAGTCGTTTCGCTCAATGGGAGTACGATTATGAATAAAACTTGAGTCAACGTAATATCGAAGCTTTGAGATGAATATTTCCTAACTATTATGGATAAATGGATTGGTTATAAACAGCGATGTGAGGCCTACTTAGTTTTCCGGGAGCATGATCCATATACTATTTTTTTGAAACTATTATACTAAATAATCGATTTTGACAAACATACCAGATTTGAAAGCTATTCCAACTTTAACAATGAGGAGGAAACAGCCTTTTTTTGTGAACAATTTGGTAAAGTGAGAATGAGAAAGCTTGCAGAGGATGAGGACATAAAATTTTTTACTCCTGGAAGTACCAGGTTATCTATGATATCAGCGTCGATACTCGAAAAAGATGAGGGTAATAGTATGGGGAATTATGTTTCGATTAGAGGATGGTTTGAATGTGATGAGACTGACGTAAGTAAGGTAAAAAACGCCTTGGAGTAGACGAGAGCGACTTTATCTTCTATGAAGTAGAAACGAACAAAGTAATGGAGTTAGGCAACGAGATTGCGTTCAAAGGAAGAAGTCTGCATGTCTGCGAGATCCACACCGAAATGAGAAACAGCATCGTGAAGCATGTCTACACACTCTGCCCCCGTCAAGGCTTGTATCAGAATATTGGATTGTCAACACTAAATCAGACAGCTTTTTTAAGGGATAATTTTCTGTAATCTACTGGACTCATATAGCCTAAAGTTCCATGGATGCGATGTTTGTTGAACCAATTTACGTAGTCATATAGCTCCAATTCTAGGTGATGTAAACTGTGGAAGTTCATCTGATTAATGAATTCCGTCTTCATAATTTTAAACGTAGCTTCT
>Ga0209566_101001_pt1 | contig 12126 bp, 9 predicted proteins | sample Araplavi_mTSA_r2_2_FD_184287 | JGI IMG/M metagenome (GOLD analysis project Ga0209566, IMG submission 184287) | Arabidopsis root microbial communities from North Carolina, USA - plate scrape CL_Cvi_mTSA_r2 (SPAdes) (version 2) | ecosystem: Host-associated > Plants > Roots > Endosphere | place: USA...
ACCAGCTCGAACGCCTCGCGCAATCGTCGCGCTATTTCACGCCGATCGTCGCGGGCGTGGGCCAGGGCGGTGCGATCGCGAAGCAGATCCTGTCGATGGCGCCGGAGAACACGATCGCCGGCGTCGTATCGGTCGGTCCGGCGGCCAGGCTCGATCCGCGCTTCAAGCCGTGCCCGCCCGATCCGACGATCGTGCGCCGCGCGATGCCGGGTTTCGTCGAAACGGCGGCCGCGGGCGATTCCGCGAAGCTCGTGTCGCTCGTCACGTCGCACCTGCGGGACACCACCAGCAGCGACGAACTCGACGTGTCGGATCTGCCGCTCGTCGAGCTGCCGGCCAAGGGCGGCAACGGCCAGCTCGCGATCGTGATCTCGGGCGACGGCGGCTGGCGCGATCTCGACAAGACGATCGCCGAGGCGCTGCAGCGCGACGGCGTGTCGGTGGTCGGCATCGACAGCCTGCGCTATTTCTGGAGCGAGAAGCCGCCGGCGCAGGTGAGCCGCGATCTCGCGCGCGTGATGCGCACCTACATGGCGCGCTGGCATGCGAATCGCGTGGCGCTGGTCGGCTACTCGTTCGGTGCCGACGTGATGCCGTTCGCGTACAACCGGCTGCCGGCCGACCTGCGCGACAAGGTCGCCGTGATGTCGCTGCTCGGCTTCGCGCCGGCCGCCGATTTCCAGATCCGCGTGACGGGCTGGCTCGGCATGCCCGCGAGCGACAAGGCGCTGAAGGTCGCGCCGGAAATCGCGAAGGTGCCGCCGCAGCTCGTGCAATGCTTCTATGGCGCGGAGGAGAAGGACACGATGTGTCCGGCGCTCGTGAACACGGGCGCCGACGTGATCAAGACGCAGGGCGATCACCACTTCGGCCGCGACTACATCGCGCTCGAGAAGAAGATTCTCGGCGCGTTCGGCAAGCCGGTGGCGGCGCGCTGAACGCCGGCGCCCGCTTCGCGGCGGGCGCCGGCCGGACCTTTCCGGTTCTTCGTGCGGGCGGCCAGCGTGCCGCCCGTTTCATTTTGCGGCGGGCGTTGCCGCGTTCTGCTGCGGCATCGTCGTTCTCGCATCGCGCTGATAGAAGCCCGGGAACCGGTCGAGCTGCCGCCGCGCGGCCGTGATGTCCGTGCCGTCGCCGAGCACCGCGCTCGAAAACCCGGTGCGCTCCATCAGCAGCAACTGGTCGACCAGCACCTCGCCGGTCGCGCGCAGGTCGCCGGTGAAGCCGTAGCGCTTGCGCAGCAGGTAGGCCTGGCTGTACGCACGGCCATCGGTGAACGACGGAAACTGCAGGTCGATGCGCGCGGCCTGCGCGATTTGCGCGGCAAGCGGCGGCAGTTCCTCGTCGTTGCCGATCGTCAGCGTCGCGGCGTCGTGCCGCTGCGTATCGGCGGCATGTTCGACCGGCGTCAGCAGCCGGATGCGTTCGGTCGGGTGTTCTGGCTTCATGCGGGCTCCACCTGATGGCGCGCGTTGTTCGCCGCGGCCTTGAAGGGTTCCGTGCCGATGCGGCGGACGGTGTCGATGAACCGTTCGCTGCGGCCGTCGCTGTCGATCCGCGCGTCGAGGTACGCGTTGACGATCGCTTCGACGACATCGACGATCTCGTCCGCCGAAAACGACGGGCCGATCACCTTGCCCGGCCGCGCCGGGCCGCTCGCGGTCGAGCCGTCCGAGCCGCCGAGCGTGACCTGGTACCACTCGGCGCCGTCCTTGTCGACGCCGAGGATGCCGAGGTGGCCGCTGTGATGATGGCCGCACGAGTTGATGCAGCCGCTGATGTGCAGGTCGATGTCGCCGACGTCGTGCAGCATATCGAGATCCTGGAAGCGCTCGGCGATCGCGTCGGCGATCGGGATCGAGCGTGCGTTCGCCAGCGCGCAGAAGTCACCGCCGGGGCACGCGATCATGTCCGTCAGGAGTCCGACGTTCGCGCTGGCAAGCCCGATCGCGCGGGCGTTTTCCCACAGCAGGAACAGGTCGTCGACATGCACCCACGGCAGCACGACGTTCTGCGTGTGCGTGACGCGCGCCTCGCCGGCCGAGAAACGGTCGGCGAGATCGGCGAGCGCATCGAGCTGGTCCGGCGATGCGTCGCCCGGTGCCTGCAGGCGGCGCTTGAACGACAGCGTGACGATGCGCAGCGCCGGGTCGCGGTGATCGGCGACATTGCGTGCGAGCCAGCGCGCGAAGGCCGGATGGTGTGCCGCCTGGGCCGACACGCGCAGGTTCGCGTCGCGCAGGCTGACCGTGCGCGGCTTGAGGCACGGTGCGACGAACGACGCGGCGACGCGGTCGAACTCGACCTGGGCGATCGTGTGCAGCCCGCCGTCGTGTTCGACGATCTGGCGGAACTCTTCCTCGACGTCGTCGATGTAGCGTTGCCCCTCGGTCTTCACGAGGATCTTGATGCGCGCCTTGTACTTGTTGTCGCGCCGTCCGTAGCGGTTGTACACGCGGACGATCGCCTCGATGTAGTTCATCACGTGCTGCCAGGGCAGGAACGCGCGCAGCAGCGTCGCGATCGTCGGCGTACGGCCCATCCCGCCGCCCACGCTCACGCGAAAGCCGAGTGCGCCCGTATCGTCGCGCACGAGCTTGAGGCCGACGTCGTGCCAGTCGGTCGCGGCACGATCCTCGGCCGCCCCGGTGATCGCGATCTTGAACTTGCGCGGCAGGAACGCGAATTCGGGGTGCAGCGTCGTCCACTGGCGCATCACCTCGGCGAACGGGCGCGGATCGGCGATCTCGTCCGGCGCGACGCCGGCGCGCTCGTCGCACGAAATATTGCGGATGCAGTTGCCGCTCGTCTGGATGCCGTGCATGTCGACGGTCGCGAGCAGGTCCATCACGTCGGCGGCCCTGGCGAGAGGAATCCAGTTGAACTGCACGTTGGTGCGCGTCGTGAAATGCGCGCTGCGAGTCGGCAGGCGCAGCGTGCCGAGCAGGGCCTGCGCGTCGCATGCGGCGCGGTAGGTGGCGTCGTCGGGCACATCGTAGTCGCGCGCGATCCGCGCGAGCACGCGCAGCTGCGCGCTGGACAGTTCGCCATAGGGCACGGCCACGCGCAGCATCGGCGCGTGGCGCTGCACGTACCAGCCGTTCTGCAGGCGCAGCGGCCGGAACGCGTCTTCGCTCAGCGTGCCGAGCTGCCAGCGCTCGAGCTGGTCGCGAAACTGGGCGGCGCGGCTGTGCACGAGCGCCCGGTCGAAAACGGTATATCGATACATGACGTGATACGCGAGAGGAGCCACGGCACGATGCGCACGGCTCGGGAGGGCGTTGCGACGGGTGTCAGGCAACCGGAGACAGCGTAGGGAACGCGGGGCGGCGGGACAAGCAGCAGATCGGGATGAAAAGGGCGCAGCAGATGGCCGGCGAGAGGCCGGTGCCGGCCGGCGCGGGCCGGGCATGCGTGCATGCCCGTGACGGGTGCTTACGCGTCGGCGTCGACGACGAGCGCCGGATCGAGCGCGCGGATGCGCTGGTCGATGAAGTAGCCGCCGCCTTCCTGGTAGCGCAGGAACAGCCGGCCGCACGCGCGGCAGCGGCTCACGGTGCAGCGGTTGTACGGGAAATGGCGCAGTGCGATCGGCGCGTCGTCCGACGCGTAGCGCGTGCCGGCCGGATGATACTCGGCGTAGGTCGGCTCAGCCTCGCCGGGCGGCGTGAGCGTGGCGACTTCGGTCAGTTGCGCGTCCTGCAGTGACAGCGGCAAGGTCGTCCATCCGGCGAGCGGCGTTTTCGTGCAGGTGCACGGCTGCGTGACGTGTGCAGCTTCGGTGGCCAGTTTCAACAGCGCGTCGTGATCGAGGTAGGGCAGTTGACTCATGGGAAGTCGTGAAGAGGCGGCGGGATCAGCACTGTAACCCGCGCACGGGTTGCGTGCAGGGTCGTGACGCAGGTGGCGCACCGTGCGCGCTTCAGTCGCCCTTGCGGACCGGCGGCTGCGCGACCAGCTCGCCGAGCACGCGGATCGCGCGTTCGATGTCGCGGCTCCACGGATGGCCGAAGTTCACGCGCACGCAACGTTCGAAGCCGTGCGCGGCCGAAAACAGCGGCCCCGGCGCGAAACTGATCCCGCGTGCGATCGCCTGGCGATGCAGCTCCATCGCGTCGATCGCGTCGGGAAACGCGAGCCACAGAAAATAGCCGCCTTCGGGCCGCACCCACTCGACGCCGGCCGGCAGCCAGCGGCGCAGCGCGTCGTCCATCCGGTCGAGCTGCGTGTGCAGCGCGCCGCGCAGCTTGCGCAAGTGCCGGTCGTAGCCGCCGTGCTCGAGATAGTTCGCGATGCCGGCCTGCGCGGGAATGCTGGCCGACAGCGTCGTCATCAGCTTGAGCCGCTGCACCTTCTCCGCGAACCGGCCGGCGGCGGCCCAGCCGATCCGGTAGCCGGGCGCGAGCGTCTTCGAGAACGAGCTGCAGTGCATCACGAGGCCGTGCCGATCGAACGCGCGCGCGGGCAGCGGGTAGTCGGGGCCGAAATGCAGCTCGCCGTATACGTCGTCCTCGATCAGCGGCACGTCGCGCGCGGCGAGCAATTCGACGAGCGCACGCTTTTTTTCGGTGGACAGCGTGACCCCGGTCGGATTCTGGAAATTGGTCATGAACCAGCACGCGCGAATGTCGTGCCGGTCGAGCGCGTTCGCGAGCGCATCGAGATCGAGGCCCGTGCGCGGATCGACGGGAATCTCGACCGCGCGCAGGTCGAGCCGTTCGATCGCCTGCAGCGCCGCATAGAAGCCGGGCGCTTCGACGGCCACGACGTCGCCGGGCCGCGTGACGGCCATCAGGCACAGGTTCAGCGCCTCGAGCGCGCCGTTCGTGACGACGATCTCGTCGATGGGCTGCGAGATGCCCGTCGCGAGATAGCGCCGGGCGATCTGCTGGCGCAGCGCCTCGTTGCCGGGCGGCAGGTCGACGACCGTGCTCCACGGGCTGACGAGCCGCGTGGCCTGCGCGAGCGATTTCGCGAGGCGCGGCAACGGGAACAGTTGCGGCGACGGGAATGCGGAGCCGAGCGGCACGATGCCGGGCTGCGTGGCCGCGTCGAGGACGGAGAACACGAGGCTGCTGATGTCGACCTTGCGCGTGGCGCCGGCCCGTTTCGCGCGGCGTGTGAGCGCCGGGCCCGCCTCCGGCGTTGCGCCCGGCGCGACGTAGTAGCCCGAGCGTTCGCGCGCACGGATCAGCCCCCACTGTTCGAGCAGGTAGTACGCGCGAAACACCGTCGACTGGCTCACGCCGTGCTGCGCGATGATCTGCCGCAGCGACGGCAGGCGCGTGCCGACGGCGAGGTTGCCGTTGCGGATGTCGTCGGCGATCGTATGGGCGAGGGTTTCGTAGCGTTTCATCGGCGAGGGTGGCGCGCGCCGTCGCCGCGCGCGGGCCGGACTGGCGCCGCGCCGGCGGGCGCGGCTCATTGTCCGATGCGCGGCCCGAAAAGGAAAGTGCACGCGTGCCGGCCGCGCGTTCTCGCCGCGTCAGGCTGCGTTCGGCTCCACGTTCCGCCGGTTCGCACCGCCGCGCAGCGGCGGCAGCGGCTCGACCTTGCCGACGATGAACAGGTACGACAGCGCGCCGACCACGCACAACGCGCCGGCCACAGCGAGCGGCACGACGAACGAGCCCTTCGTGATCGACAGCATCACGCCCGTGAACGTCGTGATGAAGATCCCCGCGAGATTGCCCGCGAAATTCTGGATGCCGCCGAGCGACGCGACATGCGCCGGCGTCGGCGCGACTTCGCCGACGAGCGTCCATACGTTGGCGCCCGCGAACGACAGGCTGGCATACGCGAGCGCGAACAGCGCAAGGCACGCCCAGACGTTCTCGACAAAGGCCGACAGCGCGATCGACGAAGACAGCAGCATCCCGAGCACGAGGCAGGTCTTGCGCGCGGCGGTCGCGCTCCAGCCGCGGCGGAACAGGCTGTCCGACACGTAGCCGCCGAGCCAGCCGCCCGGAATCGCGAGCAGCGCGGGCAGCATGCCCCACGTGCCGAGCGACGCGAGCGAGAAGCCGCGCGACTGCAGCAGGTAGCTCGGGAACCACGTGATGAAGAAGTAGATCGCGAAGTTCAGGCAGAACAGGCCGATCATCATGCCCCACACGGTGCGATAGCGGAACAGGTCGAGCCACGACACCTTCGGGCCGTCGGTTGCGGCCGCAACGGCCGGTGCGCCGCGCTGCGCGAGCAGGGCATCGACGGCATCGGGCGCGATCGCGCGATAGCGTTCCGGGTCGCGATAGACGAACCACCACGCGAGCGCCCACACGATGCCGATGCCGCCCGTGATCACGAACGACCCGCGCCAGCCGACGATCGAGATCAGCCACGCGACGAGCGGCAGCGACAGCGCGGAGCCGACGCGCGAGCCGCTGTCGAAGATGCTGCTCGCGAGCCCGCGTTCGCTGCGCGGGAACCAGTTGAACGCGACCTTTGCGAACGACGGGATCGCGGCCGCTTCGCCGACGCCGAGCATCAGCCGTACGCCGACGAGCTGCGCGAGGCCGCGTGCGGCGCCCGTCGCGACGGTGAACACCGACCACCAGCCGACCGCGAGCGCGAGGCTCACGCGCACGCCGACCTTGTCGATGAACCAGCCGGCCGGCAACTGCAGGAACGCGTAGGTCCAGAAGAACGCGCTCAGCACGAGCCCCATGCCGACCGCGTCGAGGCCGAGGTCGGCGCGGATGCTGGGCGCCGCGATCGCGAGGTTCGCGCGATCGATGAAATTGATGACGTTGGCCAGGAAGCACATCAGGATCATGGCCCATCGGATGCGTGGCATGGGGTGTCTCCGCGCGGAATGTCGTGACGGGCGGCCGGCGATCCGCTGCGCCGGCCGCCGCGATGGGCGGGTTATCGGGTGACTGGCGACGGCGTGCGGTCGAACTTCGCGAGCGCTTCCCACAGGCCGTTCAGGTAGACCGCGCCGAGCGCGCGGTCGTAGAGGCCGTAGCCAGGCTTGCCCGTCTCGCCCCAGATCATGCGGCCGTGGTCGGGGCGCACGTAGCCGGTGAAGCCGGTGTCGTGGTACGCCTTCACGATCGCGGCGATGTCGAGCGAGCCGCAGCTCGACAGGTGCGCCGTTTCCTCGAAATCGCCGTTCGCGTCGACCTTCACGTTGCGGATATGCGCGAAATGGATGCGGCCCATCGCGCCGAATTCGCGCACGAGCGCCTCGACGTCGTTCTGCGGGCCCGCGCCGAGCGAGCCCGAGCACAGCGTCAGCCCGTTCGCGGGCGTGTCGACGATACGCACGATCCGTGCGAGATCGTCGCGGTTCTTCACGATGCGCGGCAGCCCGAAGATCGGGCGCGGCGGATCGTCGGGGTGGATTGCCATCTTCACGCCGGCTTCCTCGGCGACCGGGACGATCGCCTTCAGGAAGTATTCGAGGTTCGCCCACAGCGCCGCCTCGTCAACGTCGCGATACTCGGCGAGCAGCGCCCGCAACTGTTCGGGCTGGTAGCTCGAATCCCAGCCCGGCAGCGCGATGCCGTCGTCCGGATCGATCCGGTCGACCGCATCGGTGCTGAACGCGAGGCAGGTCGAGCCGTCGTCGAGCGTCTTCGACAGCTCGGTGCGCGTCCAGTCGAAGACGGGCATGAAGTTGTAGCAGATGACGCGGACACCGGCCGCGCCGAGGTGGCGAATCGTCTGACGGTAGTTGTCGATCAGGCGGTCGCGGCCCGGCTTGCCGAGCTTGATGTCCTCGTGCACCGGCACCGATTCGACGACTTCGAACTGCAGGCCGGCGCGTTCGATCGTCGCCTTCAGCGCGTCGATCTTGTGCGCGGGCCAGACTTCGCCCACCGGTTCGTCGTAGATCGCCGACACGATATGCGTGACGCCCGGGATCTGGCGGATGTATTGCAGCGAGACCGGATCGGACTCGCCGTACCAACGGAAAGACATCTTCACTGGAGCGGCTCCTGGCTGGCGGTTGATGCATCGGGCGGACGGGCGGCGGCGTGCCGGCCCGTCTCCGGTGTGCGGATTATGATTGGTATGCCAGTTATGCGGGATAGTGGTTTACCAGTTGTCGGAATCGTAACCGGCGGCATGACGCTTCGGCGCGAACCCCGGCGCGTCGGCCAATACGTCGAACCGGACGCGGGCCGAAATTGGTGTACCATTTTGCCGATCCGGCGCCGCGACGGCGCCGGCCAGCCTGTTGCGAGCCTTTCGATGACCGATCTTTCCAGCCTGCCCGCCAACCGCGACACCGATGCCGCGGACCGCTCCTATATCGGCCTTGCGCGGCAGATTCACGCGATGGTGGCCGCCGGCGCGTTCGAAGCCGGCGCGCGGCTGCCGTCGGAGCGCAGCCTGGCCGACCAGTTCGGCGTGAGCCGCACGCAGGTGCGCGAGGCGATCATCGCGCTCGAAGTGCAGGGGATCGTCGAGGTGCGGATCGGTTCGGGCATCTACGTGTCGGCGGCCGATGCCGCGCGGCCGGTGACGTTCGAGGTGCCGCGCGGCCCGGGGCCGATCGAGACGCTGCGCGCGCGCGGGCTGATCGAGGCGGAGGTTGCCGCGCTCGCGGCGACCGAGCGCAAGGATGCCGATCTCGATCGCCTGTTTTTCTCGCTGACGACGATGCGCGAGCAGATGGACGACAAGGCTGCATACGACGCGGCCGATCGCCAGTTCCACCTGCGGATCGCGGAATCGACCGGCAACACGGTGCTGCTGCACATGGTCACCGCGATGTGGGACTGCGCGCGCAGCGATCCGCTGTGGGACAAGATCGAGGAGCACTTTCACTCGACCGCGCTGCGCGAGGCGTCGCAGGAGGATCACCAGCGGATCTTCGCGGCGATCATGGCGCGCGATGCGGGAGGGGCCCGCGACGCGATGCGCGCGCACCTGTCGCGCGTGATCGCGGAGTTCACGCAAGCGTGGCGCTAGCGCGCCGGCAGCAGGCGAGCGGTGCGACAGGCCCGCTGCCGCGGGCCGCGTTTCAGGCCGCCGCTACCACCATCAAAGCCCTTCGAACAACGCGACATGCTCGTCATACGCGCGCTGCTGCCGTGCGTACGCATCGTCGAGATGCTCGTGCAGTGCGCGCTCGGCCGCATCGGCGTCGTGCCGCTCGAGCGCGTCGAGCACTTTCTGATGCTGCGCAAGCGTGACCTCGCCGACGATCGGATCGCGCACGGTCACGTGCCGCACACGGTCGATCGGCGCGCGCACGATCTCGACGAGCTGCTGCACGCGCGGTAGCCGGGCGGCCGCGCTGACGGTTGCATGAAACGCGTTGTCGCACGCGATCGCCGCGACCGCGTTGCCGCGTTCGATCGCGCGCCGGTGCGCATCCTGGATGTCGTGGAGCTGTTCGAGCTCGCGCGCGCTGATGACTTCGGCCGCGCGGCGGATCGCGGCCGTTTCCAGCACCTTGCGGATCAGCGCGCTCTCGACGAACTGCTCGCGCTTCACGGGCGCGACGAAGGTGCCCGATTGCGCGGCGATCAGCACGAGCTCCTCGCGTGCAAGCTGCAGCAGCGCCTCGCGCACGGGCGTGCGCGACACGCCGAGCGCCTCCGCGATCGCGCGCTCGTAGATCACGTCGTTCGGAAGCAGCGTCATCGTCACGATCGCGTCGCGCAACAGCGCGTGAATCTGCACGGACAGGGCCTGCGAGCGGTCCAGCGTGAATTCGGCTGGGATCAGGCGGGCGATGAAGGTGTCCTGGGTGGTGCGTTCTGACTTCATGAATGGGCTAGAGGGTGGCAGGCGACCGGCGTCCTCGGTGGGTGCCGGTCGATCAGTATATTAGTGCGCATACCGATTTCGGCGGATCGGTGGCGGATTCTCGATCGATCGATTCCGGGGTTTACCCCCGTATCGGCACCGGAAGGTATCTCTATAATCGCCAACTAATATATTAGTTGGCCAACGCTTCGAAGAAAGCGTGACCGGCGACCCATTCCCACTGGAGACACGTATGCACCTCGAAGACTCAGCCGGACCCCGCCCGACGGCCCATGCCTCGACCGCCGCGCCGACGGCCGTGCGCTGGCGGATTTTCTGGCTGCTGTTGTTGCTGTCGTCGATCAACTACATCGACCGCGCGTCGCTGTCCGTCGCGCTGCCGATCATCTCGACCGAATTCAGCCTGTCGCCCGCGATGGAAGGCGTGCTGCTCAGCGCGTTCTTCTGGACGTACGCGCTGATGCAGATCCCGAGCGGGCTGCTGGTCGACCGCTTCAAGGCGCGCACCATCGTCGGCCTCGCGACGATCGGCTGGGGCGCATGTCAGGCCGTCGCGGCCGCGTGCTTCAGTTGGGTGCCGCTGCTGCTGACGCGGCTCGGACTCGGCATCGCCGAATCGCCGATCATGCCGGCCGGCGCGAAGCTCGCGGGTACGTGGCTCACGCCGGCCGAGCGCGGCCGCGGCGCCGCGCTGCTCGACGGCGGCGCGCCGCTCGGCTCGGCGTGCGGTGCGATCATCATCACCGCGCTGATCGCGGGCCTCGGCTCGTGGCGGCTCGCGTTCGTCGTCGCGGGCGCGGGCACGATCGTCGTCGGCATCTTCGCGTGGTGGTACATCCGCAACCATCCGTCCGAGCATGCCGGCGTGAACGCGGCCGAGCTCGAGCACGTGACCGCGCATGCGGCCGCGGCCCGCGCGGGCGAGCCGAAGGGCAGCGTGCCGTTTCGCGAACTGCTGCGCGACCGTTCCGTGCTGTTCATGTTCGCGAGCTGGGCCTGCTACAACAGCGTGTTCTACGGGCTGATGACGTGGATGCCCAGCTACCTGCACAAGGCGCACGGCTTCGACCTCAAGCAGATGGGCGGCGCGACCTTCATCATCTTCATGTGCGGCTTCGTCGGCGAGCTGTTCGGCGGCTGGCTCGCCGACAAGTGGCGTGCGGCCGGCGGCGCGCCGAACCGCGTGATGCGCGCGATGTTCTCGGTCGCGGGCCTCGCGTCCGCCGCGGCGATCCTCGCGGTGAGCTTCGCGACGGGGCTCGTCAGCGTCGTCGTGCTGCTGTCGGTCGCGTTGTTCTTCATCCGCTGGTGCGGGATGTTCTGGGGCGTGCCGGCGGCGCTCGGCGGCCAGTCCCGGGCGGGCCTGCTCGCGGGCGCGATGAACTTCGGCGGCAACATCGTCGGCGTCATCGTGCCGATCCTGATCGGCCTCATCGTGCAGTTCACCGGCACCTATTTCCTTGCGCTGATGTTCTTCGTCGTCGCGGCATTCGGCCTGGCCGTCTGCGCGAGCCTCATCGATTACCGCGACCGGGGCCTCGACTGAAGCCCGTCGCCCGATTCAACCGGAACCGAACCATGTCGTCACTTCCCACCGAAACCCGGCAGCCGCCGGCCGCGTCGCGCACGCGCGCGATCCGGCTCGATCCCGCCGACGATGTCGTCATCGCCGTCGAGCAGCTCGTCAGCGGCACGCGCCTCGACGACGAAGGCGTGAGCGTCGCGGGGCTGATCCCGCCCGGTCACAAGATTGCGACGCGCGCGATCGACGCCGGCGCGCCCGTGCGCCGCTACGGCCAGATCATCGGCTTCGCGAGTCAGCCGATCCGGCCCGGCCAGCACGTCCACACGCACAACCTCGACATGGGCGAGTTCGCGCGCGATTACGCGTTCGGCGAAGGCACCCGCGATACCGCGTTCGTGCCCGAGGCGCAGCGCGCGACGTTCGACGGCATCGTGCGCGCCGACGGCCGGGTCGCGACGCGCAACTACATCGGCATCCTGACGTCGGTGAACTGCTCGGCGACGGTCGCGCGCGCTGTCGCCGATCATTTCCGCCGCGACATCCACCCCGACGCGCTCGCCGCGTATCCGAACGTCGACGGCGTGGTGGCGCTGACGCACGGCGTCGGCTGCGCGGTCGACCCCGACGGCGACGCCCTCGCGATCCTGCAGCGCACGCTCGGCGGCTATGCGTGCCATCCGAATTTCGCGGCCGTGCTGGTGATCGGGCTCGGTTGCGAAACCAACCAGATTCCGCGCCTGCTCGAAACCCAGGGGCTGACGGAGCACGCGCGGCTGCGCACGTTCACGATCCAGGACAGCGGCGGCACGCGCAAGACGATCGAGAAGGGCATCGCGCTCGTCGAGTCGATGCTGGCCGCCGCGAACGACGTGCGG
>Ga0209566_101003_pt1 | contig 12080 bp, 16 predicted proteins | sample Araplavi_mTSA_r2_2_FD_184287 | JGI IMG/M metagenome (GOLD analysis project Ga0209566, IMG submission 184287) | Arabidopsis root microbial communities from North Carolina, USA - plate scrape CL_Cvi_mTSA_r2 (SPAdes) (version 2) | ecosystem: Host-associated > Plants > Roots > Endosphere | place...
ACAAAGTAAGTCGACGAAGCGGATGAAGTTAGTTTATAGAGCCAGGAAACCGCCAAAAGAAATCCCCATCAGGTTTGTTTGGCTACGCTTGGTAGTGCTCGCTGATCGATTTGATATTGTCCAGCCGCATGGTCGAACTGAATCCGAAGCCATGCAGAAGGATCAGAGGCTCAGCCCCCTTCGATCCTGCGACAATGACATACGGCATCCAGCAAACCGTAATCGAAGTCCGCGTGAGAAACGCGGTCTTCTTTAATTAGATGATATTGGTACCATCGAACAAGTCCGGATCGCTCGTATCCGTCATGCTGCCCGCATTGTTCGTGAACGTTCCGAAGCTGTCGCCGGGAATATAGGAGTTGGCGCCGGTGTAAAACTTGTTATTACTGGTCAAGGTGATAAAAAAGGCATCTCCGACTTGGACGTTAGAACCGTTTGAAACGTTATTAATGCGCAAATTTCCAATAAACGAAATCACGGGTAACAGCCGTCCAAACTGAAATGGGGGAATCCAATCAATTGGAAGTGGGTTACATTCAGGTTGTTTAAACTTCATTCAGATGGATGCTCCTGATTTTTTACGATACAATGGAGTGAGCTATACCTTTTTTGTGCCATATTTGGTTATTGCGGTAGCTTTCTTCCTGATTCTTTTAAAAGGATTCTTTTCACTTTCATCATAAAGTCCTCTATTCATTCTTGAGTTCATTTTATATAAAACAAAGAGAAAGGACTCAGTTGCCCTTTCTCCTTTTTTGTTTGTACGTAGTACGATAAAAACGAGAATGAATAGAACTAAGATCGTTCTTAAATTACAAATGTCATTGTAATGATGACTAGTAATATAAATAAAACCAAAACCGCTGCCATACTAGTACTGCCTATACCCAAGTTAGCAGTCCCTGTACTAAATCCCATATGATTGCCTCATTTCGTTTAGAGTAACTATTTCCGGAAACGATTAAAAGAAGAAGGGGGATCTAAAAAAGAATGGTGATTGCTCAATGGCTAGTAAATCAAAAAGCACGAGTGGAGTAACAGGATTGAAAAAAGGCGTGAAGAACGGTGAAAAAGCACTTGTGCTTACTGTTTTATCCCCAGAAGCAAGATAAATGGTATCACCCTTGATTTTTTGTAAAGTGCCATCCAAGACTTGACCATGGCGTGTCATGACATATACGTGTTTGCCAACTAGAGATTTGAGTTTGTTACGATTGAATGACATTTTCATCACCTCCGGCTTTTGTAATAACAAAAGAAAATGAGTTTTACCAAACAAATGTCATTGTAACGATGACTAACAAGATGAAAAGAACCAGGATTGTTGTGGCGGAAGTTACAATAGTACCAGACATAGTAATTATACCCCCTTATTGGAAGATCTTTGCAATGACTATACACAATACGAAGTAATTTAAAGAAATGCTTGGACGAATTCATTATAAAATTTTAAGTTGGATAACAAGGGGGTGTCCAAAGCAAGGGCTGAAGCTAAAGCCAGAAAGCCATTTTGGAAGAAGAGTTTTGATGAAAGGGGGTTGATGGGGTATGAAGCTCGAAAAGGCTTCGAGAGACTGCTACCCAACCCCACTGAAAAATGGGTCTGGACATGTTCACTAAACCAAGCAAAAAGGCCAAGCTTACATATAATAGTGACATCAAATAAGGATAAGGGTTGATGCAGATGCCATCTATAATCGGTGCCTTTAAAGTAGTCACTAACTCAGGCACCATAATCAACGGTGAATCGTTAATAATAATGGCGCCAACTCAAATCTCTAAATCTTTCAATGGTGCCGGCGCCGGTGTTACTGGCACCAACGCCATGACGTTTTCTTTCTTTAGCAAAACGATAACGTTGATTCCGACTGGTAATGGAGAGTTACCAAAGTATCGAAGAAAGCGTTCTGGAACTACTAGCTAGAAGGTAAGTAAACACGAAATGGATAGCAATGGCCGAGCTGTCGTGGAACTGTGATACGGCGTGTGAAAACAACATCATTCCCAAAGTGTAAGCGACGATATTAGACGCTCCTATTTGGGCTATCGTCCAAGAAAGTATTTTATATCGAACGTATTTTATATCGTAGTGAAAACCACAGAGAGGGATGTGTTAGATATGAGCGGAGTAGGTTATGGCGGTATAGGTACAAGTATGGCTGCGGTCTTGGTTCTTTTCATTCTTTTGGTAATTATTACATCAGCTTTTGTAATCTAATATTCCTTAATCCAACACAAAGAATTTCGAGTAAAACAAAACGACCCGATCGCGAAATATATGCGAACACACGGGTCGTTTTTTTCTTAGTGTATGAGGAGATATTAAAAATGGGTGAAATATATTATGCTAGCTGCGATTGTAGAAACCGATCAAATTCCCCACCTCAGCAAAAAAAATTGTTGCAACAATTTTAGTGCCAATACCGGGTATCGATTGGATGGAGATTAGATGACTTGGAAAAGCCGTCTCCCTATGGAGTAGAATGTTTAAAGTGAAGATAAATACAAGCACCTAAACAAAAAACGAACATGCTAACTGATGTCCATTGAGCTGTAGTCCAACCTAACATATACTTCGGTGTGTCGCCTCTAAGCATCTCGAGGAGAAAACGTCCAAAATTATATAAGATGTTTGTAATAAGAAATAGGTATCCCTTTTTTAATTTCTTCTGTAAAAGCATCATGACAAGAGCAAATATGATAAGGTCCATTTGACCTTCCCAAACTTCTGCAGGGTATAAAGGATGATCGCCATAAGTTGCTCTTGCGTTAGTTCCTTCAGGATAGAGGATCCCCCAATTTCCTCCAGTTGGATCTCCAAATGCGTCACCGTTCATAAGATTTGCGTCTCTGCCAATACTTTGCCCAAGTATAAGTCCTGGCGCACATAAATCTGCGAGTTCCCAGAAAGAAATTTTATGCTTTTTAACATACCATAATCCCACAATTACAGCCCCAACAATCCCGCCTTGAATCGACAATCCGCCGTGCCAAATAGCAATAATTTCACCCAAATTTTTGGAGTAATACCCCCAATCAAACAAAAAGACTTGCCAAAATCGAGACCCAATAATAGCGCCGATAAACATAGGAACGGTTAGATTTAATAAATGTTCGGCAAGCTCGTTTTTATTTTGAAGCTTTGCCAACGTAATCGTGACGCCCATTCCAAGTATACAAGCCAAAACAAATAGAATACTGTAAGATCGGATAGGAAATGTACCGATATGACCTAGATATTGAAGCAAGTGGTTTTGGTACTGTTTATTTATCTTCTATCTAGAAAGGGAAGGAAAGCATGAGAAAGCTGCTTTTCATTATAAGCTTGTTACTAATTACCATTTCATGTATGACAGAAGGGTTTAAAGACATGGATAAACGATTTTTTGTTTTAGCTCTTGGTGTCGATAAATCCGATGATAAGGGCAGTAAGTATCGGGTTTCATTAAAACTCGCCATTCCTTCCTCAAAAATAGAGCCTGGTCAAGCAAAATCACAGATCTTAACAGAGGAAGCTAATAATTTTCCGGACGCGATTCGATTATTAAAATCCAAAGTTGATAAAGAACTGGATTTTGGTCATACTAAAATGTTAATAATAGGTGAGACATTAGCAAAAGAAGATGTAACTGAATGCGTTGATTTTTTTGTTAGGAGAAGGGATTAAAAGGAATTGCTTTTATGGCGGTAGGCTCTCCTAATGCAAATGAAATAATCAAAGTGAATCCAGAATCGGAAAGTTTACCCGGAAACGCATTATTCCTGACATTTGGAGGAATTGGAACTGAGTCACCGTTTATCGTAACAGAATTATTATTTGACTTCTATCGCAGGATAAATGAACAAGGCTTGGATCCTTATATGCCGATTATTAAATCGAACAAAGAAACCTATATGGTTGACGAAGTTGGGGTTTTCGATAAGAAAAAGATGAAAGCGATCTTAAGTCCTGATGAAACAAGGGCATTTAAACATCTTTTGAGAAATTATCAGAGATCGGACTTTTCCGCAAAATCACAAAATAAAGATTTAACGCTGTCTGTTGAACAGTATTTCAAGAAAATTGGTCTACATATGAATCGAACATGGAAGAGCTTTTCGTGAATCTTTTGTAAACGTACTTCAACTATTGAAAAAAAATAAGGTAGATCCGCTGGGGCTTGGAATTATTTATAGAGCCCATCACTATAGTGATGTTGAGGATTTAAAACATTGGGAAGAGATATACCCCAATTTAAAGTTTGATGTACAGGTCAAAGTAAAATTAATAGGAACAGGAGAAATAAAGTGATTTTTGAACAATATGTTCAAAGTTGAAGGATATCTGTTAAGAGGAACAAAAAGAAGCAGCCAAATTGATTCGGCTGTTTCTTTTTTGTTAACGCTGTTTTCTTACATATTGTTGCTATTTAGCAAAGATCGGATCATTCCGTTTATTGATAGGGCCGGCCGAGCGCCTAGCTCTTTATTCGGGATTAGTCTATCTGTCATCAATTAATATGAATTGGGCAGTATGCGCTAATTGAGAAAAGTGTTTTTGCATTGATGTGGCTTAAATTTCAATTGGAGCAAATCGTTTCAAAAAACACACAGAAGCCCTATGTACATGTACTTATCAAATGATCCCTATCTCGAATCTACTATATGAGAATACTAAAGAGGAGGTGGGGGAGGGATGGCAATAATGAAAAAAAAGAAAGACCCGGTAAATCGCTTTCGACACATTATGTCAGGCGTAACTTCTACTAATAAATCGCACGCTCATTTATTCGAAAATGTTTCAGATGTAGTCATCTTACTGCCAGGCACTCATATGCACACATTTTCGGGAATTACAACAACACAAAACGGGCACAGGCATACGTATTCTGGAACAACGGGTCCCTCAATCAATGGTACTGGTCCACATGGCGGCGGTCCTAATCACTCTCACCGTTTTACAATTACGTTTAAGTCCGCCGATGGTCATACGCACACCGTAACCGGTACAACTACAGTAACCAAATTTATTGGAAACAGTAAACCTTAGAGGTAAACACCGATTGTGTAGAAGAGACGAGGCAACAGAGGATCAACATTTGCAACTTTTCTTTACAAATACAATTGCTGATACCATAGTTACGGTAGAAAGTGATTGGTATACAAAGATCTCAAAGCAAACCATGTTCAGATATTGCTTCGATGATGAGGATAAGGGAGTTAGACTGGCAGCGGTAAAGGAATAATGCGTAAAAAGTAAGACCGCCGGAGATAGAGCTGAGCTAGGTCAAGAGGGTTCAAATCGTTGCTGAAGTTCATCTGGTGGTTGAAGATAAACAGCGAAAAAAAACCAAAAGCCCAAAGGCGTTCGTCTTTGGGTATTACTATTATCACATGTCTTTTGAATTTCCTTACTGATCCATTGTTGACAAGAACATTATTTCATCCCGGCGGATCGCGCTACACAACTGAGAAGTGTCATCTGTCGGCACTAAATCGTTGAACATTGTTTAATGATCATCGTTGGCGCCGTCGGCTACGAAGATAAAACGTTTCGACCGTCGACATCCGTTAATAGAGCTGAGGCTGCCGCAGTAATAAACCGTTCTTTTGAAAAATTAAAATAGTCGCCAAACACTATTATTACAAGTGTCCGGCGACACAAGCATGAGTGCTTTCAGATCCCCGTAATTCGGGGATTTTATAATTCAAAGCACCTATGTTTGTGTCGCGATCACACGACACAAACATAGGTGCTAAATCGTTTTGCGACACAAACATATGCGCATAAGCGGTGATAGTAGTAAAAAAACCTGCGTTAAGCTGATATGCACGAGGCGGTCAACTTTTTTCAGCCTAGTAACCTATAGATTCTTTCGCGAAGTGATTGTCAAGGACGGTGACTTTGCGTCCTTGACAATCAAACGGAGAGAAAGGATATAATGGCTACTCTGAAAAAGAGATGCTTTAAGATATTGACAAGAAGGCAAAGTAGTTGATGGTGGTTAACAGTCTGATATGGCCGGGTTGGTTACACCAATTTCATTCTATCCGTCGTGGAGCTTCCTCTGACTAATGGCGCACAATCGATTAATAACGTTACCGAGATCATATACAGCTCATCTGGCCCCCGATCCGATGATCTTGCTTCTTTTTCTGTTATGATTTTTAGCATATTTAAAGCCTCCATAATCAATGACAACAATCTGTTTACTCTGCTTTAATCGAAGGTTAGGGGCATATGGATTATGATAACGGCTTATACCGGTTGAGGGAATAATATGGTTGTCCAAAAATCTCTGTACTAATTTCATAAGTTTTCGATTATATATCGAAGAATTCGAAGGGAATTTTCCAATATATTTTTTCATAGTTACCCAGCGATAAGCCTTATCGTAGTCTTTGATTGGAGCAAGATATTTTTTAATATGTTTCGCGGATGATTTGTACAGACTCACTTCCATTTTATTGCAAAGAATTCCCTTCCGGGATTTTGCAATCTTTATCACATAGCCATTACCTAAATCGTAGACGACTCGCGTTCCACCGGCCCCAATTAACTTCTTTTCTTTCTCAATTTTTTTCATATACATGTCCATAATTACAAGGTGACATCCCCTTTCATCAAGCGTATCCTCGTTGAACACTTCATATAATAAAAGTTTAAGCTTAGAGTAATTAATTGGGATGGATTTTATTGGAAATCAGGTGCAAGTTAGTGCTAGAATATCGGGACTACAAAGTAAGGAGCAGATAAAAGCGTATGAAGGAGGTTTATATCAGAAGAGCTTAATTGTCGGTACCTCTGGTAATAGTCCTAGCGATTCTCGCTCTCATATCTCAACGCATAGAGAAATAAATCGTTCTGGTATGAAGCGTATTTAGGAATAAATCGAGTAATGCGTTGCGCTAACGGGACACAATACTTCGATGAATGCCACGATAGATAAGCAAAGTGAATTATTATGATTTAGTGAGAATTCAAAAGGAACGTAATTCTTCTTATAAACGATAATTTTACCAAGATGTTTTTAACCGAAGCTGGAGATAAACAATAAATTAATACTTCTCTCATACTACAAGTAAATCCGTATTTTGTTTTAGCTCTTTTTAAAACGTACCCGTTGCCAAGGTCATATACTATTCTTCTAGCGCCCGATCCGATGTTTTTTTCCTAGGATGATAATTTTTAGACACTTTTAAATTCCTCGCTTTGCCCTTGGAATTTTACCGATAATTAATGTTTATGCTTAGAGTGCTAAATAGGACTAGACTTGACTGAAAATGGACGTAGGTTGGAGGTCTAGAACTTATTTTGCACAACCGACTAACTATGCCAAACAAGTAACCAATACAGGCTGGTGGTGGCTAGCTCATTTTCAAGATGCCACCTGCCGAGATCGCCGTACATCCTACAGATGGGCTGGGAAAACACGAGTTCTACTTGATGTGGCGACGACATCGAGAAGGCGTTTACGGAACTAGCCGCTAAGGGTGTCGTAATCTCGGAGCCGACCGATCAGCTTTGGGGTCGGCTCGCCTCTATCAAGCTTTCTAGCGGCGCTGATCTCCCGATATGCGTCATCCCACCGCCTTTGACCTAGAAGAAAAAGAACCATACAGATCCTGAAGTAGTATTAAACCAAACGGTCTCATATTTGCAGCCCGGCGCGTACGACCATCCTGATTTCTTGAAAGAGAAGGCTGAGAAATAGCCAACGCGCCTAAAGCAACACCGACACCGACATCAACGGTCAAGCCCGAGACTAGCGCGAATCCGGATGAAGGTAAGAATGGCACTTCAAATCCGCCGGCAGCCATAACAGATCCGTGAAACCAAACCCGTGACAAAGCCGGAAACTTCAGCGCCACCGTCTTCAAATAACATCTAAGGAAACGGCGGCGCCAATACCGGCGCGGGAACCGGTTCTGCAACCGGAGGCACCCAGACGGGTGCTTCCTCAGAACTCAAACCGACCACAGCGCCTTCGAATTCGATGGCACCAACCGGTCAACAGCAAGGGCAAACAGGTGCGAGCGGCTCCGTGAGCCAGGCTCCGGTACCGACAGTCAAACCGAACTAATTACAAATGGCTTCCCCCTTACCTTTACTCCTGTACGCGTTCTTTTTTTTCTATTCTCATATTCGAGACAAAATGTGTAATTGTCCCTTTAAACATTTAGTTATCCTGAATACTATAAAAACATCTCATCAAGAAGGGGAGGATTGCGTCATTGACAACAGACATAAAAGAAATCATTCATGGGAAAACCTACATCGGCGAGGGTGCAAGGCGCCGAGTTTTCGATTTTGGCAACGGCAATGTCATTAAAGTCGCTAAATCCAAATATGGAATTAAAAGCAACAAGAGGGAGGTGAAATTATACAAATGGGCTTCTGGTCGTCTCAAAAAATATTTAGCCAAAATTAGAGATTTTGACCACCGATATCGATGGGTGATCATGAAAAAATACGACGCTCACTTTCCAAATTCCAAAAAATATGAACGCAAGCTTCGCAAGATGAGAATCCGTTTTAAGAGAGTTGGAATCAGCCCTTATGAGGTTGTAATGGCGCGCACGGGCAAACCTAATTTTGCAAACTTGCGTTTAAAGAAAAGCGGTAAGATTGTTGTTATCGATTATGGGAATTTTAAGTTTTACAGAAAACAGGACAGATGAATTGCATCGCATAAAGATTAAGTTGTAACTGCCCGTCGCATCTAGATTGTGAAGCAGTATGAGGGAAAACCTCACGTACGGTTTGATGAGGAGGGGTTGGGAAACCAGCCCTTTACTCTAGTAACGGGCAAAAATCTTCAATAAACCGTGTTAAAATACTCAAGATAATCGCGGTGGAGTATAGGTTGAATTAGTAATGTTTTTCACTATATTGGAATTGAAGAACAAAAAACATTTTTAATGTTTAACAACGCTTTAAAAATGTTGAAGAAGAAGAACTATGAAGAATATCTAATGATAATGAAACAGATATTTAAGCGTACAAACATCAAAAGAATTAGTTCACTTGATTATGTTTTTTCTGGTCTGGGTTATTGGTTAATAGGAAAAAAAGAAGATGCAATAAAGCTATGGAGGGATGGATTAACAAGTCCATTTGCCGATTTTCCAAATGGTGTAAAGCTTCCTGCATTATTATTTTTTTCATCTGTATCATTCAGTGATAAGTCTCTAGAAGAGGAGGCGTTATCTCTACTCAAACAAAAGAGTGAAAATAGTAATATATCGGAATACCCGCTTCATTATATAAGTTTTTAGTCAGCGAAATCGATGCAAGCCAATTTATTGGTTCATTTCAAAAAAATATAAAAATGTCTAATAGATATTTATGTCAGGCCTACTTTTACATTGCAGTAGTACATTTAAAAAACAACAATTTCAGTGGCTATAAGAACTCCATTGAAAAGTGTATTTCATTTACTGAATTATTAGAGCCTGAGTATTATCTAGCCATAGTAGAATACGAAAAAAGTTTAATTCGAAATAAATCTGTTTTGAACTAACGGACACGATAGTTACATACTGACACAGCGCCGCCAGTCATCCACCGGCGGCCGTTTTCCGTTAAAGGATGGTTGGTTGCTATGACGAACCTGGAAGCCTTGTTTTAGGGAAGATCATCCTGTGAGAAGACAATTTTCATCGTAGACGCGGGTCAGATGTTTCCGCAGGAATCAGGGCTGGACGAAAGTGTTTCGAGGATCCGCAAGTTAGCTGTTTGGTGACAAGAAAATTATTTCATTAAATGCCGCTTAATTGCGGTTTTTTATGTTTATGGGATAAAGTTCTTGTCATTTGGCTTTGACGAGAACTTTATCCCATTCCCGATTTTTGACAAAACGTTATCTGATTCCCGACGCAGGGAAGGGAAAATCTCAGTTTTTTTATTTATGTCCACCTTCAAATTAACTAGCTTTACGCAAACTGGACTTAGGTCTAGTTGTTTGGTTAACTATATAATTGTATATTTAAAAATGACAAACTTAATCAATTAAGAAAAAAAGAACTTCGATAGTCACAATACAGTTGTAGATGAAAAAATATACTGGAGGTTCAAACACCATGAAAAAACTTATTGCTACCCTTTCGATATCTGCACTAGCATTCAGTTTAGTAGCTGGGACTCACACGATGTATGCGTCCTCGACTACTCCGGCGGCATCGGCTGTCTCAGTAAATAACCAAAGCCAAGTGACCAAACAAATCGATGAGTTTTTGCAAAGTAAACAATTTAACGGCACCGTTCTCGTAGCGAAAGACGGAAAGGTCGTGATGTCTAAAGGTTATGGCGAGTCTAATTTTACAACTCATGCAAAAAACGAAGTCGAAACGAGTTTCCGCATCGGATCCCTCACAAAGTCGGTTACGGCCGTTGCTGTGATGCAGCTTGTTGAGCAAGGCAAGTTGAAACTGGGTGATCCGATCAACAAATTCATTCCTGACTTCCCAAATGGAGATAAAATTACCGTCCATCAACTGTTATCCCATACGTCCGGAATTGGCGATGCCGAGTTCTTTGATGTAGGCAAGAAGGACATGGCAGGCTATTATTCTCAGGCAAAAATGCTGGAAACAGCAAAGCGTGCAGCTGAGAAGCTTGATTCCGAACCAGGAACCAAATTTGAATACTCCAATACCGGTTATCACTTGCTTGGCTATATCATTGAAGAAGCGTCCCACACAACTTGGGATAACTATGTGAATGAATACATCTTCAAACCTACGCAAATGACAAATTCCGGCGTGGAAATCAATGAGCCGGTTCTTCCGAATCATGCGGTAGGGGTGGATGCAGACGGTAAACCTGCGATGTTCGCGGATATTTCTTATGCTAAATCTGCCGGAAGCTTATATTCCACTGTAGGCGATGTGCTGAAGTTTGACCAGGCGCTGATGTCCGGGAAACTGATCAGCAAAAAAAGCTTTGACATGATGGCGACTCCTGTGAAAGACGGCTATGGCTACGGCTTGATTGACGGAGTCAAGCTGCAGGAATCTTCGGATTGGAAATACCACCAAGGTGATATTCCGGGCTTCCACGCCTTCAATGCATTCAATGTCAAAGAAAACATGCAAGTCATCTTGATGACGAATAAAGATATCAACCCTGAGGAGTTCGGTCTTAATATCGCAAAGGGTGTTCTTGATATCTTCGCCAAAGCACCAACGGATCCAGGAAAAGAAAAGAGCAATCAGCAAGTTTATCTGGAGTATTTGATTGCGACGGGCACAAGCGGACAAGCGGCATGGGCGGAGGATCAGCTTACTAAAGGGCTATATTAATTGTCCTATAGGATGAAAGCCGCGTAAAAGTGGATTTATAACTGACAAGAGATAAAGGGGTTGTCCCAAAAGTCATTCTATGACTAAGGGATAGCTTCTTTAAAATTTTACATGAAAACAACAAAAAGAAATCTCTCATTGGTAAAATGGAGGTCCAACTCAACCAGTGAGGACACATGATTAATTGTTTTGTTTGTAAAATATGGTCGCTCCGATAAAGGTTGCAATTGATTGGAAAATAGAAGTTTTCATTAACGAACCCCCCAGATGGAGTGGCTTTTCTTCTTTATATATTGATGTACATTTTCTGGCCAAACCGTACTTTTATTTAGATACATTACGGTGAACCGTACCACAAGTCATTCAGCTAACGGTTACGATTGTTGAATAAATACAAAAAGGCAGCCGGCCATGTCTGAAGTGACCCCTTAAAGTTAGACAAATATTTTATGCAACCTGTTGGGCGTGAGCACGGTACTGTACCGGGCTCATGCCTTTTAATTTTGACTTGATGCGTTTGTGATTGTAGTAATCAATGTATCGTGCTAGTTCTTGCTTAAAGTGGTCTACACTTTCAAACTCATTTAGATAAAGAAACTCCGACTTCATAATGCCAAAGAAGTTCTCCATCACTGCGTTATCGTAACAATTTCCTTTGCGTGACATGCTCTGGGTAATTCCTTGTTTCTTCAAAGCATGTTGGTACTGCTTCATCTGGTAGTGCAAGCCTTGATCCGAATGTAGGAGGAGTTCATCCTCTTCGGATAAGCGTTTAAAGGCCTTATCCAGCATCTCGG
>Ga0209566_101004_pt1 | contig 12065 bp, 9 predicted proteins | sample Araplavi_mTSA_r2_2_FD_184287 | JGI IMG/M metagenome (GOLD analysis project Ga0209566, IMG submission 184287) | Arabidopsis root microbial communities from North Carolina, USA - plate scrape CL_Cvi_mTSA_r2 (SPAdes) (version 2) | ecosystem: Host-associated > Plants > Roots > Endosphere | place: USA...
GACTCCTTGCCGACGAGGCCCGTTGCCGCGCACGCCACCGCGATCGACTGCGGCGAGATCATCTTCGCGGTCACGCCGCCCGTCGTGTTCGCGGCCACCGCGAGCGTCTCGGGTACGCCGAGCTGGTGCGCGGTGGCCTGCTGCAGCGAGCAGAACAGCGCATTCGACGACGTGTCCGAGCCCGTCAGGAACACCCCGAGCCAGCCGAGGAACGGCGAGAAGAACGGGAACGCGGCGCCGGTCGCGGCGAGCATCAGCGCGAGCGTCGACGACATCCCCGAATAGTTCGCGACGAACGCGAATGCGAGCACGAGGCCGATCGACAGGATCGGGCGGGTCAGTTCCTTCAGCGTCTCGCCGAACGTGACGAGCGCGTCGCGCGGCTTCATCCGCAGCAGCACCATCGAGATCAGCGCGGTCACGAGGATCGCGCTGCCCACTGCCGACAAGAGATCGATCTTCAGCACGGCGTCGAGCGCCTTCGGCGTCGCGGCGATCGGCGCGGTCTTCACGACGAGCTGGTCGAGCCCCGCCACGTGAAATTTCAGCACGGTCGACGCGAGCGCGCCGTGGGCGGCGAACAGCGCCTTGAACGGCGCGATGCTCCACACGGTGACGACGGCCGTCAGGATCAGGAACGGCGACCATGCGCGCACGGTCTGCGCGAGCGTGTACGGCGATGCCTGCCGGCTGGTGCCCGCGCTGAAGCCGTTGCGCGAACCTGCGCCGCCGAAGCCCGCGAGCGCGGCGCCGCCGCCCGACGCGACGACGCTGCCGGCCGTCTGCTTCGCGGTGCGCGGCTGCCAGACCTTCAGGAACGCGGCGAGCGCGACGAGGCTGACGAGCGACGACGTGATGTCCGGCAGCTCGGGCCCGATGTGGTTCGACGTGAAGTATTGCGTCACCGCGAAGCTGCCGCCCGCGACGAGCGCGGCCGGCCAGGTCTGCCGCACGCCGCGCAGCCCGTCCATCATGAACACGAGCCAGAACGGCACCGCGAGCGACAGCAGCGGCAACTGGCGGCCGGCCATCGCGCCGATATGGAACGGGTCGATGCCCGTCACCTGTCCGGCGACGATGATCGGGATCCCCATCGCACCGAACGCGACCGGCGCGGTGTTTGCAATCAGACACAGTCCAGCCGCGTGCAGCGGCTTGAAGCCGAGCCCGACGAGCAGCGCGGCCGTGATCGCGACGGGCGCGCCGAAGCCGGCCGCGCCTTCGAGGAACGCGCCGAACGAGAAGCCGATCAGCAGCATCTGCAGGCGCTGGTCGTCGGTGATCGACAGCACGGACGCGCGGATGATGTCGAACTGGCCGGTCTTCACGACGATCTTGTACAGGAACACGGCCGCGACGATGATCCACGCGATCGGCCACAGGCCGTATGCGAAGCCGAAGCCGGCTGCCGCGAGCGCCTGCGGCACGGGCATCCCGTATGCGAGGATCGCGACGCCGAGCGACAGCAGCAGCGTGATCGCCGCGGCAACGTGGCCCTTGAGCCGCAGCGCGGCCAGCGCGACGAAAAAGAAAATGATCGGGATTGCGGCGACGAACGCCGACAGCCCGAGGCTGCCGAGCGGCGTATAGATCTGGTGCCAAACCTGCATGGGTGTCTCCTCCATCTGTGTCTATCTATGGGTATGGGTGGGTAAAGCGGGGGCTACTCGGGCTGGCCGCGTGCGCGCAGCAGGTCGGACAGGCTGCGCGGTGCCGGTTCGAGCGGCGTGCGGTGCTGCGTCCAGCCCATCTGTTTCGCGGGTGTCAGCGCACGCAGGCGCGTCGCGGTCCAGCGGAACGCGCGGTACGCGCGCGGATGCGCGAACGCGCCCGACCAGAAGCGCCACACGAGGTCTTCCGCGCGGGTGTAGTTCGCGCCCTGGCCGCGCAGCGGATGCGCGACGGGTTCGTCGGGCTTGCGGTTCGCCTCGGTACGCAGCCGCACGAGCAGTTGCGGGATCGGGATCCGCACCGGGCACACCTCGCCGCATGCGCCGCACAGCGTCGACGCGGTCGGCAGGTCGGCCGTCGCGTCGAGGCCGAGCAGGTGCGGCGAGATGATCTTGCCGATCGGGCCCGGATAGGTCGTGCCGTATGCGTGGCCGCCGATGCGCGTGTAGACGGGGCAGTGGTTCATGCACGCGCCGCAGCGGATGCACTGCAGCGTCGCGCGCAGCTGTTCGTCCGCATAGGCCTGCGTGCGGCCGTTGTCGAGCAGCACGAGATGCAGCTCGCGCGGGCCGTCGCGTTCGCCGTCGCGGCGTGGGCCCGAGATCAGGTTGAAGTAGGTCGTGATCGCCTGGCCGGTGGCCGAGCGCGTGAGCAGGCTCGACAGCGGCACGATGTGCTCGAGTTTCTCGACGACCTTCTCGATTCCCATGATCGCGACGTGCGTGTCGGGCACCGTCGTCGACAGGCGGCCGTTGCCTTCGTTCTCGACGAGCCACAGCGTGCCCGTGTCGGCCGCCGCGAAGTTCACGCCGGACAGGCCGATGTCCGCATCGGCGAACGCGCGCCGCAGGGCGCGCCGGCCGGTCTGGATCAGTTCGTCGACGTCTTCCGTGTAACGCGTGCCGGGGATGTGCGCCTCGAACAGTTCGGCGATGTCGCCGCGCGTCTTGTGGATCGCCGGCATCACGATATGCGACGGCTTCTCGCCCGCGAGCTGCACGATGAACTCGCCCATGTCGGATTCGATGCAGTCGACGCCGTGCTCCGCGAGGTAATGGTTCAGCTCGATTTCCTCGCTCGCCATCGACTTGCCCTTGATCACGCGGCGCGCCTTCTTCGCCTGCGCGATGCCGAGCACGATCGCGTTCGCGTCGGCGGCCGTCTCGGCCCAGTGCACGTGCACGCCGGCTTCGGTGAGCTTCGTCTCCAGCCGTTCGAGCAGCGCGGGCAACTGCGCGAGCGCGTGTTGCCGCACCGCTTCGCCGAGGTCGCGCAGCTGCTGCAGCTCGGCGTCGTCGGGGAACTGCGTCGCGCGCTTGCCCTGCAGGAAGTCCATCGCGCCGCGAAAGCTCCGGCGCAATGCGGGATCGTCGAGCGCGGCGCGCGCGCGGGCCTTGAAGTCGCCGGGGGCGACGAAGTGCAGCGTGTGGTCGCTCATTGCGGGAGGTCCTCGCGGGCGGTTGCAGCCGGCCGGGCGGCGGAATCGGTGACGATCACGACCCACAGGCGGCGCGGGCCGTGTGCGCCATAGGCGAGCGTCTGCTGGATGTCGGACGTCTTCGACGGGCCCGACACCAGCACCAGGTTGGTCGGCATGCCGGCGTGCCAGCGCTCCGCGTGGACGGCCGCGTGCAGGTCGGGATGCAGCGTGCTCGCGTGGACGAGCGCGACATGCAGCGGCGGCACCAGCGACACCGTGCGCGGCGTGCCGGCATCGGGGGCGAGCACGACGGTGCCGGTGGCCGCGATGCCCGAACGCGCGACGGTGAAGCCCGCGTCGATCGTGTCAAACAGGTCGGCCTTCCACGCGTCGATCGGCCGGTCGAACGGCACGGGCGCGACCGTGTCGGGCAGCGCGCGGGCGAGTGCAGCGGATTCGGCGCGGGCCGGATCGAGCAGCAGCCGGCGCACGCCGGCTTCGGCGAGCCGCGCGGCGAGCTGCGCGGGCCATGCGTCGCCGGTCGCGCACCAGACGTCCGCGTGCGACGCGGTGAGCGCGGCCTGCATCGCGTGGGCGAGCGTGTGCGGATCGTGTGCGGTCCCGGCCTGCGAGCGGCGCGTGTCGTAATGCGTGTCGATGCGTGCGTCGAGCACGCGGCCGGACGTTGCGGCGACGCCCGGCGCGGCGGCGCGCAGCCGCGCGAGGATCGCGTCGCGCGCGCTCACGGCTGGTCTCCGCGCAGCGACGCGGCGCTCGCGGTGCGCCGCCACAGGAAGCTGGCGAGGTGCTCGACCGGTAGCGCCGCGCCGGCCTTGGCCGCCGCGTGGCCGATGTTCAGCAGGCAGCCGCAGTCGGCGGACACGAGCCGGTCGCAGCCCGTCGCGCAGGCCGACGCGACCTTGTCGCGCACCATCGCGCCGGAGATGTCGGGATGCTTCAGCGAGAACGTGCCGCCGAAGCCGCAGCATTCGGATTCGCGTTCGTGTTCGATCCGTGTCACGCCCGGCAGCGCATCGACGAGCGCGACGCCGTGCCCACGCGTGCCCATCTCGCGGCGCGCCGCGCACGACGTGTGCAGCACGACGCGTTCGTCGGGCCCGGCGCCGGCCGTCGCCGCGTCGAGCCGCACGTCGAGCACGTGGACGAGGAATTCGGCGAGTTCATAGGTCCGCTCCGCGATCGCGCGGGCTTGCGGGCCGTGCACGGGATCGTCGGCGAACAGCGCCGGCCAATGGTGGCGGATCATCCCCGCGCACGAGCCGGAGGGCACGATCACGGGCCACGCTTGCGCGAACAGGTCGAGCTGCGCGGCCGCGACGCGGCGCGCTTCGTCGGGATTGCCGCTGCTGTAGGCCGGCTGCCCGCAGCAGCTCTGGCCGCGCGGATAGTGGACGGTCAGGCCTTCGCGTTCCAGCAGGCGGACCGCGTCGAGCCCGGCTTCTGGGACGAACAGGTCGACCAGGCAGGTCGCGAACAGATAGACGTGCGCGGGGGCGGCGGCGGGGTATTGCCTTTCGTTCATGTCTCGCTCCAGTGGCGACGGCCCGGCATGCGGATGCGGGACGACGATTTCGCTGCATAATTCCCGCGACGGCGCTGCGGCTCAAATTGGTTGGGCCAATCGGCGCGGCACGCATTGAGCGGGGAGACGCGACGATGGCAACGATGACGGCACGGGGCCGGACCGAAGGGGTGATGCGCAAGATCGAGACGGCACTGCTCGACGGCACGTGGCCGGCCGGTGCACGCCTGCCGGCCGAGCGCGTGCTCGCGCAGCAGTACGGGGTTGCGCGCAATACGGTGCGCGAGGCGACCCAGCGGCTCGTCGCGCGCGGGCTGCTGCAGAGCCGGCGCGGCGCGGGCGTCTACGTGACGGACCAGTTGCGCGCCGGCATCGCGTCGCCGTGGGGGCAACTGGTCGCCGATCACCCCGCGCTGCGCGACGACATCCTCGAATTCCGCCGCGTGCTCGAGGGCGCGACCGCGTATTTCGCCGCGCTGCGCGCCGACGCGCACGACCGGCGCCGGATCCGTGCGCTGCTGCGCGAGCTCGAAACCGCGCACGCGAACGGCGCGGCGGCCGTCGAAGCCGCGACCGACGCGAAGCTGCACGAGGCAATCGCGCTCGCGTCGCACAACACGATGTTCCTGCACCTGCATACGAGCGTGATCGGGATGCTGCGCGAGCACATCTCGATCAACGTGGCGGGCATGACGACGCACGACGAGCACGCGTCCGAACTCCTGCTGCTGCAGCACCGCGTCGTGTGCGACGCGATCTGCGCGCAGCGGCCCGAAGAGGCGCGCACCGCGATGCAGACCCATATCGACTACGTGCGCAGCCATTTCGAGCGCAGCGGCGACGAGGCTTGAGATTGGTCGGACTACTTCGGTGCGAGGCCCGCCCGGCGGGCACTTCCGGTGCGGCGGGCGTCGATGCCCGGCACGCGCGCGCACGCCTGCGGTTCGAGGCCGTCGGTGCCGCCCGCGCGATTGACCGGTTCATCGGGCGCCTACTAGAATCGGCCGGAACCGCGCGCCAGCCGCGCGCCGCGGCGCATGCGGGCCCTGTGTTCCGCCAGTCGAGGAAGTCTCCGTGTTCACGTCCCTGATCCGGCGCGCACCGGCCGCGCTGTCGTGGCGCGCCGCATGCCGCCCGGCCCGCGCGCTGGCCGCCGGCATACTCCTGTCGCTCGTCGCCGCGTGCGCGACGCATCCGCCCGCCACCACGCTCGATCGCCCGGTCTCCCATGCGTTGCCGCCCGATACCGCGACGCCGTTGCGCGATGCGCTGGCCGCGCCCGAGGCCGCGCATCCGGGCCAGTCGGGTTTCCGGCTGCTGGCCGACGGCGCGCAGGCGTTGCAGATGCGCATCGCGCTCGCGCGCGCCGCGACGAAGACGCTCGACATGCAGTACTACATCGCGACCGAGGACACGACCGGCAAGCTGCTGCTCGCCGCGGCGCTCTACGCGGCCGATCGCGGCGTGCGCGTGCGGATGCTGGTCGACGACCTGAATTTCCGCGACATCGATCGCGTGATGGCCGCGCTGAACACGCACCCGAACGTCGAGATCCGCGTGTTCAACCCGTTCGGCGCATCGCAGGGGATGGTCGAGCGCACGGCCAACTTCTTCACGCGCATCGACAGCTTCACGCGCCGGATGCACAACAAGGCGATGATCGCGGACAACCAGATCGCGATCGTCGGCGGTCGCAACCTCGGCGACGAATACTTCAGCGCGAGCCAGACGCTGCAGTTCCGCGATCTCGACGTGCTCGCCGCGGGCCCCGTGACGAACGACATCTCGGCGAGCTTCGACACCTACTGGTCGAGCGCGAGCAGCTATCCGCTGCGCGTGCTGAATCATCAGTCGTTCGATACGAAGGATCTCGACGCGATGCGCGACGAGCTGCGCGACCACTGGCGCAAGAATGCCGATCCGTACAACGCGAAGCCGCTGAACGCGACGCCGCTCTCGCGGCAGATCGCGCGCGACGAGCTCGGGCTCGTGTGGGCGCCGGCCGAGTTCACGGCCGACGCGCCCGACAAGGTCGCGCAGCCGACCGACGCGTACGTGAGCCCGCCGATGCAGCGCCTCGTCGAACTCACGCGCGGTGCGCAGCGGGAATTCCTCGCGTTCTCGCCGTATTTCGTGCCGCACGACGCGGGCGTGAAGATCCTCGGCGACACGACCGCGCGCGGCGTGCGTGTCGCGATCCTGACCAATTCGCTCGCCGCAACCGACGCGGTCGCCGTGCAGGCCGGCTACGGGCCGTACCGCGTGCCGCTGCTGCAGCACGGCGTCGAGTTGTACGAGTTCAAGGCGCAGCCGGGGCGCCAGCGTCCGCGCCTGTTCGGGTCGCGTTCGCGCGCGAGCCTGCACGCGAAGGCGTACGTGATCGACCGGAAGATCCTCGTGATCGGCTCGATGAACCTCGATCCGCGTTCCGCGCACCTGAACACCGAACTGGCGCTGGTGATCCATAGCCCGGCGCTCGCCGAGCAGGTCGCGCAAATCTTCGCGCGCGCGACGCAGCCGGACGAAAGCTACCGCGTGAGCCTCGCGACGCCGGCGGGCGGCGGCACGCCCGAACTCGAATGGACGGGCACGGACGACGGCAAGCCGGCCGTCTATCACGTCGATCCGCACGCGGGGCTGCTGCGCAACCTGATGACCGGCGTCTTCATGCTGCTGCCGGTCGACGACCAGCTTTAGGGGCCGGAAGCGCTCCGGCTAAACCCGCGTTTCCGGTGCGCGGGCAAAGGTGATATGGTTGTGCGCGCAACGAGTGTGGCGCGCAGGGCGCCGCCGCCGGGCGGCCCGCGCCACGCGGGCCGCGCACATCTGCAACCGGAGTTCCCCCATGCAACGTGTCCCGAACCAGCCGTTCACGCGTCCCGCCCGTTTCTCCGAAGCCGAATGGCAGGCGCGCGTGCAGCTCGCGGCGGCTTACCGCATCTTCGACCATCTCGGCTGGACCGAGCTGATCTACAACCATATCTCGCTGCGCGTGCCGGGCGAGGACGGGCATTTCCTGATCAACCCGTTCGGGCTCCATTACCGCGAGGTGTGCGCGTCGAACCTCGTGAAGATCGACATCGACGGCAACGTGATCGGTCATTCCGACTGGCCGATCAATCCCGCCGGCTTCACGTTCCACAGTGCGATCCATGCGGCGCTGCCCGATGCGCACTGCGTGATGCACGTGCACACGACGCCGACGATGGCCGTGTGCTGTTCGCGCGACGGGCTGTCGTTCTCGAATTTCTATTCGGCGCAGCTGTACGGGAAGATCGCGTATCACGACTTCGAGGGCATCACCGTGCATCTCGAAGAGGGGCGGCGCATCGTCGAGAGCGCGGGCGGGCGGCCCGTGCTGCTGTTGCGCAACCATGGGCCCGTGACGATCGGCGCGACGCTCGCGCAGACGTTCTCGCTGATGTGGCTGCTCAATCGCGCGTGCGAGGTGCAGGTCGCCACGCATGCGATCGGCGACGCACTGCCGATCGCGCCGCCCGTGCTCGAAGGGTGCGTGCGCGATTCGCTGAATTTCGATCCGAAGCATGGCGCGGGGCAGGATGCGTTCGACGCGCTGCAGCGTATCGTCGATCGCATCGATCCCGGCTATCGGGCGTGACGCGGGGTGGCGTGATTGCTTCGTCGTGCTCGATGCGGCAGGACCCGAATCTGGCGGCGGGCAAAAAAAACGCGGCCGGGTGGCCGCGTGAATACTCGCAGACTCCTTCGGACGAAGGAAACAAGCAACTGTGAGATGAAGTGTAGCGAAAGGCCGCACGCGGATTCAGCCGTCAGGCTGCAAAGGTCCATTCCAGCCTGAGGCAGACTGGCCTGCCGAGCGCGCTGCGACGTTTTGCGGCATGGCCGTTCGACGGGCTCCCGGATCGGCGGCGATCGACTACCATCATGTGTGGCGCCGCCGTTCGGTCGGCGTACAACGTCGTACAAGGAGAGTCCATGCTCAAGCTGCGTTTGCTCCAGGTCGCGTTACTCGCGGGTGTGCTGGCCGCCGGCACCGCCGCCGCCGAAACGGTGCGCCTGTCCGCCAATCTCCAGCCGTCGAGCGAGGTGCCGCCGACGGCGACCAAGGGCTCGGGCGACGTCGAGGCCACCTACGACACGGCAACGCACATGCTGCAGTGGACGGTCCGTTACGAACACCTCACCGGCCCGGCCACCGCCGCGCATTTCCACGGGCCCGCGCCGGTCGGCCAGAACGCGGGCGTGCAGGTGCCGATTCCAAAGGACGAGCTGGCGAGCCCGATCAAGGGTTCGAAGGCACTCACCGACGCGCAGGTCACCGACCTGATGGGCGGCAAGTGGTATTTCAACGTCCATACGAAGGAGCACCCGGCCGGCGAGATCCGCGGCCAGGTGATGCCGGCGAACTGAGCGCCGGCGTTTGATATGGCGGCACCCGTCGAGCGGTGCGGGAACGATCGCACGTACCGTCGTCACACTGCGAATACGGAGTGCGTCCGATGAGTTGGCAAAGCAAGTTCGCCTGCTGGCTGCTGCGCTGGCAGTTCCGTCCCGAGACCACGCGCGAGGTGCTCGATCCCGCCCGCGCACGGCGCTTTACCGACCTGCGGATCATGGTGCCGCGCCGCGTGCCGTCGGGTTACCGGTTGCGCCAGTGCTACGGCGCGGGCGACGCGCCGCTGCGCGGCGAATGGCTCGAGCGCACCGACGCGGGCGCGGGACGCGGGCCGGGCCGCACGCTGCTGTACTTCCATGGCGGCGGCTATTACTTCTGTTCGACGAAGACCCATCGGCCGCTGGTGTTCGGCCTGACGAAGCGCGCGGGCGTGCGCTCGTTCTCGCTCGACTACCGGCTTGCGCCCGAAAACCGTTTCCCGGCCGCGCTCGACGACGCGCTGGCCGCGTACCGGCAGCTGCTGGCGCTCGGCACGCCGCCCGAGTCGATCGTGCTCGGCGGCGATTCGGCGGGCGGCGGCCTCGCGCTCGCGACGCTCGTCGCGCTGCGCGATCGCGGCGAGCCGCTGCCGGCCGGCGCGATCCTGTTCTCGCCATGGACCGACCTGGCTGCCACCGGCGCCACGCTGCGCACGAACGACGGCGCCGATCCGATGTTCGCGGGCGCGGCGCTGCCGAAGGCCGCGAAGCTGTACCTCGGCGACGAGCCGGGGACGAATCCGTACGCGTCGCCGCTCTATGCGGATTTCGCGGGCCTGCCGCCGCTGTATATCCAGGTCGGCAGCACCGAGGTGCTGCTCGACGATTCGCGCCGCGTCGCCGAGAAGGCGAAGGCCGCCGGGGTGGCGGTGGAGATCGAGGTGTGGCCGGACATGCCGCACGTGTGGCAGCTGTACGCGCCGATGATGCCGGAAGCACGCGACGCGCTCGACCGCGCGGCCGCGTTCCTGCGCCGCGTCGCGGTCGAGCGTGCGGTTCAGCGCGCCGGCGAGACGTCGATTGCCTGATAGGCGGCCTTGACGGCCGCCGAGCCGTACTTGCGCTCGAGCCGGCGGACGGTGAAGTGGCCGTGCGCCATCTGCTGGAAGTGGTCGATGAACAGCGTATTGACGGTCGCGCCGAGCACGGCGCCGATCGCCGGAATCGACTTCGCGGCCATCTGCTCGGTCACCTGCACCGAGAAACGCGACGCCACCGTCTGCACGAGCTTGAACACGGCCGCCGAGCTGTGCGCGGCGATGCCCTTCGTCGTGATGTCGGACGATGCCTTCGAGATTGCCTGCGCGAGCGCGCCGCGCAGCACGAAATAACCGAGATCGGCGTCCTCTTCCTGCTTGTCCGGGTTGCCGCCCATGCCGAGCACGGCCAGGCATTGCAGCTGCGTATCGACCGAGCCCAGGTCTTCACCCTCGCTACGCGCGATGTCGCACACGGAGCGGAAGATCAGCGTCGTCGTCACCGGCAGCTCGACCGGCAGCGCGAGAAAGCCGAACGCGCCGCCCGCCGCGCCGGTCGTCGCGACCGCGAGCTTGTGCAGCAGGTTGCTCGGCTTGTCGGGTTCGGCGTCCGGCGCGGGCGGCTTGCCGAGCGTGCGCAGCGCGATGTTCAGGCACTTGCGCAGCGCGAGCTGCGTCGCGTCGTTGATCTTGCCGGTCGCGAAATCCGGTAGCCGGGCGATCATTTTCTCGACCGGTGCGCCCAGCATGCCCGTCAGCTTCATCGTCAGCGACGGGCTTTCCAGCACCTGCTTCGCGCGCCACAGCGCGTCCCGATCGTCCTGCGACAGCATGGTGGCGGGGGGGATTGAAATCGGTTCCATCTTTCTCCTTGGCGGTCTGGGCCGGTTTGACCGTCGCCAGCCTAGATTACTCCCGCATGCTAGAATTTTGAGATCGTTTGACTCGTCAAAAGTTGCGTCAACAAAAAATGGCTGTCCATACCGCCGCCCACCATTCGAGCGGGCAAGTCCTGCCGTTCCGCGAATCGCTGCTGGCGATGATCGGGATCTCGTTCGTCACCATGCTCGTCGCGCTCGACCAGACCGTCGTCGGCACCGCGTTGCCGACCATCGTCGCCGAGCTTCGGGGGTTCGACCTGTACGCGTGGGTCGCGACCTCGTACCTGCTCAGTTCCGTGATCACGGTGCCGATCTTCGGCCGGCTCGGCGACTATTACGGGCGCAAGCCGTTCGTCATCGTGTCGATCGTCGTGTTCACCGGCGCGTCCGTGCTGTGCGGGATGGCGAACGACATGCTGATGCTCGTGCTCGCGCGCGGGCTGCAGGGGATCGGCGGCGGAATGCTGGTCGGCACCGCGTTCGCGTGCATTCCCGACCTGTTCCCCGATTCCGTCGTGCGGTTGCGCTGGCAGGTGCTGATGAGCTCCGCGTTCGGCATCGCGAACGCGGTCGGCCCGTCGCTCGGCGGCGTGCTGACCCAGTCGTTCGGCTGGCGCTCGGTGTTCTACGTGAACCTGCCGATCGGCCTGCTGTCGCTGCTGTTCGTGTGGCGTTACCTGCCGCACCTGCGCCACGTCGAGCACGATCGCAAGATGCGGCTCGACTGGCCGGGCGCGCTGCTGATCGCGCTGTCGCTCGGCGCGCTGCAACTGTTCGTCGAATGGCTGCCGAAGTACGGCGTCGCGAGCTGGGCGTCGCTGCTGCTCGTCGTCGCGGTCGCGGCCGGTTTCGGCCTGTGGCACTGGGAGAAGCGCTGCGCGCAGCCGATCTTGCCGTTCGACATGTTCGGCAACCGCGCGCTGTCGGCGCTCTTCGTGCTGGCGATCCTCGCCGGCTTCTCGATGTTCTCGCTGCTGTTCTACGCGCCGCTGCTGTTCCAGGGCGGCTTCGGGATGTCGCCGAAGGAGGCGGGGCTCGTGATCACGCCGCTCGTCGTGTTCATCACGATCGGCAGCATCATGAACGGCCGTGTCGTCACGCGCATCCGCAATCCGAATGCGATGCTGCATGTCGGTTTCGTGCTGTTCGCGATCACC
>Ga0209566_101008_pt1 | contig 11993 bp, 4 predicted proteins | sample Araplavi_mTSA_r2_2_FD_184287 | JGI IMG/M metagenome (GOLD analysis project Ga0209566, IMG submission 184287) | Arabidopsis root microbial communities from North Carolina, USA - plate scrape CL_Cvi_mTSA_r2 (SPAdes) (version 2) | ecosystem: Host-associated > Plants > Roots > Endosphere | place: USA...
CCGTCGGCACGCTGCCGCTGTCCGCGCCGTTCGCGTCGTAGGTCACGCCGTACGTAGGATTAGCCGTCCACTTGGCGTACAGCGTCACGTTCGCTGCGCCCATCGTCAGCTTGTCGCCGGCTTTGTACACCGTGCCGCTGCCGTCAGCCGAGAGCTTCCAGCCCGAGAAGGTGTAGCCGGCTTTCACCAAGCCACCGGTATTGCCCAGCACCGTCACCTCGGCGCCTTCCTCGTACGCGCCGTTATCCGTCGGCACGCTGCCGCTGTCGGCATCGGCCGCCTCATACGTCACGCCGTACGTCGGGTTCGCCGTCCACTTGGCGTACAGCGTCACGTTCGCCGTGCCCATCGTCAGCTTGTCGCCGGCTTTGTATACCGTGCCGCTGCCGTCGGCCGCGAGTGTCCAGCCCTCGAAGGTGTACCCGGCTTTCACCAGGCCACCGGTGTTGCCCTGCACCGTCACTTCGGCGCCTTCCTCATACGCGTCGCTATCCGTCGGCACGCTGCCGCTGTCCGCGCCGTTCGCGTCGTAGGTCACGCCGTACGTAGGATTAGCCGTCCACTTGGCGTACAGCGTCACGTTCGCTGCGCCCATCGTCAGCTTGTCGCCGGCTTTGTATACCGTCCCGCTGCCGTCGGCCGCGATCGTCCAGCCCGCGAAGGTGTAGCCTGCTTTCACCAAGCCACCGGTATTGCCCAGCACCGTCGCCTCGGCGCCTTCCTCGTACGCGCCGTTATCCATCGGCACGCTGCCGCTGTCCGCGCCGTTCGCATCATACGTCACGCCGTACGTGGGGTTCGCCGTCCACTGCGCATACAGCGTCGCGTCAGCTGCTGTCATGGTCAGCTTTGCGCCAGCCGCGTAGGACGTGCCGGTGCCATCCGGCTCCGTATTCCACCCGGCAAACGTATAGCCGCGCTTGACGAAGCCGCCGTCATTACTCAGGACGGTCGCGACTTCCCCGGCCTCGTATTCCAGGTCGTCGCTCGGTCTTGTGCCGCCCGTTTCCCCGTTGCCGTCGTACAGCACCTTGTATGTCGGATTCTTCGTCCATTGCGCATACAGCACGAGGTCTTCCTGCCCGATCGGCGCCAGGTCGCCTTCTTTATAGGCCGTGCCCGTTCCGTCTACTTCGGTGTTCCAGTCCGCGAATGTATAACCAGCTCTGACGAGCCCGCGGGAATTGCCAAGAACCTCGGCTTCTTCATCCTCATAATAGTAGTAGTCGTCCACCGGCACCTTGCCGCCGGTATTGCCGTTCCCCCGGTAAATGACGCTGTAGGTCGGGATCGCGACCGTGACGACTTGCTGCATCGTGTATGCCGTTTTGTTGCCGGCCTTATCCTTGACGATGACATTAAAGTAGTAAGGCATACCGTCGAGCAGGCCCGTCAAATGCCAACTGTCGATATCGGCCGTATACGCATTGACCGCGATGCCTTTGGACTCGATGTCCGCTACGGTCTGGAGGTTATTCTTAAACGACCGATAAACACGATATTGCAGGTCCGTCTGCCCTGTCATGTTGTCCGTCGCCTTGGTCCAGCTTAGCGTAGCGCTATCTGTCGTGACACCCGACGCTGCGATCGCGCCCGATAGGATGTCCGGCGCCGTTCCGTCCAGCCATGCCTTGCTTTGAACCGGCATGTTGGACGTATTAAAATTACCGGTGCCCTGCTGTCCGTAACTGCCGTAGCCCCAGCTCCAGACCGAACCGTCCTTGCGAAGAGCCGCCGAGTGAAACGCGCCTGCCGCGACCTGCACGATATCCGCAAGACCGGTCAACTGTGCGGGCGCATATCGATGAGTGTTCGTTCCGTCGCCTACTTGACCTAAATTGTTGTATCCCCAAGTCCATACGGTCCCGTCCGCCTTTAACGCGACGCTATGCCAGCCGCCGGCGGACACCGCCTCGACGTCGCTTAAGCCCTGCACTTGGACCGGCACGATCCGCTTGGTCGTCGTCCCGTCGCCCAACGCGCCCCAGTCGTTGTCGCCCCAAGCCCACACGGTTCCGTTTTCTTTGACGGCCAGATTGTGATAATTGCCGGCGGAGATCGCGATCACGTGATCCAATCCCGTCACCTGCACCGGCGTCTTCTGCGCTGCCGATTCGGTTCCGTTGCCCATCTCGCCCGACGTATTCAGTCCCCAGGCCCATACCGTTCCGTCTGCCTTCAAGGCGATGCTATGGTAGCCGCCGGCGGATACCGCGACGATATCCGTCAATCCCGGGACGGCTGCCGGCACCGAACGACTCGTCAGCGTGCCGTCGCCGAGCTCTCCGTTGTCGTTTTTACCCCAAGCCCATACCGTCCCGTCCTTCTTCAAAGCCAGCGTATGATAGCCGATGCCTCCGGATAGCGACGACACGTCGTCGATCGCGATTCGAACGGGCAGCAGCCTGTCCGTCGTCGAGCCGTCGCCCAATTGCCCGTGATTATTGGAGCCCCAGGCCCATACCGTCCCGTCCTTTTTGATCGCGAAGGACTGGCGCACGCCTGCGGCGATCGAGGCGACATCGGTCATGCCCCGGGCCGCCACGGGATTGTTCCGGTTCGTATCCGTGCCGTCGGCAAGCCCGCCGAATTCGTTGCCGCCCCAGCCCCACACCGTACCGTTCGTCGACAACCCGACGTTGTGGTAATACCCGGCCACCAGCTGGGGCTCGATGTCCGAAGCGGCTGCATGGGCATTCCCCCCAAAGTTCGGAATAAGCCCGAACAACAGCGCCAGACACATCAGCATGCTCAACTTGCGATTCAACTGCGATTCCTCCCCGCTTGCCGGCGCGCGGTCCGGCTTCTGCCGCTATTTTAAGGGAGTCGCACAAGACGATACGATTATCGAAAGTTAATTCGGTTAAAGGAAAACGCCGTTAATTCTTACTGCCGCTAACGCAAATAGCCCGCCCGCCCTGAAGGCGAACGGACTGTCTAGCAGCCTTAACTCAAGGATTGATATTGATCGTAAACGTAGAGGTCGTATTTTTGATCGGCGTCACGACATTGTTGAACTTCAGGTTGTTGAACGTCACGGAACCGACCGCAGGGCCTTGGCCCGGTTCGGGCAATTCGTTCGCCCAGATGCCGACGCCGCTCTTCGCATCGAATGCATCGCCGCTCTTCTGCGCGCCGGAGATCGTGATGTTGGTGAAGATCGTATCGGTGACAGGATTTTCCGGCTGCGTGCCGTTGTACTTCGTCTGGAACATGATGCCGTGATACGTCGGATCGACGATGTCGACGTCACTGACGCGAATGCCCTGGAATACTTTGGACGCCGAGAACACCCAAATCGCCGGGAACGTCTGCTGGTTCCAGAAGTGGCCGCCCGCGCGTACGATCGAGATGTTTTGCAGCGTGGTTGGCGGGCTCGCGCCGAAGCCGTTCATCGGGTAGCCAAAGTCGAGCGAGCTGATCGTGATGCCCGAGTAGCAGAGCGTATCCGCGATATAAATGTTGCGGAACGTATTGGCGTATCCGCCATACACCGCGAGTCCGGCCGCGCGCCAGGTGAGGATGGACGTCAGGTTTTCGAAAATGTTGTCCTTCTCGTCCGCCCCTCCCGCGTCGATCGCCGAGAACAACGCGAAGCTGTCGTCGCCGGTCGCGCGCGCCTCGTTGTTGGAGATCAGATTGTTCGTGCTGCCGTTGGTCATGTTGATGCCGTCGGCGAACGTGTTGCGGATGCGCGAGTTTTTGATCGTCACGTAATCCGTGTTCGCTCCCCAATACATGCACACCATGTGCTCGGTCCAGATGTTGTCGATCGTCATGTTGGCGACGTTGGAAAAGTCGAACACCTTGCCCGGCCCGTCGATGCGAGACGTGTAGTTGCCGAAGTAGGCGAAGTTGGCAAAGGTCGACCCGTTCGCCGTGGACGTCGCCGAGAAGCCGATGTCCGTATTCGTCTGGCCCGCCGGCGCGACGAAGCGCGTGTACCATGGACCTGCGCCTATGACTTTGATCGGCTTGCCGTATACTTGGAACTTGTTCGACGTCGTGTACGTGCCCGCCGGCAGGTAGACGCCGACGTAGGTGCCGGTCGTGTCCATCCGTGCTTTGTCGAGCGCGTTCTGCACGTCCTGGTGCGTGAATCCCGTCGGCACGACGTACTTGGCCGGGTCGGGATTGGCGATCGGCGACACCTGCTCGAGGCTGATGAAGTCGATGGCGTAGTTCGTCGTGTTGGCCGCATCCTTCTGCAGGCGAATCGTACTGCCGGCCGGGATCGTCGTTTCGAACATGAGGTTCGCTTCATCGTAAATGTGGCGCGGCGCCCCCGAGCCCGGACTGTTGCCCGGCGCGGTCTCGGAGCCGTACAGCCAGGCGTAATTGGACGTCAGATCGATCGCCTTGGCGAACGTGCCGTTGACGTAGACGTTCAGCGTCGCGTTGATGCCGTCGCCGCCCGGCGCGTCGGGGATGGAGAAGCGGGCGACGAGCGTATTGGTGCTGGCCTTGGTCGTGAACTGCACGTAGCTGCCGGTCGAATTCAGCGTGACCGCCTTGCGGCCGGACGCTTCGCCGGCGAGGTCGCCGATGTTGCGGTTCGGCCCGACGACGGCTGCGCCGCCGCCGATCGTGCCGTCCTCCGCCTCGTACATGTCGAACGGCATGTTCGCGCCGCGCCCGACGAACAGCGGCTGCGTAGAGACGTTGTTCGCCTGCTTGACCGGCAGCTCATTGCCGTCGGCTGCGATCTGGACTTTGACGTTATACTTGCCGTTGGCCGCTGTCCAGCTGCCGAGGGCGATCGACGGGCTGGACGCGCCTGCGGCGAGCGTGCCGGTGTAGCTGGCGGTCAGCGTCTTTACGACCGCATTGGTGGTGGCGTCCGTCAGTGTCAGCGTGACCGCGTGCGCGCCGGCGGCCGATGCGATCGTGCCCTGATTTTTCAGGATGAAGGAGAAGTTCGTCGCGTTGCCCGCAGCCGGATTGCTCGGGCTCCAGCTGACTGACGTGGCGACGAGGTCCGAGCTCTGAACCGGGCTGACCGTCAGGTTGGAAGCGGCAGCGTAACTGTTGTTGTTCTCGTTCTGCTCGATGACGGCGTTGTCTTCGTCGATCTTGGCGGAGACGGCGTAGCTGCCTGCGTCCTTCGCGCCGATGTTGGCGGAGACGTTCGCCTGGGCGCCCGCCGCCAGCGCGCCGACATTCGCCGTCCCTACCTTGGTCGTGCCCAGATACAAGTTGACGGTCGTCGCGGCGGAGGCCAGCGTGCCGGCGTTTTTGACCGTCGCCGTGAGGCTGACGCTGTCCGTCTCGACCGGTGCGGCCGGCGTCCAGGACAGGCCCGTCACGGTTAGATCCGGATTCGGCGCGGGTACGCCGATCACCTGGAACTCTGCGACCTGTCCGCCCGTCGCGCCCGTGTTCGCCGTGAATTTCAGCTGCACGTCACTGGCGGTGGCGCTGACCGGAATCGTGACCGTATTGCCGGTCGCGGGGTTGAAGGTGTACTGCGCGGAGGAGACCAGGTTGTTGTAGGCGGTCGAATTCTGATCGTGACCCAGCACTTGGATCGTCTGCGTACGCGTTGCCCAGGCACTGTCCGGGTTAAGCTTCAGCACAATCTGGGAAATGCTGGCGTTCGCGCCAAGCGATACGGTCAGCGTAGCCGGATAGCTGTTTGTGTTGCTTTCCCAATAGGTGGCGGTATTGCCGTCGTTGGCGTTCGCCGCCACGTAAGTCCAGTTAACGGACGAGGCGACGATCGGCTTGCCCTGCGCCAGATTGGAGCTCGATGGCGGGGGCGTTGCCGCCGGGGTAGCGGTCGGCGTTGCCGTCGGCGTGGCTGTCGGGGTTGCGGTTGGGGTTGCGGTTGGGGTTGCGGTTGGGGTTGCGGTCGGTGTTGCCGTCGGGGTGGCGGTTGGCGTTGCTGTCGGGGTGGCGGTTGGCGTTGCCGTCGGCGTTGGGGTTGGGGTTGGCGTCGCGGATACCGCGGTCAACGCGATCTGATCCAAATTGACGTTGCCCGAATCCGTCGCGTCGTACTTGTACGCGATCGTGTTGCTGCCCGCGTTCAGCGCGAACGTCTCGGACTGCGTCCCCCACGAATCCCAATTCGCGAGGTTGGCGAGCGTCGTCTGCTTGATTTTCGTGCCATTCACATAGACGCTCAGCGTTTTCGAGGCGCCGCTCGCATTGCCGTATTTTAGCGCCACCGCATAGTTGCCGGCGGCCGCGGCATTGACCGTAAACTGAGTCTGCGCGCCCTGCGTCCAATAGCCATCCACGAAACCCGTGCCTGAATAGCCGGCATGGTCCGTATTGACCTTGGCCCCGCCCGACAAGGCAGCCGCTTCGGCTTCATAGACGTTGTTGGCCGGCGGCACCGTCGTACCGTACACTTCGAGCTCCGACACCTGCCCGGCCGGCCAGCCGCCGTTGGCCGTGAAGTTGACTTTGACGTAGCGGGCGCTCGTCGCGGCGAAGCTGATCGTCACCGCGTTGCCCGTCGCCGGATTGAACGAATAGGAGGCGGAGGCGGCCAGCGTGCTATACGACGAATCATTTTGGCTGCCCAGAACCGACAGCGTCTGCGAGCGCGTTTCCCATCCGGAGGGCAGCTTCAGCACAACCTGATTGACCGTGCTTGCGGCGCCCAAATCGACCCGGATCCATTGCGGAAACGCATTGTTCGCGCTCTCCCAATATGTGCCGGCATTGCCGTCCGTCGCGTTAGCCGCTTGGTATACATCAGCGTACGAGCTCGCCGTCACCGGCTTGTTGGCGGCCAGATTCGGACCGTCCGCGTAAGCCTTAGACGACGGCAAACTCGCCACGTTGGCGAACAATCCGGCCACAAGCGCGAGAGCCAACAAAGAAGCCGTCCACGGCTTCCTCTTTCCTCTTTGCAGATGCGTTAACATAATCAACCTCCTCGATTAATGTTCGAGCCTATCTGTCTGGTTGCTGGACATGCCTCCTGCCTTCTGCCGCGTATGCGAGTGGTGCTTGCCGTTCGAAACTCGTTCGAAGAAGCCATCGTCCCCTCCTTCCGTCCGGTATCTGCCGCCCCATCATTATAAGCGCTTACATTTTCGGGTACGATGTACATTCTTATCGGATGTATGTGCGGAATTACGGAGAAAGAAAAGCGGCTAAGGCGCCAGCAGCCGAAGTGCTTCCGTGGGGAAGCACTTGCCGAGTGGTGGCCGCACCTGCGGCCGATGTGCTTCCGAGGGGAAGCACCTGACGAGCAATAGGCACGCCGGCCGAGCTTGTGCTTCCGAGGGGAAGCACTTGCCGAGCAGAGGCCGCGCCAGCAGTCGATGTGCATCCGAGGGGAAGCACCTGACGAGCAATAGGCGTACCGGCCGACCTTGTGCTTCCGAGGGGAAGCACTTGGCAGACTGTGGCTGCGCAAGCCATCCTTGTGCTTCCGAGGGGAAGCACTTGCCGAGCAGAGGCCGCGCCAGCAGTCGATGTGCTTCCGAGGGGAAGCACCTGACGAGCAATAGGCGTACCGGCCGACCTTGTGCTTCCGAGGGGAAGCACTTGCGTGAGCAGAGGCCGCGCCAGCAGTCGATGTGCTTCCGAGGGGAAGCACCTGACGAGCAATAGGCGTACCGGCCGACCTTGTGCTTCCGAGGGGAAGCACTTGGCAGACTGTGGCTGCGCAAGCCATCCTTGTGCTTCCGAAGGGAAGCACTTGGCAGACTGTGGCTGCGCAAGCCATCCTTGTGCTTCCGAAGGGAAGCACTTGGCAGACTGTGGCTGCGCAAGCCATCCTTGTGTTTCCGAAGGGAAGCACTTGCCTAGCAATAGGCGTACCGGCCGACCTTGGTGCTTCCGAGGAGAAGCACTTGCCGAGCAGTGGCCGCGCCAACCGTTCTTGTGCTTCCCCTGGGAAGCACTTGGCGGACAGTGACCCCGCCGTTCGAGCTTGTGCTTCCGAGGGGAAGCACTTGGCAGACTGTGGCTGCGCCAGCCATCCTTGTGCTTCCGAAGGGAAGCACTTGCCAAGTAATAGGCGCACCGGCCGCCCTCTGCTTCCAGGGGAAGCACCCTGCTAGCTTGCCTTATTCGCCGGCCGCCTTTCATACGCCTCATCATACCGGCTTGCGCTGCCCGGCATAAATAACGCAAACAAAAAGGGACGCGCCGCAGGGCGCATCCCGGTCAACCAGATTAGCGACGCAGATGGTAAGGCACGGTGGCGATGATGACATCCTTCTGATTGTACAGGTAAGCCCGGAGCAGCAGGCTCGACTGATTGTGCAGGATATGCTGCCACCAATGCTTCGCGATGAACTGCGGAATGAGAACGGTGATGTGGTCGGTCTCCGCGGTTTTCCACTCGATCGTGTCGATGAACTTCATGATGGGCCTGATGATGCTTCGGTAACTCGACCTTAAGGTGATAAGCCGGACGCCCGGGTCCCACTCGGCCCACTTCTTCTCCATCCGCTCGATCTCCTCGTCGTCGAAGCCGACATAGACGGCCACCACGTTGTCCGTGAGCGACTTGGCGTAGCTGAGCGAATTCATGACGACGCGGGTGACGCCCGCCACGGGCACGACGATCGTGCTGCCCTTGATGCACGGCTTCTCCTTGGTCGGGTCGATGCGAAGCTCGTCGGCCGTGTTGCGATAGTGGCGCGCGATGGCGAAGAAGGTCCACATGACGATCGGCAGGAAGACGAATACCATCCATACATGCGTGAATTTGGTGAAAATAAAGATCAGCGTAATGCTGAGCGTCGTGAGCATGCCGATCGTATTCACGGTCAGACGCGTCACCCAGCCATGCGGCCGCAGCCGGATCCAGCGCACCATCATGCCGAGCTGGGACAACGTGAACGGGATGAAGACGCCGACCGCGTACAGCGGGATGAGATTCTCGGTATTGCCGTGGAACAGGATGACGAGCAGCGCCGAGAAGACGCCGAGAAAGATAATGCCGTTGGAGTAGCCAAGACGGTCGCCGCGAACCATGAAGGCGTGCGGCATGTACTTATCCTTGGCCAACATGAATGCCAGCAGCGGAAACGCCGAGTACGCCGTGTTCGCCGCAAGCACCAGAATAAGCGCGGTGAGCGCCTGAATGATGTAATAGATTGTGCCCCGTCCGAAGGTGGACTCGGCGATCTGCGAGACGACCGTCTGCTTTTCGTCCGGCGCCACTCCGTACCAATAAGCGAGCAGGCTGATGCCGATGAACATCGCGCCCAGAATCGTCCCCATCATGATCAGCGTCGCGGCCGCGTTGCGTTCGGCCGGCTTCTTGAAGTTGGGGATGGCGTTGGAGACGGCCTCGACGCCCGTCAGCGCGGAGCACCCCGAGCTGAAGGCCTTCAGGAGCAGGAACAGGCTGACGTTGGATACCGCCGCTCCGAACTCAGGCGCATGCGCGTCAACGCCCCCCGACGCGTACTTGACGATTCCCGTGGCAATCAGCACGAAGATCGCGACCACGAACAGGTAGATCGGCGTGGCGAGCACCGAAGCGGACTCCGTCACGCCCCGCAGGTTCATGACCGTGAGGATGAGGATAATAATCAAAGCGATCAGGACGCGATGCTCGTGGAGCGACGGAAAAGCCGACGTGATCGCGTCGGTGCCCGCGGACGAGCTGACCGCCACCGTCAGTATATAATCGACCAGGAGCGAGCCGCCCGCCAGAAGTCCCGTCGAGACGCCGAGATTGTCCTTGGCCACGATATAGGCGCCGCCGCCGGCCGGATAGGCATAGATCGTTTGTCGGTAAGACAGGATGAGTACGAATAAAAGTCCGAGTACCGCTAACGAGATCGGCACCGAGTACCAGACGGCCGCGAATCCCGCCGCCATGAGCACGAGCAGGATTTGCTCCGTCCCGTAGGCCACCGATGACAAGGCGTCCGACGACAATACGGCGAGCGCCTTGAATTTCCCCAGCTTCGCGCCCTCTATCTCCGCGCTCTTCATGGGTCTGCCGATCAATAACCGTTTTACCTTGCTGACCATGGGTATTCTCCTTTGCTGTTCCGGCGCACCGTGCGCGCATGAAGAAAAAGCCGCAGGAAAGGATCTCCCGCAGCTTATTCGTACGCGAATAGCGGCGCAGGTTCCTCTTCCGGACGCTTGCGAGGTTAGCTGTCGGATTCGGGCTCGGCAAGCAGCCCTACGCTTGGCGATGCCAAGCGATTCACCCCTGAGAGCCATGTTGCGACTCCCGATTGGTTCCCCCGTTCCCGCTCCCGCGGGATTCAGCGATTAGGATGTTGAATCACGAATTGAATCATACGTCACGTTCCATCTTCATGTAAACTGCCGCCGATGCAGATGAAACAGCGCGGCAAACGTTTTGAGCGGCAAGAGAACGGTTACATGCAGGCGGCTCTTGCATTATCGCGTTCGCGCACATTCGCGCTCGTTATATTGCAACTTTTACTGCAACGAATTGCTGGCGGATATGAGAAAAAGAGGCTGATTAGGGGATGTGGGGCCCGTGCGGAGATAAAAAACGTCGGTGCCGTCGAGGCTGCTAACACGCGAGATAGTGCTTAGTCGCAAAAAAAAGACGAAGCAGAATCTGCTTCGTCCTTGCCGGTGCGAACCCGCTACTTAACCGAGCACGACCCGGTCGTCCGCGAGCTTGTGGCCGCTGATGCGTTCGAACTCGCCGAGCAGCTTCTGCACGGTGAGGTCGCGCTTGCGGTCCTCGGGAATGTCGAGGATGATGCGGCCTTTGTCCATCATAATCAGACGGTTGCCGAGGCGGATCGCCTGCTCCATGTTGTGGGTGACCATGAGCGTCGTCAGCTTCATGCTGCGTACGATCTCCTCAGTCAGCCGGGTGATCAACTCGGCGCGCGCCGGGTCGAGCGCGGCCGTATGTTCGTCCAGCAGCAGGATGCCCGGCCGCGTGAAGGTCGACATCAGCAGGCTGAGCGCCTGACGCTCGCCGCCGGAGAGCAGACCGACCTTCGCCCGAAGACGCGCATCCAGCCCGATGCCGAGGCGCTTCAGCTCCTGTTTGAACAGGGCCCGCTTGTTCCCTGTCACCGCCCAGCCGAAGCCCCGCGGCTTGCCGCGCGCGTAAGCCATCGACAGATTTTCCTCGATCGTCATATTGGGCGCGGTGCCCGCCATGGGATCCTGGAATACCCGGCCGATCCACTTGCTGCGCTCCGATTCGGACTTCGATGCGACGGATTGCCCGCCGATGAGCACGTCCCCGATATCCGGCTGCATAACGCCGGAGATGATGTTCATCAGCGTGGACTTGCCCGCCCCGTTGCTGCCGATGACCGTGACGAAGTCGCCTTCGTTCAGCTTCAGGTTAATGTCCATGAGCGCGATCTTCTCGTTGGGAGTACCCGGATTAAATAGCTTGGATACGCCGATTAGCTCCAGCATCAGATCGCCCCCTTGCCGCGAAATTCGGCCATCAGCTCGGCCGTGCGCCGCTTCGCCTGCTTCCGCTGATTGGCCGTCCGGCTCACCGTCGGGATGACGAGCGCCAGGACGACGATGGCGGCAGTGATCAGCTTAAGGTCGGTCGTCTTCAAGTGCAGCCACTCGGCGCGCAGCGCGAGCGCGTAGATAATCCGGTAGACGACCGCACCGACAACGACTGCGAACGTCGCCCAGAATACGCGCCTCGGTCCGAATATCGCTTCGCCAATGATGACGGACGCGAGCCCGATGACGATCATGCCGATGCCCATGGAGATGTCTGCGGAGCCGCCTTCCTGCGCGATCAGCGCACCAGACAAGGCGACGAGGCCGTTGGACAGGCTGACGCCGAGGATCGTCGTCATGTCTGTGTTAGCGCCGAAGCTGCGGATCATGCGCTTGTTGTCGCCCGTCGCCCGCAGCGAGAGCCCGAGGTCCGTGTGCAGGAACGCGTCGAGCAGCAGCTTGGCAACGAGGGCGACCAGTATCAGGATCAGGATGTAGCCGATCGCGACGCCGTTCGTCTCGCGGGCGGCGATGCCGCTGAAAAGCGTGTCGGAGCCGAGCAGCGAGATGTTCGGCTTGCCCATGATCCGCATATT
>Ga0209566_101009_pt1 | contig 11980 bp, 10 predicted proteins | sample Araplavi_mTSA_r2_2_FD_184287 | JGI IMG/M metagenome (GOLD analysis project Ga0209566, IMG submission 184287) | Arabidopsis root microbial communities from North Carolina, USA - plate scrape CL_Cvi_mTSA_r2 (SPAdes) (version 2) | ecosystem: Host-associated > Plants > Roots > Endosphere | place...
CAGGGTTTCAGCAGCCTTGGTGGCCTCTTCGACCGAGAAGGCCGGAATGCCGCGCGGAACCGGCACATTGTATTTGCGCAGGATTTCCTTGCCTTGGTACTCATGGATATTCATGCGTGTTTCCTTTGCTAGGCAGAGTGAGTGTGATGAATGTTGAGGTCGAAAAAATACATGCGAGCGGCACAGCCCCGTCAGGACGACGGTTCCGGCGACGGCTCGGTAGCTGGCGGTAGGATCTTGGCTTCGGGCTGGTAAGCGAACCAGCGCGGGTAATGCTTGCGGACCACCTCGCCCTCAAAGTGCAGAGCATGGCAGCCGTGGAGTTGGTAAGGCGGCGTCTCGCCGGGCTCGATCGGCCGGTGGTCGTTGGAGTTGTCGCGCACCGGAAAGACATCGCCCGCAAAGGCCTGGATGGCAGCGGTCGGCAGCACCCCGCACAACTCTGTCAGGTGCGTACACCCCGCCACGCCGCCGAGTCTCTCACGCGAGGCCTTTCGGAAACCCTTCATCAGGTTCAGGCCGATGAGCTTGCGATAGGCCGAGCCGATCGTGTCGCAATGCGTCGGATACGGCACCCAATCGGAACAGGCCTCGGCATCGACGACGTTCATGCGGGTATCGATGGTCACGCGCAGCCACAGGTCGTGGAGCGGCTGGCCTTCCGGGCGAACGTTGCCGCCCGCAAGCGCGATGTCACGCGGCTTGGCATCGGTCAGGCGTGCTTCGATGTCCCACAGACCGTCTTCCCGCAAATAGGCCTCCACCGTGATGGCACGGCGGTGACGCATGGCGCGCGGGACGGGGGCGGACAAAGGCATGAACCAGACAGACCGATAGGACCGATGGAGGGAGGCGCGCAAATGTGCCGCGCAACACCTGTAGAACGTGCATGGCTGCGCAGTCGCCGCCACTCACGAGCACAACCGCCCTGCCACGGTAGTAGAGAGCGATATCGAAGCCTTGGATTTTAACACGTCGTTACGACCGAACCGGGTCAGTTGCTGCAATGCGGCAGCCGCACGGTGGCAACAACCTCCAACAGCGCCACTCACAGAATCGGCGCGCAAACGTATTGTCCGCTCAGATTGTCGCGAGATCAGCGACGTTTAAGCCGGATCGTCGTCGTCACCGAGCAATTCATCCGCCCCAGCAATGATGCGTGACACCATCGAACGGGGGAAACCACGCGCCATCATGTAGCGGACTTGCTTGGCACGCTCGGCCAAGTCCACAGGCGGGCGGCCGAAGCGCTTGTCCCACAACGCCTTGGCGCGGGCGGCCTCGGTGCTCTGCAGTTGGACCTTGACGTCGCTGAGCGTTTCTTCGCTGAGTTGGTGCGTTTTCAGTTCCTGCATCAGCCGTGCAGTGCCGTAGCGGCCAGCGCGGCGGTGTACGACGCTTTCAGCAAAGCGCGTGTTGGAGAGCCAGTTCTCACCCTCCAGCCAATCCAGCAACGCGTCCACTTCTTCCGCAGATTCGGCATGCGGCGCCAGCTTGCGCCGCAGCTCAGTGCGGCTGTGCTCACGCCGGGACAGATAACCCAGCGCGCGAGCCTTGAGTGATAACGGTTGACGCGGCAACGGCATGCGGTTTTACGCCCCAAAGAAAAACGCCCGCCGTTGGGGGACGGCGGGCGTATGAAGCTCGATAGAGCCGCCGATCTGCGCCGACGGCCAACCCAATTACTTTTCCTCGACTGTCTCGGCGGCCACCACGACAGCATCCATCGGCGTCACGCCCAGGACTTCTCGGACCTTGTTCTCGATCTCGCGTGCCAAGTCGGGGTTCTCGCGCAGGTATTCGCGGCAGTTGTCGCGACCCTGGCCGATGCGCTCGCCGCCGTAGCTGTACCAGGCGCCGGACTTCTCGACCACCTTGGCTTCCACGCCCAGGTCGATGATTTCGCCCTCGCGCGACACGCCCTGGCCGTAGAGGATGTCGAAAATGGCTTCGCGGAACGGCGGCGCCACCTTGTTCTTGACGACCTTGACCTTGGTTTCGTTGCCGACCACGTCGTCGCCCTTCTTGATCGAGCCGATGCGGCGGATGTCCAGGCGCACCGAGGCGTAGAACTTCAGCGCGTTACCACCCGTGGTGGTTTCCGGCGAACCGAACATCACGCCGATCTTCATGCGGATCTGGTTGATGAAGATGACCATGCAGTTGGTCTTCTTGATGGTGCCGGTCAGCTTACGCAGCGCTTGGCTCATCAGGCGGGCTTGCAGGCCAGGCAGCGCGTCGCCCATTTCACCTTCGATTTCTGCCTTCGGCACCAGCGCGGCCACCGAGTCGATCACGATCAGGTCGACCGAACCCGAGCGCACCAGCGCGTCGGCAATTTCCAGCGCCTGCTCGCCCGTGTCCGGCTGGGAGATCAACAGATCCGGCACGCTCACGCCGATCTTGTCTGCGTAAGTGACGTCAAGCGCATGCTCCGCATCGATGAACGCGCAGGTGCCACCCAGCTTCTGCATCTCGGCCACGACCTGCAGCGTCAGCGTGGTCTTACCCGACGATTCCGGGCCGTAGATTTCGATCACGCGGCCACGCGGCAGGCCGCCAACGCCCAGGGCCACGTCCAGCCCGAGCGAGCCGGTGGACACAACCTGGACCGGCTCCACCTCGGCGTCGCCCATCTTCATGATGGAGCCCTTGCCGAACTGCTTTTCGATCTGCGCGAGCGCGGCAGCGAGCGCCTTCTGCTTTTCTGCGCTCATCGTGGCTGCCTTCTTGCCGTCTTCCATGGTCGTCCTTCGTGCAAATTGGTGTATAAATGGGCCGCAAGGGCTTGCGATTCCAGCGGTTGCCTGCAACAACGGGCCGCGAGGTGATCGCTCTGAAACGGCCCAATTCCATGACTTTAGCGCCGCCAAGACTACAGCACCGCGAATTCGGAGTACTGTATAAAAAACCAGTGGTTTTGACAAGTCTCCAATACGAATGTCGCGCAAAAACCATGTAGCGGGCGGGATGGGCGAGCCAGACACTCGCCCAAGCATCGCGGGGAGACACGCATGCGCATTCTGATTGCCGAAGACGATGCCACCTTGGCCGATGGGCTTACACGCTCGCTGCGCCAGGCCGGCTATGCCGTCGACCAAGCCTCCGACGGGGCCACCGCCGATGCTGCGCTCTCCGCGCAGACGGCCCAGACCTATGACCTGCTGATCCTCGACGTGGGCCTGCCGCGCATGTCGGGGCTTGAGGTGCTCAAGCGTCTGCGCTCGCGCGGCGCGATGCTGCCGGTGCTGATCCTGACCGCCGCCGACAGTGTGGAAGAGCGCGTCAAGGGCCTGGACCTCGGCGCCGACGATTACATGGCCAAGCCATTCGCGCTCTCTGAGTTGGAAGCACGCGTGCGGGCGCTGGTGCGGCGCGGCGCAGGCGGCGGGGCCACGCTGATCCGCCATGGGCCGTTGGCGTTTGATCAGGTCGGGCGCATTGCCTATATCCATGACCAGTTGGTCGAATTGTCGGCGCGGGAGATCGGGCTGCTGGAGATCCTGCTCGCCCGCGTGGGCCGGTTGGTATCGAAAGAGCAGTTGGTCGACCACCTGTGCGGCTGGGGCGAGGAAGTGAGCAACAACGCCATCGAGGTCTACATCCACCGCCTGCGCAAGAAGATCGAGGTGGACGGTATCCGCATCGCCACCGTGCGCGGGCTCGGGTATTGCCTGGAACGCGCGGCCGCCTCGACCCCTGCTGCAACCGCCGCCCATGGGTGATCGGTTGGCCTGGCCGTGGCGCCGTCCTCGCGCAACGCGGCCGGACCCTGCCAGCGTGGCGCCCCAGGCGGACGACCGCGACCTCGCCGATACCCTGCCCCACCTCGAAGACGACGCCACCCGGCCCGTCGCGCGCTCGCTCTTCGGCGAGATTCTCGACTGGATGCTCGCGCCGCTGCTGCTGCTCTGGCCGATGAGCATTGCGGTGACGTATCTGGTGGCCAAGTCGATTGCGAACGCGCCGTACGACCGCGCGCTGGAATCGAGCGCCATCGTGCTCAGCCAGCAACTGCGCGAAGTGAATGGGCGCGTGACACTGCAATTGCCGATTTCCGCGCGGGAAATTCTGCGTGCGGACGAGACCGACAACATCTATTACCAAGTGCTCGGCACCAGCGGCGAGTTCGTCTCCGGCGACCGCGACCTGCCGCTGCCGCCCGAGGAAGACACTGGCGCCGGTGGCCTCGTGCAGCTGCGCGACGATCGCATCCATGGTGCGGACATCCGCGTTGCATATACGTATGTGCAGCGGCCCGGGGTCGACGGCGGCAAGCCGGCGCTCGTGCAGGTGGCAGAGACGCTCGACAAGCGCGCACAACTGGCCAACGAAATCATCAAGGGCGTGATCCTGCCGCAGTTCGTGATCCTGCCGCTGGCTGTCATCCTCGTCTGGTTCGGGCTCACGCGCGGGCTGGCGCCGCTCAACGCAATCCAAGAGCGTATTCGCGCGCGCAACCCGGGCGACACAAGCCCGATCGACGAAGGTGCTGCGCCGCAGGAACTCACGCCGCTGGTGGCGTCATTCAACGATCTGCTGGGGCGGCTGGAGCAATCGGTGCAGACACAAAAGCGCTTCATTGCCGATGCGGCACACCAGATGAAGACGCCGCTGGCCGGCCTGCGCATGCAAGCCGAGTTGGCCCAGCGTGAACAATCGCCGGACGAACTGCGCCGAACACTCGCGCACATCGCCGACAGTTCGGACCGCACCGCGCACCTCGTCAAGCAACTGCTCTCGCTCGCGCGCATGGAGAACATGGGCGCGAACGACGGCCTGGTGCCGCTGGACATCTGCGCGCTGTCGCGCCAGGTGGTGGCGGATTGGCTGCCCAAGGCATGGGCCAAGCAGATCGACCTCGGCTTCGAGGAGCCCGGCCCGCCGGTCATGACGCCCGGCAACGCGACGATGCTCGCCGAGATGCTCAACAACCTGCTCGACAACGCGATCCGCTACACGCCCAACGGCGGGCACATCACAGTGCGCATCACCACAGCGCCGTTCGAGCCGTTCGTCTTCATCGACGTGGACGACACGGGCCCGGGCATTCCCGTGGCCGAGCGGGAACGCGTCATGCAGCGCTTCTATCGCATCCTCGGTACGCAAGCGGAAGGCAGCGGTCTGGGCTTGGCCATCGTCCGTGAAATCGTGCAGCAGCATGGCGGCGATATCGAGGTGCTCGATAACGTCTACCAAACGTCGCCACGGCGGGCGGGCGCGCGTTTTCGCATCACGCTGCACCGCTGCGCGCCGGATGAAGAGCCGAGCGCATGAGCATCACGCCCGGCACCCCAGCACGCCGACGCTGGATCACCAACATGCGCTGGATTGCCGCGCTGCTGGGCGTGTGGTTTGTGGTGACGTTTGTCGTGGCGTTCTTCGCGCGCGATTTGTCGATGCACATTTTCGGCTGGCCCTTCGCGTATTGGGTGGCGAGCCAAGGGGCGCCCATCGTCTACGTGCTGATCACGGTGCTGTATGCGTGGCGCACCAATCGCGCGGCCGCCGCCGAGGAAGACGCAGAGGCTGCGCAGGCAACACGCCCCTCCCAATCGTCGCCGCCACCCTCCATCTGATCCACCGTCAAGCCACACCCAGGTGGCGGAGTTTGACGAACGCCAGCGCGGCCATCACCGCATCGTTGAGCGCATCATGTGCATCCCAGGTCGGGAGTGCCAACTCGCGCATCAGGGTCGCGAAACGCAGGTCGAGATCGGGATCGCCTTGTTGCCGATACGGCGGCAATTGCCGGAACTGGTAGTCGTAATACAGCGCGGAGACTTCAATCTTGGGTTGCGGCAGGCCAATGCCCAGCATGTGCACCAGCACGCGATTGAGCATCGCCACATCGAACTCCAGGTAGTAGCCCACCAGCGGCCGGCTGCCGATGAAGTGCAGCAGCGTGTGGATGGCCTGCTCGATCGGCACCCCTTCTTCCAAATCGCGCTTGCGCAAGCGATGCACACGGATGCTGTCTGCGCCCACATCGCACTGCGGCTTGATGAGCAACTCTAGGCGCTCGCTCGTCAGGATGCGGTGACCCACGATGCGGACCGCGCCGATGGAGATGATCTCGTCGGTGCGCACGTTCAGGCCGGTGGTTTCGCAATCGAGTGCGACCCATTCGTCGGCAGGCGGCGGGTCAAGCAGGAAGCGGAATGCGGGATCACGCAGCTTGCGCAACAGGCGCCGCCTTTGCAGCGCATCTCGCCAGCCGGAGAACAGCGTCATCATGATGGCAGGCGTGCGGTTACAGCCATTCGGTCCGCCAGCGCTGCCGCAGCACCGCCTTGAAGCGCTTGACCGCACTCAGCGCATCCTTGAGCAGATCCCGCTCCAACGATGACAGGCGCGACAGATGCACATCACCCGACACCGGCTGATGCGCGTCGATTTCTGCCAACCCCGCCTTAAGCCGCAACGCCATCAGGAAGTGCAGGCTTTCACGTAGTTCATTGGCCATCTGCGCGTCAATCGCCTGCATGCGTATCAACGCTTCCAGCCGCGGCACGGTGCCGGTTTCATCGAGCACGTGGTGAGCGAGCGCGAGGCTGCGCACGCCGTGAACGATAGGGAAGATGCCTTCCTTCTTCACATCGAGCACCGGATCAAAGTCTCCCAATCCGAGCAGGCGATCGCGCCAGCCCGGGGCCGTGCTGAAGACTTCAATGGCAGAGGCAAAACGGCCGAGCACGGCGTCGTTGTCGAGCGTCATGTCCAGCAAGGTGCGACGCAGATGCTTGAGCAAGGTGGCGTCGCCGCACACGGCGTGCGCGTCAAAGAAGATCGCCAGCTGCATCAGGCCTTCCGGGCTTGGCAGGATCAACCATTCACGGATACGCCGGGCGAAATCACTTGCGCTCATGCACCACTCGGGCCGGCTGAGCATGATGCCGCCCGGGCACGGTGGATACCCAAACGCGGCGAGTGCACCAGAGAAACGCTCGACGATACGCTGCAGGTCCACCGGCGGCACATAGCCATCGCGCAGCACCAGGGCGTTGTCCTGATCGGTCTTGAGCAGTTGCTCACCCCTGCCCTCGCTGCCCATGACGAACAGGCAACTGTTGGCGACAAGGTCCGGCGGCGCAATCATCTGCCACGCGCGCTCAAACAAACGTGCGTTGATTTCGCGCACGAGGTGGGCGATGTGGTCCACACGCGAGCCGCCGCGCAGGAGCAGCGCCACCATCCGCGTGATCTGTGCCGCTACCTGTGCGAGGGCGTCCAGATCGTGCGCCAGGTTGATCTGCACGGTCAGCAGATACGAGTGGTTGGCCAGGAAGCTGAACACATCCAGCGATTCCAGCAGGCCGACAATCGCATCATCACGCGTGACGACGAGGCGGTGAACGCGATGGCGCAGCATCAGCGTCAGCGCATCGCCAATCTGCGCGGAAACCGGCACGGTAATCAGCGAAAACTGGCTCATCTGCCCGACCGGCAAACGATCGAGCGGCGTGCCCTGCAGGATCGCGCGCTGCAGGGAACTGCGTGTGAAGATACCCACCCGGGGCGGGCTGCTGGCGCTGTCGCGCACCAGCACATTGGACGTGTTATGCGCCTGGAAGCGCTTGACCACGGAGACAACGTCCGTGTCCGCATCGACAAAATGGGCGGGCCGGATAAACGCATCACTCACGCGGGACACCGCCAGCGACTGCATCGTTTCCAGACTCTGCCGCTGCGCGATGGCGCTGAGCTTGCTGCCGATGTCTGAGAAGAGCAGCGCGCCAAACGTGGCATTGGCGGCAATGAGGTCGCGCACCGCCTGGCGCGCGATTTGATACGCGACGACTTCTTCGGTAGCGACGAAGCGGCTGCTGGCTTTGCCCGCCACCAAGGCGCGACCGTCGAAGCAATCGTCGGGGCCGTAGGTGGCGACCAGTTCGTCGCCGTCGTATTGGGCGACGCCGCCTTTGATGACAACGAACAGGTGCAGCGGTGCCGCACCCACATCCAGAATGACGTCGCCTTCTGGGTAATAGCCGATGTCGACGGCGTCATGCACCAGACGCTGTTCGTCCTGGCTCAGGCAATCGAATGGCCAGACGGAGAAGTTGAACGTACTGGGCATGGTGGCTGCTGAGGGCGAGCGATGCGATGCATCACCCTTCCCCATTCAGCGGGCCGTGCTCACTCAGTGACCCGATGCGCCGGCAGCGCCAAGGCCTGTTTCCGAACGCACCTGCTGCGCGGCGAACGAGGCCCTCTCGTTCTTGGCGCGCATGCTGGTGTCCAGTACCGAGAAGAGCCACACGCCAACGAAGCCGATCGTCATCGAGAACAGCGCCGGCGAGGTGTACGGGAACCACGCCGAGCCCTTCGGATAACCAAGCGTCGCCTCCCACACCGACGGCGAAACAATCGTCAGTCCCACCGACGAGATCAGTCCCAGGAAGCCGCCGATGACCGCGCCACGCGTGGTACAGCCCTTCCACAGCATCGACAGGAACAGCACCGGGAAATTGGCCGACGCCGCCACCGCAAATGCCAGCGACACCATGAACGCGATGTTCTGCTTCTCAAACGCAATGCCCAGGAGCACGGCGACCACACCCAGCACCAGCGTGGTGATGCGCGAGACCTTCAACTCATCAGCGCTGTTGGCCTTGCCGTGCTTGAACACCGTGGCATACAAGTCATGCGACACCGCCGAAGCGCCCGACAGCGTGAGCCCCGCCACCACCGCCAGAATCGTGGCAAAGGCCACGGCCGAGATAAAGCCGTAGAACACATCGCCGCCCACCGACTTGGCCACCAGCACTGCCGCCATGTTGGCCGTGCCCGCACCGCCCTTGATCACACCCTTGGCCACATCGGACAGCTCCGGGTTGGTCAGCACCAGCGTGATTGCACCAAAGCCGATGATGAAGATCAGGACGTAGAAGTAGCCGATCCAGGTCGTAGCCCAGAACACGGATTTACGCGCTTCCTTGGCGTCCGGCACCGTGAAGAAGCGCATCAGGATGTGCGGCAACCCAGCGGTGCCGAACATCAGCGCCATGCCGAAGGAGATTGCCGAAATCGGGTCCTTGATAAAGCCGCCCGGCGACATCACCGACAGGCCGATCTTGGCCGCCTCGTCAGGGGATTTGCCAGCGTTTGCGGCAATCGCCGTCTTCACTTCAACCGCCTTGGCGAACAGCGCCTCCGGGCTGAAGCCGTACTGCGCCAGCACCATGATCGCCATGAACGTCACGCCCGCCAGCAACAGGCAGGCCTTGATGATCTGGACCCACGTCGTCGCCGTCATGCCGCCAAACAGCACGTAGACCATCATCAGCGCACCGACGATGACCACGGCAATCCAGTAGTCCAGACCAAACAGCAGCTTGATGAGTTGCCCGGCACCGACCATCTGCGCGATCAGGTAGAAGGCCACCACGACCAGCGTACCGATGGCGGCAAAGCTGCGGATCGGCCCTTGCTGGAACCGGTAGCCGGCCACATCGGCAAAGGTGAACTTGCCCAGGTTGCGGAGCCGTTCGGCCATCAGGAAGGTGATGATGGGCCAGCCGACCAGAAAGCCGATCGAGTAGATCAGCCCGTCGTAACCCGAAGTCATGACGGCCGCGGAAATGCCCAGGAACGAGGCCGCCGACATGTAGTCGCCCGAGATGGCCAGGCCGTTCTGGAAACCGGTGATGCCGCCACCGGCCGTGTAGAAATCCGCCGCCGAGCGCGTGCGCGACGCCGCCCATTTGGTGATCCACAACGTGCCCGCCACGAACAGCGCAAACAGCACGATGGCGGTGGTGTTGGTAGCCTGTTTGGCGGTCTGTCCAACATCGCCACCCGCGGCAAACACCGCACCACAAGCGCCAGCGGCGAGCAGCGCCGCCAGCATCATCGAAACAGGCTTCTTCATTTGGCGATGTCCTTCAGGATGTCCTGCGTCAGTTGGTCGTATTCGCTATTCGCGCGGCGCACGTAGATGCCGGTGATGACGATGGTGAACACGATCACCGCCATGCCCACCGGCACGCCCACGCTCATCACGCCAGCGCCCAGGGGCTTGGCGAGAAACGGCTTGTCGAATGCGATCAGCGCGATGTAGCCGTAGTACACGACCAGCATCAGCACCGTCAGAACGAGGCCGAGCTTGTTGCGCCGCTGCTTGAGCTGCGCATATTTCGGGTGCGCCTCGATTTTTCCTACCAATGAATCCTGCATCGCCTGTCTCCTCTGTCTCTCTTGGAACGAGTGCGCCGATTCTTATTGGCGAAACTGACTGAACTCTTACTCGACCGCTCTCTGGCGGCTTTTCAGCGATAGTGGTTTTCCCTAGCGATGCGGGCAGCCTGATCGCCCGCTGCAGCGCTGCGCTGGTTGAGATTGCGCGGGCGAGCGACATCAGCAGCGCGCTGTTTTTGTGCGTATGCACATTGGCGACGCTCTCAATGGTCTTGTGGCACGCAGCCCATTTGGGTTGTTTTGGATGATGCAACGCACTAGACGCAGTGGCGCACCCGCAGCGCCCTCACGCGTGCTTGAAATACCCAAGTCTTTGATTTTGTTGGGATCACGGCACGTTCGCGGCGCGCCCCGCGCACATCCATTTGTCAGAACGCCGTAAGTTTCGCTTTCCACAATCGTTCACAGTTCTGCGGGCGACCGTGTTGCGTTGTCATGTCCATGCCCAGCGGGATGATCCAAAAAATCAGGAGACAACATGGCAACCGCACAAAGTGCACCGAATGCGCCCGCCGGGCGCATGCAGCCCGCGCCCATGACACGAGAGGAGAAGAAAGTCATCTTCGCCTCGTCACTGGGGACGGTGTTCGAGTGGTACGACTTCTATCTCTACGGATCGCTGGCCGCCATCATCGCCAAGCAGTTCTTCTCGGGGCTGGACCCGACGGCGGCGTTCATCTTTGCGCTGCTGGCCTTTGCAGCGGGCTTTCTGGTGCGCCCGTTCGGCGCGCTGGTGTTCGGCCGCCTGGGCGACATGATCGGGCGCAAGTACACGTTCCTGATCACCATCGTCATCATGGGCACGTCGACGTTCATCGTCGGTCTGCTGCCGTCGTACGGCACGATTGGCGTGGCTGCGCCGGTCATCCTGATCGCCTTGCGCATGCTGCAGGGCTTGGCACTGGGCGGTGAGTACGGCGGCGCTGCCACGTATGTCGCCGAACACGCCCCGCACGGCCGCCGTGGTGCCTACACCTCGTGGATCCAGACGACCGCCACGTTGGGCCTGTTTCTCTCGCTGATCGTCATCCTGGTGGTGCGTGAACTGACCGGCAAGGCGTTCGACGATTGGGGCTGGCGCATCCCGTTCCTGGTGTCGATCCTGTTGCTCGCCACCTCGGTGTACATCCGCCTGTCGATGAGCGAATCGCCGGCGTTCCAGAAGATGAAGGCGGAGGGCAAGACCTCCAAAGCCCCGCTGACGGAATCCTTCGGCCAATGGCGCAACCTGAAGATCGTGATCCTGGCGCTGATCGGCCTGACCGCGGGCCAGGCTGTGGTGTGGTACACGGGCCAGTTCTACGCGCTGTTCTTCCTCACGCAAGTGCTGAAGGTCGACGCGTTCACGGCCAACGTGCTGATTGCAGTGGCGCTGGCCATCGGCACGCCGTTCTTCGTGTTCTTCGGCTCGCTGTCGGACCGCGTGGGCCGCAAGTGGATCATCATGGGCGGCTGCCTGCTGGCCGTGCTGACGTACTTCCCGCTGTTCAAGGCGCTCACGCACTATGCCAACCCGGCACTGGAGCGCGCGCAACAAACGGCGCAGATCGTCGTCAAGGCCGACCCGAAGGAGTGCTCGTTCCAGGGCAGCCCGATCGCCCGGGAAGTGGATTTCCGCTCGTCATGCGACATCGCCAAGCGCACGCTGGCGCAATCGTCGGCCAGCTATGAATCCGAAGATGCCCCCGCCGGCACCATCGCCTCGGTGACGATCGCCGGCAAGGAAATCGCCTCGCTCAACGCCACCCGCACCGCCGACGGTCAAGCCTTCGACGCCGAC
>Ga0209566_101011_pt1 | contig 11968 bp, 8 predicted proteins | sample Araplavi_mTSA_r2_2_FD_184287 | JGI IMG/M metagenome (GOLD analysis project Ga0209566, IMG submission 184287) | Arabidopsis root microbial communities from North Carolina, USA - plate scrape CL_Cvi_mTSA_r2 (SPAdes) (version 2) | ecosystem: Host-associated > Plants > Roots > Endosphere | place: USA...
TCCGCCGCACATTTCCCAGGAGCACAATCCGGTGGGCAGTTATGTGAAGCATTTTGATCTGCCGGCCGATATGCAGGGCAAGCCGGTTTATATTTCGTTTCAAGGCGTCGAATCGGCTTTTTACGTCTGGCTGAACGGCGAATTTGTCGGCTACAGTGAGGACAGCTTCACGCCTTCCGAATTCGATTTGACCCCGTATATCCGCGAAGGGTCGAACAAACTGGCTGTCGAGGTCTATCAGCGCAGCACCGGAAGCTGGCTGGAGGATCAAGATTTTTGGCGCTTCTCCGGCATTTTCCGCGATGTGTATTTATTTACGGTTCCGAAGCACCATGTTTGGGATTTGCACGTCAAAGCCGAGCTGGATGACCGCTATGAAAACGGCACCATGAAGGTAGATTTGGCGCTGCGCGCAGAGCCGTCTGCTCGGGTTCATGCGCTGTTGGAATTGAAAGATGCCGCGGGCAAGACGTGCCTTACGGAAAAGAAAGAGTTCCAAAGCGGCAAGCTGGAAGTGGTTGCTGAGGCAGGCCGCGTGCAACTGTGGAGCGCCGAGAGCCCATATTTGTATTCGCTATGCATCTCGATTATGGATGAACATGGGGAGCTGGTCGAAGCGATCGTGCAAAAGGTCGGCTTCCGCCGTTTTGAGATGAAAGACAAGCTGATGTGCCTTAACGGCAAACGGATTATGTTTAAGGGCGTCAACCGCCACGAGTTCAACTGCCGCAGCGGGCGGACGATCACGAAGCAGGACATGCTGTGGGATATCCAGACGCTGAAGCGCAGCAACATCAACGCCGTCCGTACCTCGCACTATCCGAACCAAACGTTGTGGTACGAGTTGTGCGACGAATATGGCGTCTACGTCATCGATGAGATGAATTTGGAAACGCACGGCTCCTGGCAAAAAATGGGTGCCGTTGAGCCTTCCTGGAACGTCCCGGGCAACGATCCGCAGTGGCAGGACATCGTGCTCGACCGTGCGCGCTCGATGGTGGAACGGGATAAGAACCATCCTTCTATCTTGATCTGGTCGTGCGGCAACGAGTCTTATGCCGGACAGGTCATTCTGAACGTGTCGAATTATTTCCGCGAAACCGACCCGAGCCGGCTTGTCCATTACGAGGGTGTATTCCATAACCGTGACTATGATGCGACCAGCGATATGGAGAGCAGAATGTACGCAAAGCCGGCGGATATTGAAGCCTATCTCCAAAGTCAGCCGGAAAAACCGTACATCAGTTGTGAATATATGCATGCCATGGGCAACTCTGTCGGCGGCCTGCATAAATATACGGAACTGGAAAACAAGTACCCGATGTATCAAGGCGGCTTTATTTGGGACTATATCGACCAAGCATTGGTGAAACAAGATCGTTTCGGCCGCGAATATTTGGCTTACGGCGGCGATTACCACGATCGCCCGTCCGATTACAGCTTCTGTGGCAATGGCCTTGTATATGCGGACCGGCAGATCACGCCGAAAATGCAGGAGGTTAAATTCCTCTATCAGAACTATAAGCTCGAGCCGACCCGTACGCATATCACAATCGTCAATGAAAGCTTGTTTACAGGGACGGACCATCTTGTACTGGCGTATAGCCTGTATCGGGATGGCAAGCAGATAGGGACATGGCAAACAAATGTCGACGTTGCAGCGCAAAATCAAATTAGCGTTCCGATCGAACTGCCTCCTATGGAAGAGGTACCCGGTGAGTATTGTCTGCAAGCTTCACTGAAGCTTAAAGAGACGCTCCTGTGGGCCGAAGCCGGATTTGAGGTTGCTTTTGGTCAAAAGATTGTGGCAGTGGAGACTTCCTCCGACCGCAGTCTGCCAGCTGGAGCGCTTAAAGTGGTTGAAGGCGATGTAAATATCGGTGTTATGGGTAAGGACTTTTCCATTCTATTTTCCAAACAGGTCGGATCACTGGTATCCATCACATACAGCGGCCGCGAAATGATCGCCGTACCGCCGATGCCGTTATTTTGGAGGGCCACCACGGATAATGACAAAGGCACGTCGCTCGGCTTCACAGCAGGCGCTTGGTTCGCTGCGAGCTTAGCGAGAAAATGCGCAAAAGTCGAACTGCAGCAAACGTCGGAAACGGCAACCGTTTCGTTTGAGTACACATTCAGCATCCATACCGAAATACGTGTTAGAACGACCTACACGGTCTATGCGGATGGAAGCATCCGTGTGCACACCGGCTACAAAGGAGCAGCGGGGCTTCCGAATCTGCCTATCGTAGCTCTATCTTTCAAGATGGATTCTGATTTCAACCAATCCGAATGGTACGCGATGGGGCCTGAGGAGAATTACATTGACCGCGCTTGCGGGGCGCGCTTGGCTGTTTTCAGCAGCCCGGTCGATCAATTGCCTTCACGTTATCTTGTTCCGCAGGAATCGGGCAACCGCACTGGCGTCCGAAGCGTGAAAATTACCGATACGAATGGGCTTGGTCTTAGGATCAAAGCAGATCCGCTCGCTCCGGTAGAGTGCAATGTATCTCCTTATACCGCTTTTGAGCTGGAGCAGGCTAATCATCATTGGGAGCTGCCGGAGGTGCATTATACGGTCGTAACCGTGGCGGGCAGACAAATGGGCGTAGGCGGTGACGACAGCTGGGGCGCACCTGTGCACGATGAATATTTGATACGGTCAGAGCAGGATTTGGAATTTGAATTTTATATTTCCGGGATTACTGTGAAGGAATGACAGGACTGGAGAAAGAGCGAGACTTGGGGGTTAGATTCCCCGCCCCATCTCGCTCTTTTCCTTTCATCCTATGTGTAGAATCTATATCGGAATCGAAGTGAGGGAGAAGCATTGTGAATATCTATTACAACGAAAATAAGCAGTTGTTCCATTTGCAGTCTAAAGATATGAGTTACATCATTCAACTGATGAACGGATATCCGTCTCATGCCTACTGGGGAAAGAGACTGGATCATGACGGGAACCTGGATGATTTTCTGATGCTGCTGGAACGATGCTCGTTCAGCCCCAATCCGGTACCGGATGACAGACGCATCTCGTTGGATACATTGCCGCAGGAATATCCGCAGTATGGAACCAGCGACTTCCGCCATCCGGCTTATCAGGTACAACTGCAGGATGGGAGCCGGATTACGGAACTGTTATATAGAACGCACCGAATCTTAAAAGGCAAGCCCGCGCTGGAGGGGCTGCCGGCTGTCTATGCCGAATCGGAGCAGGAAGCGATGACATTGGAGCTGGAGCTGACCGACTCGCATTCCGGGTTGCTGGTTATTATCAGCTACACGGTTTTTGAAGCGTTCAGTGCCATTACTCGATCCGTACGTTTTGTCAACAAAGGGCAGCAAGCGCTGAATCTACGCAGCGCCTTAAGTGCAAGTGTCGACTTTGCCGATGCCGAGTACGACAGTTTGGTTCTAACAGGCGCCTGGGTGAGGGAACGGCACATCCAAAGAAGCCATCTCGCTAAGGGTGTCACTACAAAGATAGAGAGCCGTCGCGGTTCCAGCAGCCATCAGGCTAACCCGTTCATCGCCTTGCTCCGGCCGGATGCAGGCGAAGAGCAGGGGGACGTGTACGGTTTCAGTCTCGTTTATAGCGGGAGCTTCGCCGCTCAAGCTGAAGTGGATCAGTTCGCTACGGTGCGCGTATCGATCGGCATCAATCCGTTTGATTTCGCTTGGCTGTTGGAGCCGGGAGAGTCGTTCCAAACGCCGGAAGCGGTGCTTGTCTATTCGTCCGAAGGCTTGGGCGGCATGTCAAGAACGTACCATAAGCTGTACCGTACAAGGCTGTGCCGAGGGATTCATCGCGATAAGGAACGGCCGGTACTGGTGAATAACTGGGAAGCGACCTACTTTGATTTCAACGCTGACAAAATTGAGGCGATCGCTGGCGAAGCCGCTGAGCTTGGGATTGAACTGTTCGTGCTCGATGACGGCTGGTTCGGCAAGCGCGATAACGATACGACATCTCTTGGAGATTGGACGGTCGACCACAACAAGCTGCCGAACGGTCTGGAGGATTTGGCTGCGCGTGTAAATAAGCTTGGGCTGCAGTTCGGTCTATGGTTTGAGCCGGAGATGATCTCGCCGGAGAGCGAGCTGTACCGCCTTCACCCGGACTGGTGTCTGCACGTGCCGGACCGCCGAAGAACGGAAGGACGAGCTCAGCTCGTTCTCGACTATTCCAGACAAGATGTCAGGGCGTACATTTTTGAAGCGCTCAGCGCGATCTTCCGCACCGTCCCGGTCTCCTATGTCAAATGGGACATGAACCGTAATATGACGGAGATTGGTTCCGCTGCGCTGCCGGCAGAGCGCCAATCTGAAGTAGCGCACCGGTATATGCTGGGACTGTATGAGCTGCTGGAGAAGCTGACCGGCTCATTCCCGCACATCCTCTTCGAGAGCTGCTCCGGCGGCGGTGGCCGGTTCGATCCCGGAATGCTCTATTATATGCCGCAGACGTGGACAAGCGACGATACGGACGCAGTCGAAAGGCTCAAAATCCAATATGGAACCAGTATCGTCTACCCGGTCAGCGCGATGGGTTCGCACGTTTCCGCCGTACCGAATCATCAGGTAGGCCGTATCACGCCGCTTACGACCAGAGGCGACGTGGCGATGTCCGGCAACTTCGGATACGAGCTGGATCTGACAAAGCTGTCTGAAGAAGAGAAGACGGTTATGAAGCAGCAAGTGAGCGATTATAAAGAGCTTCGCGGGCTTGTTCAGAGCGGCGATTTGTACCGGTTAAAAAGTCCGTTTACCGGCAATGAAACAGCCTGGATGTTCGTTTCGGAAGATAAGAAGAAAGCGGTTGTGTTCTATTTCCGGGTGCTGGCGGAGCCTAACGCTCCACTGCGGAGATTACAGCTTCGCGGTCTGCAGGCAGGCTTCGATTACCGCGTCAGTCAGCTCGGCACCAGCTACCGCGGAGACAGGCTCATGCACTTCGGGCTGAATCTGCCGCAGATTGACGGCGATTATGCTAGCAGCTGGTTTAAGCTGGACGCCGAGGAACGCTCCGTTTAGTCTCAGCAAATGCAATGGAATAGCTTTATCATAACTTGTTTGCACTCCCCGCCATTGGTCCGCCATCGGTCGGGGAGCTTTTTATTTCCAGCTGAGATGAATAATATGTACTTCTTTTTCATAAAGAGATTTACTACAGGTAACTTAGTATCCTAATATTCACTCCTTCTCATGGCAGGAATGACCAATTATAATGAAGAAAGCAGATGAAATGTTTGGAAATTTTTGATAAGGGGAGAGGGAGGATGGAATATCTAAAGTTCGAGGATCCCGGCCGAGATCCGGATAGGGATCGACGAAGAGGTGCTCATGCAAATCATTCGTGACGTTCGCAAGTTTGTTTCAATCCCTGGAGCGAGAGCGCTGCTTACCATGTTATTTTTCTATGGTATTGGGACAGGCATTTTAGCGCCTATGAACGCGGTGTATCTCAACGAGAGCGTTGGGCTATCAAAAGTACAGATCGTTATCGTCTTCGCCGTATCACTGTTCTGCAATATAGCCATTACGATTACAGTCGGATGGATCAGCGATAGTTTGAAAAACAAGAAGAAGCTGCCGATCATAGCGGCCTTGTTTTGCATAATCGGGCTGTTTATTTACATGAATGCTTCCGGGTTTCGAAGTGCACTCATCGGCATGACGATTACAGTCGCACCGTCCGGATTGATTATGGGGCAGCTGTTTGGCATGGCGAGAAATCATTTTTCCAGGTACGCCGGTGACATTGTGGAGATCGCCCAAATATGGCTTCGGGCCTCCTATAGTATCGGTTTTTTCGCGGGACTGCTGCTTGGAGCGAACATCTTCCTCATTGCAACGTTCAAGGGCGTACTGTGGGGGAATTTGGCAGGTTATGTGAGTCTGGTGATTCTCTTGCTGTTGTACAAGGAAACAACGGGGGCACCGGGAGCCAAGCAAGTGGTGAAAGGAGAACCGTTCTCGCTAGTTATGCTGGTTGCACTGCTTATGCTTTCTTGTGCCGATGCCATTCGGGGACTCTATTTACAGCTTGTTGTATTAAAGTTGTTCAGTAAGCCGGAGATGATGTCCTATATATGGAGCACTCAGGCGGTTTTTGAGCTGTTTTTCATGACGCTGGGCGGATATTTGGCGGCACGGTACGGCAGCAAGAAGATTATTTTTCTTGGCGGTTGTTTTGCGCTTGTCACTTACTTGACTTATACGAGCAGTACCTCACTTCCTGTGTTCTTTGTTGTCCAGCCGCTGTATTCGTTCTTTGTTTCGATTCTGTACGGAGTGGCCATGGGATATGTGCAGCGGATGTTTTTAAGCCGAACTGGCTTTGGAGCAAGCTTATACGTGTTCATCTCGCAGACAGCTTCTTTAATCGGCTATTTCTTACCACTGTTCATTCAGGGAATAACGCCGAAGATATTTATCATACCTAGCCTTCTTGTAGCGCTGTCACTGCTCATCATAGGCATGGTGCTGTACAAAGAAAGAGGAACGAATAGGAAGAATTCGATAGTACTCGAGCAATGATGCTATGACTTGGTTATTTTCATGTTAAAAAAATAGGATCTGGAGGGATTTGCTATGCGTTATCGGAATTTGGGAACAAGCGGATTAGAGGTTTCGACGTTAGGTTTGGGTACAAATGCATTCGGTGGACGTGCAGACAAACCGACATCCATTCGAGTGCTGCACCACGCTTTTGACAGTGGAATTACGTTCATTGACACGGCCAATATCTATACGGGCACGAAGTCGGAAGAGATCATTGGAGAAGCGTTTGAAGGACGGCGGCATGACGTCATTCTGGCGACAAAAGTGGGGATAAAAAGAGGGGAAGGTCCGAACACGCGAGGTTCCTCGCGTCAGCATATTCGAAAGGAAATCGAAGATAGTTTGCGCCGCTTACGGACAGACTACATAGACCTGTACCAGATCCATGTTTTTGATCCGATGACACCGCTTGATGAGACTCTCCGCACTTTGGATGATCTGGTGACATCCGGCAAAGTGAGATACGTAGGTGCCTCGAATTATGCAGCGTGGCAAATGATGAAATCCTTAGCAATAAGTGAAAGAGAACATCTGATCAAGTATGTTTCGGTTCAACCCGGTTATTCACTGGCTGATCGTGGTGTGGAAAGGGAGCTGATTCCATTCTGCGTGGATCAGGGGATCGGAGTCATTCCATATTTTCCGTTGGCAGGAGGCATTCTTACAGGGAAGTATTCGGGAGGTTCTGTGCCACAAGGATCACAGCTGGACTTGAACCCTAACTTTGTGCGGCGTGTGGACTCAGCCCGAGTGGAGCTGGGTGAACAAGTGGCAAGAATGGCTGCGGAGATCGGTACCTCAGCTACGGCCCTCTCGCTGGCCTGGTTGCTGCACCAACCTGCAGTAAGCACCGTTATCGCCGGAGCGACCCGTGAATCCCAAATCGATGACAATCTGCAGGCCGTTAACCTTGAGCTTACCGAGGATGTTCTGAAATCGCTCGATGAAGTGAGTAAAGACTTTATTTATTCACCTCCGTTTTGACGTACATGGAATGGAATGAAATGACAAGAAACGGCTACTTATCATGCGGAGGCGAGCGACTTATGATCTACGAATTGAGAATATATTCCATTCTGCCTGGAAGAATCGATGCGATTCGAAAGCGTTTTACCGATCACACGTTTGGTATTTTTTCCAGACTCGGTATGCAGGTGTGTGATTTCTGGGAGGACTTGGAGGACCAGCCTAAGCTGTATTACACGATGAAATATGAAAGCATGGAAGAACGAACACGGCAATGGGACGCTTTCTCGCAGGACAAGGAATGGAACGAAGTGAAACAAAACTCCGAGCTGGATGGCAAAATTGTAGAACACGTCGAACAGATTTTTTTGAAAAGAGCGGAATACTTTATAGGATAAATGGAAGAAAAGGGTTGTAAACACCCCTTTTTACTAATTACATTGTCTTTGGCGCTCGCCGAACTTTGGTGAACGCTTTTTAATTAACAGGCTCAAATGTGAATTTTATTCGGAAAAAACGTTTCTATTCACCCTTCGTTGAGTAAAATGACCAATTTTCCGCAAAAAAACCGAACAATAGCTTGCTAAAATATAAAAACTTATGTATTATTAACTTATATTTTTTGAGACGTAGAGTCCGATTTTGCTCAGAAGGTGGTCTCATGCTTTCCCCAGATTCTGTTGAGTATAAGAAGAAGCTCTGTCACTTGTATAACGAGATTTCTAAGGAATTGTTCGGGTTTGGCACTACGTCACTCCGAGCAACGATCGACGACAATATCATCACGTTATACGCCAAGCACCGTAAATCCCCGCGCTCTACAGCTTTGGAAGGCGAGGCTCCGACGTTGAAATACGAGGTCGATTTTACGATGTCCTCGATTTACAAGAGGCGGATCCGCGACCGACTGGAACAGGAGTTTGGGCTGAAGATCGACGCAGTGCTAAGGGATTACGATCCGCATACCCAATGGTCTATAACCAACATCATATTGAAGAACGAGTAGGAGGAGCTTTCCTTTTGATTTATCTTAAGGGATGCCCGGACGGACTCGTCGCACAGGAAAGACGCCTTTTCATTGTTTACAATGCGAAGCGCTCTTGAGAGAAGAATCTTCTTTCAGGAGCGCTTATTTGTTTATTTTTGGGAAGGATTGGGGATTCAGGAATCTGGGGAGCGTCATTGACAAAGACTACATCGATGGACTAGTTTTTATCGGCCTTCGTTTATCACACATTCGGGAGGAACAATAAATTGAAAAAGGTAGTTCGCAGTCTTCTTTCTGTATCTCTGATTGGATTAGCTCTGTCTGGTTGCGGAAGCAATGCTCCGCAGGAGCAAGCAGGAGCAAATACCGGGGCGGCATCGGCTGCACCGAAGGGAGAGCCTACTCAGCTCGTCATATCGACGTGGGGATTTTCCGACGACTTTTTCAAAAAGGAAGTTTATGCGCCATTCGAAAAGGAGCATAACGTGAAGATCGTGCTCGATACGGGCAACAACGCCGACCGTTTAAATAAGGTGCGCCAAGGCACTTCCAATGTGGACCTGATTTACTTGTCCGACTATTATGCACAACAAGGCATTGATGCTGGATTGTTTGAAAAAATCGACCGCAGCCGGATTCCGAACCTGAATGACATTTATGACATGGCTAAGGCGCCGCTGGGTCAAGACTACGGTCCGGCTTATACGATCTCGCAGCTGGGAATTGCCTATAATCCGAAAGCGACAGGCGGCAAGGAGCTGAAGTCGTGGAGTGATCTGTGGAGCCCAGAGCTCGCGAAGAAGCTGACTATGCCGAACGTTACAGGCACGACGGGTCCGATGATTCTGGATGCCGCATCCCGGGTAGCCGGAAGCACGCCGTTTAACGAGGATCAAGCGTTCGCGAAGCTTAAGGATCTGAATAAGAGCGTTGTGAAGTACTACGGTCAAACGTCCGAGTTCGTAAATATGTTCGCGCAAGGTGAAATTGCCGCAGGACCGATCATGGAAATGTATGTGAAGGATCTGAAGGCAGCGGTACCGGAGACGAAATTCATTACTCCGCAAGAAGGCGGCTATGCCATCATGAACACGGTGAACGTCGTGAAAGGCAGCAAGAACAAACAGCTTGCCGAAGATTTCATCAATTACCACTTGAGCAAAGAGGTGCAGGAGAAGGTGGCGAAGGCGAAAGTGGACTCGCCGGTAAATACGAAGCTTCAATTGACGGGAGCGGATACGCAGGGCATTACTTACGGAGCGGAAACCGTCAATAAGCTGATCAAATTGGATATGAAGTTCGTCAATCAAAATTTGAAGGCATGGATCGACCGGTTCAACAAGCAAGTTGCACAATAAACCAATTTGAACAGGGTATATGGCAGTAGAGCATGTACCCTTTGTTTTTCATTGCGGGAGGAGGAACGTTACGTTGAGCAAAAAAGTCATTCTGGACGTAGATACGGGCGTGGATGACGCGCTGGGTATTTTGCTGGCTGTCAAGAGCGGCGAGCTCGACATTCTTGGCATCACCACCGTCAGCGGCAACGTATCGCTGGCACAAGCGACGGCCAATACTTGCAAAATCCTGCAGCTCGCCGGAGCCGAGCGTATTCCGGTCATGCGCGGCGCAAGCAAGCCGCTGCTTCGCCAAGAGCATTTTGAGCATCGCGTTCATGGCAAGGACGGACTCGGAGGCGCACTTCGCGATATGCCGCTGCATAAAGCGCCCTCCGATGTAAATGCCGCGGACTTTATCGTCGATCAGGTTCGCCGTTACCCCGGAGAAGTGACGCTGATCATGACGGCGCCGCTAACGAATCTGGCTGCTGCACTCATCAAATACCCGGAACTGGTACGCGATGTGAAAGAAGTCATTGTCATGGGCGGTGTCGTGATGAGCTACGGCAACGTGACGCCTACGGCTGAATACAACATGTACGTGGATCCGGAAGCGGCGAAGCTTGTGTTTCAGGCCGGGTTCTCGTCCTTGATTCTCGTCGGACTGGATGTCACGCGCAAGGCGCTGCTTACGGAAGCGCACATCAATCAGCTTCATGATCCGACGATCCAGCAATACGTTCGGGAAAGCACCCGGGATTATTTGGACCGGTATTTCGAGCGAAATGGGGTAAGGGCTTGCGCCCTTCATGACCCGCTGGCGGTCGGAGTCGCACTGAATCGCTCCGTTGTGACGATGACATCTTATTATGTCGACGTAGAAACGAGAAGCGAGCTTTGCGACGGCCAAACGGTTTGCGATTTCCAAAATCGGCTGCAGCGCGAGCCAAATGTTCAAGTATGCACCGAAGTGGACACAGATGCGTTTCTGGCCATGTTTCTTCGCGTACTTGACGCCTAGCGAACCAAAGGGAATAGGAGAATGCAGCGATGAAGAGATCGTACATCATGTTACTGCTGCTGCCGGGCTTCGTCTTTCTGGCGGCGTTTATGCTGATTCCCATTCTGCTTACCGTCGGCTCCACCTTCTTCGAGAAGGGCGAGCTGTCGTTAGGCGGGTATTGGCACTTTTTGGGAGACCCGTATTTTTTGAAAATTTTATGGACCACTTTAAGGGTCAGCCTGGTCACCACCCTATTATGCGTGTTGATCGGCTTTCCGGTATCCTATTATATTTCCCGGCGAAATCCGCGACATAAAGCGGTCCTGCTGGGGCTGGCGATCTTCCCTCTGCTGACCAGCTCCGTTGTACGATCGTTCAGCTGGATGATCATTCTTGGCAAAAAAGGGCTGCTCAACAACACGCTGATTGCCTTGGGCATTGTGAAGGAGCCGCTGGACATCCTTTACACACCTACGGCGATGATGATCGGCCTGGTGCATCTGTTTTTGCCGCTCATTATCATCACGTTGGTCGGCGTCATGGAGAATATCGATCCCGATCTGCTCAAAGCGGCGGAGAGTCTCGGCGCAAGCAGGCTGAAGGCATTCGTTCGAGTGATCATTCCGTTAAGCATCCCGGGTCTGATCATCGGGAGCATCCTGGTGTTCGTCGGCAGCTTGACCGCTTATACAACGCCCGCCTTGCTCGGGGGCAAACAACGCGTCATATCCACGTTCCTTTACCAGAACGCCATCACGCTGAACGATTGGTATTTGGCCTCTGTCGTGGCTACGATTATGATGGTGATTACGTTTGTCGTGATCGCGCTAATGAACAAACTCGCTAATAAAGTGAATCCAAAGGGGTAGTCGGATGCGAGAGAACAATCGAGGGCTTGGCCTGTTTACGCTACTAGTCTATATTTTTCTGCTGGGGCCGCTGTTGATCATTGCGGTCGCCTCGTTCGAGCCGACCAGCGTGCTGAAGTTTCCGCCGACGGGCTTTTCGCTCAAGTGGTACCACAATATTTTGGAAGTGACGATGTTTGTCAAAACCTTTTACACCTCCATTGTTGTTTCCCTCGCGGGCAACGTGCTTGCGCTG
>Ga0209566_101013_pt1 | contig 11892 bp, 13 predicted proteins | sample Araplavi_mTSA_r2_2_FD_184287 | JGI IMG/M metagenome (GOLD analysis project Ga0209566, IMG submission 184287) | Arabidopsis root microbial communities from North Carolina, USA - plate scrape CL_Cvi_mTSA_r2 (SPAdes) (version 2) | ecosystem: Host-associated > Plants > Roots > Endosphere | place...
CGGGCAAGGTGGTGGGCGAGGGCGAACTGTGGCTGGGCAATCCGGCCAAGAAGGTGCGCGTGCTGAGCGAGCAGCAAATCGAACAGCTGCACTATTCCGCCGACCACTACGTGCGCCTGAAAGACGACTACCTCGCCGCGCAATGAGCGCGCCGCGCCGCGTGCTTTTCCTATGCAGCCGTCACCGCCTGCGCAGCCCGACGGCGGCGGCGGTGTTCGGCGCGTGGCCGCAGCTGGAAGTCGACTCGGCGGGACTCGCCGACGATGCCGAAACCTTGCTTTGCGCCGAGCAACTGGACTGGGCGGAACTCATCGTGGTGATGGAACCGTCGCACCGGCGCCGCCTGCACTCGCGACACGGCCCGCGCCTGCGCGGCAAGCGCGTGGCGTGCCTGGATATTCCCGACCGCTACGACTTCATGCAGCCCGAGCTGGTCGATCTGCTGCTGAAGAAGGCCGGTCCACTGCTGCGCTGATGCGCGTTACAGCATGGAACCGTTGCCCGCCGACTGCGGTTGTGACTGCATCGCCGCCGCGCGCGCTTCGTCCTGGCGGATCTGGATCTGGCGCTGCGCGTCCAGCTTGCCGCCCAACAGCGAGAGGATGTAGTTGGTACTGTCGAACTCACGCAGCAGCGAGAGTTCACGCTGGGCTTCGTCGAGGTTGTTGTCGTTGATGGCGCGTTCGACGTCGGCGGAGGCGGCCGGGAAGGTCTCGTGCAGTTGGTCCGCCGCCACTTTGTTCTGTGGATCGAGCTGCAGCACGCTGAGATAGAACTCGTACGCATTGCTGCCGGCCGGCGCCACCAGGCGCTTTTCGCTTACCGCCGTGTTGGCCAGATCCAGCAGGATGCCCACGCCGCTGTCGTCCTTGCCGGAAGACGACGACGAGGCGATGCCGCCATCCGCAGCCGCTGACGCGGAGGCCTTCGGCCAGAAGAATGCACCAACGCCGATGGCGAGCAGCACGATCAACGAAACAGCGACGAGCACGCGTTGGCGTGATGCGAGGGAAGCGAGACGAGACATGACACCGCAGCGTTGATGGAACCCGCGCACAGGCGCGACTGCCCTCAGGCGGCCCGGCGGAACTGCGTCACACTATCGGCGCCAGATGTCAGCGATGTGACTCACCCACGTAACGGACGCCTGGACGTCCGTGCCCTCAACTGAAGCGCCCGCCCGTGATGCGGCCGTCTTTGTCCAGCTCAGGGTAGTAGCGGCTGTTGTTGGTGCGAAATTCCATCGTAGTGATGGTGCCGGGCATGACCAGCTGCACGTCCGGATACGCCTTGCGGAATTGGTCCGGCGTGGGATGCGTGGCGATGAAGGCATTGAACGCCTTCATGTCGGTGACGAAACCATGCACGGGTGCGGGCGCGGTCGGCGCCGATGCCTGGCATGCGCCCAGGACGATGGCGACGGCGAGAACGGCGGGAGCAAACAAGCGTGGCATGAGGTGACTCCGTGTTGGCCCGCGCTGATTATGCGCGCCCGCGCTTCAGAGTCGGAATTCGATCCGCTGGCGCATCTGCGCCGCCACCGCCTGCCCGGCCTGCGTGCCCGGCGTGAACTGCCAGCGCGTCACGGCGTTGAGCGCGGCGCGATCAAACACATAACGGGGCTCGGAATCGGTCACCGTCGCGCCGGAGACGGTGCCGTCCGGCTGCACGGTGAAGGCCACATCCACCCAGCCCTGGCGGCGCGTGCGCTTGGCGTCCGGCGGATAGGCCGGCTCCACCCGGTGCGTCAACACGGGGGCGCTGTTGCCGTTGGCATCCACTAGGGCGGCCGCCGCCGGTGCCTTCACGTGCAAGGCTGCCTTGGGCGCAGCCTCCACCTGCGTGGATTCCACATGTAGCTGCGACAGCGCCTGTTCTGCCGGCGTTGGGACATTGGCGGGCTTGGCTGGCGCCATTGTCATCTGAGCGACCGGTGCCGGCGTGGCGGGTGCGGGCGCAACGGCAGTCGGTGCGACCGGCGTCGGCGCCTTGATGGCGGCGGCCGGCGTCGGCTCACGGCGGTTCGCCTGTTGTTGCGCCAGCTGCGCCTGCTGCTGGGCGGCTGTGCGTTGCGCCTGCAATTTCGCCTGCAGCAGGGTCAACGTGTAGTTCTGCGGATCGGCGCGCGTCAGCAGATCGATCTGCCGCTGGGCTTCGGCATCGTCGCCGGCGTCGATGGTCTGTTCGGCAGCATGCGCGCCGAACGGGAAGATCTCGCGCAGGGCATCCTGCGCCGCACGATTGTTCGGCTCGCGCTTGAGCACTGCCAGATACAGTTCGAACGCGTTGTTGCCGGCCGGCGCCAGCAGCCGCTGCGCAGCCATGGCCTCGCGTGCGTGCTGCAGGAGTTCGTCGGTGCCCGCGCCCGCACGCATGACTGGGCCGGTGGCCGCCACCACCGCTTCCTTCGGCTGGTCAACCTCATCGCCATGGCGGATCTGCCAATAGATCAGTCCCGCGGCCACGGCGATCAGCACGATGAGGATCAGCAGGCTATAGCGGGCAACACCTTGGGCACGACGCGACGAAGCGGGAAACATGAGTCACACACATGGAAGCCGGCGCGCCGGCAGGGCGCGCAAGCTTAGGGGTGTCATGTTGCGGAGATGTTGCCCGGCGTCGTGAGCCGTGACGCAGTTCACACGCGCGGCGTGGCCGCCGCAACGTGCGAACTGCGAATGCCATCATCGTCCGGGTAGCAGGCTGCTGTCCGGCGAGCCATCGGGATGTGCAAACCAGGACACGCGGTTGGTGCCATCCGGGCAGCCCTTGCCGGTGCTGTATCCGGTGACCGCGCCCGCCTGCGTGGTGACCGCCGCGCGGTAGCAGCTGCCCAGGGTGTCGTGGAAGCCGAAGCTCTGTGCGCTCTGCTGTCCGCTGTGACTGCTGAGGTTGCCGCTGGCGTCGAACACCAGCGTGTCCTGCGTGTCGACGGTGTTGTTCACGTCCGCGCCGTAGACGGTAAGGCCGAGCAGGCGCAGCTCATCGCGCTGGCGATAGCCCTGGTGCACGGTCGAGGCCGCATTGGTGCTGCCGTCGCTACCCACGGTCTGGTTGTAGTCCAGCGAGAACGGATAGTTGAAGTGCTCGTGCCGTTCGGCGGTGAGGAAGTTGCCCAAGCGGCTCTCGCTGGTGCTGTCCGTCCACGTGCGTTGACCGGTCTGCTGGCGATACGTACTGCTGTTGATGGTGAAGGTCTGCGTATCGTCGAAGCCCGTGTTCTGCGTGACGGTGCTGGTAACGCGGCCGTGCGAGGTATTGGCGTAACCCTCGATCACGAAATGGCGGTCGATCCTCGTGGTGATGGCGCCAGAGAGATCGCCGTTGCTCGCGGTGGCCAGCGTGCTGCCGATGGTCGGCGTGGCTGCCTGTCCCATCAGCGTGTTGCGCGTGACCTTGCCCGTCACCTGCTTGGCATGCGCATCCCGATAGACCAGCAGCGCGGCGGTGGCAGCGAAGTAGCCGTGGGCGCCCGCTACCTGCACCGCCACTTCATGCGGCTGGCCGTCGCTGAGCTGCCCGGCGAAGGGCGTCAAGTCCACGCGGTACGGCATGAAGTTCAGCGCCTGCACGCCGGGCGTGGGCCGCCACATGTACGGGTCGATGCCGCCCGTGTAGACCCACGGGTACACCGGCGCAACACCGGCGGCCTGCCCATCGATGCTGATTTCCGCCTCGCGGAAATTACCGCCGCCGCATTCATTGGTCTCCGAGGCATAGGCATCGGGCACGCAGGTGTACCAGAACTCGTCACCGCTCTGACTTTGCGTGAAGACATCAAGATAAGCGCGCTCCACGTTGGTCGGGAGGGTGAGCGTACGGGCGAGCTTGTCCGTGGACGTATTGAGCGTGGCGGTGCTGCCCACCGGATCGCTGCCGAGCGGATAGACCGCATCGGGCACGTCCGCCGCGCGTGCGCGGGCCGACGCCGGATAGAACAACAGGCGGGCCGTACCGTGGATGACGCCGGTGTAGGTGTCGTTCACCAGATTGCCGATGATCGCCTGACCTTGGCCCGCATTGCGCAGCAATGCGGCGTAGTCGGTGAGGTCGCGCTCCACGTGCCAGGCGGGGGACACGGCGGCGGACGGCTCCTGCGTCGTGCCGAAATACAGGTTCACGCCGCCAAGCCACAGGTTGGCGGTGCGGTCGTACTGGCGGCCGGCGGTCACGGAGAAATCCGCTTCCAGCACCACCTTGGCCCACGCGCCCGTGCACGACGCGGGTGGCGCATAGCTGTACGGTCGCGCGCTGAAGTCATTGAAGGCGACATCGGTGAACAGCGTCACCACGCAAGGCTGCCCCGGCGGACGCGGCACCGTCGGATCGGCCGTGGCCACGTTGGTGGAACCGACCACCGGATCGGCGACCGCCTGCGCAACGACACCACCCATCAACACCGCCGCGAGCGCGAGCGCGGAAATACGGAACAAACCCCCAGGCAACATGACGTTCTCTCCCCGCTATGTGCCCCCTGCGCCGCGCACGCTAGCACGGGCGCATGTGCGCCGGACGTCTAAACGTCCGCACTATGGAGCTGCAGATTCTTGCGACCTGGTCAGCGATGTGAAGGCTTCGTCAGGCCGACCGCGTCGCGGCCTCGAGCGAGTTCAGGTAGTTCAGGGCGTGGTCGCGGGAATCGCCGCACATCGCCGCCTCCGGGCGGAGGCCGGAACACACGGCCGGCCGGCCGGGCTGCCCGAAGATCGCGCAGCGGTTGTCGTCGGTCAGTTGCACGCAGCGCACACCCGCCGGCTTGCCGTTGGGCATGCCCGGTATGGGCGAGGAAATCGACGGCGCAATGCAGCAGGCGCCGCAGCCGGCCCGGCAGTTCAGCAATGTCGCCGAGTCTGGCATTGCGATGCCCTCAGCCCACCTGCTTGCGCAGTTCTGCGTAGACGGGGTCGGTATCCGGGCGCTTTCCGTGCCATAGCTCGAAGCTGTCCGCCGCCTGCTCGATGAGCATGCCCAGGCCGTCGAACGCGTAGCGCGCGCCGGCCGTGCGCGCCCAGGCCAGGAAATCCGCGGCGGCGGCGCCGTAGGAGAGGTCATAGCAGAGCGCGCGATTGCCGACGATGGCGAACGGCAAATCCAGCGATTTGCCCAATACACCGGCCGAGGTGGCGTTGACGATCAGGTCGAACGCGCCCAGGTCCGCCAGGTCTTCCCAGTAACGCGTATGCGCACGCGCCGGTTCGCCGATGGCGTCCGCCAGCGCATCAGCCACTTCCGGCGTGCGGTTGACGATGGTGAGCGTATGCACGCCCGCATCCAGCAGCGTCCACGCCACGCCGCGCGCCGCGCCACCGGCGCCGAGCAGCAGGGCCGTGTGGCCGCGCAGATCCACGCTGTGACGTTCGGTGATGTCGCGCACCATGCCGTCGCCGTCGGTGTTGTGGGCCGCCAGCCTGCCGTTGGGCAACGGCGCAAGCACATTGGCCGTACCAGCGCGCGCGGCGGCGTCGCTGCGTTCGTCGGCCATGGCGAAGGCGGCGGCCTTGTGCGGCAACGTCACATTGGCGCCGCTGCCGCCGTTGGCGAAGAAGGCGCGCGCGGCCGTTTCGAAGTCCGCTGGCGCGGCGTCGATGGTGCGGTAGTCCAGTTCGATGCCGAACTGGCGGGCGAAGGCACGGTGGATCTGCGGCGACAGCGAATGGCTGACGGGATGGCCGAACACCGCGAACTGTCCTGCACTCATGCGCGCTCCTGATGAAAGTCGATGCCGCCGCGTGGCGGTTTCCGGCCAGGCCGGGCCGCTCATTTTAGCCCCGCAGGCCGCACGGTTGGCGCCATCGCAGGTTTTGAGATCACGTCTCGGCACGCTGTGACCACACCGACCACGGATCACCACCATGCGCCCGATCGCTCGCCACGCCCACCATGAACGTCTCCTCGGCGCCGCCCTGTTGTGGCTGCTTGGTGGCGCTGCGCTGTTGCTGACCACGCTGGCGCCGGCACATACCGATGCGCTCGGCTGGACCCCGGCGTTCTGGCTGGTTGGCGCACCGCTGGTGATGTTGCTGGCGCTGGAGCCGTCCTTGCCGCGCCAGCTGCTCGCGCTGCGCCGCCCGCGCCGCCGGACCGCCTCCCAGCTCATCTGGAACTGAATTCACTTGGCAGTGGATGCCGCGACAGGAGCGTCGCGGAGCGGGCTCATGCACTGGCTTGGAACGCGGGCACCTTGCACGAGCGGCGCGACGGATCGCGCCCGTGACGGCAGTCCATGGACGGACTGCCGCAATCACCCACTGCAACCGCTCGTGGATCTTGTGGGAGCGCACCCTGTGCGCGACAGGCGCTATACCGTCATGGATGGTTACGGTGTTCGCAAACCGATCACCCGAGGTATGCCAATGCGCCGCGGTGGCGCACAAGGTGCGCTCCTACAGGTGCGGGCGTATCAACCTGTCTCGCCGGCCCGCTTGCGTTCCATGCGCCGCAGGAACTCCTGCATGATGCGCACGTACAGGGCTTCGCCGAGATGCTCGTCTTCAACGCCGTGATCGATCGACGGGTTGTCGTTCACTTCGATCACCACGGGCTTATCGCCCAGATGCTTGATATCCACGCCATAGAGGCCATTGCCGACGGCCTGCGTGGCCTTGAGCGCCAGCTTCACTACATCGGCCGGCGCCTTATCGATGGGCAGCGTTTCCGATTCACCGGACTTGTTCGCACCCTTGGCACCGTGGTTGTAGATCTGCCAGTGGCCGCGCGACATGTAGTACTTGCAGGCGTAGAGCGGCTCGTTGTTGAGCACGCCGATGCGCCAGTCGAATTCGGTGGGAATGAATTCCTGCGCCAGCAGCAGGGCGCTGTGCTGGAACAGTTCGGCGGTGGCCTTGCTGAGCGCGGCCTCGTTCTCCACCTTCACCACGCCGCGCGAGAAGGAGCCGTCGGGAATCTTCAACACCAACGGGAAGCCGAGTTTCTCCGGCAGTTCCTTCAAGCCCTTTGCATCGTCGCGATAGAGGATCTCGGTGTGCGGCACGGCGAGCTTGCGCGACACCATCAGGTCGTTGAGGAAGATTTTGTTGGTGCAGCGCAGGATGGAGGTAGGGTCGTCCATCACCACCATGCCTTCCTTCTCCGCGCGATGCGCGAAGCGATAGGTGTGGTTGTTGCTCGCCGTGGTTTCGCGGATGAACAGGCCATCGTATTCGGCGAGGCGCTGGTAATCGTTCTTGCCGATCGGGTCGACCTCGATGCCCAGTTCCTTGCCCGCCGCAATGAACAGCTTCTGCGCTTTCCTGTTCGACGGCGGCATCGCCTCGTGCGGATCGACCAGCATGGCGATGTCGTAGCGAAATTGCTTGCGCGCCTTCGGCTTGCGCCACAGCTTCTTGCTGAAGCGGTCGAGTTCCTCGGCGAAGGCATCTTCCTGTGCGTCATCGAGCGTCTGCAGGCCCACTGGCTTGATGGCGCTGATCTGCCACACGCGGTCGCGCTCGAACTCAATGCGCAGCAGCGGGCAGGGGAACATTTCGAACACCTGACGCGCAAGATCCTGCAGCGCCGGGTGCGCGGTCTGGCCGAAGTAGACGAGGATGCCGAAGTCCGTTGTATCGCGCCCGCCAGCCGGCAGGAAATGTGTGAGCTTGGCGCTGAGATCCTCGATCTCCAGGCCGTACAGCGAGCGGCGGCGCAGGTCGTTCACCGTGCGCACCGAGGGCATCACGCGGTGGCCGCGCGCTTCGGCCAGCAACGACACGTAGTAGCCGGTGCCCAGGTACTTGTAGCTGCGGCAGAGGTTGATGACGTGCGTGCGCTCGTCATCGACGCCGACCGGCTCGCGCAGGTAGTCCATCGCAGTGACCACGTCGGCGGACGGGTAGTAGACGCTCCAGTCGGAGGCCTTCTCGACAACCAGGACGAGACGGGTCATGACACCTCTGTCAGATGGAACCGAGGCGTGTCGTCACGCGGGAAAACGGGGCGGCACGAACGAGGTGCGCAGTGTGGCATATGGCCACGCGCGCACAAGGCAGGAAGTCACGGTTCGGCTCAGAGGCGGTTCAAGTTCGCGGGGGCAGGTGCGGGCCACATGGCTGACGTCGTCACCGCACGGCCTCGCCGTTTGCACTTTTCGCTCACATCTTGGTGCCCCGGCCAGCGTGGTTTGAACGCCTTCTGAAATCAGCCACACGTCATCGTTGCCCATGGCGTGGGCGAGGACTACAGTGCGCGGCTTGTTTCATTGCGCGCCAGCGGGACCGCCCTGATGACACCCATGCCCGCGACCGCCGCCGTACGCGTGCGGCGTGCCGAACTCTCCGACCTCGACGACCTTGTTGCCCTGGAAGAGAGCAGCTTCGCGACCGATCGCCTGAGCCGGGCCCAGTACCGCCGCCACCTCGACAGCGAAAGCGCCCAGGTGCTCGTCGCCAGCGCCAACCACCGCCGCTTCCTCGGCACCGCCGTGGTGTTCTTCCGCAAAGGCACCCACATCGCCCGCCTGTACTCCATCGCCACCCGGTTGGAAGCGCGCGGCAAAGGCGTCGGCTCTGCCTTGCTCGAAGCTTCCGAACAACTCGCCGCCAAGCGCGGCTGCACCGCACTGCGATTGGAAGTACGCACCGACAACGAAGAGGCCACGCGCCTATACGAGCGACTGGGCTATCGCCGGATCGGACACTACGACCGCTATTACGGCGACGGGGCGGATGCCTGGCGGTATGAAAAGGTGCTGGGTTGAAGGGCGGCGCTTGTAGAGCGCTTCTTTTTCACCTCACGGCAAGGGTGATCTCTCTCCCGAAAAGGAGAAGGAGCCAGACGCCCGCATGATCAAAGCAGATGCTTAAGCGATCCGAAGCGAGCGATGTATTAAGCCCTCTCCGCCACGGTGCGTTGCGAGGCGCACTGAAGTACCAGCTATGTCCCACGGGACTAGCTTCGCGTCGTAGCGGCGAAGGTTGCCAAGCAACAATCGGCTTCGACCGTTCGGGCTTTTCCCCGCGTAATGCCTGCTCTCACGGCCATTTTCTTTGGGTTACTTTTGACGCGAAGCTAATCCCCGTGGGACGTTGACTCCGGGCGTCCTGCCTTCTGCCCTTCCTCGCTCCTCAAAGCCGGTGCCATCCATGGCACCTCCCCGCGTGCGGGCCGGCTTCGCCGTTCGCACGCGCTCCTGCGCGTGCGTGGGCCAGCAAAAGAGAACTGACTCGGCGTCCCATAGGGATTAGCTTCGCGTCGCCGGCAGGCCGTCGAGACGCCCGCTGCGTAGGCGGCACGCTGGCGGAAGAGCCACGAAGACGCGATATCGCCAAAACCACCGCGTGGGGCGCTGGGCCCCGTCCTGCGCCGGGACGACGAACAAGAGCAAGAGGCTATCGCGATGCCAGTCGTGACACGAAAGCGACTGCGGTGAGCAAGATGCGCCATCACAGCCACACCCACATCCCACCTCAGAACGGCTGCGCAATCCTCTCCTGCGTCCCTTCATCCGGTCGCGCCACCAACGCCCCCGTCCGCATCAGGTTCACCGTGTAATGCCCCTGATCCACCAGCGGCAAATAGACCCCGCTACCGAACAACACATCCACGTCCGGCACCCAGCGCGGATACTGCTTGTGTAGATCGAGCAGATCGAAGCCACCAGCCTCACGGAAATCGATTACCGTGCGCGGCGCATGCATTTCATCGTTGGCATCGTCGTAACGGCCCGACAGCCGATCCAGGCGATACAGCGGCGGCACCCCCGCCAGCAGCGCGGGCAGTTTCCACTTCAGCACCACGGCCTCCACACGCCAGGCATCGCCGGCCACTTCGACGCGGCGCGTGCCGCCGTCGGGCCAATGCAGCACCAGCGCCCATCTTTGCGGCGAAAGAATGTGCGCGTCGATCTCGACAACGGGAGCTTCTTCCGACAATAGGCGGTAGCCGCGCAGCGCGAAGCCCATGCCAGCCAGGGCCAGCGTGAGCGCGAAGCCCACGATGAGCAGCAGGCCGCGCCCGGCGGCCGCCAGCCGCTGGTGATCGTCCATGCGCTGACGCAAGGCCACCAGCTGGAACAGGGTGAAGAACAGGGCGATCACAGCAAGGATCAGCAGGATCGTCGAAGGGAGGCGCAGCAGCGCGGTCCAATCCATCGCAGGTACGTCTTTGTGCATTCAAACCGCGCACGGCGGCGACGCCGGCATCATAGCGGCTGGCGCGCCCGGTTCGTTGCGCCGGCACGCGAAACGCTGGCTCGCCACGTTTTGGAGGCTTGCCTATACTGCGTGGGTTCCCGCCGGATATGCCCCCATGCGCCGATCACTCCTGCTGCTTCCGCTGTGCTCCGTCCTTGCCCTGCTTGCCGCTTGCGGCAACAAAGGGCCGTTGTACATGCCCAAGCCCGCTGCCACCGTGACCCCGGCCAAGCCCGTCGCCCCGGCCGCCAAGCCGGCGACCAGCGTGGCGCCGGCGGTGGTGGCGCCCACACCGGTGCACGGCTTTGTCACCGACATGACCGCGTTCAATACCTTCATTGCCACGCACCCGACGCCCGAACAGTTCCGCGCGGCCTACCCGGATGTGCTGCTGGTGCTGCCGGGCGATATCTCCACGCGCGAAATGCGCAGCAACAACAGCCGTTATTTCGCCGAAGTGGACGCCAGCGGGCGCATCACCGGCGGCAAGTTCATGTGATGAGGCTTCCTTTCTCCAAGATGCACGGCATCGGCAACGACTTCGTGATGGTCGATTGCCGACAGCGTGCGTTTTCGCTTAGCGAGGAGCAGATCCGCGCCATTGCCGATCGCCACACCGGCGTGGGCTTTGACCAGCTGATCAGCATCGAGCCGCCGCGCGATGCGTCGTGTGCGTTCTATTACGGCATCTGGAACGCCGATGGTTCGCCGTCCGGGCAGTGCGGCAACGGCGTACGTTGCGTGGCGGCGTGGCTGCATCGCGCGGGCGAGTTGGCCATCGGCGAAATGGTGCGGCTGGAGAGCCCTTCCGGCCCGGTGACGGTGCGCCTCAGCGGCCCGAACGAGGTCACCGTGGACATGGGCGTGCCGGCGCTCGAGCCAGAACGCGTGCCGTTCCGCGCCGAGTTGCTGGCGTCGCGCTATGCCATCGACGTGGGCGGCGACGTGCTGGAAATCGGCGCCTTGTCGATGGGCAATCCGCACGCCGTGGTGGTGGTGCCTGATCTGCAGTCGCCCTCGCTGTATCGCATCGGGCCGATGCTGACCAACCACGATCGCTTTCCGGAGGGCGCGAACACCGGCTTCGTGCAGCAGATCGATCGCGGCCAGCTGCGCCTTCGGGTGCACGAGCGCGGCAGCGGCTGGACGCTGGCCTGCGGCACCGGTGCCTGCGCGGCCATGGCCGTGCTGCGCCTGCGTGGCGACGTCGACGAGCGGGTGAAAGTCACCCTGCCCGGCGGCACGCTCACCATCGAGTGGGCGGGCCCGGGCCACACGCTTTGGATGACTGGCCCGGCCACTTTCGTGTTCGAAGGTGAATGGCTGGGCTGAGGCCCGGGGTGTTTCCTGCGTGCATCGGTTGAAAGCCGGTAGCCGTACATCGCACACTCGGGCCCGCGACGCATCGACACCGCCGAGGTAGTTATGTCAGACACCGCCATTGCCGACACGCTTTCCGCCAGCGACGTCGCGGCGTACCTGCGTCACCATCCCGAATTCCTCAGTGACTACCCCGACATCGCCGCGCAGCTCACGCTGCCGCGCGAGCAGGGCCGGGTTGCCTCGCTGGCCGTCTACCAGCTGCAGAGCCTGCGCGAGAAGAACGCGGAGCTGGAACAGCAGCTGGCCGGCCTGATCGCCATCGCCGCGGAAAACGAGCGGCTGATGCAGCGCGTGCACGATCTGAACCTTGCCGTGCTGCGCGCCGGCACGCCCGCGGTCGCGGCGCGCAGTGTGGTGGCGCGGCTGTCGGAAGATTTCC
>Ga0209566_101014_pt1 | contig 11863 bp, 10 predicted proteins | sample Araplavi_mTSA_r2_2_FD_184287 | JGI IMG/M metagenome (GOLD analysis project Ga0209566, IMG submission 184287) | Arabidopsis root microbial communities from North Carolina, USA - plate scrape CL_Cvi_mTSA_r2 (SPAdes) (version 2) | ecosystem: Host-associated > Plants > Roots > Endosphere | place...
CATTCCAGTTTCGGACTCTCCATAGTCATTGTTACTCTCCTCCTTGGTGGACTAGCTCTTTAATGTTAATCCCCTTTTTTTCCGCTTCCTTCAGCAGATTGGTAACGGTCGAATAGCCTTCTTTAACCTTAAGCTCCAATACAAATGGAATTGTACTTTCCGCAAATTGCTTGCACCGCTCTGCATTCACTCTAATTCCGTCGACACAATCCGTAACGAAATGCTCAACGGCTTCCGCACACATGCTAATTGATTCATAAATGTTCCACGCAGCAAGTCCTTCCCACACGTTTAAGTTCAATTCTCCGTGCTCATATGCCGCTTGTACTGTCCGGTCGAATCCTATCATCTGAAAGCTGCAATGAATCATTGTTTCAGGAACTACCGGATTAATTTTACCTGGGAAGAAGGACGAGCCCGGCTGCACGGCCGGCAATTGTAGCTCTGCGAACCCCGCTTCCGGACCTGAGGACAGCATCCGGAAATCATGGGCAATCTTGCTGAGTGTCGATGCTAGTAACGCAAGTCTTGAAGAGACTTCAGCAAGGTCATCAAAGTTTTGTGCGGCATCAAATAAATTATCCCGCAAGCGCAACTCGATATTGCCCGTTACTTCTTGCAGCTTATCGATTACCACCTCCCGATAAGCAGTAAGGGCACTAATGCCCGTACCAACAACGGTAGCGCCTAAATTAATCATTTTCAGTTTGTTGACCGCTCGGTCGATTTCTTGTCTTCTTCGTTCAACGACGGCTGAATAACCGCTGAATTGATTCCCCATCGAGACCGTTGTCGCATCTTGAAAACAAGTGCGGGCGATCGTAAGAATTGGCATAAAATCAACAGCCTTTTGATCCATGGCAGAAACCAGTTTGCAAAGTGCAGAATTTAGCTTCTTCCAAAGCGTTGAAATTGTCATTCGCATCGCCGTGTGGCATACATCGGTAGAGGATTGGCAAGCGTTCACGTGATCAACTGGATGAACGAGATCATAGAAACCTCGCTTCCCACCCAGCAGCTCATTGCTGACGTTCGCGATCACTTCGTTGATATTCATGTTAATGCCAGTTCCTCCCCCGCCGCTCAATATATCGACGGGGAACTGGTTCGCATATTCACCTGAAATAATAAGGTCACACGCTTTTTCTATGGCTTCGCATATTTGCTTATCAAACACTTCTGCTTCATAATTTGCTTGCGCAGCGGCTTTTTTAACAAGCGCAAGCGAGCTGAGATAGGTCGGATATTGACCCAATTGCCGTCCCGAAAAAGATAGGTTACGAACGGTCCTTGCCGTATAAATTCCGTACAAAGCTTCTTCAGGAACTGAGACTTTTCCCAAAAAATCCTCTTCTGTTCGCATCATATCCATATTCACCTACCACATATGTACAGAGTTAATCTCATACTTCGCTAACATTTCCATATCCAGTTCAAATCCTAACCCAGGTTTATCAGGTGCAGCGATGTATCCGTCCTTATCGACCCGTAGCTTGTCAGCTTGAATGAAATCACGGCGTTCCGGAGTCCAAGTCGGCGGATCAAAAGGAACTTCGAAATACGGGCAAGTGCTGACCGCACATGTAAGCTGCAGATTAGCCAGCATACCCACACCATTGCTCCAGCTGTGCGGCGTGAACCAATGCCCATTAGCCTGGGCCATTTCGGCTACTTTCTTAATTTGGGTGAACCCACCTGTCAAGGCCACATCCGGCTGATATACGTCTAGTGAGCCATGACGGATCATTTCTCTGAAATCGTACCAATTCCGATTCATTTCGCCGCCGGCAATCCGAATTCCAACCATTTGACGAAGCTGTGCCATACCTATGAAATCATGACAAGGCAGTGGCTCCTCCAACCATAGAACCCCAAGATTTTCAAGCTCCCTGGCTACCTGGTAGGCTTGTTTTAAATCCCAAGTTCTTTCAACATCCCAAGGCATTTTCCAGCCTTGATTGGCATCAACCATAATTTCTAGCTCATCTCCTACAGCTTTACGAACAGCTTCTACGATTTTAATATCATCCTTCGGATTAGCATTATGAAAACGAATTTTCATAGCTTTAAAGCCTTCTTCCACAAGGCCAACTGCCCTATCTGCACGGACTTCAGGCGCAAGCATTTCACCTGTAGACGCGTATGCCAGCATCTTATTTTTACGGGCTCCGAGGAGTTTATAGATGGGTTGGCCTGTTGCTTTCCCCATAATGTCCCATAGAGCAAGGTCAAGCGGCCAACAGCGACCGTAATGCAAATCGATGTTATCAATGATTTGAGAGTGCCTCTCGATCTCGAATGGGTCCTGGCCGATAAACAAATTTTCATGACCGGCAAATCCGACCATTAAGTCACCGGAAGCGATACCTGTAATACCTTCATCTGTATGGACGGAAACGACCGTTGAACCGAATTGTGTACGTGGTTTTGGATCCCAAGATGCCCTGAAAGGAGGATCTAATGGAATGCGATAATGTTTAATATCAATGGATGTAATTTTCATTTTTTACTTCCTCCTATTTGTCCAGCGAAAAAACCGCCACGATATTGTTTGATGTCATGAGCTACCATAAAAGCTTGGGGATCGATTTCCGAAATTTCCTGAAAAAGTTGACTTTGATTTCGTCTTTGCATAGTAATTGACATCAATACACGTTCACCATCCATACCTTCTCCCATCCATTGTGTAATCCCATAGCCTTTTTCACGCAGGATGGAAGAAATCGTATTGTCTCGACTGCTTGGTATGATTTGTACAGTAACATAGCCAAGAGCTAATTTTTCTTCCAGCTTCATCCCACACAGAATGCCTATGCCATAGCTTATACAATAGACAACAAGATTGATGGGCCGGCTTAAGTTATCAAGTACCAGCTTTAATCCGATGGTATAGACCATAATATCGACCATACTTATCAAAGCTGCAAAGTAACGGTAGCCTCTTAATGTTAAAATCATTCTCGTTGTCAAACTGGAGACGTAAATGACTTGTATGATAAATATGGTAAGTAAGATCCACAAGGCAACTCATCTCCTCATCGGGATGGCGATAAATAAAGTCTTATTTTTTCGGAATCAAGCCGTTCTCGGTTAAAAATTCCTTCGCTACATCAGCTGCCGTTCTTTTTTCTACATCAGCTTTTGCATTTAACTTGGACATCGTTTGATCATCAATTTTTCCTGCCAGTTTGTTGATTACTTGCACGGCATCCGGATACTTCTTCGCAAAATCCATCCTCACGATAGGTGCAGCATAATATGGCGGGAAGTAATTTTTATCATCTTTTAACGAGGCCAATTTCAAGGCCGGTATTCGACCGTCTGTAGAATAAGCTACAAGCACGTCAATTTTTTTCTCAGCAAGAGCCGGGAATGCTAACGGAATTTCCATTTGCTTAATATCTTTAAATTTAAATCCGTATTTCTCTGATAAACCTTTGAGTCCGTCTTGGCGGTCATAAAAAGTATTATCAATACCCAGCACCAAATTAGGCGCATGTTTCACAAGATCTGAGAAGGTCGAGATGTTTAATTCTTTCATCGTATCTTGTCTGAGGAGAAGGGTGTAAGTATTCGTAAATCCAAGCGGATCAAGCCATGTGAAGCCGAATTCCTTCTCATACCCCTCTTTTACTTTCTTATATACGGTTTCTTTCGTATCCGTTGACTCAAGTTTATTTTTCAATACATTTAAATAGCCGGTTCCGGTGTAATCGACGAATACGTCGACCTTTCCATCTTTCATCGCTTGATTGATAAACGAGGATGCAGCAAAGCCGGATTCATTGATGGAGACATCATATTCAGTGTTTTTCTGTAGTAATTGACCTACTAATTGGGCTAGTAAATATTGTTCCGAGAATCCTTTTCCGCCTACGACCATCTTGATTTTCTTCTTATCTTGAGCAGCCTTATCCGAAGTTGAGGACCCCGAAGTAGATACTGTTTGATTAGAGCATGCAGAGAGCAATATGAAAACTAATGATAATGCTAAAGATAGCCATTTAACTTTTCTCATTTGTTGAACCCTCCTATTTTTTATGCTTTAACTGTTCTTTCCACTTTCTTCTTTAGACGGCTTGTTTGTTTGGAAAGAGAATGCTTGTTAGGCGTTACTTTCGCCTCCAAACGTTTTAACAACAGTTCTGTTATAACTGCCAGCAGCGCTGCAGGTACACCTCCAGCAATAATCAGCTCTGTCCGCATAAGTGCCACACCTCTAAACACGATTTCACCGAGGCCTCCAGCACCAATAAAGGCTGCAATTGTCGTTACCCCAATCGTCGAAACAGCTGCTGTACGTACGCCTGCCATGACCACGGGTAATGCAAGAGGCAATTCAATGTTCCACAAAATTTGCCAATTCGTCATCCCCATCCCTCGTCCCGCATCGACGACCGCTTGATTCACCTCAAGAATACCGGTATACACATTACGTACGATCGGTAATAGCGAATAGAGTACAAGTGCGATAATGGTCGGCTTCACGCCAATACCAACGAATGGCAGCATGAATCCGAACAGCGCAATACTTGGAATCGTTTGAAACACTCCTGTAATTCCGATCGCGATCCCTGCAAGATTTTTCTTTCTCGTTAAATAAATGCCGAGCGGAATGGAGATGCAGAGTGATATCACGAGTGATGCTAGCGAAATATAAATGTGCTGCCATAAAGCCGTTAGGATAATGCTTTTATTTGAAATAAACGTGTTAACGAACAAATCAAAAGCACTTGTTGATTTATCCATTGGAAACCTCCTTTCTTAACTAATTTTTGTCACTGCACCTGATAAGCCGAGTAGTATACTTTCTTTCGTTACGTATCCGACAACATCTCCACAAATAGCGATTGGGAGTACGTTCAATTTATTCTCTAGCATTTGAGCTGCAGCCTTTTCCCAGCTTTCATCCGACTCAAGTACCGGAATTCGAGCAAATGCAGCCTTTTCCACACAATCGTCGGGTCGACTATGACACTGAAGCGCTTCCAAAGTTACGATGCCGTAATACTTTCCTTCCAGATCACTTACGATCCATGCTTCTTCGCCATTTTGACGCAAAAGCTTCATGGCATCTCCAACCGTTTGATTACATTGCAATTTTGTTTTTGACCGAATCATGTACTTCGCGACAGCCTTTTTTGAATCAACATTCGATGCACTCAGTCGCTTTTCACCGATAAATTCGCTAACGAAGCGATTAGCTGGACGGCTCAAAATATTTTTTGGCGTGTCGAGCTGTATAATACTCCCTTTGTTCATTATGGCGATCCTATCGGAGATTTTTAATGCTTCGTCCATATCGTGTGTGACAAACAAGATCGTCTTGTGAATTTCCTTTTGCAATTTGCTAAGTTCATCCTGAAGCTGTTCCCGACTGATCGGATCAAGTGCGCTAAATGGCTCATCCATTAACACGATCGGAGGTTCGGCTGCCAAAGCTCGTATAACGCCGATTCTTTGCTGTTGCCCTCCGCTTAATTCGGATGGATAACGATTACGGAATATATGCGGATCTAGTCCAACCATTTCTAGCAAGTTATCGATTCGCTGAGAGTAATCTGTCTCTTTCCACCCTTTCAACTTTGGGACAAGTCCAATATTTTTGCCAATCGTCATATGTGGCAGCAGGCCTACTTGCTGAATGACGTAACCGATATTTCGTCTTAGTTCAACTGCATTTAATTTCGAAATGTCTTCATTTTGCACAAAAATATTACCAGATGTTGGTTCGATTAACCGATTGACCATGCGGAGCGTCGTTGTCTTTCCACATCCGCTCGGCCCGATTAAAGAAACGATCTCGCCCTTCTGTACTTCAAAGCTGACATCGATCAACGTTTGCGCTCCAGCATAGGCTTTACTTACGCTTTCAAACCGAATCATTGTACCCCCCCCTTGATGACATTAGTTTAATTTCTCCCTCAATATTATATATAGCAAAAACCGTGCCAATTTATTTACATGCAAAAATGCGGCTCTTTTCAAGAGCCGCATGCGAATGTGTGTAATATTTCTACAATTCAATTGTATAATTTTCACACAGTGTATGATTTTTTTACTTTTTCTTGATTAGACGTGCTTCGATTAAGTACTGCCTTGCCAGTTCAGTTACATCCTCATGCATGACATCTGCCTTGTAGAGTAAAACCATGAACTTATCATGATCGATTTTTTGTGTAAGCTGATTTAAAAGAAATTCAAGTTGAGGATGCTGCTGCATAGTTCGGGCAGTAATTACCGGTGCTGGATTATATGGAGGGAAAAATTGGCGATCATCCTCAAGTTCAACCAAGCCATACGTTTTAATTCGGCCATCCGAGGCGAAGCCAACTGCAGCTTGGACCCGAGATTCTTTTACGGCCTGAGCGAACAGCTTTGTTTCAGATACAATAACATTTTCTAGTGGGATCATGAAATCGTACGCCTTTTGAAATTGTTTCATTCCGTCACCGCGAACAAGAAACTCTTTGTTAGTCGCAATATTGAGCGGCCTATGTTCTCTGGCATAATTGCTTAAGTCGCTGATTGTCTTCAGGCCATACTGCTCGGCAAGCTCCTTCTTGACGAGAATAGTCCAGCTACTATTGATTTCAGTGGTCATCGGAAGCCATTGTAGGCCGATCTTCTTATCCTCTGCAGCAATCGTGTTAAATGCTTCCTCGGCGTCAATAATACCAGCTTTTTGATGGTAATAAATGAGCGCCGTATTGGCGTAATCCCAGTATTGGTCAATCACTCCAGCTTTACTGGCGGAACGGATACTTGTGCTTCCTTTAAAAATAATTTCCTTGACACCAAACCCGTTTTCTCTAAGTAAAATACCCGTCATTTTCATTAGCAGGTATTGTTCAGTAAAGGACTTGGAACCAATGGTTATGATTGGCTTCGATTCGTTAGACGAATTCTCAGTTGAGCTAGCGTTCGCATTTTTCCTCATACTTAACGTGTTGGTAATTAGTAGGACAGTAGATATAGAAAGGATCAATAATAACACAACGAGCGCTGTGTACTTCAACTTCATCCTGTCTTCCTCCCCTCAAGTATGGGGAATTTACACCTCATTGTCGTTCCCTCATCCATACGGCTTTGAACGTGCAACTCCCCGCCGTGTTCCATCACTATATCACGAGCAATTGTAAGCCCCAATCCGGAGCCCTGCCCTTTTGTCGTGAAAAAGGGATTAAATAACCATGCCATCGTTTGATCAGAAATGCCTGCGCCCGTATCTTTTATTTCGACTACGAAGAACCTGACTCCGTTTTCCTCGTTTACTGATGTCCGAATGAGCAGTGTTCCTCCATTAGGCATCGCTTCAATACTATTTATAATTAAATTTAAAAATACTTGCATCAATTTATTGTAGTTTCCGATAATCGCATTAGGCTGAGGCGCATAATTTTTATCCGTGTCAACTTTGGCATCTCGCAGCTTAATTCGTAATAGCTGCAGCGCCTCATCCAGCAGCTTGTCCATACGGATTAACTCATCTATTTCGCTATTCATTTTGGAAAATGAGAGAAACTGTGTAACAATCCCATTCATACGTCTTACTACGCGAAAAATGTCGTTTACCAGTTCATCTATACTTTCTCCCCTTGATTCTTCATCTACTTCCTCTTTAAGCAGTTCGGATGCGCCCGAAAGAATCGCCAGTGGGTTTTTAATTTCATGGGCGATACCTGTACTGATTTGCCCGATTATTGCAAGCTTCTCGCTTTGCTTGACATGTTCTTCAAAAATTTTCCACTGGGTAATATCCTGCAGCACAGCGATGCTGCCAATAATACCTCCTTGGATATTATAAAGCTTGGAAGTGGCGATCTTCACAACATGCTTTTGTCCATTCGCATTCAAGATGTATGTTTCCGTATCTTCTCCAATACGCTCGGAATGTAAAGTGTCTAATAAAATGTAATCGGCATCATTATTTTTTATCGGAATTTCAGCTAATTGTTTCCCTATCATGTATGGCCTCGGGTAACCCGTGAGCTGCTCAAATTTTCTGTTGAAATACGTAATTATTCCTTCGGTATCGATAGTTAGGATGGCATAGGGAATACCTTCGATTACATCGCGTAAATATCGTTCCTTCTCCTCTACCAATCTCTGCTGCTCACGTAAACTTAAAGCGGTGGCAATCATCGTGTGCCATAACACACCAAGTTCATCCTTAGATTGGCTCGAATCATTAGAGGTAATGGTGATCGGTTCATTGACATTACGTTCAATGCTTCTGGCAAATTGCGTTAACCTTACGATAGGTTGTAATATTTTTTGGATGCCAATACCAATGAATAATAATGTTAACATAAGAATGCATAAGAAGGTACCTGTTAACGCCCATGACAGATCTGTTAACGATTTAAACGCGAAACGCTCCGGCACTCCGAGGACAAGTCCCCAGCCATCCCACATCGTTTTGTAAGCCATAATACTTGGCTCATTATGGTAGCTGCCTTTCATCGAACCGGACGTATAACGAGATAACTCTTTTGTAGCCGGAAGGTTAGAGGCATCACTTCCGTTTTCATTTATAACTGTAGAGGCAATGACTTCCCCATGACTATCCGCTATAAAGCTAAAACCATTGCTAGCCTCCGTACTGACACTTAATATTTCCGAGATGTGGTCACGGCTTAACTCTGCCACCAAAGCACCGGAAAATACACCGGAATTGTCCAGCACGGGTAACGATATAGTTACGACCCGCTCTCCGCGAGGGTTCTGAAAAATATCGGAGACTGTATAATTGTTACTCCAGCTAACGATATCAAAGCCAGGGAATTGATAGGTCTGCATCACTTTATGCAAATCAAATGGAGCCTCAAACAACATTTGCTTGTTTGCATCGACCATTGTAATCGACTGAATCATAGAGCTGCTGGCTATCGTTTGTTTAGCACGTTCATACATCCTTTGAATTTCTAGCTTGTTGTTCTCATCTACCTCCGAAATCAATTGCAATTGCAGCACCGCATCTGAAATTTCGGTATTGAACCTTTTGACCAATGCATCCGCGCTCAAAACATTCTTTCGTACAATATCCTCTTCTACGACTTGATGAGTATACTCTAAAATGATCGTGTAGAATAGGAGAACCGGAACAACAATAATAATGGAATAGATCACCAGATATTTCATTTTGATACTACCGGATACGGATGAGAATGGATGTTGAAAAACCTTTGATGCCATGAGTTTCCTCCCCGTCCTTATCTCAGTTTCTTCATTTTATAAATGAGCGTGTGTCTTGAAATACCTAACAAGTCAGCTGCTCTTGTCTGATTTCCTCCAACTTCCTCAAGCGCTCGGTTGATTAGGTCTTCTTCTACTTCCTCCAACACCCTTTGCAGATTCAATTCTCCGGTGATCCTTTTCCCCGTTTCCGTAACTTGAAGCTCTTGTAAATTAGGTTTAGACCATTCATCTGAAAGGTCCTCAATATGAATGACACCTGATGCATGTACGATATGTAGCCTTTCTAGCATGTTTAACAGCTCCCGGATATTCCCAGGCCATTCATGAGTGGTAAGCTTAGCAATCGTCTCGTCGGATAAAACGACCTGCTTGTTATATTTATCATTTAGCTTTCGAATGTACTTGACGATCATTTGCGGAATATCCGCTTTCCGCTCTTTGAGCGGGGGGACTTCGATTTCAACTAAGTTTAAACGATAATATAAATCTTGACGAAATTTCTCCTCCTTCACAAGCCGCTTGATATCTTTATTCGTTGCGGTGATTATTCTAACATCTACACTTCGGTAAGAATTGCTCCCAAGCTTCATAAACGTCTTTTCCTCAATAATATGGAGCAGCTTCGCTTGCATGGCAAGTGGCATCTCTCCAATTTCATCCAGAAAAATTGTACCACCGTCAGCAGCTTCGAATTTACCTGCTCTTGTCTCCGTTGCTCCCGTAAAAGCACCCTTCTTATAACCGAATAACTCACTTTCTAATAACGAATCCGGAATAGCTGCACAATTAATGGCGACAAACGGCTTGTCATTACGATTGCTGATCTTATGAATCCATTTAGATAGCGCTGTCTTTCCAACTCCACTTTCCCCCAATAACAGGATGGAAGCATCTGTCTCCTTGACTTTATATATAAGCTCACGAATTTCTTTCATTTGAATGCTTTGAAATACCAGTTCTTCATGATCGTTCGTTGACGCCAGTTGTTCCTTCAATACTAGATTTTCAAGCTGCAGCCGCTTGCTTTCACATGCTTTCATAACGACCTCTTTAATTAATTCCAGCTCGCTCGGCTTGTTTAAGTAATCAAATGCCCCAATCCTCATCGCATTTACCGCATTTTCTACATTCCCATATGCAGTCAGCATGATCACTTCAATGTGCGGGTAATCATTCTTTATCTTTTGCAGCATTTCAAGTCCGGTCAGATCAGGCAGCATATAGTCCAAAATAATTACATCAATGTCCTGCTCAAGTATTGTTCGCAGCCCGTCTTCACCTGTGTATGCATGAAACGATCGGAAGCCTGACTTTTTTAATTTTTGGGAAATAATCCGGCACAAACTTTCTTCATCATCTATGATTAAAATTCCAAAGGAATATGACATTTGATTTGCTCCAATCGCCTAATGTCTACTCATCCGCGCAGCCTCGAAGATAAAATATTCATTTCTTCTCTATACTTCGTGACCGTTCTGCGGGAAATTTGCATGCCACCCTTGTTCATCATATCAGTAATTTGCTGGTCAGAAAGCGGTTTGTTTTTGTTTTCGTCCTCGATTAGTTCCCGGATTCGGTACTTCATCCGTTCTGCGGATGCAGAGTCTCCATCTGCCGTCGTCAAGGCTGTGGCAAAGAAAATTTTTAATTCATAAATACCCTGAGGTGTCTGTACAACTTTATTTTGAATCGTTCGGCTAACAGTAGATTCGTGGAGTCCCAGTTTTTCTGCAATCGCTTTCAAGTTTAATGGCTTTAGATAGAACAATTCTCTCTCCAAAAACATCTGCTGCTCATCGATTATGGCCTCGATTACGCGCACAAGCGTATGCTTCCGATCCTCCAAGCTTTGGATCAACATCATTGCAGACTGCATATGCTTCCTCTTATAATCCGCCACTTCTTTTGTATCGCTTTCAGAAAGAAGCTTCATGACATTTTTATTTATTGAAACTTTAGGAACCCCATCCTGATGTAGCAAGACGATGTAATGGTTTAATTCCTTATAAATTTCAGCGTCCGGCTTGAGATTCCTCTAAGGAAGCGGGTTTTTTTCTTACATTTCCCCTAGCATGACTCTCTCATTTAATTAGTTATCGGCTTTATGTTAAAGACACTTAAATCTAAGTTTGCTCATTCTGATTTTTTCACCAACTATTGTATTAAACTATCCATTCGGATAGACATCAGATCGTAAAAAGTACTACTCTCTACCATCTTCAAAGCGAAATCATGCACAGGCGTCCTCAGATTCCGGGTATTGGGTGACAAATTGGTTTTGAAATGAAGAAATCCAGCAACCACAAGGGTTTGCTGGATTTTTTAGTGAAAATAAAATGACAAATAAAGTTTTGAAATGGGTTTTTGATCAAATTATCTGATTTACAAATTAGTTTTGAAATACTTATGACAAAATAAATAAAATTGGATGGACTTGTTAAACTAACGTTCACCGTTAGCCACACATGCAGCGCAAGCGCTGCACCACAGATGATGAAAATTGGTCTGAAAATTGGTCGAAGAATCCGTCAATACTGCTACCATGGCTGGGAGAGGAAAGTCGATAAGCTATGGTGCCTTAGAGCCCAACCGTTAGTCTGACTCCAACGATCACGGTGCATCACAGATTGTCGCTCCCTTTCGGGAAGCACTCATGGGAGAT
>Ga0209566_101016_pt1 | contig 11844 bp, 6 predicted proteins | sample Araplavi_mTSA_r2_2_FD_184287 | JGI IMG/M metagenome (GOLD analysis project Ga0209566, IMG submission 184287) | Arabidopsis root microbial communities from North Carolina, USA - plate scrape CL_Cvi_mTSA_r2 (SPAdes) (version 2) | ecosystem: Host-associated > Plants > Roots > Endosphere | place: USA...
GCACGCGCACGATCGCGGTGATGACGGTCGGCGGCGTGCGCGGCGCGGTCACGCTCGCCGGCGTGCTGTCGATTCCGGTCGCGCTGTCCGACGGCGTGCCGCTGCCGGGCCGCGACACCGCGGTCTTCATCGCGTCGGCGGTGATCCTCGGCTCGCTCGTCGTCGCGGTGATCGGCCTGCCGCTGCTGCTGCGCGGCGTGCGTTCGTCGCGCAGCCCGCTCGGCGACGAGGAACGCGCCGCGCGCGCGGCCGCCGCGCAGGCCGCGATCCGCGCGATCGACTCGTCGCACGACGCGATCTCGGCCGATCTCGACGAATCGGGCGCCGCGCGCTGCGCGGATATCTCCGCACGCGTGATGGACCAGTACCGCCGCCGCCTCGCGACGCTCGCCGAGGACGGCCCCACGCCGCGCGCCGAAGCAAAGCAGGCCGAAACGATGGAACTGCAGATGCGGATCGCGGCCGTGCGCGCGGAACGCACCGCGCTCTACCGGCTGCGCAGCGACAGCAAGATTTCCGACGAGACGCTGACGAAACTGCTGCGCGAGATCGACCTGTCGGAAACGGCGCTGTCGACGCGCAAGAAAGGCATTCTCTGACGGACGGCCGCCGCTGCTGGTACGCAGCAGCCGCTCATGAAAAAACGGCGACGCACCAGCGTCGCCGTTTTCACATCCGCCCACATCCGCCCGAGCGCGCGTTACTTCGCGACCACGACCGGAATCCCCTTCAGCATCCCAGCGCCCTTCATCTCGTCGAGCGCGTGCTGCACGGCCGCGCTCGTCGCCGCGTCGATGCCGAGCTGCAGTGCGAGCTCGCGCTCCGCGCGCTTCACGCCGGCCAGGTTGCGCACCTTCACGTGACCGAAGCCGCGCACGCGGGCATGCAGGTCGGCCAGTTGCGCGACCAGCGCCGCATTGCCGGCCGTCATCGCAGCGAGCGCCCGCGCGAGCGTCGTCTCGTAGTCGTCGGCGAGTGCGCGTTCCATCTTGCGCTCGACGGTGCGGCCGAACGGATCGAGCCACGTGCCGCGCAGGCTGCGCACGCGCGCCAGCACGCCGAACACCGGCCACATCCACTGGCCGAACACGCGCTTCTTCGGCACGCTGCCGTCGCTGCCGGCCTTCGCGACCGTCGGCGGCGCGAGGTTGAACTTCACGCGATAGGCCTGCCCCGGCACGCCTTCGAACTGCGCTTCGAGCGCCGTGCGGAACGCGTCGTCCGTATACAGCCGCGCGACCTCGTATTCGTCCTTCACCGCGAGCAGCCGGTAGAACGTCGTCGCGACCGCGCGCGTGAGTGAATCGTCGCCCTTCGCACGCGCCGCGCTCACGAGCGCACGGTAGCGCTCGACATAACGGGCGCCGCCGTACGCATCGAGACGCGCCTCGCGATCGGCGATCAGCTCGGCGAGCGTCTCCGGCGCGGCATGCGCGGCCACCGTGTGGCGCGCGTTCCACAACGCATCGAGACCCGCCGCGTCGCCGGCCGCCATCCGGCCGATCGAGAACGCGAGCTTGTTCATCGGCACCGCGACGTTGTTCAGCTCGATCGCGCGCATCATCGCCGCGAGCGACACCGGCACGAGGCCGAGCTGCCATGCATAACCGAGCATCAGGATGTTCGCGCCGATCGAGTCGCCGAGGAACTTCGCGGCGAGCGCCTGCGCGTCGCAGCTCGACAGGTAGCCGTCGCCGGCCGCGTGACGCATCTTCTCGAGCAGCGCGTCCGCATGCAGGTTCGCGTCGGGGTTCTGCACGAACGATGCATTCGGAATCCGGTGCGTGTTGACGACGATCCGCGAACGCTCATGACGCACCGTCTGCAGCGCCTCGGCGCTCGCGCCGACGACCATGTCGCACGCGAGCAGCACGTCGGCCTGCTGCGTGTCGATGCGCACCTGGTTCAGCCACCGGTCGCTCGACGCGATCCGCACGAACGACAGCACCGAGCCGCCCTTCTGCGCGAAGCCCATGAAGTCGAGCACCGACGCGCTCTTGCCTTCGAGGTGCGCGGCCATGCTGATCAGCGCGCCGACCGTCACGACGCCCGTGCCGCCGACGCCCGTCACGAGCATGTCGAACGGCGCCGCGTCGAGATGCGTCGCGGGCACCGGCAGCGCATCGACGCGCGCGGCGAGCGCGGCTTCGTCGAATGCGGCACCGGCGGCCTTCTTCAGCGCCGCGCCTTCGACCGTCACGAAGCTCGGGCAGAAGCCGTTCACGCACGAATAGTCCTTGTTGCACGACGACTGGTCGATGCGGCGCTTGCGGCCGAGCGGCGTCTCGAGCGGCTCGACCGACAGGCAGTTCGACTGCACGCCGCAATCGCCGCAGCCTTCGCACACCGCGTCGTTGATGAACAGGCGCTTGTCCGGGTCGGGGAATTCGCCCTTCTTGCGGCGGCGGCGTTTCTCGGCCGCGCAGGTCTGGTCGTAGATCAGCACGGTGACGCCCGGCGTCTCGCGCAGCTCGCGCTGCACCGTGTCGAGTTCGCTGCGGTGATGGAACGTCGTGCCTTTCGGGAACAGCCCGTGGTGACCGTCGTACTTCTCCGGTTCGTCGGACACGACGACGAAGCGCGACACGCCTTCCGCCTCGACCTGCCGCGCGATCTGCGGCACCGAGATGCTGCCGTCGACCGGCTGGCCGCCCGTCATCGCGACCGCGTCGTTGTAGAGGATCTTGTACGTGATGTTCGCTTTCGCGGCGACCGCCTGGCGGATCGCGAGGATGCCCGAGTGGAAGTAGGTGCCGTCGCCGAGGTTCTGGAACACGTGCTTCGTGTTGGTGAACATCGCGTGCGCGGCCCAGTCGACGCCCTCGCCGCCCATCTGGATCAGCCCCGTCGTGTCGCGCTCCATCCACGACGCCATGAAGTGGCAGCCGATGCCGGCCTGCGCGATCGAGCCTTCCGGCACCTTCGTCGACGTGTTGTGCGGGCAGCCCGAGCAGAAGTACGGCGTGCGCTTCACGGCATCCGCCTCGTTCGACAGGATCTGCGGCGCGACGAGATCGACGACGCGCTCGCGGCGGTCGAGCGCCGGCTTGTGGCGCGCGAGCCATTCGGCGAACACGGGCAGAATGCGCGACGGGCGCAGCTCGCCGAGCTCGGACAGCAGGCAGGCGCCTTCGGCATCGTGCTTGCCGAGCACGCGCGGGCGCGCGCCCTCCGTGCGGTTGTACAGATAGTCCTTGATCTGCTGCTCGATGACCGGGCCCTTCTCCTCGATCACGAGCACTTCGGCGAGCCCGTCGACGAAGGTCTCGATGCGCGTCATCTCGAGCGGATACGACAGGCCGACCTTGTAGATCCGCACGCCGGCCGCGTCGAGGTCGGCCACCGTCAGGTCGAGGCGGCGCAGTGCTTCCATCAGGTCGAGGTGCGCCTTGCCGCAGGTCACGATGCCGACGTTCGCCTGCGCGCTCGGTGCGATCCACTTGTCGATGCTGTGGGTGCGCGCGAAATGGCGCACCGCGTCGAGCTTCGCGGCGAGGCGCGCTTCGATCGTCAGGCTCGGCAGGTCCGGCCAGCGGTTGTGCAGGCCGCCCGCCGGCGGCGTGAAGCCTTCAGGCGCCGGCCAGTGCGTCTGCAGCGCGTCGAGGTCGACGGTCGAGCCCGACTCGACCGTTTCGGAGATCGCCTTGAAACCGACCCACGCGCCCGAGTAGCGCGACAGCGCCCAGCCGTACAGGCCGAATTCGAGCATGTCGGCGATGTTCGCCGGGTTCACGACCGGCATGTGCCACGCGATCATCGCGAAGTCGCTCTGGTGCGGCATCGACGACGACACGCAGCCGTGGTCGTCGCCCGCGACGACCAGCACGCCGCCATGCGGCGACGAACCGTACGCGTTGCCGTGCTTCAGCGCGTCGCCCGCGCGATCGACGCCCGGGCCCTTGCCGTACCACATCGCATACACGCCCTCGACCGTGCGCTCGGGATCGGCCTCGACGCGCTGCGTGCCGAGCACGGCCGTGCCGCCGAGTTCCTCGTTGATCGCGGGCAGGAAGCGCACGCCGCCGGCGTCGAGCAGCTTCTTCGCCTTCCACAGCTGCTGGTCGACCATGCCGAGCGGCGAACCGCGATAGCCGCTGACGAAGCCGGCCGTGTTGAGCCCCTGTTCGGCGTCGACCGTACGCTGCATCAGCAGCAGGCGGACCAGCGCCTGCGTGCCGGTCAGGAAGATCCGGCCGCGCGTCGCGGTCAGGTTGTCGGTCAGGCGGTAGTCGGACAGGGCGGGCGTGCCATCGACGGGCAAGCGGGCGGTCATGGGGGAAGTCTCCTGATTGTGTTCTCTCACTGGCGCGATCGCGAAGCCGGTGCAATGCGGCCGCGTCGCGGCGGGTCAATGCAGCTATTTTTCAGCGACAAAGGAAGATTTTTTTTTCTGATCTTTGCGATCAGCCACCAACGTGAGCAAAAAACACAACGGGAAGTGACAATCAGGAGGAAAATCTTGCCCGGCATGCCGGGGGGGTGCTGTCCGGCGTCTCGCCGTCAGGTGGCGATGGCGCGCCGCAGTCGCAACACGGCGTCCCGCATATTGCCCGGCAGCGTCGCGCCAAAACCGATCACGAGCCCGGCCTCGCCACCGCCACGGTAGTGCGGCGACAGCGGTGGAGTCTGCAGCCCGAGTGCCGTCGCGGCCTCCCACACCGCGAGATCCGCGTCCGGCGTAGCCGCGCCACGCAGCTTCGCGACGAGATGCAGGCCGGCGTCGGGCGCGGCCCCCCAGTCGAGTACGTCAGCGCAGTGGCATTCGAGCGCCGCCAGCAGCGCATCCCGGCGCTCCCCGTAAAGCATGCGCATACGCCGCAGGTGCGTCGCGAAATGCCCTTCGCCGATGAATTCCGCGAGCGTGACCTGCAAAGGAGTCGGCGATTGCCGGTCGACCAACGCGCGGGCATGGGCGAAGGCTCCGGCGAGCCCCGGTGGCGCGATCAGGAAGCCGATCCGCAACCCGGGCGCGAGGACTTTCGCAAACGTGCCGACGTAGATCACACGATTCGCGGCAGACTGCCGGCCGAGCGCGCGCAACGGGTGCAGCGGCCGGCCGGCGTATCGGTAGTCGCCGTCGCAATCGTCCTCGACGATCCAGGCGTCGGCGCGCTCGGCCCAGTCCAGCAACGCGAGCCGGCGCCGCAGGCTCATGGTCACGCCGAGCGGGTATTGGTGCGACGGCGTGACCACCGCCAGCCGCGCGCCCGCAGCCAGCCGCACACCAGCCTCGACATCGAGGCCCTCTGCATCGACCGGCACCGGCACGACACGGGCGCCCGCACTTTCAACCGCGCTGTGTCCCGCGACGAACCCCGGGTTTTCGACCCACACTGCGGCACCCGCGTCGATCAGCAAGCGCGCCGCCAGTTCGATCGCGTGCTGGGAGCCCGACGTGATCACGACGTCGTCCGCATCGCACGACAGACCGCGTGTGACGCCCAGGTGCTCGGCAATCGCTTCGCGCAGCGGGCGGTATCCGGCCGGATCGGCATAGCCAAGCTGGTCGGCAGCCGGCCGGCTGCGCCAGAAACGGGCGGAAAGACGCGTCCACGTGTCGTACGGAAACGCATCGAACGCCGGCGTGCCGGGCGCGAGCAGGCCCGGTTCGCGCGGCACCGGCGTGACCGGCAGGTTGACGAGGTGACGCCCCCGCTCCGACAGCGCCGGATACGCTTCGCCGTGCGCCGCGGCAACGGACGGCCGCGCCGCGGCAGCGGGCAGCGAGAGGTCCTCCGGCAACACGTCCGGCACATAGATGCCGGAGCCGCGCTGCCCGTGTGCATAACCCTCCGCCACAAGCCGGTCGTACGCCAGTACGACGGTCTGCCTCGACACGCCCAGGTCGGCCGCGAACGATCGCGTCGACGGCAGACGTGCGCCGGGACGCAGATGGCCGCGCAGCACCGCCTCGCGAAGGTGGCCGGCGATCTGCTCCTGGAGCGGCAGCGCAGCGGCAGGATCGACCGCGAAGGCGCCCCAAACGGGTGGCGTGGTGCGTTTGCTCATGGCTTGAAAGTGGATTGATCCGGTTTTCGAAAGTGGGCTTAGTTGATTGTGCCACCTGTTGCTATCGTGCAAGCCATGTCATTTCTTTCCCTGTTACGCGCATGACTATCGAAGCGTCCCCCCTGCGCCGCCGCCTCGCGCTCGCGTCGCTCTACACCGGCGTGTTCCTCCCACCGCTGGACTACTTCATCGTCAATCTGGCGTTGCCGTCGATCCACGTCGGCCTGAAAGCCAGCGACGCGCAGATTCAGTTCACCGTCTCCGCGTACGCGCTCGCGTATGCGGTCGTCCTGATCACCGGCGGGCGCCTCGGCGACCTGTACGGACGCAAGCGGATCTTCATGATCGGCATGGCAGCCTTCGTCCTGGCGTCGGCACTGTGCGGGATGGCGACGAGCGGCACGGTGCTGGTTGCGAGCCGGGTCATACAGGGCGTCAGCGCAGCGCTGATCACCCCGCAGGTCCTCGCATCGATCCGTACCGTCTTCCCCGCACACATGCAGGCGCGCCTGATGGGCATTTACGGATTCGTGTTCGGGCTCGCATCGGTGGCCGGGCAAATCGGTGGCGGCGCGCTGATCGATCTGCGTCCGTGGGGGCTCGACTGGCGCATCGTATTTCTCGTGAACGTGCCGATCGGCATGCTCGCCCTGGCCGGCACCTGGCGGTATCTGCCGGAGAGCCGCGCGGCGCGCGGCGCGCGCATCGACATCCCGGGCATGACCGCGCTGACGATTGCGCTGCTGCTGCTCATCTATCCGCTGACCGTCGGCCGCGAATTGCACTGGCCCGCGTGGACGTTCTGGAGTCTGGGCCTGTGCGTCCCCGCGTTCGTCGCCTTCATCCGGATCGAGCGCCGCATCGCGCGGCGGTCCGGCGATCCGCTCGTCGACGTCGCGGTGTTGAGCCAGCCGGTCGTGGCGATCGGCCTGTTGCTTGCGTTCCTGTTCTACAGCATCGCCGCGTTCTTCCTGACCTATGGCATCTACCAGCAGGAAGGACTCGGCTGGACCCCGCTGCAATCGGGCCTCGGCCTCGCTCCCTACGGCGCAGGTTATCTGCTTGCACCGCTCGCGACACCATGGCTCGCGCGCCGCATCGGAGAGGGTCTGATGCCGCTCGGGTTCGGTTGCCTCGCCGGTGGCTTCGGCCTGTGCGCATCGCAACTGGGACACGGCGCGCCTGAACTGCCGTTTTACATCGGTCTCCTGATTGCAGGAACCGGGCAAGGATTGGCCCTGCCGTCGCTGCAACGGATCGTGCTCGCGGACGTCGACGCGCGCCATGCCGGCATGACCGCGGGCGCGATAGTCGCGATGCTCTACATCGGCGCCGCGGTCGCCGCCGCGTCCATCGGCAGTGCTTTCTTCGGCGCACTCGGCGAGCGTGGTGGTGCCGTGGCCCACGCGCACGCGATGCGCATCGGCCTCGAATGGATGCTGGTTCCGCTCGTTGCAGGATTCCTGGTCAGCGTATGGATGGTGTGGCGTCGCGAGCGGGCGACGAGCGCCGTACGCGGCATCTGATGCGTCGCAGCGCACACGACGCAGTCCCGCAAGGACAATCACGCCGCGTCCGTCACGCGGTCCTTGCTGCCATACGACGCAGCGATTGCGCGAAGCGCATGTCTCGCACGCTCGCCGAGCGAGCCGCTGTGCAAGACGACATCCGAGCCGGGCAGCGACGGCAACCCGAATCGGGGGCCGACCTCGACGGATCCTGCCGGCGCGACGGGCCTGGCCAGCGCGGCGACGGCCACGCCGGCGGATACGGCGGCCGCGACCGCATTCACGCCTCCGCCCACGAAGACCTCGAGCCACGGAATGCCCGCGTCGTCGAGCGCCCGAGCGGCCATCATGCGTACCCTGCACGTGGCCGGCAACGACGCGAGACGTAGCGGCGTCCCCGGTTCGAAATGCAGGTTCGGCGACGCATACCAGCCGATCTGCTCGTTGGCGATCACGCAGCCGTCGTCGCGCCCCTCGACGCGCCGTACGATAGCGGCGTCGAGATTCCGGCTGTCGAGTTCGGCGAGCAGCCGGCGGGAATTGTCGACACGCACTTCGACCGTCAGCGCGGGATCGAACACGTGAAGAGACGACAGCAATGCCGTTAATTCCGTGCCGACGAGATTGTGGCTCACGCCGAGCGCCAGACGTGCGGGAGGCAGTGCCGGTCCGCGCAACGCACGGTCATGCGCGGCGACGAATTCGCGCGCAGGCTCGACGAATGCATCCCCTTCTCGCGACAATCTTACGCTGCGCGGCGTGCGATCGAGCAACCGATAGCCCAGGCGTTCCTCCAGGCGTTTCAATTTCACGCTCACCACACCCTGAGTCGTATCGAGAAAATCCGCCGCCTTCGTAAAACTTTCCAATTCTGCAACCAATAGAAATACACGAACAGCATCAACATCGAGCGTGGTCATGGTCAATCATCCATATTTGTTGTGATTGATATAATTATTTCGATATTCAACACATACTCAGGGAACTCCATAATTCTGTCAACACGCCGCGAATGATAGCGATTCGTGAAGAATATTATCGAGAGGGCCACGTGAATAATTTCATCCGCGTAACCAAGCGATCGATTTCATCGCATTTGTGCATCTTTTCAACCGGATAGGCCGCCCGCGCGGACTTGCGCTTCGCGTACCGGACGCGTCGGCCACTATGACGGGGCCACCGCGGCGGGATGACGCGAGCCGGTCCGCCGCTCCGGGTCCCGCAATCGGAATTCAGTGATTCCCGCTGCCCGGCAAATTCCCGGGACGGTGAGGAGAACCGTTTTTGATGCAAAAGTTATTTACTAATTGCATTCAAAAAGCTTTCCGACTCCATATGACACTCCATCGGATATCGCCGGAGATGGATCGGCTCGCCATTAATTACGCGGAATTGCCAAACACACTGATTTAATCCGGCAGAAAAATTTTCAAATGCGTCACCTTGCCTTGCGCGACTTGACGTAGCACGGTCCCGTCCGCCTTGATCTTGAAAACGATTTTCAATTTTGCAGTGCTAATGATTTGCGAGGAAATCATGAACGAGCAACGCAATCCTCCCGTTTTGGTCCCTGCACCGGCACACCTGCGGCGCGAGTTGCCGGTCGAGCGCGACGAGATGCGATTCGTCGACGAATCTCAAGCTGCGATCCGACGCATCCTGGATGGCAGCGACGATCGGCTTCTGGTGATCGTCGGCCCCTGCTCGGTGCACGAGCCGGCCGCGGCGCTCGACTATGCGGCGCGCCTGTCCGACGTCCGGCGCACGCTGCATCGCGACCTGGAGATCGTGATGCGCGTCTATTTCGAGAAGCCGAGAACCTGTCTTGGCTGGAAAGGGTTGATCAACGATCCGCACCTCGACGAGTCGCATGATGTCGATGCCGGCCTGCGGATCGCGCGCCGGTTGATGCTGGACGTCTCGTCGCTGCGTGTGCCGATCGCTACCGAGTTCGTCGACGTCCTGAGTCAGCACTATCTCGCGGACCTCGTATCGTGGGGCGCGATCGGCGCCCGCACCACAGAGTCCCAGATCCACCGTGAAATGGCATCCGGGCTCGCGTGTCCGATCGGATTCAAGAACGGCACCGACGGCAACCTGAAGGTCGCGATCGACGCGATCCGCTCGGCTCGCAGCCGCCATCGCTTTCTCGGCGTCGATGGCGATGGCCGATTCGTCCGGTACTCGACGGAAGGAAACGGCCATGGTCATCTGGTGCTTCGCGGCGGCAAGGTGCCCAACTACGATGCGCAGAACGTGGCCGCAGCCTGCGAGTTGCTCGTCACGAACGGACTCGCACCACGTGTCGTCATCGATGCGAGCCACGGCAACAGCGGCAAGTTGCACGAGAACCAGCTCCCTGTATGTGCATCGATTGCCGCGCGCATCGTGGCCGGCGACGCCAGCATCGCCGGCGTCATGATCGAGTCGAATCTCGTCGCCGGTAGCCAGCCACTCGGCGCCGATACGGCGCTCGTCTATGGCCAGAGCATCACCGACGCGTGCATCGGCTGGAGCGACACGACCGCCACGCTCGAGCGGCTCGCCGCCGCGGTCCGTGCTCGCCGGCAGTTCGTTGCCGGTACCCGCGCCGATCTGGCGTCACTTTCGTCTACCGCATGACCGACGGCCGCCACCGCCTGCCTCGACCGGCAGTCGGATCGGGCACGCACCCCGGCATGGCGAAACTCGACTCACTCACTTTCGGCTCCATGGACAACCTCACGCAGGCGCCGAGCGCGCCCCATGAACGCGAGGTCGATCGGCACCGCCGGTCGATCAACGCGATCGATCACGAATTGCTCCGTCTGCTCAATCGCCGCAGCGAACACGCTCAGCAGATCGGTTTGTCGAAACGGCGCGCGGGGCTGACGGTTCACCAACCGTCTCGAGAGCAAGGGATTCTCGACGAACTCAAGCGGCTCAACGCCGGGCCGCTACGCCCTGCACAAGTCGACCAGATCTGGAGAGAGATCTTCTCCGCGTCGCGGAGCCTTCAGCAGGGCACACCGATTGCCTTCCTCGGCCCGAACGGAACCTATAGCGAGGATGCGGTGATCTCGTTTTTCGGCGACGCCGCCCTGCGCATCGGTTGCGCGACGCTCGACGACGCATTCGATGCAGTCGCGTCGGGCGCGGCCTCTGCCGCGGTCGTACCGTTCGAGAATTCCGCACACGGCTGCATCGCGGACACGCTCGATCTGCTCGCCCGCACCGGGCTGCCCGCAAGCGGCGAAGTGATCCTGCCGATCGTGCACTGCCTTCTGTCGCATGCGAGTGACCTTGGCACGGTCGACTGCGTGCTCGGTCATCCGCAGGCGCTCGCGCAATGCCGGAACTGGCTCGACCGCCACTTGCCGAGCGTCGAGCGGCGCGCCGTATCGAGCAATGCCGCCGCCGCGAAGGCAGCGAGCGAAAGCACCACGCACGCGGCACTCGCCGGCGAGCGGGCCGGCCGGCTCTACGGCATCAAGATGCTGTCTCGCGCGATTCAGGACCAGCCATCGAATCGCACGCGATTCCTGATCGTCGGCGACGTGCCGCGCATCTCGACGAGCAGCGGCAAGACGCTGATACGCGTCGAGATCGAACATCGCGCAGGCAGTCTCGCCGGTTTGCTTGCCCCCCTGCAAACCCACGGCGTCTCGATCGAGTTCCTCGAGACGCGCCCGCTCGGCAACGGCGCGTGGACGTACTGCTTCTATCTCGAGCTTTCCGGCTTTCCTCACGAGGCGCCGGTTGCCGAGGCGCTGGCGGAAATGACGCGCCGGGCGTCGACACTTGCCGTGCTCGGCGCGTATGCACGCTCGGCCATGTGTGCTGTGCCCTCCGTCTCGCTCCCCCGAGCCACCGACGAGGAGCGCGCGCAATGATTCGGCCACCCGACCATCCAATGCACCGCGTCAAACGGATCTTCACGTCACTTGACGACCGCCTGATCGTGCTGCTTCGATGCACGCCGCACACGCTCGTGCGTCGCGACACGATGAAGTGCCTGAACGCACTGCGCTCCGCGTACGAGGACGATCTGGAAATCGTGCCGTTTCTCGCAGCGGATTGCCGGCGCACCTTGCCCGAGACAGTCGAACGAACGCTTGGACGCCGGGTTCGTCGCACGGGCTTCTCGCTGGCTGTCGAGCACACCGGCATGCGCGGGGCCGGCATGCCGTCCTCGTGGTGGTTGTGGGACGGTGGCGCATCGCTGCGAATCCCGGCCGATACACCGGTCATCGCCACGCTCTGGCCGTCCGTCCCGCCGGAGGACCTCGGTTGGGCGCTGCCGCTCGCCGATGGCGAGTGCCTGACCAAACGCCTCGCGACCCTCGAC
>Ga0209566_101018_pt1 | contig 11808 bp, 10 predicted proteins | sample Araplavi_mTSA_r2_2_FD_184287 | JGI IMG/M metagenome (GOLD analysis project Ga0209566, IMG submission 184287) | Arabidopsis root microbial communities from North Carolina, USA - plate scrape CL_Cvi_mTSA_r2 (SPAdes) (version 2) | ecosystem: Host-associated > Plants > Roots > Endosphere | place...
TTCTGCATGTATTCGCCGCAGATTCACGGGATGAACCCGAACAGCGGATGGTCGCCGCTTTCAGCGGGTTAAGCCCGTTGATCGCCAAAGAGATCACGTACCGCAGCCGCAACTACTCGCCCGGCGCTCAGCTGAGCTTTGCCCCTGCAGCCTTATGGCAGGCGTTTGAAGACGTGATGACTGCTGTGCGCGAGCACAAGTACGAGCCTGTCATTGCCGAGCAAGCGTCCAGCGGCAAGCTGTTTTTTGCGATGACTCCGCTGACGCATATTGAAGGTCCTTCCGTCGCCTATCCGACAGCCAGCGCTTGTCTGGAGCAGTTCTACGGGGACAAGGCCGAGCGCGATACGGTGAAGCAGCGCGTTGCGGATCTGCTGCGCTTTTTGCAAAACGAAAAAAACAAAAATGTAAAAAAGCTGGAAAAACTGCACGAAACGGTAGAGGACTCGAAGGATGCCGATAAACACCGGATTCTCGGCGAACTGCTGACTACCTCTCTGCATCAGCTCAAACGTGGCGATAAGGAGCTTGAAACCATCAACTATTACGATGAAGATCAAGCGATGATTCGCATCACCCTCGATCCGCTGCTCACGCCTTCGGAGAATGCACAGCGATATTTTAAGAAATATACGAAAATGAAAAACAGCACGGCAATTGTGGAAGAGCAGATCGCGCAGACCCATCAGGAGATCGACTATTTGAGCACGCTGCTGCAGCAGTTGAGCGTCGCTTCCCTTCAGGACATCGAGGAGATTCGCGACGAGCTGATGGAACAAGGCTACTTGCGCGACCGTAACAAGAAGCAGCGTAAAAAGAAAAAGCAGGATAAGCCTGCTTTGGCCTGTTACACGTCCACGAATGGGACTCCGATCTACGTCGGGAAGAACAATACGCAGAACGAGTATTTGACGAACCGCTTGTCAAGTCCGACAGACACCTGGCTGCACACGAAAGATATTCCAGGCTCACACGTCGTCATCCGCAGCGACAGCTTCTCCGATGAGACGCTGCTGGAGGCTGCCCAGCTGGCCGCGTATTTCAGCCAAGCAAAACAGTCGAGTCAAGTGCCCGTCGATTACACGCTGATTAAGCACGTGCATAAGCCGAACGGCTCCAAACCGGGATTTGTCATATATGTCAACCAAAAAACACTGTTCGTCACTCCTGACGAAAACAAGATCAAACAACTCAGCGTGACGATCAAATAACAAATGAAGCTGATCAATCAAGGCGCAATCGGCCTTCCTGATCAGCTTCTTTTTGTTATATAGCTGCTTCGAGACGAATCGCAGCTGCTCGCCCAACTGACACGTAAGTAAAGCCGAGCCGGCTCATCACTTCCGGACGGAACATGTTGCGCCCATCGATGACAAACGGATGCTTCATCAGACTGCGAACCCGATCGAAATTCATCTGACGGATCGACTCCCACTCCGTTGTGATGACCATGGCGTCCGCATCGTAAGCCGCATCATAGGGATCGTCGTGCAGCTGCACATCCGTCAGCAGCTTCGATGCGTGGTGGAGTGCTGCCGGGTCGTAAGCGTGAATCTCCGCGCCGAGCGCTTGCAGCGCGTGGATGATATCCAGTGCCGGAGCATCGCGGAGATCATCCGTGTTCGGCTTGAACGCCAACCCCAGGACCGCTACGCGCTTGCCGCGAAGCTCACCGCCGAGCGCCTCTCTGATTTTATCCACGAAGCGCTCCCGCTGCAGTTGGTTGACCTCAATCACGGCGCTCAGTATTTTAAAGTCGTAATCGACATTTTGGGCGATTTTGAGCTGGGCTCGCGTGTCCTTCGGAAAACAGGAGCCGCCGTAGCCGATCCCCGCATTCAGAAAATGTGGCCCAATGCGCTTATCCAGCCCCATCCCTTTGGCAACGAGGCCGACGTCTGCGCCTACTTTTTCACAAACATGCGCCATCTCGTTGATGAAGGAGATTTTGGCGGCGAGGAAGGCGTTGGACGCATATTTGATGAGCTCTGCGCTCTCGCGGTCCGTAAGCAGCAGCTCGCCTGGCAAAGCTGACTGCAGCGCTGCAATGCGCATGCCGGCTTCCTCCCGTGCTGCGCCTACGACGATCCGATCCGGATGGAACGTATCGTGGATCGCTGAGCCTTCACGCAGAAACTCCGGGTTCGAGACGACGTCGATCTGAATTTGCGGAAGCGCTGTACGCAGCTCTTGCTCGACGCGCCGGCCCGTACCGACCGGCACAGTGCTTTTGATCACAATCACCTTCGCGCTTGTCGTATGCGAGGTGATGGTAGCCACAACATGCTGCACATACTTCATGTCGACATCGCCATTGTCCAGCGTCGGTGTGCCGACGGCAATTAATAGAATATCCGATGATCGAATCGCTTCCCCGATGTCGGAGGTAAATGAAAGACGGTTCTTTTGCATATTGGATGAAACAAGTTCCTGCAAACCGGGCTCGTAAATCGGAATTTCCGCTTTCTGCAGCATGGCGATTTTGACTTCATCCAAATCCGCACAAATCACCGAATGCCCCAGCTCCGCAAATGATGTTCCGGAAACCAAGCCCACATATCCTGTTCCAATTACCGCAATACGCTCAACAACCATCCTATCCTACCTCCCAAGTACATGTTCTCTATTTGAGTTCCCAACTGCGAATCAACGATAAGAGATAATCTTTCACTTGGTCCTGTAAATCCGGACGCTGCAACGCCAGTTCAATTGTCGCTTCGATATAACCGAGTTTATCGCCGACATCATAACGCTTGGCCTGCATCAAATATGCGGCCATCTGCTGCTGCGTATTGAGCACCCGAAGCGCATCAGTCAGTTGAATTTCCCCGCCTCTTCCCGGCTCCAGCCCGTCTAGAATGTGGAAAATTTCCGGCATGATAATATACCGGCCGATAACCGCTAAGTTCGACGGGGCGTGCTCCCGATCCGGTTTCTCCACTAAATCCTCGATCCACTTATAGCCGTCAACGCTTTGAGCCGGAGAGACGATTCCATACTTGCTGACATCCGCCCACGGCACCTCTTGCACAGCGATCACGGAAGTTTCCGTCTTCTCATATATATTCATCATCTGCTTCAATCCCGGCGGGTCCGACTGCAGAATGTCATCACCAAGCAGCACCGCAAAAGGCTCATCGCCGATAAACTTACGGGCGCACAAGATCGCATGCCCCAGCCCCAGCGGCTCCTTCTGCCGGATATAATGAACGTCCGCCAAATTGGAAACAGCCTGCACAATGTCCAATAGCTTCGAGTTCCCTTTTTCTTCCAACATCATCTCCAACTCAACGGACTTGTCAAAATGATCCTCGATCGCCCGCTTATTACGGCCGGTCACAATGATAATATCCTCGATGCCGGATTCAATCGCTTCTTCCACGATATATTGAATAGCAGGCTTATCGACGATCGGCAGCATTTCTTTGGGCTGCGCTTTGGTCGCCGGCAAAAAACGGGTGCCCAGTCCTGCGGCAGGGATGATCGCTTTGCGTATTTTTTTCATCATATTTGCTCCCTCTTTTGCTGCAGTTTGTTTAGTACTTCAATACCAACGCGTCTTGCCCCGATCGGTGCATGGAAGACTACGCCTCCGCGTTCTCCGTGAAAATCGGAGCCGGCTGTAATGAGGAGCCTCTTCTGCTCAGCAAACTTCAAGTATCGCGTCTCATCCTCAGGCGTGTGATCGGAATGGTAGACTTCGATCCCGTCCAAGCCTTGCTGCGTGATCATCTCAACCAGCTCATCATCACCGTATAAACCCGGATGCGCGAGAACCGCGCTTCCGCCTGCTTCATGAATCCACTCGATCGCTGTGCCCGGTTCAATACGGGGAGGGTTCACATAAGCCGCAGCGCCTTTGCCTAGATACCGCTCAAATGCCTCGCTAATGGAAGCAACGTAGCCCTTCTTGAGCAGCACAGCGGCAATATGCGGCCTGCCGACGGTGTCGCCTTTGGTCTTGACATGCGCGACCTCTTGCAGCACCTCGTCCATCGTGATGCTCAGCCCGAGCTGCTGAAGACGCTCAAGCATCATCGCATTGCGCAGATCTCTCGTCTCGCGAAGAGATTCCAAACGCGCCAGCAATTGTTTATCATGCACATCTATGTAATATCCTAATACATGGATATCTTGTCCTCGGGCAACGGTGCTGATTTCCACACCGGGAACGACCTCGATGCCCAGTTTGCGGCCTTCCGCCAGCGCTTCTTCAACGCCGGAAACCGTATCGTGGTCGGTAATCGCGATTGCGCCCAGACCGGCGGCGAATGCCATGCGGACATTATCCGCGGGCTTTTGCGTCCCGTCCGAAGCCGTTGTATGCGTATGCAAATCCGCTTCATTACGTACATTCATGTTTCGGTCTCCCTTCTTATCGTACGCAGCCTGTATCAACTAAACATTAAGCAAGCTGCATGATTATGTAAAAATTACAGCCAGCGGCTCAGATCTTCCTGCCGCAAAAATGTCATAAAACTGACCGCAGAAATCGGCAGCAGTGTCGAGCTTAAATAGATCGCATAGAAACTGCGGGCAAACGTGATATTCTCGATTTGCTTGACTTTCACTAGACCCAGGGCTACTTCGTGTTTGACAGAAGATTGCGATAATATCGAAATCCCCAAACCCGCTTCCACCGCAGATTTGATGGCCCCGGTGCTGCCCAGCTCCATCACAATCTTCATCCCGCTGTAGTCGACATTCAGCCGGGTCAGCTCCTCCTCCATCACACGCCTCGTTCCTGAGCCTTGTTCACGAAGCACGAACGGATATTTCAGCACTTCATCAAAGCTGATCACTTCCATATCGGCCAAAGGATGACCGACGGGCACGATCAGCTTCAGCTCATCGTTGAGAATCGCTTCCGTGTGCACATCGGGATGATGAATCGGCGCCTCCACAAGACCAAAGTTCAACTGATGCCCCAGCACTTCGTCCAAAATCTGCGAGGTATTCATCACCTTCATCGATACCGAAATATTCGGATAGTCTCTGCTGAACGGGCCGAGCAGCCGCGGCAAAATATATTCGCCCATCGTCAAGCTTGCCCCTAATTGCAGCCGGCCTTCGATCATTTGCGTGAATTTGGACATCGCCACATCTGTCTCACGGATGAGCTCAATACTTCGCTTGGCGAATGGCAGCAAGGTACGGCCGGATTCGGAAAGTTCGATTTTTTTCGTGCTGCGGTGAAACAGTTTAACGCCGAAATAGTCCTCCAGCGCCTGAACCTGCATCGTGACAGCCGGTTGCGTCATATGTAAAGCAGCAGCTGCATGGGAAAAACTCCCTTTTTCGGCAACTGTGAAAAAAATATGTAATTGATGAAAATTCAATGCCATGATTTTCCGCCTCTCTTTGCCTTCATTATAGGGGAATCCCCGTGAGGAGTCCATCTCGTGAATGAGGCCCGCAAAAAATAAGAGCATGCCGCTGTCAGAGGGCATACTCTAGAGGGTAAAGCCTATGTAGTTAGCGTAGTTAGCGGCGTTTGCGGCTGTTCTTGATCAGTGTCATCCGGCGGGAGTGACGAAGCCAGGAATAATACGATTTCAGATCCCTCAGTTCTATGGTCTCGGACATTTTGCCCAAGAAGGTGACAATGATCATTTTATGGAGCGGATTGCCTGCGATGTCTGTTTCGTTCTCCAGATGAGCAAACTCTGCGACCACCACGAGATCCTCATCGACTAAATAAACATCTTCTTCGTTTCGGTAGTAAGGGATGATATTATTATTTTTCAGCTTTTCCCATAGAAAAGCGCAGATCTCTTCCAACGAACTGTTCTGCTCGGAGACCCGATCGTTCCAGCGCAATTTGGCATGATTCGTGATCACGATATCCGCTACCTTCTTGTCTCCTAACTGTACGAAGAATGGTTCATAAGTACTCCATCGCCCCATGGCCTTGTCTTTCATGATCACAACTCCTTTCCTACAAAAATGGGCCTTACCACCTATTTATACCGAGTTTGTCAGTTATATTTTACTTGATTTGAACTATTTTTTCCATGTGATATTTTATAAATTTATTAATAAATATTTGTGATATCTGAAAAAAATGCGTATTTTCGAAAAATTCAAACAATAAAAGCTTAAAAATAAAAAAGCTTCTTGCGAAGCTTTCTTTTGCACTGCAGCCTCAAAGGGTGTAAAATCTAGTTTTGTCCGGCATATTACTACTGTATTCTGTTTTGATTTCGTTGCGGTAGGAGCGTTCGATCTTCTTCACGTAAGGCAGCTTCTGCAGACTGCGCATCGTCTCATCGAGTTTACTGGCATGTATATAAAGGACAGCATAATTCATTTTCTTGGATATGTAATGGAGAGATCCGAAGCGTTCCAAATTTCTTGCCGCTTTCGTATCGTTGACCCAAACAATTAATCCGCTTCGTTCAATCATCATGATCTCAACCTCTTTTCAATTATCCTACTGTGGAGTGAAACTAACACATGAAGCCATCTGACACCAACGTCCGCGTCTACCGCGGCGCTATTACCGAAAGCATTCACCGCGTTCATCTCGCGGTGGTCAATACCACAGGGACGCTGCTGCATCAAGCCGGCGACCCGCATCTGCTGACCTTCGCCCGCTCTACGGCGAAGCTCATTCAAGCGCTGCCGATTCTCGAATCCGGCGCGGCGGATCATTTCGGCCTCGGCGAAGCCGAAATCGCCCTGTGCTGCGCTTCCCACAACGGGGAAGCCGAGCATGTCAGCACAGCCCAAGGCATACTGAGCAAGCTCGGCTTTACGCCGCAGCATCTGCAATGCGGCGCTCACGATCCTTACCATGCGCCGACGGCGCAGGCGATACGCGAGCAAGGCATGGTGCCGACGACGCTGCACAACAACTGCTCCGGCAAGCATTCCGGGATGCTGGCGCTCTGCGCGCATCTAGGGGCAACGCCAGCGACCTACATGAGCATCGGGCACCCTGTTCAGCAGCTGATGCTGGAAGCGGTAAGCGAGATGTCCAGCGTGCCGACCAATCAGATGCAGCTGGGCATCGACGGCTGCGGGGTTCCAGTATTCGGTATGCCGATTAACAAGCTCGCCTTAGCGTATGCACGCATCGGATCTCCGGAAGGGCTCGAGGAAACACGTGCAAGCGCTTGCCGAAGAATCATCGCCGCGCTGCGCCGCTATCCGCATTACCTCGCTGGCAGCGATCGCTTCGACACGAGTTTGATCGAGGTCACGAACGGGCGTATCATAGGTAAAATGGGTGCTGAAGGTATCTTCGCACTCTCGATTCCGGAGCAAGGCCTGGGCTTCGTCTTGAAAATTGAAGACGGCAATCAACGCGCCATGTATCCAGCTGTCGTCGAGGCCTTGAAGCAGTTGGACCTGCTCCATGAATCAGAGGTTAATGCTTTAGCAAGCTATCATATCCCGCCAATCTATAACTGGCAAGGAACAAAAGTCGGTTACATCCAGCCTGACTTTCAACTTTAACAAGTGATCAGCCGCAGCTGCAGCTTCCACCGGAGCCGCAGCCTTTGCCGGTTGGCAGTGGATTATTGCTCGGCACTTTAATGGAATCGGATACGGCATGGGCAATCGTCGTTGAGATCGTAAACAACAAATCGTCCAAACGATCCTCAGCTTCTTTGAAGCGCTTGACTTCCTCAATCTTATCCAGTTCGGCTTGCGCGGTTTTGACCGCATCCATCGCTTCATGATAGCTCGGATGGTAGTGGCCGAACCGTTCACATTCCTCGAACAACTCTTTCTTTCTCGCAAATACCGCCTTCATCTGGCGAACTTCCTCACTGCTGTCGACGACGGACTTCCAATATAAGTAATCTGCAACTTCGGCAGAGGAATTAATCATATCTCCCATGTCATAGGCCTGCATAAGCACTGCCGACATATCGAGCGTGTCCATTTCAATCGTATTCATACGAAGACCAACATCCTTCCTTTCTAAAGGTATAACCCTTTCTATCATACCACATATCTATACGGATGTGTTTAAAAACTCTCTTCATCATTTACGCCGGGCAAAATCAGTTTCATCTCCGCCCAGTCGTCACTCCTTAGTGTGACCTCTTGGTGCTCCTCCATTCCGATGAACGCCCAGCCTGATCTTTCCTCGTAAATCGTTCGCGGAATAATCATGCGGTTGCGGCCCTCGCAGCGTAATTTCAGCAAACTTTTCCATTCAATCGCTTTGCGGATCATTTCTTTGCGGGTTGAGCCGTGATAATCCCGGAACTCCCTCAGCCATAATGACGGCACATCTTTCATCTCGGGATAAAGCTCCTCCCATTCCGGCCAAGTGGGGTCCAACTCATAGAGCTGAACGGTATCACGGGTATAAAATAGCCCTTGTACGGCACCCGAAGCTTGCCCGGCATGCGAGTCATGATGAGTTTGCACCTTCACTGCCGCCGCTGTCGCCGATTTGGCCTTCGCCTTGAGTCCGGCATCCAGCAACCGTGGCTGATACCCCATCTGCTCCAGACACTTGTATAGGCGTTGCAGATGTTCGGGGCGAATCGTGAAGTACGAGGCACCGATCCGCTCCTGCAGCAGCTGCCCGCATGCCTCATGCCGGGCGAGCGCATCCGCCACTTCCGCCGTTTCGCAGCGAAGCAGCAGCACTTCATCGATTTGCAATTTCCCAGACTGCTGATCCCACTGCTGCAAAGTCGTCTTCACATGCTCAGGCACTTCATAATAAGCATTTTTCTGCAGAAGATGTACAATTTGTTCACTGCACGTCCCTTTCTCCACTGCGCGGTGGAAACTGTCCTTCGTAATCCGATAATTGCGCATCAAATCCGTTGATGTCAGCTCCGCAAAAGCTGCAATCTGCCATTCGCAATCAAGCGATGCGTGCGGTGTAAGCAGCACTTCAAAGTCGGGCTGCACATATAAGCATGGGCCATCAGTCGGTTCTTCCCGCTCGGCAAGGCCTTCAGGTCCATTAAGCTCCTTAAGCTCCTTAAGCTCCTCCCTGCTTCCGACCGGAATGAGCCATTTCATCCACATCTGCCCTTCTGGGTCAGCGGCAAGCTCTATCCACCGGAATGCATGGAGCGGCTGAATCCATTGCGCCATCCAAGCGCCTTCCTCCGACTCCTGAACGAGCGAGTTCAACCCAGCCGCCGCGACAACGTCCGCCATCTTGCACCAGCGCGACGCCGGACACCGCTCGAGCGCAGCGATTCCGTGCATCAACGGGGCCGGAGCAGGCATATACAGCTGCCGCCAAATCGCGTACAGCCCCCTTTGCTGCTCATCATAAGTTTGGCTTAGCCACGCGTGCAGCGCCTTATGATCCAAGCTGTAGCGGTCCCCATCATGCAGTAAAATGCCCAATTGGATGCTCATTTCTAGCAAAATCGCCGCATCTGGCTCATAGATGTCACGGAATGCATACGTCAATCCGCTTTCCTGTAACGAACCGTGCGGCAATACGGGATGTTTGGTCAGTTTTTGGATTTGTTTCTTATGCAGCGTTCCTTTACTGGTCAAAGGCAGCGCATCCTGCTGTGAGCATGCCAGTAAAAAATGAAACAGAAGCTGAGCAAGGCCGCGTTCGCTTCTTCCAGGTGATTCCAGCGGCTCCAGGTCGCTATCCCCGCCATCAATCGTCTGCACTTGCACATCCGGCAGCAGGAGCTCCCGCCAAACGCCAAAAGCATCCTCCGGCAGCACATACACAGGCTCTCCCCAAGATTTGCGAAGCGCAGCGATGATGCCCAGCCTTCTTAATCCTGTGAGTCCTACGGCGATTTCCGCTCCGGCCATGCGCATTACGCCGTGTTTTTCAAGCGCCTCCCGCTGAAAAGGCTCGCAGCCGAATGCGGAGAGAAGGAGACGAAGCGATTTCAACTCCGCCATCGACATCGTTGGCAGCAGCTGAGCCAAGTACTTCCTGCACGTAAGAATTCGCGGTAAAGACAATCCTTGCGCTGTCAAGTCGCGGCACCACGGCTGAGCGGCGATTCGCGCCTGCAAAGCCTGCGGCATTTTATGAAAGATATGCTCGTACCTCATCCCGCTCTCCTTCCTGTATCTGACCAGCCCAAGCGCTGATGCTGTATTGATAGCCTTGCTCCACGAGAAACAGCTGCCGCTTCATAGCATAATCCTGCTCCTTCGTGTCTTCGCTAATAATCGTATAAAAGACAGCCGCATTCTCGCCATTTCGTTTGGGGCGAAGAATCCGGCCTAGCCGCTGCGCTTCCTCCTGCCTTGAGCCATAGCTGCCCGACACTTGAATCGCGACGGCGGCATCCGGCAGATCCACGGCAAAGTTCGCCACCTTGGAGACGATGAGCAGCGGAATGCTGCCTGATTTGAACTGCTGGTACAGCTTCTCTCGATCATCATGCGCCATCTCGCCGCTGATCAGCGGAGCGCCTGTGTGCGCCGCGATCCGCTCCAGCTGATCCAAATATTGACCGATGATCAGCTTCTGCTCCTTGGTATGAAGCTGCAGCAATTGGTCAATGACATCCAGCTTGGCGGCATTTTCGCCGGCGATGCGGAATTGCTGCCGCGCCCCGGAAGCGGCATAATGATCGCGGTCGGCTGCAGACAGCGGCACCCGAATCTCTTTGCACGCCACCGTCGCTATCCAACCCTTCGCTTCCAGTTCCTTCCATGCCATTTCGTAGCGACGAGGCCCCACGAGCGAAAACACATCTTCTTCCCGGCCGTCTTCACGGATCAATGTCGCTGTCAGCCCCAACCTTCGCGTAGCTTGAATGTCTGCGGTCGCCCGAAATACAGGCGCAGGAAGCAGGTGCACTTCATCATAGATGATCAGCCCCCACTCCCGCTCATGAAACAGCTGCATGTGTGAAAAAGCATCACTCTTGCTCCCCCGATGAGTCATAATCTGATAAGTTGCAATCGTGATCGGCCGCACATCCTTCGCTGCTCCGCTGTACTCGCCTACCTGATCTTCCGTTAGACTCGTCTTCTCGATAATTTCCCGCTTCCACTGCCGTACAGAAGTGACATTGGAAGTCAGTATCAGCGTGGCACAGCTGCATCTCGCCATCGCGGCGATGCCAATGATGGTTTTGCCTGCACCGCATGGCAGCACCAAGACGCCGCTGCCAACGCTGCGGCCGTCACCGATTCGCTCGAAGGCGTCGACCGCTTGCTTTTGGTAATCTCGCAGCTGAAACGGTTTCTCCGCATCTATCGCATCACTGCCCAAAGCAATCGGCACGAATTCGCCTTTTCGATAAGCAGCTGCATCTTCAACGGGGTACCCCAGTTTAGTCAGTTCCTGCTTCAGCAGGCCTCGATTCGCCGGTGAAATCGCGATCGCTCTATCTCCGCGGCTATCGTGCAGATAGCTTCTTAATGAATCAAAGACGCAAATTTCTTTGAGCACAACCGTATCCTCACTCACCAGATACAGTTCATCTCCAACATTTTCCATCCTGAGCAAGCCGTACCGCTTCATATATTTGCGCATACTGCTTAGAACGGCCGTAGGAACGCCGAATTTCGCATATTTTTGCAGGAAAACCGTCATTTCTGCGAAGCGTATCCCCCCTGCCGCCGCATTCCATAAAGATAACGGTGTAATCCGATAGGTATGTAAGTGTTCAGGGCTTTTCACTAAATCGGCGAACTTGGCTAATGTCTGACGTACGGTTTCATAATCCGGGTGGTTCGTTTCAAATAGCACGGACATATCATTTTGAACGATAAGAGGTCGCGTCGGATCCCATTTCATGCTGCCGCCTCCTTGCTGCATTGGCTTTTTTCTTTTAACTAGTATGAAAGGAATGCCTGTGATTTAAACATCCCCCCCCCCCCCCCCCCCCC
>Ga0209566_101019_pt1 | contig 11801 bp, 13 predicted proteins | sample Araplavi_mTSA_r2_2_FD_184287 | JGI IMG/M metagenome (GOLD analysis project Ga0209566, IMG submission 184287) | Arabidopsis root microbial communities from North Carolina, USA - plate scrape CL_Cvi_mTSA_r2 (SPAdes) (version 2) | ecosystem: Host-associated > Plants > Roots > Endosphere | place...
ACGTCTTGTTCACTGAGACGAATGTAAATACAATCCGATTGCTGACCGAATCCGGCTATGATGTAATCATCCCTGAATCGCAGGGCTGCTGTGGCGCTTTGTTTGCTCATGGCGGAAGTGATACGGCTACGGCTAGGGATTTGGCTAAGCAAAATATTGAGGCGTTCCGTGACGCGGGTGTTGATTACATTGCCTCAAATGCAGGCGGATGTGGAGCGTTGCTTGTAGAGTATGATCATTTGCTGAAAGAAGAGTCGGAATGGGTGGAGCCGGCTAAGAAATTCGCAAAGCAAGTGAAGGATATCAGTGATTTGCTTATGCGTTCACAGCGTTGGAGCAATCTTCCGGTAATGCCGCAAGGCAACTGTGGGACTGCTGAATCATCCGAACCATCTGAAACAGTAACCTATCAGGATTCCTGCCATTTGCGGAACGTTATGCGGGCTTCCAATGGGCCAAGACAGCTTATTCGCCGCATTCCTGGCATCCGATACAAAGAGCTGGAAGGCGCGGATGTATGCTGTGGATCCGCTGGTATTTACAACATTGTACAGCCAGACATGGCTAACTCGATTGTTGATCGGAAGATGGATGCTGTTCGCGAGACACAGGCTTCGATTATCCTGACAAGCAACCCGGGCTGCTTAATGCAAATGAAAGTAGGCGTAGAACGGGATGGCGTAGCTGAGCAAGTGAAGGTCATGCACGTCGTAGACTATTTTGCGGAAAAGATGTTGAAGTAATATTTCAGATTTCCTATAATAATCTTGTAATTATATTTTAATAACATACTAACAGACATCCATGTAGTCAATTGGCGGGGACGATTGACTTCATCGTAGGAGGGGTTAAATGTGAACGTCATTCCACTTAATGAAGCATGGGCGGAGCCGATGTGCGAGTTGTGGAACCGTGAACTGGGCGACCTGTTCCCAATGAGACAACAGCTGTTCGTGCAAAATAGTTTTCGAGATGTAAACGTTTACTTGCCTGGCTCCTGGATCGCCCAAGATTCAGATGGCAGACTTCTAGGATTTATCATCACGAAGAAATGGCAGGAAACAGAGCGCGAGATGAAGCTAGGAGAAGGAGGAGGCTGGATTCAGGCACTTGTCGTTCGTTCCGAAGCAAGGGGGAAGGGGATAGGTTCTGAATTGCTCGGACGGGCTGAAGAGGCATTGCGTGAAGCTGGCGCGTCTCAAGTATTCATCGGACGTGATCCGTGGCATTATGTTCCGGGCCTCCCGAAAGCGTTGTCAATGCACCGTCAATGGCTAGAGAAGAGAGGATTCAAGCAGCTCTATGAGGTTAGCGACATGCTGTCCTCAGATGAGACCGATCTGATCGTGACTCCAGAATTTGCAGATGGAGCGATCGTGAAGTTGCTCACGCCTGAGGACGAGGAAGAAATGTTGACATTTTTCCGTCGCTGCTTTCCGGGCAGATGGCTGTATGAGGCACAATGCTATTGGGAACGCGGAGGACAGGGAAGAGAATTCATAGGATTGTTCCAAGGCAGTGAAATGATCGGCTTCTGCCGGGTCAATGACGAGCATTCTCCGCTGATTGCGCAGAATACGTATTGGGCGCCATTGTTCGAAGAGCCGCTTGGCGGTATTGGGCCGCTTGGTGTTGATGATCAGTATCGCGGCAAGGGATACGGTCTTGGTCTGGTCAAGGCGGGAATCGCTGAATTGCAGCAGCGCGGCATGCGCCAGCTAGTCATTGACTGGACGGAACTGGTCGACTTCTATGCGAAGCTTGGATTCCATACGTGGAAGAGCTATGACCTTATGAGCAAGGCCCTGTAAATTGTGAGTTCAAAACGACGAACCGAACGATAGTGCGGTGAACAATGAAACGCGTGGAAGACGGATTGAAAGATATGGATAAGAATCTTTGATCCTTGAGCCTCCACTAGATCAACTTTGCTCAGAACGAGGTTGAGTAAGTCTTTGGAACAACGATAAGGAACCCCGGCAGAACCATACGTGCTGGGGTTTTTGTCTATAATGGGATGATAAATGTGACATATTACGTAATCCTTGCGGGCTCTTCTCCCTTTCTCACTCTTTATTTCTAGCCAATTCCAAGCAGGCAGGGCAGCTTCTTCTTCGCGGCTTGTGCAGCTGCTACACATTATTGACGTATTGTTCATTTATGTGGCGTCCAATCAATATGATGCGGCCGTTCAGTATTTAAATGATACAAGAGAAAGCATTCGATTTATGAAGAGTCAGCGCAAATAAAATAGGTAAACTCGCTTAAGTCCTTCCTTCTCACCGACACTATCTGATGTGCATATAATGTGATCCGCCGTGAAATATGGGCGTATGCACAGCAGGCAGCTAGGAATGCCGCGGGGAGGGATGACTATGAAGTGGAGCCGTAATATATCCAGTGAGGAGTGGGCAAGCGTAATTACCCACGCAGTTGGATTATTGTTCAGTGTGTGGGCATTAGGCGTGCTTATCAGTGCCGCGTGGCAGCGCGGGACGTTGGCGCATATCATCGGAGCTTCAATATATGGGATTACGTTGATTATGATGTTTACAACCTCGACGATTATGCACGGCTTGCCGGAGGGCAGATCGAAGTACAGATTTACAATCCTTGATCATATGGCAATCTACTTATTTATTGCGGGAACGTACACTCCCTTCCTGCTCGTCGTGCTGCATGATGAGTTCAGCCAGCAGCTGCTAGGATTAATATGGGGGACTGCGATTGCAGGAATTATATACAAAGCATTCTATACAGGACGTCATATGTGGTTCTCTACGATTGCCTATGCAATTATGGGGTGGCTGATGATAACGGTATGGGACAGCTTGGTGCAGGCGATCCCTTTTGAAGGTGTTATGCTGCTGGTGATTGGGGGAGTATGCTATACGGCAGGCATCCCATTCTTTGTGTGGCACCGGCTTCCTTATCATCATGCAATTTGGCATCTGTTCGTATTAGCCGGCTCTGTCCTGCACTTTGTATGTATCTACCGCTATGTAATCTAGTTAGAAGGCAGGAAGAAACACTGAGATCTGGGTTTCAAAAAATAATTCCACCATGTTAAGGTTCAACCCTTGACATGGAGTTGTGATTTAGGTATGATAAGAAACGTCGATGGGCTGTAAAGTGTTTTTCCTTTACGAAAGGAGTGGCCCGTATGAACGAGGAACAGGTACTGGCTAAGACGAACCGAATTAATATGCTGTTCGACTTCTATGAACCACTGCTCACAGAGAAGCAGCAGACGTTCCTGAAATGTTACTTTCAAGATGATTTTTCACTAGGCGAGATTGCAGCCGAATTCGGTATCAGCCGCCAAGCGGTGTATGAACATATTAAGCGGGCGGAGCAGACGCTCGAATCTTATGAGAGCAAGCTCGGCTTGCTGTCGAAGTTCGAACGTCGGACAGAGATCGTAATGGCGCTGCAACGTGCAATGGACGATATGGATAGCATACCCGACCCGCAGCGCGCGGAACTGCAGACGATTGTCCGTGAACTGCAGGCGTTGGATTAAGGGAACGGGGTGAGATAATATGGCATTTGAAGGATTAACGAACCGATTACAGAATGTATTCAGCAAGCTGCGCGGCAAAGGCAAGGTTGGTGAAGATGACGTCAACGAAGCGATGCGCGAGGTACGCCTGGCGCTGCTCGAAGCGGATGTTAACTTCAAGGTCGTTAAGGAATTCATTGGCAAGGTGAAAGAGAAGGCCGTAGGTCAGGAAGTGATGAATAGCTTCACACCGGGCATGGTCATTATCGACATCGTCAATAAGGAATTGACGGAATTGATGGGTGGTACAGCTGCGAAGCTGGCCAAGGCCAATAAGCCGCCAACTGTCATTATGATGGTCGGTCTCCAAGGTGCTGGTAAGACGACTACTTCAGGCAAGCTTGCGAAGATGCTGCAGAAGCAGAATCATAAGCCGCTTCTTGTCGCTGCCGATATTTATCGACCAGCTGCGATTAAGCAGCTTCAAGTGGTTGGCGAGCAGATTAAGGTTCCGGTATTTGCACTTGGTGACCAAGTGAGTCCGGTAGAAATCGCTCGTCGCGGTTTGGAGCATGCGAAGGAGAATAACCTTGATTATGTCATTATCGATACTGCGGGTCGCCTGCATATCGATGAAGCATTGATGGAAGAGCTGAAGCAAGTTCATGCTACAGCGAAGCCAGATGAAGTGCTGCTCGTCGTTGACGCGATGACTGGTCAAGATGCGGTCAACGTTGCAGAGAGCTTCAACCAACAGCTTGAGCTTACTGGTGTTGTGCTGACTAAGCTCGATGGCGATACACGTGGTGGTGCAGCCTTGTCTGTTAAGGCAGTAACGGGTTGCCCAATCAAATTCGCTACACTCGGTGAGAAGATGGACGCGCTTGAACCGTTCCATCCAGAGCGGATGGCTTCACGGATTCTCGGCATGGGGGACATGCTCTCCTTGATCGAGAAGGCGCAAATGAACATTGACACAGAGAAAGCCAAGGAAATGGAAATGAAGATGCGCAACGCAGCCTTCACATTCGATGATTTCCTTGAGCAGATGCAACAAGTAAAGAAGCTCGGTCCTATCGATCAGATTCTGGATATGATTCCAGGGATGAATAAGGTGAAGCAAAATGCGAACCTGAAGGTGGATGAGCGTCAAATGGGTCGAATCGAAGCGATTGTCCGTTCGATGACGAACGAAGAACGCCAAGATCCAGATCTAATTAATCACAGCCGTCGTAAGCGGATTGCAGCAGGCAGCGGAACTCAGTTGGCTGATGTGAACCGTCTTATCAAGCAATTTGATGAGATGCGCCGGATGATGAAACAGTTCTCCGACATGATGGGTCCGAAAGGCCCTAAGATGATGAAGAACTTGAAGAGTAAAGCAGGCAAGGCTGGTAAAGGAATGAGATTTCCTTTCCGTTAATGCATAGACGAGCGCAGTTTTTATACTCGCTCGATTGATTATTCGAATTCCGTTAAGGAGGTGAATTTCGTGGCAGTACGTATCCGTTTGAAACGCATGGGTGCTCATAAAGCACCATTCTATCGTGTAGTTGTATCCGATTCCCGTTCCCCGCGTGACGGTCGTTTTATCGAGGAAATCGGTCATTACAATCCGGTAGCACAACCAGCAGTCGTTAACATCGACGAGGAAAAAGCTTTGAAATGGTTGCAAACTGGTGCTCAAGCATCTGACACGGTTCGCAACTTGCTCAGCCAAGCTGGCGTAATGAAAAAGTTCCATGAATTGAAACACCAGAAATAATCTAACCGTTCGGAGGGTCGCGAATGGAAGAGTTAGTGTCAGTAATTGCACGCGCTTTGGTCGATCATCCGGAGGAGGTCCGTGTGGACGTCGTGGAGAAGGACCATGTCATCGTGTATGAGCTTCACGTTCATCCTGACGATGTCGGAATGGTTATCGGGAAGCAAGGTCGTATCGCTAAGGCGCTTCGCACGGTCGTCACGTCGGCAGCTGTTAAAGTTCCAAAACGAGTTGCCGTGGACATTATTTCATAATTGTACGCAAGAGGGTTAGGATGAAATCCTAGCCCTTTTTCGTATGCAAGAGGCTGAATGTGTTACACTAGAAAGAAGATATTCGCAGGTTGGGCCTCCGAATATTTACGATAGATTGAATGAATGGTGATTACCAACGGCAGGAGGATAAGTCATGGCTCAAAGAATGTTTAATGTCGGTAAATTGGTCAATACGCACGGCATTCGGGGTGAAGTGAAAATTATCCCAACAACAGATTTCCCGGAGGAACGCTTCGCTCAAAAGAGCGAGTTAGTTCTGCAGCAACCGAACTCTAATAACAGTGTATCCGTTACCGTTGAGCGGTCGCGTCTACATAAAAATATGTACATCATTAAATTTGTGCAATTCGACAATATCAATGAGGTTGAGAAATATAAAGGTTGGATGCTGAAAGTAAGCGAAGAGCAGCTGGATGAGCTCGATGAAGACGAATATTACTACCATGAGATTATTGGTTGTAAAGTCGTGACAGACGAAGGCGAAGAGCTTGGAATCATTGACGAGATACTGTCTCCAGGCGCGAATGATGTCTGGGTTGTGAAGCCTGCGAAAGGAAAATCAATCTTGATTCCGGTCATTGATGAAGTTGTGCTTACGGTTGATGTGCAGGAGAAGGTTGTAACGGTTCATATTATGGAAGGACTTATTTAATATGCGTATCGATGTGTTGACCCTTTTCCCAGAGATGTGCGAAGGGGTATTCGGATCCAGTATATTAGGGAAAGCGCGTGAGAATGGACATGTTGTTATTAACACGGTCAACTTCCGCGATTATTCTGATAATAAGCATCAAACTGTTGACGATTATCCGTATGGCGGTGGCGGTGGTATGGTGCTAAAACCGCAGCCGATCTTTGCGGCGGTCGAAGACTTAATGGTGAAGGCAGGCGAAGAGAGGGCTTCAAGAATAGCAGAACCGATGGGTAGTCACGATAAAGCTGCGAAACCACGCGTTATTTTAATGTGCCCGCAAGGAGAGCGTTTCACGCAGAAGAAAGCAGAGGAGCTTTCACAGGAGTCCCATTTAATATTCGTGTGCGGCCATTATGAAGGATATGATGAGCGCATTCGCGAGCACTTGGTGACGGATGAACTATCTATAGGGGACTATGTATTGACAGGCGGTGAATTGCCCGCAATGACCGTGGTTGATTCTGTTGTTCGTCTGCTTCCTGGCGTGCTGGGCAATGAGATGTCTGCTGTAACGGATTCGTTCAGTACAGGACTGCTTGAATATCCGCATTATACCCGTCCTGCACAGTTCCGCGATTGGAAGGTTCCTGATGTACTCATCAGTGGCCATCATGCCAATATAGAGATATGGAGACGCGAACAGGCTCTGAAGCGGACGCTGGAACGGCGTCCTGATTTGCTGGAGCATGTGGAGCTGAGTAAGGACGACCTGAAAATAGTACAACGCTTGAAAAGTGATGCCGAGCGAAGCAACGCTTAATGAGAGCTAACCGGTTCAATGAGTGGATTGGTGAATAGACTGCTCCACCATAAATGACTGAGATTCTATGTACGATGGACATAAAATCTCAGTCTTTTTTTATTGGATTCATTCGTTACGAGTATAAGCCCAATTTGCATAACTGTTGTTTAGGAAAAAAATAAATAATGGGGACAATATTGTTCATAGGTCGCATGTAACATGGGACATCATGAATTCCAATGAAGTGAGGCAAAGTTATGAGTAAAAGTGAGATTCGTAAGAATGGATTGCGGTTGTTTATTGCGATGCCACTGCCGAAGTCTGCTGTTCAAGTATTGGAAGATTGGTGCATAGCAGGGAAGCAGCGCTGGCAATTTGCGAAATGGGTACACCCGCAGGATCTTCATATTACGCTCCAATTCCTTGGGGCGGTAGATGAGCATGTTATTGAGCGGATTGTACATGTATTGAAGGAGGTGTCCAGAGGGGGCGCTCCAATTGATCTACAATTCGATGGCGTGGGAAGCTTTGGGACAAAAGAAGCCCCACGTGTACTATGGGCTGGTCTAGGAGGAGCAATCGACAAACTGCGACAATTGCACCATAGCGTTACAGCCGCTACTTCGCCTTTAGGATTCGAACCGGAGGAACGCCCTTATCGCCCGCATATTACGCTGGCCCGCAAGTATCGCGGAGGGGAAGGTCAGCCCTTCACCATGAACAGCGAACCACTTCCTCCGAATCAATGGACGGGTGAAGAGATCGTGCTATTCCAGACACATATGAATCAAAGTCCTATGTATGAGCGTTTGCATACTTTTACTCTGGGTCAAGGATAGTCTAATGTACATGTGCTGCAATCATTGGGTCAGGCCTCGTTAATACGACGTCTTGAAAAACAGGTCTATCCTCACGTATATTTTCCAATCTTACACATTTATAATGGAGTCACCATTTTGAGAATGTCGAAAATGGTTGAAAAAGCAATATAAATTGTGAATGGAGGGATATCGTGGAGAGATATGCTTCGCGTATCGGAACGCTGCTGCTTCTGATTACGACCATGCTTTTGGTCGGTTTTTCAAAGCCGGATGATACGCGAAAGGCGACGTGGATATGGCAGGCGGAGAGAATAGAGACAGAATCGGAGCAACTGATTGATTTTGCCAAAAAGAATCGCATTAATGTGATGTATCTGCATATGGATATGACGATTCCAGAAGCATCATATCAGCGCTTTCTGAAGCAGGCAGGTCAAGCAGGAGTTGAAGTGCATGGCTTGGCAGGGCATCCCTTATGGGCTTTGCGTGAATATCGGGACAAGATGATGAAGTTGACAGAGTGGGTTAGCGCTTATAATCAGCATTCTGCTGCGGATGAGCGTTTCAAGGGGCTGCATTTGGATGTTGAGCCCTACGTGCTTCCAGATTGGGAAGATGATCAGCCATCGATCATTCGCTCTTGGACAGCGAATATGAGCGATTGGCTGAATGCTGTCAAGAGCCGCAGCGATTTAGAGCTCAGCGTCGACATGCCGGTATGGTTCGACTCGATCGCGGTTCCAGATGCACAAGAGACATCGTTGTCGGAATGGATCATTCGCCGTTTCGATCATGTAACGTTAATGGCGTACCGTCAGCAGATAGAAGGCGGGAACGGAATTTTGGAGCTTGTCCAGAATGAAATTGAGATCGCAGACCGTGTCGGGACACCGATATGGATTGGGGTCAACACGAAGCCAATGAAGGAAGCTCACACTACCTTCTATGATGCAGGTGTGCACGAAATGGAGTCGGTGTTGAATCAGGTTCAGGAGCGGCTGCGGCATCATTCCTCCTTCACAGGAGTTGCCATCCATGATTATCGTTATTGGAATCATATGCTGGAGAGAGATGGTGAACCAGGGGATCCCCCAGGGCCAAAGCCTGACCCAGTTCCTGATCCTGATCCAAAACCAGATCCGAATCCTGACCCAGTTCCTGATCCTGATCCAAAACCAGATCCGAATCCTGATCCAGGGGAGATTACAGTCCCGATGCCTCCACCAATTGATCGTACAGGAACCATCATTGGAACCTATGTATGGCAAGCAGAGTTAGCGATAAATCAGCCTGATGACATCATTGCATTTGCGAAGGAAAAGGGAATCAACTTTTTGTATGTTCGCTTGGATCTTCAGCAACCGTTTGAAGCGTACCGTGAATTTGTGAAGAAGGCGCATGATGCTGGAATCGAGATGCATGCTATGGGTGGACACCCTGGATGGGCGTTAACAGAGAATCGACAGCGGATATCGAAGCTCGTTGACTATGTCAAACGCTACAATCGCGCTGCCGCGCCTGAAGAGCGCTTCTATGGAGTTCATTTGGATGTAGAGCCTTATGTACTTTCGCAATGGCGCAGTGATAAGGACGAGGTCATTGCACAGTGGGTGGACAATATGGCATTTTTTGTCGAATCGATCAAGGCTGATTCTCAGCTTGAGACGAGTGTCGATCTCGCAGTGTGGCTAGATCGAACCTTTATTCCGGGTAAGTCGGAACTGTCGGTTAGTGAATGGATGATAGGGCGTATGGATCATGTGGCATTGATGGCGTTCCGTAATATGGCTGGGGGCAGCAATGGAATTGTTGCTGTCGTGAAGCAGGAGATGCAGATGGCGGATCGGTTAGGCAAACGTCTCGTAGTTGCAGTGGAAATGAAGGAGAGTTTTGAAGGCACGCATGTTTCTTTTTATGAGAAGGGTGCTGAAGAGATGCTGAAGCAATTGGACAAGCTTCCAGAGATGCTTGCAGATCACCATTCTTATACCGGTTATGCAGTGCATGCCTATGATTATTGGAAAGAAGCCAAGCCTTGAAAAGGCGCTTGTGTTCTATTCGTTCATATGCTACAATTAATTTCGTTGTTTGGAATACGGTGGTCCTCTGCATACGATGAGGCGAATGCACTAGGCATGCTGAGATGCAAGAACACCTGTGTGGAAGGAGGGAGTCCTAGATGAATATCGTACAAGCGATTACGCAAGAACAGCTTCGCAAGGATATTCCAAGCTTTCGTCCCGGCGATACTTTGAAGGTTTATGTTAAAGTTATCGAGGGATCTCGCGAGCGTATCCAGTTGTTCGAAGGTGTTGTTATTAAGCGTCGTGGTGGCGGAATCAGTGAAACGTTTACTGTTCGTAAAATTTCCTACGGTGTAGGTGTTGAGCGTACGTTCCCGCTTCATACTCCGAAAATCGATAAAATCGAAGTGGCTCGCCGTGGTAAAGTGCGTCGTGCGAAGCTGTACTATCTTCGCAATCTTCGCGGTAAAGCAGCGAGAATCAAAGAAATCCGTTAAGGAACAACCGGGGGGCTTGCTTGACTGCAAGCTCCCTTTTGCTATTTGTATGGATTGGAGTGCGCATTGCGCATGACGTGAACTTCAAATACGCATCCTAGGAGAAAGCGGGGCACAGCGAATGGATCAAAACGACCAATTGATGGAACCGAATACGCCGGAAGAAACGGCTGAAAAGCCGGCCAGCCCGAAGAAAAACGAATTGTTGGAATGGATTAAAGCGATTGCGATAGCTGTTGTCCTTGTCGTTGTCGTAAGATGGTTGCTGTTCGCTCCGTTTATAGTTGATGGTCCTTCGATGGAACCTAACTTCTGGACGGGTGAGAGGCTCATCGTGAATAAGATCTTGTATGAGTTCAGACAGCCTAAGACAGGAGAAGTTGTTGTATTTCACGTTCCACAAGAGAACCGCGATTTAATTAAGCGTGTAATTGGTGTTGCCGGTGATACGATCGAATATCGCGGTGATGATTTGTACGTTAACGGCAAGAAGGTAGAAGAGACGTACATACAAGAAGCAATAGATCAAGCTCATAAAAATGATATGTTATATAATGACCGTAATTTCCCAAGTGATTCGACTCAGCCGAACAAAGTTCCAGAAGGACATATCTTCGTCATGGGTGACCATCGGAGCAACAGTACCGATAGCCGCATGCTCGGATTTATTCCGTTAAAAGATGTCATTGGACGCGCAGACGTCATCTTCTGGCCAATCTCGCATGTTAAGTTGATTCAACATCATTAGTTGAGTTACGGCTGCCAAGGAGGTGGATAGCGATGTCAATCCAATGGTTTCCGGGTCATATGACGCGAGCGCGACGTCAGATCCAGGAGAAGTTAAAACTGATAGATGTAGCGATCGAACTGTTGGACGCGCGCCTGCCTGTGTCGAGCCGCAATCCAATGATTAACGATATACTCAGCAATAAGCCGCGCCTTATTATTCTGAACAAAAGCGATCTTGCAGATCCAGACGTAACGGCGAAGTGGATGAAATATTTCCGCAATGAAGGTCACGCTGTAATTGCTGTCGATGCGTCGACAGGAAGCAATGTATCGCAGATTCCTGAGGCAGCGCGCAAGTTGCTCGAAGAGAAGTTCCAGAAACAAATTGCAAAGGGAATGAAGCCGCGTCCAGTACGTGCATTGATTGTTGGGATTCCAAATGTAGGGAAATCCACACTCATTAACAAGCTGGCTGGTAGATCGGTAGCTGCAACTGGCGATCGTCCTGGCGTTACTAAGGGTCAGCAATGGATTCGTGTAGGCTCCGAAATGGAACTGCTCGATACACCAGGGATTTTGTGGCCTAAGTTCGAGGATCAGGAAGTAGGTTACCGATTGGCGACAACCGGAGCAATTCGCGAAGAAATATTGAATGTGGAAGATATCGCGTTTTACGCGCTGAAATATGTTGCATCCCATTACTGGGATCGACTGTCTGAGCGGTTCGGCATGACGGACGAAGTCATAGATGT
>Ga0209566_101023_pt1 | contig 11770 bp, 12 predicted proteins | sample Araplavi_mTSA_r2_2_FD_184287 | JGI IMG/M metagenome (GOLD analysis project Ga0209566, IMG submission 184287) | Arabidopsis root microbial communities from North Carolina, USA - plate scrape CL_Cvi_mTSA_r2 (SPAdes) (version 2) | ecosystem: Host-associated > Plants > Roots > Endosphere | place...
CGCGCTGGTGCTGGTGGTGACCAGCGCCGTGTCCCACCTGCGTCGCGTGCGGCTGATTGCCGGCCACCTCGACGACAGCACCATGGGCAACCGCCAGCGTCGTCAGATCGAGATTCCCATCGAAGCGGGCGAAGCCTTCGACCTGCTTGATGCAGCCATCCGCGAACTGCCCCGCACGGAAGAGGTGGAGAGCGCACGCGACAGCCTGCAGATCCGCGCCAAGGTGCAGCGTCCTCCCACGTATGGACGCAACCCGCTGGCGAAACTGGATCCATCGACCTGGTTTGGCCATCTGCGCAACCAGATCTTCGCCACCGTCACGCCGGGTGAAGGCGCGGGCAGCGTCACGCTGATCTGCGAGCCTGAAGCGGGCGCATGGAGCGACTGGTTCCGCGTGGACGACGGTACCAACCTGGAAAACGCCGAGGCCATTACCCGCGCCATCGCACGCCGCGTGGCGGAGAAGCGCCGCAACGAGCAGATGCGCGCACGCCAGACCGAAAGCGAAAAGGAACGCACCGTGGCCCGCCTCAACCTGCTGCACGCGCAGGTGGAGCCGCACTTCCTCTACAACACGCTGGCGAGTGCGCAGTACCTCACCCGCACCGATCCGCAGCAGGCGGACCACATGCTGGGGCACCTGATCCATTACTTGCGCCATTCGCTGCCGCAACGCGACGATGCACTCTCCCTGCTCGGCGACGAACTGGAACGCACGCGCGCCTATCTGGAAATCATGCGGCTGCGCATGGGGCCGCGCCTGTCGCTGCAGATCGACGTGCCCGATGCGCTGCGCGCCATCGCCGTGCCGCCGATGATGCTGCAGACGCTGGTGGAGAACGCCATCAAGCACGGCCTGGAACCCAAGCCCGGCGGCGGCACCATCTGGATCCTGGCGCGTCGCGACGACAACGCGGTAATGGTGACCGTCGCTGACGACGGACGCGGTTTCAGCGAAGCCAGCGGCGGTACCGGCATCGGCCTGAAGAACGTGCGCGAACGGCTGCGGCTGATCTACGGCAACGAAGCGTCGCTGTCCGTCGTCGGCAACGTGCCCGAAGGCGTGGCCGCCACCATTACCGTGCCCTTGCGCACCGACACCGCGGACAACGCATCGTGACCACCGCCATCCTTGCCGAAGACGAAACCCTGTTGCGCACCGCACTGCGCGATCTGCTCGCCAGGGTGTGTCCCGAGTTGCAGGTGGTGGCCGAGTGCGACGATGGCGCGAGCGCGCTCGAAGCCATCAGCGATTACCGACCGGACGTGGCGTTCCTGGACATCCGCATGCCCGGCCTCAATGGCCTGGAAGTGGCCGCTGCCGCTGCCGAAGCCAGTCCTGCGACGCAGGTGGTGTTCACCACGGCCTATGACCAATACGCCATCGATGCGTTCGAACGCGGCGCAGTGGACTACCTGCTCAAACCGATCACCGAGGCCCGCCTCAGCGCCACCATGCAACGTTTGCAATCGCGAGCCGCGCCGCAGGCCGATGCCGCCGCGCTTTCGCAGATGCTGCGGGACGTGATGCAGCACGCCGGCACGCGTGCCGAGCCGCTCACCTGGATCACCGCCAGCAACGGTCGCGAAACGCGGCTGATCATGGTGGACGACGTCGCCTATTTCCGCGCCGACAGCAAGTACACCGTCGCCATGACGGCCGAGGGCGAGGCGCTGCTGCGCAAGCCCATCCGCGAACTGGCGGCGATGCTCGATCCCACCGTGTTCAAGCAGATCCACCGCTCCACCATCGTCAACCTGCGCGCCGTCGCCTCCGTGGTGCGCGACGACACCGGCAAGGGCACGCTGCGGCTCAAGCAGCGCCCGGAAACGCTGGTGGTCAGCCAACCGTTCATGACGCTGTTCAAAAACATGTAAGCGGAGAACTCACCGCCGGGAATCACGAGAGGTCGCCATGGAAAAGTTGATCCTGCTGTTCTACCTGTTGTTGTCGCTTACCGGTTGCCAGCCGTCGCACACCGTCACCACGCACGAATGGGCTGACGGCCGCGACCTGATCTACAGCACCATCCAGATCAGCGGCCGGCTGGCCACCTTCCGCTGCCTGCGCAGCGAGAGCGGCCTGTGCCATTACACGGTGCTTCCGGGCGAGTGCAGCACGCGGCACGTGGACTGCGATCCGCCGGTCACCGTATTCACCATGCGACAGGGCGACTCGCTGCTGCTGTCGAGCCTGCCGGACGATTTCGCCAGCTGTGTCACCGCCGCCCCGACCGCTGAGGGCGACTGCGCCCAGCGTGTCGCCAGTGCCGGTCGGCCCGCGCCCTGAGCGACGCCCTCGCCGCCCGGCGCCAGGCCCAGGGATGCGCCCGATTTATCCCCGCCCAGTCACCAACGTTTTGAATAAGAAGGACAGCCTGACGTCCCGCGGGCCCGTCAGCTGCGTCGTGCAGTTTGAACAGACGGCCAGTCTGCCCTGCGCCTCACCCGTCGACCCTGCTGGATGTCATGCCGGGTGCGGGGAATAAATCAGGCCATCCCTGGCTAGAATCGGACGCATCGATGGCGGGAGTACGCGATGCGGTGGCTACGACGTAAAGCACGGACAAGCCTGCTGGCGGCGCTGGCGGCGCTGGCGGCGAGCGGCGCGCTGGCCGCGAATAGGGTTCCCTCCAAGGGCGACGTGCTGCTGCTGCCCGATCGCGTCTGGACGGCCGATGGCGATGCCGCGCACACCGGCTGGGCCGTGCTGGTGCATGACGGTGCCATTGCTTCCGTAGGGCCGCTCGATACGGTCAAGGCGCCTGCGGATGCGCAGCGCGTCGCCCTGCCCGGCACCACGCTCATGCCCGGTCTCATCGACCTGCACTCGCACGTGTTCCTGCATCCGTACAACGAAACCCTGTGGAACGACCAGGTTCTGAAGGAACCGCAGGACTACCGCACACTCGAAGCCGCCGCGCACGCACGCGCGACGCTGATGGCCGGCTTCACCACCTTGCGTGACCTTGGCACCGAAGGTGCGGGTTTCGCCGATGTGTCGATCAAGCGCGCCATCGACGAGGGCATGATTCCCGGCCCGCGCATGTTCGTGGCTACCCGTGCCATCGTGGCGACGGCCAGCTACGGCCCCGGCCCGCGCGGCTTTCGCCCCGACATCGACCTGCCCAGCGGCGCGCAGGAAGTGAGCGGCGTGGACGAAGCCATCCGCGCCACCCGCGAACAGGCCGGCCACGGCGCGGACTGGATCAAGCTCTATGCCGACTACCGAATCGGCACGGATGGCAGCACGCAGCCAACGCTTTCGCTGGCCGAAATGAAGGCCATCGTGGATACGGCGCATCTGTCGGGCCGCCCGGTCGCCGCGCACGCGTCCAGCGACGAAGGCGTGCGCCTGGCCGTGGAAGCCGGCGTCGACAGCATCGAGCATGGCTATGGCGCCAGCGAAGCGACCTTCCGCCTGCTCAAGCAGCACGGCACCGCGTACGAACCCACGCTCACCGCAGTGGAATCCACCGCACAGTATTTCGAGCACTACGTACCCGGCCAGAGCGAACCCACGGCGCGCATGAAGGAGGCCGAGCGTGCATTCCGCACCGCGCTGAAGCTCGGCGTCACCATCGGCAACGGCAGCGACGTGGGCGTATTCACTCACGGCGACAACTGGCGCGAGCCGGCCAACATGGTGCGCGACGGCATGACGCCGACACAGGCGCTGCATGCAGCCACCAACGTCGCGGCAAAGATCCTTCGGCAGCAGGCGGCGTTCGGCCGCATCGCACCCGGCCTGCGCGCCGATCTTGCCGCCTTCACCGGCGACCCCAGCACGCATATCGACGATCTTCAGCATCCGGTCTTCGTCATGAAGGACGGCACCATCTACCGCTCACCGCAAGCCACGCCATGAACCCTGTCCTGATCCGCCCCATCGAGGCACGTGATAACGCATCCGTCGCCGCCATCATCCGCACCGTCATGCCGGAATTCGGCGCTGACGGCCCCGGCTTCGCCATCCACGATGCCGAAGTGGACGCCATGTACGAAAGCTATGCGCGGCCTCGCAGCGCGTATTTCGTAGTGGAACGCGACGGCAAGGTGATCGGTGGCGGCGGCATTGCACCGCTCGAAGGCGGCGACGCCACGGTATGCGAGTTACGCAAGATGTACTTCCTGCCCGAAGCGCGCGGCATCGGCGCAGGTAGCGCGATGATGCTGCGTTGCCTGGACGCCGCGCGCGAACACGGCTTTCACCGCTGTTACCTGGAAACGCTCACCGGCATGGATGCGGCACAAGCGCTCTACCGGCGCCACGGCTTCCAGACCATCTGCGCGCCGTTGGGCGGTACCGGCCACTTCAGCTGCGATCAGTTCTATATCCGCGATCTCTAGCGCGGCCAGACCCAGGAGCACGCTATGGCACGCGACCCCCGCATCGATGCTTACATTGCCAAATCGGCGCCGTTTGCCCAGCCGATCCTCGAACATCTGCGCGACCTGGTGCACGAGGTCTGTCCGGAGGTGGACGAAGGCATCAAGTGGGGCATGCCGTTCTTCAGCCACGGCGGCGCACCGATGTGCAACATGGCCGCGTTCAAGCAGCATTGCTCATTCGGTTTCTGGCTGCACAAGGACGTGACGGGCGAAACCGGTGAGGACGGCATGGGCCAGTTCGGCAAGCTCACCTCGCTCAAGGACCTGCCGCCAAACAAGACGATCACTGCGCTACTGCGCAAGGCGAAAGCCTTGAACGAGTCAGGCGTGAAGATGAAGCGTGCACCGGCCAAGGCCAAGCCCGCCCCGACGCTGCCCGAAGACCTTGCCGCCCTTCTCGCCATGAAAAAGCACGCCGCCGCGCGCAAGCACTACGACGCTTTCCCGCCGGGCGCGCAACGCGAGTACGTGGACTGGATCGGCGAAGCCAAGACCGATGCCACGCGCCAGAAGCGCATTGCCACCACCCTGGAATGGCTGGCCGAGGGCAAGCGAAGAAACTGGAAGTACGAATCATGTTGAAGGTTCCCGCGCTGCACTTCGCCATCGATGATCCGCGCGCCGACGACGTCGCGCCGTTGATCTGCGAATTGGACGGCTATCTGGCCGAGCTCCATCCCAGCGGCAACATCCGCCCCGTCACCGTCGACGAGTTGCAGCAGCCCAACGTCACCTTCATCACCGCGCGGGTCGACGGTACGCCGGTGGCGTGCGGCGCCTTCGTGCGACACGACGACTACGTCGAGGTGAAACGCATGTACGTTTTGCCCGCCTGTCGCGGACTGGGCCTGGGCAAGCAGCTGCTGGAAGCGCTGGAGGCGCGCATTGCGGCCAGCGACGGCAGGCGTGTGCGCCTGGAAACCGGTACGTCGCAGGCCGAGGCGCTGGAACTCTACGAACGCGCTGGCTATCGTCGCTGCCCGCCCTTTGGCGAACATCGCGCCAACCCCGGCAGCATCTGCATGGAGAAAGAGCTCGCATGATCCGAATTGCCCACGCCGACGATGCGGCGGCCGTGCACGACATCTACACGCCATCGGTGCTTCATGGCGTCGAAACCTTCGAAACCGAGTTGCCTGGCGTTGAAGCGATGCGCGAGCGCATGCTCACGCGCCTGCGCCACTACCCGTGGATCGTCTGGGAAAAACACGGCCGCGTACTGGCCTACGCCTATGCCAGCCGCTTCCGCGAACGCGCGGCGTACGACTGGATCGCCGAGACGTCCATCTACGTGCACGCGGATGCGCGCCGTCGCGGAATCGCCCGTCGTCTGTACGCCGCCTTGCTGGACGCCATGCGCCTGCAGGGCATCAAACAGGCCGTCGGTGTGATCACCCTGCCCGGCACCAGCAGCGTGTCCATGCACGAAACCATGGGCTTCACGCCAGCTGGCGTGTGGCGCAGCGCAGGCTACAAGCTCGATGCGTGGTGGGACGTCGGCGTATGGCAGTTGGAACTGCAACCGCCGGAGAATCCGCCCCGGGCCGTGGTGCCGTTCGCGCAATTGCGTGAGACGGCGGAGTGGTCGGCATTGCTGCAGCGCGCAAATTCGTAACACGCCGCCCTTGTAGGAGCGCACCCTATGCGCGACCGGCCTTACCGCAAGCCCCGGTCGCGCATAGGGTGCGCTCCTACCGGGGAAAATCCCGGCCCGCGCGGCGGTCACCTCTCCTCGGCTACCATTCCCTTTTTTGGTATTCCCGAGGACGTTCCATGCAGCTCAATCAGGTCAAGGCGATCATCACCGGCGGCGCCTCCGGTCTCGGTCACGCGGTGGCGCAGCACCTGGTCGCCAACGGCGGCAAGGTCGCCCTGTTCGACGTCAACGAGGAGAAGGGCCAGGAAGCGGCGAAGTCGCTCAAGGGCCACTTCTTCCGCACGGACGTCACTTCCGAGGAAGGCGTTTCCGCCAATGTCGCCGCTGCCGCACAAGCAATGGGCGGCCTGAACGTGGTGGTGAACTGCGCGGGCATCCTGGGCGCCGGCCGCATGCTCGGCAAGGAAGGCCCGATGCCGCTCAATACCTTCGCCACCACCGTGATGGTGAACCTGGTAGGTAGCTTCAACGTCGCCAAGGCTGGCGCCTCGCTGATGCAGAACAACGAAACCGGCGAAGACGGCGAGCGCGGCGTCATCATCAACACTGCCTCGGTGGCCGCGTTCGAAGGCCAGATCGGCCAGGCCGCCTATTCGGCCTCCAAGGGCGGCGTGGTGGGCATGACGCTGCCGATGGCGCGCGAGCTCTCCCGCTTCGGCATTCGCGTGGCGACCATTGCGCCGGGCATCTTCTGGACGCCGATGGTGGACGGCATGCCGCCGCAGGTGCAGGAGTCGCTCTCAGCGTCCATCCCGTTCCCGTCGCGCCTGGGCAAGCCGGACGAATTCGCCAGCACGGTGGCCTTCATCCTCGGCAACCGCTACATCAACGGCGAAACCATCCGCCTGGATGGCGCGGTGCGTCTGCAGCCGAAGTGAGGGAATGGCGAATCGGGAATAGCAAAAGCCGCATCCATCCCGACTTCCTCGCCCTGCTCTCACTATTCACTATTCCCCATCCACTATTCCCTTAAAAAACATGAAAGCTTCCGACGTCAAGAAAGGCAACGTGGTCGAACACGAAGGCACCGTCTACCAGGTGCGCGACATCGAGCGCAGCTCGCCCACGGCTCGTGGCGGCAATGTCACCTTCCGCTTCACCATGTATTCGATCCCGGGTGGCCGCAAGTTCGACCTGAGCATGCGTGCCGACGACGATCTCAAGGAAATGGACCTGGTGCGCCGCGAGGCGAACTTCTCGTACATGGACGGCGACGCGTTCGTGTTCATGGACAAGGAGGACTACACCCAATACCTGCTCTCGCCGGAGCTGGTCGGTGACAACTCGGGCTACATCGTCGAGGACGTCGAGGGTTATTACGTGCAGCTGATCGACGACGCGCCGGTAGGCCTCCAGGTGCCGACCAGCGTCACGCTGACCGTGGTCGACACTGCGCCGGAACTCAAGGGCGCCAGCGCCACCAAGCGCACCAAGCCGGCCAAGCTCAACACCGGCATCGAAATCCAGGTGCCCGAGTACATCACGAACGAAGAAAAGGTGTGGGTGAACACGCTGACCGGTGAATTCGCCGGCCGCGCATCCTGATCGCCGATATCGCGTACATCCAAAACGCCGGGGAAACCCGGCGTTTTTATTTGGCTTGACGAGGCCACGCGCGTGCGGCACGTTCGCTACTTCCCCGCCAAGGAATGAATGCCGTGCCGCGTCCCCACGCCCTGCATGCCGTTTTCTTCCGCACCCGTCGATGGCTCGCGCCCCTGTGCATGGCGATGGTGCTGGCCGCCTGCGCGCCGGTGCCGGTGCGCAACCCGATGGCGCAATGGGTGCCGTCGCCCAACTTCGACGCGCGCCGCCCGGTGCTCGTCGTCATCCACTTCACCAACGAGCATTCCGCCGAACAGGCGCTGCACACGCTGCGCACGGCCAACAGCGGCGGCCCGGTGAGTTCGCATTACCTGATCGGCAACGATGGGCGCATCTACCAGCTCGTCGCCGACAGCCAGCGCGCATGGCATGCGGGTGCCGGGCATTGGGGCACCATCACCGACGTGAATTCCGCTTCCATCGGCATCGAGCTGGACAACGACGGTGATTCGCCCTTCACGCAGGTGCAGATCGACAGCCTGCTGCGCCTGCTGGCCGACGTTACCGATCGCCTGCGCATTCCGCGCACGCAGATCATCGGCCACGAGGATCTCGCGCCCGGCCGCAAGGACGATCCAGGCCCGCGCTTCCCATGGGCCCAGCTCGCGCAGGCGGGTTTTGGGTTGTGGCCACGCGTGCCGCTGATCGATCCGCCGCCGGGCTTCGACCCGTGGTCGGCGCTGGGGCTGATCGGCTATCCGCTGGACGACCGCACCGCCACCGTGCGCTCGTTCCATCATCACTTCCGCGGCATGGACGGCGATACGCTGGACGATCAGGACCTGCGCATCCTGTATGCCCTGTCGCGGCAACTGGGCGCGACGGGCGGCGGCGCGGCTGACACGCCTGCGGGCTGAATCCGTCGCGTCCGCTTCAGGCTGACTGGGGCAAAATGACGTTCTTGCCAAGGAGCTTTGCCGCGTCATGTCCTCGACGGGTTATTCGCTGCGCGCCACAGTCGTCGACAGCCTGCTCACCGCCAAACGGCCCGACGTGCCGATCCGCGTGGTCGTGCGCAACACCGCCGCCGTCATCCTGCCGCTGGCCGTCGGCCTGTTGAGTGGACACCCGGGCATCGGACTGGGCATCGGTGCCGGCGCGCTGGACACCATGTTTTCAGACCAGCCCGGCCCGTATCGCCAACGCATGGCACGGTTGCTGCTCGCTTCGCTCGCCGCGGGTCTCGCCTCGCTCGTCGGGTTCCTTATCGGCGACCAGCTCGCGCCCATCCTTATCGCCACGGCCGCCCTGGGTTTCTTCGGCGGATTGCTGGTGGTGTTCGGCCCGGACATGGCGCGCGTGGGCATGACCAGCATGATCCTGCTGGTCGTCACTGCCGCCACACCCCGGCCATTGAGCGAAGCGCTGGGCGCTTCCGCCTTGATCTTTGCGGGCGGGCTGCTGCTGACGCTGTTCTCCGTGGCGGCCTGGCCGCTGCAACGCTACCGGCCCGAGCGTCATGCCCTCGCGGCCGTGTACCGCGGCCTCGCCACGCTCGCGCGCCAACAGGAACACGACGACGCCGACGTGCCCGCACTCACCGATGCGATGACCACGCTGCAACACACCCTGCTGGGGCGCCACCATGCGCGCGGCCGCGCCATGGAAGCCTTTGGCGTGCTGCTCGAACTGGCCGAACGCATCCGCCTCGAACTCACGGCCATGGCCGAACTGCGCGCCAACCCGACCATCCATGCCATGTTCCGCGGCGATGCGTCGCGCGTGCTCGCCGCCATAGCCGACGCGCTGGAAGTCGCCGAATCGCCCCGCCAGGCCGAACATGCACTGCAGACGCTGCAGGCGAGCGAGAACGCGCTGCTTGGCGATGGCGGCAACGCCGATGGCCTCGCCACGCATATCCACGCGTTGTCCGGCCAGCTAGCCGCCGCAGTGCGCAACGCGAACTGGGCCGGCAGCCGCGGCGAAATTCGCGCGGCAGCGGCGGAAACACCGCTGCCGGCCGCACTGCGCAGCAGCTCTGCGCGGGCTACCGTGCGCGCCAATCTCACGCCGCATTCGGTTGCGTTCCGCCACGCGGTGCGCACCGCCGTCACGCTCACGGCCACCTTGTTCGTCTCGCGCGAACTCGCCCTTCCCCACGGCTACTGGCTGCCGATGACCGCCGCCATCGTGCTGCGCCCGGACTTTGCCGCCACGTTCAACTTCGGCCTGTTGCGGGTGGTGGGAACCGTGCTCGGCCTGGTCATTACCACCGCGCTGCTGCACTTCACGCCCCACGACATGTGGGCGCACCTGGCCTTGATGGCGGTACTGTGCATGGCATTCCGCTATCTCGCCACGGCGCACTACGGCATTGCCGTGGCGGCGCTCACCGGCACCGTGGTGATCCTGTTGTCGTTCGAAGGCGTCAATTCCAGCGACGCGGTGCTCGATCGCGTGATCAACACCGCGCTGGGCAGCGGCATGGCGCTCATCGCCTATGTGCTTTGGCCCACCTGGGAACGCACGCGCGCACGCGCGGCGCTGTCGGACATGCTCGACGCGTACGCCGATTACCTCCACGCGCTGGCGCATCCAGACCGGCGCGACGAACGACGCGAGGCACGCACCGCCGCGCGCACCGCACGAAGCAACGCACAGGCCTCGCTGGACCGCATGCGCGCGGAGCCCGCCACGCCTGCTTCACTGCTGGAACTGGCCAACGCACTGTTCGCCAACGGCAATCGCCTGGCGCGCACGGCGATGACGCTGGAAGCCCTGATCGACGACCACGAAAACCTCCCGGAAACGGGAGAAATGTGCGCCTTCGTCGATCACGCCGCTGGCGCGCTGCACGACGTGGCCACCGCGCTGCGCGCGCAGCGCTCGCCCGAACGGCTGGCCGACCTGCGCGGCCTGCAACGCACGCTCGCCGCACTGCTGGGCATGGCCGACAACAAGCAGGCCGCTGACCTGCTGATGCGGATCAGCGATCGCCTGGTGGACAACGTGAACACCCTGGCGCACATCACCGGGCGCAGTCATAGCAAATCCACCGCGACGGTTTAGAGCAGCGCCTTTCTTGTATTTGTAGAAACGCACCTTGTGCGCGACAGCCTTTCGCGATATCCGTCATTGCATCGCGAAAGGCTCTCGCACACAGGGTGCGCTCCCACAAGAACGGACCCGTGCTGCTTAGGCCCCGACGCGCCTTCTCACGGCATCGATATCCCGCACCGGCCTCACTTCGATACGTCCCGTGCGCGACCACGGAAAACTCGCCGCGATGCGCACGGCCTCGTCCATGTCGGCCGCTTCGATCAGGTTGAAGCCGCCCAGGTATTCCTTGGCTTCGGCGAACGGGCCATCCATCACGCTCATCTTGTCATTGCGCATGCGGATCGACTTGGCCTGTTGTGGCGACTCCAGTTGCATGGAGTCGAGCAGGTGGCCTTCGGCGCGCAGTTCGTCTGCGTGCACGAAGCAGCCATGCATCATGGTGTCGAACTCGCCGGGCGGCAAAGCGTCGAGCAGGGTGTCATCGTTGTAGATCATGACCAAGAACTTCATGTTGCCTCCCATGGCAGACGGACGGGCCTCGCCGGGCATGATGGCGGCAAAACGTGGCGCTGGCATGTGCATTCAGGCCAGGGTTCACGCGGCAGCCAGCAGCGAGCGCCGTCTCCCGCCGCCGTGAGCCAATGGGCCCCCGATTACGCTGCACTGCGCCGAGACGGCACCGGGCCCCTCACTTACACTCGGCGGCATGCTCAAAATCGACACGCACGCGCACATCCTGCCCCGCGACTGGCCCAACCTCGCCGCCAAGTTCGGCGACGAGCGTTTCCCGGTGATGATCCACAACGACGGACGCCATCGCATCTACAAGGACGGCAAGTTCTTCCGCGAGGTCTGGGAGTCGGCCTTCGATCCGCAGCAGCGCATCGACGACTACGCCCGCTTCGACGTGAACGTGCAGGTGGTGTCCACCGTGCCGGTGCTGTTCTCGTACTGGGCGCCGGGCTACCAGGCGCTGGAGCTGCATCGTCATCTGAACGACGAGATGGCGCGCGTATGCAACGACCATCCGCGCCACTACGCCGGCATCGGCACCGTGCCACTGCAGTCGCCAGACCTGGCCATCCGCGAGCTGGAACGCTGCATCGACGAACTGGG
>Ga0209566_101025_pt1 | contig 11711 bp, 11 predicted proteins | sample Araplavi_mTSA_r2_2_FD_184287 | JGI IMG/M metagenome (GOLD analysis project Ga0209566, IMG submission 184287) | Arabidopsis root microbial communities from North Carolina, USA - plate scrape CL_Cvi_mTSA_r2 (SPAdes) (version 2) | ecosystem: Host-associated > Plants > Roots > Endosphere | place...
GCCGAATTCGCCCGTCAGGCAAGGGAATCCGCCTCGCCTGACAACTCAACCAAGCCGGAAATCTCCACTTCCGACCGGGACTAATTCTGGTTCAGGGTCAACCCGGTCACCTATGCTGGAAAAGTAGTGATGCGGAACATTCGGGGTCAACTGCGACCGCCTGCTCCCGGCCATTTGCTACCGGTCGAGAGCGGCAGCTTCGGAGCGGCCCATAAACTCGCGGTGGCCCGGTGCTGACTTAGAATTGCAATATGGCGACGCGTTCTCCTCGAATCTCGAACAATCTTCACAGGAGCTGGCTGATCGAGTGCGCCAGTGATGCAACCCAAACGTCGTGCTGGCGGGACAGCCTGCTGAATTCAGTATCGAATAAAGCAAATGACGATCGAACAATCTAAAGCGCAGTTGATCTCGCTCATCGACAACGCCGACCTAAAAGTCATCGCGCTGACAGGCGCGTGGGGCACCGGCAAAACCCACCTCTGGAACGAGATTCGCAAAGAGTCGCAGGACCCGATTGTCGAAGGCGCGCGCTACGTGTCCCTCTTCGGCTTGAAAGATATCAATCAGCTCAAGCTCAAGGTGGTCCAAAGCGCGCTCCCTGTAGGCGGTGAGAGCAGCTCGTTGACAGAAGGTCTGATGAAGACTTGGAAGATCAGCATCGACGCCTTGAAGAAGGTCCACGAGGGGTTTTCGGCGCTCGACGAGCTTGCGCTGGTAGCGGTTCCTGTCGCCTTGCGCAACCGATTCGTAGTCGTCGACGACATCGAGCGCAAGCACGCCTCGTTGTCAGTTGACGAGGTCCTAGGCTTCGTCGACGAATACTCTCAGAATTTTGGTACGCGATTCCTCTTGATTCTCAACTCGGACCAATTCTCCGCGCCGACCGATAGCGCGCTCTGGGCGGCATTCCGAGAGAAGGTGATCGAAGAAGAACTTCGTTTCACGCCGACACCTGGGGAGGCGTTTGACATCGCGGTTCCGGACTTGAATAGCCCTTACCGTGCGACGGCCAGGACTGCGGTGGACGCGTGCGGGATCACCAATATCCGGGTCATCCGTCAGGCTTACCGTCTTGTGGTTCGGCTTCTCGGTGCGACTGGGGACATGCCTCTCGCGATACAGGCACGAACTGTTCCCTCGATTGTGCTCATATCTGCTCTTGCAAACAAAGCCATCAAGGACGGGCCGACTTTGGAGTATGTCGCAGGCTATAACCGAGGTCCTAGCGACTTTATCAGCCGCTACCTCGGGCGGGAAGGCGATGCGTCAAAGGAGAAAACTGAGGACTCAACGCCAGCCGCATGGAAAGTTCTGCTGTCAAAGCTAGGGATCAATTCTTCGGACGAATTTGAAGAACTGGTTGTCGCGTTCGTTTGCGACGGAAGGCACGACGCAAAGGCGATTGAAGCCATCATCCAAGGCTACCAACACAACGAGAATCGCACCGAATCTAGAAATCTCGCGTATGCATTCACTGAACGTTTCAATTGGGACGTCACAGACTGCGACGACGATCTCGTAGCCGATGCGATCAAGCTCATCGACAGAGTCGCCGACCTTGATGCCTACACGGTCACGGCGCTCGGAAAACAAATGACTGATCTACCTGACGGTGCCAAACTTGAAGAAGCTTTGATTGATGGTTGGTTGGCTCACTTCGCGACCATCGCCGACAAGGCCGAATTCGGCGAATTACCGTTCCGTCAGCCGCTACACCCGAAACTTAAGGCAGCAATCGACGATGCGCGCGATGCTCGAATTCACAGTGCGACCGTCGTCGGTGCCATCAAGCACCTTCTTGAGAACGACGGATGGGGCCATCGGGAAGAGGCGGCGATGAGAGCGGCTACGATCGACGATTTCGAGACTGCGATGCGCACGTTGAAAGGTCGTGATTTCAAGCTTTTCGTACTCAAAAGTTTGGACATTCTCGAGCAGCACGAAATGTACGAGAAACACTTCGGCCAGGCTGGAATGAATTTCTTGGAAGCATGCCGGCGCATCGTCCGAGCCGAGAAAGAGAACCGTTTCGGACGGTTGTTGCGAACATTGTTCGCGGAGAGCAAAGTTCCAGCGCTTTTGGCCGAGGGCGGAATTGAAGCCTAGCCCCCAGGTGTAGACAGCGGTCGACTGCAACGCAGCGGTACCAGGGCGCCTGTCCCCGGCCCTCTAAGGGGGAGCCAACCTCCATCGGGAGCACGGGCCTGCGGCGACATCTCCTTCGTTGCTCGACTGTACGAGCGTCAGCTTCTGAGCGCCCAAACCCGTGCTGCCGATGTCGGGTATGGGTCGTTCAGAGTCGTTCGCGGCGCGCCAGAATGGCCATTCGCTGTCTCGTACAGCTCCTGACGTTGGGCTGAATGCGCAAGCAGGATAGGGAACCTTATCACCATGGCGCGATGGTCGGTTCAAACTCAGGTTCCGCATACCGCGTGGTTGCTGATGCCAGCTTCCCGGGAAGTTGACACCGCTCCTCGCGACTCTGGGCTCGGTGACAATGCGGTGACTGGACGTGCTCCGGCGGCCCAGAATTGACGCGTAATATATTGGACTGGCTTTGCTTGGGCGATCGCCCGAGCACGATATCGCTTTGCTGGCGTTCGACAAATTCTCCAAGACTCCCACATGCGTATCCCTCCGCTCAAGGCGATCATCGCGTTCGAAAGCGTCGCCCGGACCAAAAGCGTCAACCGAGCGGCGGAAGAGCTCGGCCTGACCGCGTCCGCCGTCAGTCACCAGCTCAGCAACCTCGAAGCGCAGATCGGTCAACCGCTGTTTCAGCGCTCGGGGCGCGGCCTCGTCCTCACGCCGACCGGCGAACGCTACCTGGCCGACGTCACCGGCTCGCTGGCCGACCTCAGCCGCGCGACCGAGCGCGCTTCGAGCCGCACCGAAGTCGATATCCTGCGCGTGCATTCGAGCCCGAGCTTCGGGCTGATGTGGCTGCTGCCGCGGCTGTCGTCGTTTCAGGAGGCGAACGGCGATATCCAGCTGAACCTCGCGTGCTCGTACGAAAACGTGTCGTTCTCGAACGGCTTCTACGATATCGACGTCCGGCACGGCTACGGCAACTGGGACAACCTCGAGGTGAAGACGGTGCGCGGCGAGTTCATCGCGCCGCTCGCGTCGCCGCTGTACCTCGAGCAACATCCGGTGCACGCGCCGGACGACCTGCTCGCCCATCGTCTGATCTATTCCGAAACGCCGCTGGTCCAGTGGAAGCAGTGGTTCGGCCGCACCGGCGTGCCGCTGGCGGCGCAGAAAACCTTCGACTTCTCGTTCGACCGCTCGTACATGTCGCTCGAAACCGCCGCGCTCGGCCTCGGCATCGCGCTCGAAAGCCTGATGCTCGCGTCGGTGAAGATCCGTCAAGGGCTGCTGGTGCCGGTGTTCGGCGAGCGCCATGCGGTCGAAGTCGGTGCTCATCATCTCGTTTACCCGCGGCAGAACGCGGAATTGCCGCGCGTGAAGCGCTTCCTGGCGTGGATCGAGCGGGAAGTCGCCGCTCATCGGCAAGCGGGTTGACCGCGCCATCCGGCGGCACGCCGCGCGATATTGCGCTGCAGCACCGGCTATTCGCCGTCATCTGAAATTTTCTCAACTATGGCTGAGCGTTTCCGCGTTGATGCGGGTGCCCGGTGAGCCGACACTCCGGACAACACATCAACAAGGAGACAAGCGATGTTGCTCGACAACCGGACCATCATCGTGACCGGCGCCGCGTCGCCGCGCGGGATCGGCAAGGCCACGGCCCGCGCGCTGGCCGCGCACGGCGCACGCGTGGCGATCCTCGACCTGCGCCGCGAAGACGCGGAAGCGGCCGCCGCCGAACTCGGCGCCGGCCATCTCGGCCTCGCCTGCGACGTGACCGACCGCGACGCGTGCGCGGCGGCCGCCCGCGCGACGCTGGAGCACTTCGGCCGCATCGACGGCCTCGTGAACAACGCCGGCATCACGCAGCCGGTGCGCACGCTGGAGATCTCGGCGCGCGACTTCGATGCGATCGTCGACGTGAACCTGCGCGGCACGCTGTACATGTCGCAAGCGGTGCTACCCGCGATGAAAGAGCAGCGCGGCGGCAGCATCGTCTGCATGTCGTCGGTCTCCGCACAACGCGGCGGCGGCATTTTCGGCGGCCCGCACTACAGCGCCGCCAAGGCCGGCGTGCTCGGCCTCGCGAAGGCGATGGCGCGCGAATTCGGCGCCGACCGGGTCCGCGTCAATTCGATCACGCCGGGCCTGATCCAGACCGACATCACCGGCGACAAGCTGACGCCCGACATGCGCGAGGACATCATCAAGGGCATTCCGCTCGGCCGGCTCGGCGAGGCCGCCGACGTCGCGCATGCGTGCCTGTTCCTGCTGAGCGACCTGTCGAGCTACCTGACGGGCATCACGCTCGACGTCAACGGCGGGATGCTGATTCACTGAGAACGGCGCCGCCCGATGCGCGGCGCCGACCATCATGCACCCGGGACAACCCGGGGCCATGGCAGGAGACAAGGATGAGAGCAAAGTACCCCGCACCGCCCGTCGAGGGCGAGATGCTGCAACGGGACGACGCGCGGACGTTCGAAGCGGCCACCTACGCGAAGGTCGCGCGACGGCTGATCCCGTTCCTGATGTTGTGCTACCTCGGCGCGTATCTCGACCGCGTCAACGTCGGCTTCGCGAAACTGCAGATGCTCAACGACCTGCGCTTCAGCGAGACGGTCTACGGGATGGGCGCCGGCATCTTCTTCCTCGGCTATTTCCTGTTCGAGGTGCCGAGCAACCTGATCCTGCATCGCGTCGGCGCGCGCCGCTGGCTCGCGCGCATCATGCTGACCTGGGCGGTGATCTCGGCGAGCTTCGTGTTCGTCAAGTCGCCCACCGCGTTCTACGTGCTGCGATTTCTGCTCGGCGTCGCCGAAGCCGGCTTCGCGCCGGGCGTGATCCTGTACCTCACGTACTGGTTCCCGTCGGCGCGGCGCGCGAAGGCGCTGTCGCTGTTCTTCATGGCGATTCCGCTCGCCGGGATCATCGGCGGGCCGCTGTCGGGCGCGATCATGCATTCGCTGCACGGCGCGATGTCGATGGCCGGCTGGAAGTGGCTGTTCCTGCTCGAGGCGCTGCCGTCGTTCGTGCTGGGTTTCGCGATCCTGCTGTATCTCGACGACGGCATCGCCGGCGCGAAATGGCTGACCGACGCCGAAAAAGCCTTGCTCGCGCGCAACGTGTCGGCCGACGCCGCGCACACCACCGCCCACCTGTCGATTCGGACCTTCGTCGCGGACCGCCGGCTGTGGCTGATGGCCGCGATCTACTTCTGCGTGGTGCTCGGGCAGTACGGCCTTACGTTCTGGCTGCCGACGATCATTCGCAAGGCGGGCGTGGCCGATCCGCTGTGGGTCGGCCTGTTCACCGCGATTCCGTATGCGTGCGCGATCGTCGCGCTGCCGCTGATCGGCATCAGCGCGGATCGTCGCCGCGAGCGACGCTTCCATCTCGCGGTGCCGATGCTGGTCGCGGCGGCGGGCTTCGCCACGTTGCCGATGCTCGGCAGCGTCGGCGCGTCGATCGTGTGCCTGAGCATCGCGTCCGCCGGCATCCTCGCGTCGTCGTCGCAGTTCTGGTCGCTGCCGACCGCGTTGCTGGGCGGGATGTCGGCGGCGGCGGGCATCGCCGCGGTCAACTGCTTCGCGAACCTCGCGGGCTTCTTCTCGCCGGCGATCGTCGGCTGGCTGAACGACCTGACCGGCAAGTCCACCGCGGGGCTCGTGTTCATTTCCGTCGCGATCACGGCCGGCGCGCTGCTGGTGTTCCTCGTGCCCCGATCCGTGAACCGCTGATCACCGCTGATTCATTTGCATTCCTTCCGACCCGATACTGGAGTGATCGATGGAAATCGAAACCGTCCATGAAGCGGTCACGCTCGCCGAGCGCGCGTACCGTATCCGAAGAAACGCCGTGCTGATGGGCGAAGTGCAGGGGCAGGGCTATGTCGGCCAGGCACTCGACATCGCCGACGTGCTGGCCGTCGCCTATTTCGGCGCGATGCGCTATCGCGCCGACGATCCCGACTGGGAAGGGCGCGACCGCTTCCTGCTGTCGAACGGGCACTACGCGATCGCGCTGTACGCGGCGCTGTTCGAAGCCGGCATCCTGCCGGCCGCGGAACTCGAAACCTATGGCAGCGACGACAGTCGCTTGCCGATGTCCGGCATGGCCAGCTACACGCCCGGCATGGAAATGTCCGGCGGCTCGCTCGGGCAGGGGCTGACGATCGCGGTCGGCCGGTGTCTCGGCCTGAAGCGCAAGGGCTCCGATGCGTTCGTCTATACGCTGTTCTCCGACGGCGAGCTCGACGAAGGCGCGATCTGGGAAGGGCTGATGTCGGCCGCGCACTGGAAGCTCGACAACCTGATCGCGATCGTCGACGTGAACAACCAGCAGGCCGACGGCCCGTCGACGCAGGTCATGGCGTTCGAGCCGCTGGTCGACAAGCTCGAGGCGTTCGGCTGGTACGTGAAACGGGTGGACGGCAACGACATCGACGCGGTGAAACGTGCGTTCGACGATGCGCGCCGGCACGACGCGCCGCAGCCGCGCATCATCGTCTGCGACACGAAGATGGGGTGCGGCGTGCCGTTCCTCGAAGCACGCGAGAAGAGCCATTTCATTCGCGTCGATGCGCACGAGTGGCAACTCGCGCTCGACGCACTCGAAGCAGGGAGACACGCATGAGCACCGCCGACAACAAGCCGCGCCTTAAGACGTCGGCGATGATCGCCTCCATCGCCGCGGAAGGGCAGGCGACCCGCTCCGCGCCGTTCGGCCATGCGCTGACCGAACTCGCCCGCACCAACGCCAACGTGATCGGCATGACAGCCGATCTCGGCAAGTACACCGACCTGCACATCTTCGCGAAGGCGTTCCCGGAGCGGTACTACCAGATGGGCATGGCCGAGCAACTGCTGATGGGGGCCGCCGCCGGCTTCGCGCACGAAGGCGCGCAGCCGTTCGTCACGACCTATGCGGTGTTTGCGACGCGCCGCGCGTACGACTTCATTCATCAGGCGATCGCCGAGGACAATCTCGACGTGAAGCTGATCTGCGCATTGCCAGGGCTCACGACCGGTTACGGGCCGAGCCACCAGGCGGCCGAGGACCTCGCGCTGATGCGTGCGATGCCGAACATGACGGTGATCGACCCGTGCGACGCGCTGGACATCGAGCAGATGGTGCCGGTGATTGCGGCGCACAAGGGGCCGGTGTACGCGCGCCTGCTGCGCGGCAACGTGCCGGCCGTGCTCGACGAGTACGACTACCGGTTCGAACTCGGCAAGGCCAAGCTGCTGCGCGACGGCAACGATGTGCTGCTGATCTCGTCCGGGATCATGACGATGCGTGCGCTCGAGGTGGCGAAGGCGCTCGAAGCCGATCGCGTCGATGTCGCCGTGCTGCACGTGCCGACGATCAAGCCGCTCGACACGGCGACCATCGTCCGCGAGGCCGCGCGCAAGGGGCGCATGGTAATCGTCGCGGAGAACCATACGGTGATTGGCGGGCTTGGCGAAGCGGTCGCAACGGCGTTGCTCGGGGCTGGTGTCGTCGTACCGTTCCGCCAGATCGCGCTGCCGGATGCGTATCTCGCCGCGGGTGCGTTGCCGACGTTGCACGACCGCTACGGGATCTCGGCCGGCGCGATGCGCGCGAATATCAGGTCCTGGCTCGGATGACGAATCGGAAGCGCTGGCGTGCCGGGTGGATGGCATCTCGCGCGGCGACGTGGCTGTGGCGGTCTTCCGGATCCTGCCGTATGCGCTCAAGCAAGCCGGCGGTTCGCTCGGGAGCGTCGATACGAACTGACATCGACGGCCGGCAGGATGTATTGCCGCGCGTGCCGGACCACGCAGGAACGGCGTGTCCGTTGCGCCCGTGGAAGGACCGGAGTCTGGGCGAGAGGCAGACGTGCGCTGCGCAAGAGTTGCGGCACGTCGGCTATCGCCCGGATATCGGCTCACGGTACGATTGGTCACAGAATTCCGCCGGGGGTCAGCGTGAGCACGTCCCGCAAATGAAGCTCATCGTATCGACCTTGCGCCTGCTGCCCAGCGTGCAGGAAAATCTGCCGCACATATGGCAGGTTCGCAGCATTGAGCATCGAACGTGGCCAACCCGTGAATATGAAATGGGTCTTCGGCAATCATTTTCTCGATATCCCGTGGTTGGTCCGCATACGCGAGCACGAAGCCGCCGTCCTCTTCGTGTAGCGGTCCCGCGGCAAGGATATTTCCCGCCTGAGCGTATCTGACGAGCCATGCCTTGTGAGCATCGAGATGCGCCTGGATCTCTTCAATCGGACGGACGTAGCCGAGCTTGATGGCAAACAGCATAAGCGACCTCTGTTACTGGATGGTTTGCGCACCGGACGTGCGCGAGTTGACGAGTATCTCGGTCAGGGACGTCCTGGCGAGTGCGATGCCCTGGTCCCGGACGATTTGACCTTTCGACGCCCCCTCCGCCCGTACGAACCGGACGTCGGTGATCCCCAGGAAACCGAAGAACGCCTTCAGATAGCCTTCCTGAAAGTCCATGTGTGCGAGCGGTGTCTCCGCGTAAAACCCGCCGCGCGCAGAGGCTACGATTACCCGCTTGCCGCACGCCAGGCCGACCGGGCCGCTTTCGGTATACCGGAACGTGCGCCCCGCCTGTGCCACACGATCGAGCCATGCCTTCAACTGACTCGGTACCGAAAAGTTGTACATCGGCGCACCGATGACAATGACATCGCTCGCGAGAAACTCCGTGACGAGCACTTCGGACAGTTGGTGTTCGTGCGCGGTGACGTCGTCGAAAGCACCGACGTCGATCTGGCGAAATCCGGCTGCGATCGGGCCGGTGAGATGCCGGATTTCGTCGCCGACGAGATCACGGTACGTCACCTGCGCCGATGGATGCTGTGCCCGGAGACCAGCTACCACGGCTGCGGACAGCTCTCGCGTGATGGAGCTGCTGCCAAGTATGCTCGAATCGAGATGAAGGATATTCATTGAAGCCTCGCTGTCAGGGGAGGAGTGAAGCCCGTCGAAACGTGCCGGAATTCATTGCGATGCCTTCCGGGCGGCTAGGTCGATCAGCTTCGCGACCTCGTCCGGATGAGACAGCATCGACATGTGGCTGGAGCGAATCGATGTGACGGTTGCGCCGATGTTCTGTGCAATTGCCTGCTGTACGGCGGGCTTCAGCGCATTGTCGTTGGTGGTTCGCAGATACCAGACAGGCTTGTCGTGCCATGCCGCGTGCTGGATCTTCCCGGTGAAGCAGGCCGCCGCGACAGGCTGCTGGACCGATGTCAGGACTCGAGCCTGCTCAAGCGGAATGTCTGCCGCCATGACGTGCTGAAATGCGCGTGCATCGTCGAGCCAGATCAGCCCTTGGGCGTCCGGTGTGAGGCCGGTCATTGGCGCGTTGAGGCGTTGTAGAAGGTCGGCGACGGACTCGCCGTTGTCCGGTACCAGCGCGGACAGATAGACCAGGCCTTTCACATTGGCAGCATTGCCTGCTTGCGTGATGACCGCGCCGGCCCAGGAATGGCCCACCAGCAGTACGTCGCCGGTTTGCCGATGCAAGACGCTCTCGGTGGCGGCAACGTCGTCTGCCAGCGAAGTGAGCGGGTTTTGCACGGCAGTGACGCGGTAACCCATGCGTTGTAGCCTGAAGATCACCGGGCTCCAGCTCGATCCATCCGCAAAGGCACCATGCACTAGGACGATGTTACGCACAGCCGGCGCCGTAGACGCTGCCGCATGCGCCGTCGTCAGCGTCACCGTGAAGGCCACGGCAGCAACCAGTCGGCTGAACCATACGGATCGACGGCGCGCTCTTCTCTGAAGGAGCGAGTTTGGACAGTCGTGAAGCAATGGGGAGTTCATGTGAAAGCGAATCGTTGAGAGGACATGCCAAATTTATCTGGCTTTACCGAACCGTTGAAGGTGGCAAACTCGCCAACATTCATGCAAAATTCGCCAACACTCCTCGAGACACGGAGCGCGCCGTGCGCATAGGAATCGTTGCAGTCGAGGGCAGCCTGCTCTCTGCCATTAGCGGCCTTGTTGACCTGTTCTGGATGACGGAGCAGGCGCTACGTGCACCGCCCGCCGATGCGTCATATGACCTTTCTGGTCAAGTCAACCCAACCTTCGAGACCATCATCGCAAGCGCGGATGGAAAGGCCCGGTGCGACCCGCAGGGCCGGTTGATTCCGGTCGACGCTTCGTTTCGGGAATTGACGCATTGCGACGTGGCGCTTGTCACAGGCATGGCGCTGGGGCCGGACCGGCTCCCTCCTGTATCCGCATCGATCAGCCACGCGGCAACGTGGCTGCAAGAGCGTCATCAGGCCGGTGCGCTCGTGGGCGCTGCGTGTGCAGGTACCTTCGTGCTCGGAGAGGCCGGCTTGCTGAACGGAAGGCGTTGTACGACCACTTGGTGGCTCCACCATGCGTTCAGGCAGCGGTTTCCCAAGGCATGCGCGGTTTGGGGCACTGCAGTGGAAGAGCAGGATCGGATCGTGACGACAGGCGGTCCGCTGTCCTGGGTGGATCTGGCCTTGCGCGTGATCGGAAGCGAGGCAGGGCCCGATGTGGCCCGTCTCGCGGCAGATATCTCCGTGGCCGACAGCTTGCCGCTGCCGCAACTGGTTTATGCGCCCCGCGGGTTCGTCAATGCCACCGACCCGCTACTTCTGCAAGCAGAGCAGATCGTTCGCCATGCTAGCCCCGGATTGTCCGCTGAAGCGCTGGCGAGCGCGCTAAGTCTTAGCGAACGAACACTGCATCGGCGGCTGAAGGGCTTGACCAACGAGTCGCCCAAAGGGTTCATTACCCGCGTGCGGATCGAAATGGCCTGCGTGTTGCTCGAGCGGCCTGGAGCAAGCATTAAGCAAGTCGCATCGCAATGCGGCTACAGCGACGAAACATCATTCCGACGGGCCTTCGGTCAACTCACCGGTATGACGCCGGCCGACTACAGGCGCTGGGCAAATGGGCGAAACCCAAGACGTTTGCGCCCCTCGCACGATAGCAGCCTGGGCCGGGAATGACGCTGCAGCAGAGGGCCCTGATCGCGGCATTTCGCTGCACTTACGTGCGACGTTGACCCACTATGTCGACGCGTGGGCCTATCGCGCGGCCGCGCGTTGACTTTGTCTTGCCCCGGTTCAACATGGCGGTTCATCCAGCGCTGCGTCGCCCATTGCGACGACTTGCGCGAACGTCAGCGACGGGCAGGCCGGGGCCCTACATTTTGCGTCGCGCAGGATGGGGGAGGGGGCAGTTCAGTGAGCCGTGACAGCGCTTGGTGTAGGCGTTCATTATTAGCGCTAGCCGTGTTCAGAAGCGTTGCTAGCGGAAATTCTCAAAGAAGCCTCGGCGAACAGGGACTTTTTGAAGTTTTCTGGCGGCTGCTTGGCTGTTGCGTTTCCGCAACAGAAACTTGGCCAATGTTCACTAACGTTGCTAGCAGGTTGCACGTGTTCTTTAATACTGCGAGCGCATGTGTCGCGTGGATTGATAGGGATCCATATGGCTTCGATCGAAGAGCGGGCCGCTCGAGCAGCGAAGATCGCGTCCGTGCTTCGACCGCTTGGCAACGGCGTGCTTTCCCGACAGCAGGCTGAACGAGCAGCACAGCTATTAGGCGTTCACTGCACCACCGTATATCGC
>Ga0209566_101028_pt1 | contig 11682 bp, 8 predicted proteins | sample Araplavi_mTSA_r2_2_FD_184287 | JGI IMG/M metagenome (GOLD analysis project Ga0209566, IMG submission 184287) | Arabidopsis root microbial communities from North Carolina, USA - plate scrape CL_Cvi_mTSA_r2 (SPAdes) (version 2) | ecosystem: Host-associated > Plants > Roots > Endosphere | place: USA...
CGCGAAGCCCGCGCCGTCGTCCTGCGCGAAGCGCCACGCATAACCGAGCTCCGCCGCGCAGACGATCGCGACGCCCCAGAACACGCACGCGGCGACCGCGCACAGCACGCGCCACCGCTCGGCCGCCGGCGCGCCGCGCCGCGATGCTTGCGCGAGCGCCTGCACGATCCCGGCGATCCCGCGCGGCGCGGCCACGACGATCGCGACGAACAGCACGCCGAGATACAGCGCCCACGCGCGCGACACGCCCGCGACGACGATGCTCAGCAGGGTCAGCACGGCGGCACCGGCCGCCGGCCCGAAGAACGTACCGGTGCCGCCGATCACCGCGGCGATCAGCACGGTCGCCGAACGCGCCATCGACACGCTGTCGGGCGTCGCGATTTCGACGTCGATCAGCGTCAGCGTGCCCGCGACACCCGCGAAGAACGACGCGCAGGTGACCATCGCGAGCCGCACGCGGCGCGGATCGGTGCCGAGCGCGGCGACGCGCGCGGGATTGTCGCGCACCGCGTTCGCGAGCCGCGCGAGCGGCATGCGCGTCAGCACGTGCATGGCCCACGCCGACGCGATGCACCACGCGGCGATGACCGTATACGCCTGCACCGGTGCACCGAAATGCCAGCCGCCCCACGGCGTGCCGCTCGCGCGGTCGATCGGCACGCCGCCGATTCCGCCGAACCACGCGGGCACGCTCCAGGCGGCGGCCGCGACGCATTCGCCGAGCCCGAGCGTGATCATCGCGAACGCGGTGCCCGAGCGGCGCGTCGCGAGCAGCCCCGCCGCGAAGCCGAAACCGGCACCGGCCATGCCGCCGACGAGCGGCAACAGCGGCAGCGGGCCGCCGAAGTGGTTGAACCAGTGAGCGGCCGCGAACGCGCCGAGGCCCGCGAACGCCGCGTGCCCGAACGACAGCAGCCCGGTCGTGCCGAGCTGCAGGTTGTACGACAGCGCGAGCACGACCAGCGCGGCCGTCTGCGCGAGATAACCGAGCACCGCGCCATGCGGCCACAGCCACGCGGGCAGCGCGACGCACGCGGCGAACAGCGCCCCGCGCGCCAGGCCCGCGGCGAGCATGCGGCTACGCATCGGCGCGCTCGCCGAACAGCCCGCGCGGCCGCGCGACCAGCACCGCGACGAGCAGCAGGTACGGCACCAGCGGCGCGAGCTGCGCGATCGATACCGCGGCGACGCTGTCGGGCAGCGCGATGCCGGCCCATGACGCGAGGTCGCGCAGCGACGTATCGCTCGCGGCCGCGAAGGTCTGCGCGCAACCGACGGCGAGCGACGCCGCGAACGCGCCGCCGAGCGAACCGAGCCCGCCGATCACGACGACCGCGAACACGACCGAACCGACGGTTTCGGCCAGCGCGGGTTCGATCACCGCGAGCGGCGCGCCGATCACGCCGGCCAGCGCGGCCAGCGCGGTACCCGCGCCGAACAGCGTCGTCATCACGCGCGGCACGTCGTAGCCGAGCGCCTCGACGGCCGCCCGGTGCGTGAGTGCCGCGCGCACCACGAGCCCGATGCGCGACGTGCGCAACAACGCGCCGAGCGCGACGAGCATCGCCGCGGACATTCCCATCATGAACAGCCGGTAGCGCGGCAGCGCGAGGCCGAAGACGGTCGCGGGCGCGCCGTCGAACAGCGCCGGCATGGGGGCCGGCAGCGGCGCCAGGCCCCACACGAGTTTCGCGCCCTCGCCGATCAGGTACGCGAGCCCGAAGGTCAGCAGCAGTTCGCTCGTATGGCCGCGCGCCTGGACCCGGCGCAGCAGCGTGCGTTCGCAGCCGGCGCCGAGCAGCCCGACCGCGAGCGGCGCGAGAACCAGCGCGGGCCAGAAGCCCGCGCGGGCCGCGATGCTGTAGCCGACATACGCACCGAGCATGTAGAAGCTCGCGTGTGCGAAGTTGAGCACGCCCTGCACGCTGAAGATCAGCGTGAGGCCGGCTGACAGCATGAACAGCAGCAAGCCGTAGCTGAGGCCGTTGAAGGCCTGGAGCGCGAATGCGTGCACCGCGAAGTCAGGCCGCGAGCGGCTCGAGCGCGGCGCGCAGCGCGTCGGGCAGCGGCACCGGGCGGCGCGTGCCGCGATCGACGTACACGTGCACGAAATGCCCCTGTGCGGCGGGCGACGCGTCGCCCTGCGCGAACAGCCCGACCTCGTAGCGCACGCTCGACGTGCCGAGCTTCACGACCCGCAAGCCCGCGTCGACCGACTGCGGAAACACCAGCGGCGCGAAGTAGTTGCACTGCGTCTCGACCACGAGGCCGATCGTCTGCCCGTGCTCGACGTCGAGCACGCCGGCGCGGATCAGGTATTCGTTCACGACCGTGTCGAAGTAGCTGTAGTAGACGACGTTGTTCACGTGCCCGTAGACGTCGTTGTCCATCCAGCGGGTCGTGATCGGCAGGAAGTGGCGATAGGCGTCGCGCGGACGCGGTTGCGGCTTGTCGGACATGGCGATGGCGGTCAGGACGATGAAAGCGCTGAGGACGAAGCGCGGCGGCCGCATGACACGGCGCACCGGCAAGAAGCCGGGCGCCGCGATCGCTCGCGGCACGGCGGCGGCAACCCGACTGGCCGGCCCGTCACTGGCCCGGCCGGTCGACGAATTCGAAATCGAGGCCGCGCGCACGCATCCAGTCGGCGAGCGCGACACCCGTGCCGGCGCGCCACGGGCGCAGCAGCGGCGGATCGACGAGCTTGTATTCGAGCAGTTCCGGCGACAGCGCGACCGTGCCCGACGCGCGCACGTGGTACGCGATGATCAGTTCGTTCTTGCGGATGAATTCGTAGACGCCGACGAGCGACACGTGCTCGGCCTTCAGGGCCGTTTCCTCGAACACCTCGCGCGTGATGCCGTCCTCGGGCGTCTCGCCGTTCTCGAGGAAGCCGGTGATCAGCGCGAACATGCCTTCGGGCCAGGCCGCGTTGCGCGCGAGCAGGATCTTGCCGTCGAGCTCGACGATCGCGGCCACCACCGGCAGCGGGTTGTTCCAGTGCACGTAGCCGCATGCGTCGTCGGGACAGGCCTGGCGGACGCGGCCGCCTTCATGGTCGGGATCGGCGCGCTCGGTGAGCGGGCTCGCGCAGCGCGGGCAGAAGCGGTAGTCGGCGGTGGTCATCGATGGGGATCTGGCGGGCGCGGGAAAGGCCTCATTCTAGCGAGTTTGCCGGCCGCAAGCCGTCGCCCGTGAAAGCGGACGACAGTGGCCGCCCCTCGCGCGACGCGTGCCGAATCCCGACCGTTGCCGCTCCCCCGCGCGCGCGGCACACCACGAAAAAGGGGGCTTCACGGCTCGGCGTGAAGCCCCCTTTGCGCGGCACGACCGCGACCAAGGCCACCGGCGACGGCATACGTGCCGCCATCGCCGGCCGGCCATCCCGTCAGGCACGCATGCCGGGCGGGTGTCGGATCGAAGCCGCAATGGCGCGACGTTCCCGGAAGGCGTGTATCACCACCACGAACACCGCCTCCCGGAATGCGGCGATCAGTTCCGGATGTCGCCGAAATCGAGGCCCGCGACCGGCACCGCCGCCGCGCTTCCGCTCACGCTGCTGCCGCGCACGGAGCCGGTGTTGAGGCCGACCAGCCCGCCGTAGAACTGGTCGTAACCGGCCGTGTACGCAACACGGCTCCTCGAGCTCGAGTTCTCGACCGAACCGAAGTTTCCACCCGCCACGCCACCCAGCCGCGCATTACGCCCGCCGGACACCTTGCCTGACGACGACGACGACGCGATCCTGCCTGCGTTGTTGCCGACGAGACCGCCGACCCAACTGTAATCACCGCCCTTTGCCGAACCCGACGAGTCCGACGCATTGATCGATGCGCCAGCGGAGTTGATGCCGACCAGTCCGCCGACGTTGCCATCGGTTCCGGCAACGACGTCACCCGATGCGCTCGACGACGATACGCTGCCGTCATTGCGTCCGACCAGACCGCCCGCATCGCCGGCTCCGTCGACGGTCACGGCCCCGCTCGCGCTGGCGCTCGCCACCGTGCCGGCGTTCTTGCCGACGAGCCCGCCGGCGCTGCTGTTCGCACCGGCCGATACGTCGCCCGCCGCGGAGGACGCGGTAAGGGTGCCGCCGTTTCCGTTCTCGCCGACCAGACCGCCAGCCTTCGCGTTGTCGCCCACGGTCACGCTGCCCCTCGCGTCGGACGCTTCGATCGATGCGGCGTTGTAGCCGACGAGGCCGCCCGCCGTCGCGTAGCGGCCCGCCTTCACGGTCGCACTCGACGAAGAGGCCTTGATCCGTCCGGCCTTGTCCCCGCCTTCGTTGAAGCCGACGAGACCGCCGACACGCCCGCCGCTGCCCGGCGCGTTGACGCTGCCGCAGCCGACGAGCCCGCGATGATGCCCCGGTTGACCCCGACCAGGCCGCCCGTGTCGCCCGCCGAGCGGCTGCTCACCTGAACGTCGACGCGGCTGTTCGCGATGGTCGCGTCGCCGAGGTCGGGGTACAGGACCGTGCGGTTTTCGCCGACCAGGCCGCCAACCGCCAACGCATTCTTGTCGCCTTCGACCCGGCCCGACACGAACGCGCGATCGATCGAACCGCTCAGATTGCTGCCGACCAGGCCGCCGACATACGTCAGGCCTTCGCCGCTCACGAACACGTCCTTCGCCTTCACGTTCGAGATCTTGCCCGCGTTGGCGCCTGCCAATGCGCCCACGCTGACGGGAGTGCGATTGGGCTGACCAAACGCTTGCGCCCTGACGTTCTCCAGCGTGAGGTTGGAGATCCGGCCAACGTTGCTCGCGAACAGCCCGACGAAGGCTGCGCCGGGATTCACGACCGACAGGTTGCCGATGGTATTGCCCAGGCCGTCGAACACGCCGCCGAATGCGTTGCTGTTGCCGCCGAGGCTGCGGAACTGCGCGCCGTTGCCGTTGATCGCATTGCCCAGCACGTAACGGCCGTTCAGGTTGCCGTCGACGTCGCGCAACCCCGCGAGGTCATGAATCACGCGATACGCTTCCCCGTTTGCCGAGAACGATGCATTGCGCCCCGACAGCGTGACCACCGCACCGTCGTTCGCCAGCGTATGCCCGCTGCCCGAATTCAGCTCGAGGTGCGCGTTTTCGCCCGTCAGCGCCAACGTGTTGCCGATACGGACGCGCTTCGCCGCATTCACCGCCACGCCCGCGTTCGCGCCGCTCGCCGTCAGCGACTGCTTCAGGTCGACGTTGCCCTTTTGCGACGTCAGCGTCAGCGCGTTGTCGCCCGTCCAGGTCACCGCGTCATTCACCGTCAGATCGCCCGACGTATTGGTCAACGCGACGTTCGTCGTGCCCAGGTTGCGCGACAGCGTCTCCCCGTCGATCGCGTTGGCTCCGGAGCCGACCCCTGCGTTGGCCGCCTCGATCGTCCACCGGCCCGTGCGGCCCGACGCCGCGCGCGTATCCACCTGCGCGTCGCGCGCCACCGTCACCCGCTCGCCACGCGTCGTCACCGTGCCGCCTGCCGTCGATGCGTCCTGCGCACTCGCGTCGAGCTTCCCGCCGACATGAACCTGGCCGCCGTCCAGCGTGATCTTCCCGTCGCGGCTGCTCAGGCCCTTCGCCTCGATCGCGCCGCTGTTCTTCACCACCGAACCCAGCAGACCGCCCGCCGCGCGCGCCGTCATCAGCACTTCACCGCCATCCGCCTGCAGCAGCCCGCCGTTGTGCGCCTGCGCGTCCACCGCCCCGCCTTCCACCTGCAGGCTCAGCAGCCCCTGGCCGTCGAAGTTCACGTTGAACGCATTGCCCGCGCCCAGCGCCACGCGCCCCATCTGCGCGCGGATCACACCCGTGTTCGACACCCGCGCGCCCAGAAGCGCCACGCTGCCGCCGTCCGCCGCCGTGATCGTCCCCGCGTTCTGCACCGACTGGCTCGACGTCCCCGCGAACCGGTAGCGCCCCGCCAGGAAATCCGCGTCCGACAGGTTCTGCGTCGACGCCACCAGACCGCCCACGTTCACCTGGGCACCCGCACCGAACATCACCCCGTTCGGGTTCACCAGGAACACCCGGCCGTTCGCGTCGAGCTGACCTAGGATCTGACTGCCGTTCGACCCGAGCACCCGGTTCAGCGCCATCGACTGGCTCCCCGGCTGCTTGAACGACACCCGCTCGCCGCTGCCCACGCTGAAGTCCTGCCAGTTCGTGATCAGCTTGTCCGTGTGCTGGTGGATCGACATCGTTTTGCCGTCCACCGACGTGTCGATGTTCGCCTTTCCCGACTCGATCACGCCGCCCGTCGGCAGCGCGTACGCGCCCGACGCCGCGAGACCCAGCAGCGACACGCCCGCCGCGAGCAGGCGCTTGCCGCCGCTCGACTTGCCACGACGGCGCGCCGTTTCCCCGACCGCGCACCAGCCTCCCTGCGCTTCATTCCATACCAACGAGTAGGCTTTATTCATTTTGGGATCCTCTTCAATTTACTCAAGAAAGACCGTCTTGCCAGACGGACTGCGATCACGCTCGCTCAGAAATACTGAGCGGCCTGAACCCATACGCTCGGCGCGCGGGTCGGCGAGTCGCCGCCCCTGCCGAGCGGCAATGCGGCAGTCAGCGACACCTGCCGGGTCGAGCCGTACCAGCTCGCGCCGAAGCCCACCGACTGCATGTGCTGCGTATTCCGTTCGCGCGTCCATGGATGCCGGTTGAGCTGCACGCCGCCCGCGTCGACGAACGTGCTGACCTGCCATCCGGGCGCGGCGAGATAACGCAGTTCCGCGCTTGCCTGCCAACCCTGATCGCCGCTGCCTTCGCCGAGCGCATACGCGCGCACGCCGTATGGTCCGCCGAGGCTGAATTTCTCCGACGAATCGAGATTGCGCGACGCAAGCTGGCCGCTGACCTGCGCGTACACCTGGAACCGGCTGCCCACGGCCTGAATGCGCTGCAGGTTCAGGTTCAGCTTCGTGAAACTGCCGATCGCGTTCGTCAACTCGTTCGCTCCGAGCGCATCGTTGCTGCGCAAGCGCCCGACGCCGAACATCACCGAGAAGCCGTTGCGACCGCCGCCCAGCCAGCCGTCCTGGCTGTTCCCGCTGAGCGCGACAGTCCACAGGCCGACGTTCTTGTCGTTGCGCAACGAAAAGACGCCGTAGTCGTCATGCAGGTTCTTGTTCTCGTACTGAATCTGGGCCGTAAGGCCCGCGTTGCGTGCGCGCACGATCGGCTGCGCGACGTACACGGTCTGCACGCTCGCGCGCCCGCTCGCGTCGAGATCGGAAAAGCCGCCGGCGAGCCGGTAGCGCAGCGACGAATACCCCACCCCGACCCGCGTCGACGCCGGTCCGACCGGCACCTGATAGGCGGCGCGGTAATAGCGTTGCCGTTCATTGCTGACGAGCCCGCGCAGGCTCAGGCGATCGCCGAGCCGCAGCGGCGCATTGACGTCGACGCTGCCGCCGACGCGGTAACGCCCCGTCGAAGGATCGCCGAAGTTGTCGAATTCGAGCGCCCCGGAAGCAGGCGACGCGCGCCCGGCCTCGACGACGAGATCGGTGGTGCCTGGCGCGTCGCCGGGACGCAACGTGCCGCGCGCGCCGACGCCCGCCAGATCGTCGAGCAGCAGCAGGCTGCGCTCGAGACTGGCGCCACGGACGACGTCGCCCGCGCGCAGTGCCGCGAGCGGCTGGCGCAGCACGGCGTCGAATACGCGGGAATGGTTCTGGATCTCGATGCGGCCGTAGCGGCCTTCGACGACTTCGATGCGCACGACGCCGTCGTCGATCTCCTGCTTCGGCAGATAGGCTCGCGCGAGCACGTAGCCGCGCGCGCGATAGAAGGCGGAGATCCGCTCGGCCGCGCGCTGAAGATCGGCGAAGCCCAGCGCATCGCCGGCCAGATCGGCGACGAGCGCCTGCAGCGTTGCGCTGTCGAATACCGTATTGCCGCCGATCTCGAACCTGCGCACCCAAACACGTGCCCCGGTTTCGGCAGGCGCCTGCGCGGCGCTGCCGGACGGCACGATCTCAAGGTCGGGTGCGGCTTCCGCCGGCAGGTTCGGCCGGGACGTCTCGATGTCGCGCATCGCCGAGCCGGCGTTCGGCGCCTGCGCATACGCGTGGCCGAACAGGCTCGCGGCACCCGCTCCGCACAGCAGCGACAGGCACATCGCACGGCCGACGCCGGCGGTCGCTCGCCGCATGCCGCGAGCGCCGATCACCCCGGCATACTCATCGGCAGCGCGAAGGCCCGCCGCCGGAAAACGGTCGATGTCGTCACGACAACGGACGACGATTCTGATTGGTTCTACCCACATGCGTCACGGCACCCTGAATCGAGTTGCCGGATACTCGCCGGCAATCAAATAATTCGGGGCATGCTACCGATCGATAGTCCGCGTGTATGTAGGGCACGTACGAAATTAGCGCGGCATTTTTCGTTCAATTAGAGACGTGTATCAGCCTTCGCGAGCTGAAACATCGCAATCCTATTCATTTATCCCGTGCGATGCCGGCGTGCGACGGCGATCGTCGCAAAGCCCGCGGCTCCGGCCAGCAGCACCGCGGCCGCGAGCCAGAGCACCGGCGTGAACGACGCGTACCGCGCAACCAGCGGCGCCGCGACGAGCGGCCCCAGGATCTGCCCGACCCCGTACGACGCGGTCGCATAACCCATCAGCCCGGCCGCGCGTTCTCCGTGGAGCCGCCGCGCCTCGCGCATCGCGAACAGCGTGATCGCGGTGAACGGCAGGCCGAGCAGCGCGCTGCCGACCGAGAAGCCGGCCGCGTTCGGCCACACGATCCCCGCCGCGATCCCGAGCGCCTGAGTCGCGCAGCCGGCGGCGAGCAGCAGCCGGTTGTCCCAGTGGCCGGGCAATCGCGAAGCGGCGATCGCGCCGACGATCAGCGCCGCGCCGAACATCGGCCAGAACAGGTCGGGCCACGGCGAGCCGGCCGGCAGCGCGGCGCGCGCGATCACCGGCAGGAACGTCGCGGTGATGATGTAGCCGAAGCCCGGCATCCCGTACAGCACGACGAGCCACGCGGCGTCGACCCGATGGCGCCGCGCGTCGTGCGGTGCCGCGACCGTCGCCGCATGCCGGGCAGGCTCGGCCGTCGGCACGGCTGCCGACACCGGCGCACTGCCGAACGTGCGCCAGATCGCGATCGACAGCACGGCCGACAGCGCCGCGAAACCGAGCCAGCCGGGCGCCGCGCGCTGGCCGGCCAGCGCGCTGCCGATCAGCCCCGTCACCACGATGCCCACGCCGGGCCCCGCGTAGATCACCCCGCTCCACTCGGGCGCGTGCAGTTCGGCCAGCCGCCGCAGCCCCCATTGCGACACGAACACGAACGTCCAGGCGCTGACGACGCCCGCGACGAAGCGCACCACGAGCCACGCCGGCAACAGATGGCCGACGCCCATCGCGGCGGTCAGCAGCACGGTGGCGGCAAGCCCGATGCGCACCATCCGTGCGGGCGCGGCGCGCACCGCCGCGCAGCTGACCGCACCGACGAAATAGCCCGCGTAGTTCGCCGACGCGAGCCAACTGCCGGCCTTCAGACTGATCGAGCCGTCGGCGAGCATCAGCGGCAACAGCGGCGTGAACGCGAAGCGGCCGACGCCGAGCGCGACCGCGAGCCCGATCATGCAGGCGAGCGCGGCCGCGCGGGCGCGGCGGTCGGCGTCGGCATCATGGGGCAGCTGTACGCCGGCGGCGGCGCTCGTGGCATCGGAACGGGACATGGCGGCATGGGCCGCGCGCGAAACGCGCCGGCCGGATCGGAAATCGGAACGTTTCCATCGTAGCTTGACCAAACGTTCTCGAAAAATGAATAATTGAGAATCCATTCATCGCTCGGAGAGAATCATGGATCTGGCGGCGCTGGCGATATTCCGGGCCGTGGTGCGCGAGAACGGCGTGACGCGCGCGGCGGCCAAGCTCAATCGCGTGCAGTCGAACGTCACGACGCGCATCAAGCAGCTCGAGGAGGAACTCGGCGCGGCGCTGTTCGTGCGCGACGGCCGCCGGCTCGTGCTGACGCCGGCCGGGCACACGCTGCTGCCGTATGCGGAGCGCCTGCTCGCGCTCGCCGACGAGGCGCGCGACGCTGTGCGCGAGGACACGCCGCGCGGGCGGCTGCGGCTCGGCACGATGGAGAGCACGGCCGCGAGCCGGCTGCCGACCGTGCTCGCGCGCTATCACCACGCGTGGCCCGACGTGTCGCTCGAACTGGTGACGGGCACGACGGGCTGGCTGATCGAGCGCGTGCGCGACTTCGAGATCGACGCCGCGCTGTTCGCGCGCCCGCCGGCACCCGACACGCTGCCCGACACATTCGAGACCGTGCCGGTCTTCCGCGAGGATCTGGTGCTGCTCACGCCGCGCGGCCACCCGCCGGTGCGCACGCCGCGTGACGTGATCCTGCCGACGCTGATCGCATTCGAGCGCGGTTGCACGTATCGCAAGTACGTCGAACAGTGGTACGCGGCGCACGGCGTCAAGCCGGCGCGCGTGCTCGAACTTGGCTCGTATCACGCGATCGTCGCGTGTGTCGCGGCAGGTGCCGGCGTCGCGGTCGCGCCGCGGTCGGTGCTCGACCTGCAGCCCGAGACCGGCAACATCGCCGCGCACGTGATCCCCGGGCTGGAGGGCATCGACACGCTGCTCGCGTGGCGGCAGGGTTATGCGTCGGCGGCGTTGGCCGCGTTGCGCGATGCGCTCACCGAAGCCGCACGGCAGCCGGATGGCGCGGCGAAGCCGCCGGTGGCCGTGCCGGTCTGACCCGCCGGCCCCCGCTTCCGCCGCGCACAAACAAACGGCCCGACCGGTATCAACCGGTCGGGCCGTTTTTCATGTCGAGCGACGCCGCCTTCAACGAGACGGCATCGCATCGGTCGTGACGATCAGAGCCGCTCTTCGACCCAGCCCTTCACGCCGGCCAGCGCGCCGGGCAGGTTCGCCGGCTCGGTGCCGCCTGCCTGCGCCATGTCCGGGCGGCCGCCGCCCTTGCCGCCGACCTGCTGCGCGACGAAGTTCACGAGCTCGCCGGCCTTGACCTTCTTGCTCGCATCCGGCGTGACGCCGGCGATCAGACTGACCTTGCCGCCTTCGACGGCCGCCAGCACGATCGCCGCGCTCTTCAGCTTGTCCTTCAGCTTGTCGACCGTTTCGCGCAGCGTCTTCGCGTCCGCGCCGTCGAGCGTCGCGGCCAGCACGTACACGCCGCCGATTTCGACGGCCTGCTGCGCAAGCTCGTCGCCCTGGCTCGACGCGAGCTTCGACTTCAGCGCGCCCAGTTCCTTCTCGAGCGACTTCACCTGGTCCTGCACCTGCGCGATACGCTGCGTGAGTTCCGACGGCTGCGCCTTCAGCGCCGCTGCCGCTTCGTTCACACGCGCGTCGAGCTCCTGCACGTAGCGCAGCGCGTTGTCGCCGGTGATCGCCTCGACGCGGCGGATGCCGGCCGCGACACCGCCTTCGACGACGATCTTGAAGAAGCCGATGTCGCCGCTGCGGCTCACGTGCGTGCCGCCGCACAGTTCGCGCGAAAAGCCGAGGTCGAGCACGCGCACTTCATCGCCGTACTTCTCGCCGAACAGCGCCATCGCGCCGCCCTTCACCGCTTCGTCGTACGGCATCACGCGCACGATGCCCGGCGCGTTGGCCAGGATTTCGTTGTTGACGATCTGCTCGACGCGACGGATTTCGTCGTCGGTCATCGGTGC
>Ga0209566_101030_pt1 | contig 11661 bp, 8 predicted proteins | sample Araplavi_mTSA_r2_2_FD_184287 | JGI IMG/M metagenome (GOLD analysis project Ga0209566, IMG submission 184287) | Arabidopsis root microbial communities from North Carolina, USA - plate scrape CL_Cvi_mTSA_r2 (SPAdes) (version 2) | ecosystem: Host-associated > Plants > Roots > Endosphere | place: USA...
ATCTCCCATGAGTGCTTCCCGAAAGGGAGCGACAATCTGTGATGCACCGTGATCGTTGGAGTCAGACTAACGGTTGGGCTCTAAGGCACCATAGCTTATCGACTTTCCTCTCCCAGCCATGGTAGCACTATTGACGGATTCTTCGACCAATTTTCATCATCTGTGGTGCAGCGCTTGCGCTGCATGTGTGGCTAACGGGACACGATAGTACAACCAGAGCAGGGAGCAGGCCACGCGGTGCTGCTCCCTGCTTCATTGAAGCGGTATTGGTTAAAGCAAACATCGAACCAACGGTCATCGGTGAACGATAGCTCAATCCTTACACGCCGGCAGCCGGCCAGAAGATCGGCTGCCGTTTTCTAAATTAACGGACAGGATAATTGAGGGACCTTTCAGGAAAAATATCTTGAAAAGGAGTGAATTTCCAAATGTTTTGGAAGGGACTAATAATGGTTATTTCTTTCATGCCCTCAAAGCTTATTTATTTCTAAGACAAATTTCAACGTATTTTTCATTCGATATCAGATATAATGGGGAATAGTCTCGTTTTGTTCGGGGCTTAACGTTTTTCAACTTGGAGGTTATATATTAATGGAAACAGGTACTGTCAAATGGTTTAATGCAGAAAAAGGGTTTGGGTTTATTCAAAGGGAAAACGGCGACGATGTATTCGTTCATTTTTCTGCTATTCAAGGCGAGGGTTACAAATCTTTGGACGAAGGACAACGTGTTCAATTCGATGTTGTTAAAGGCCAACGGGGACCACAAGCAGAGAATGTTGTAAAACTGTAATACCAACATCTGAGCCTGTTCTTGACTAAATGTCAGGAACAGGCTTTTCACTAGTGAGGAAATATTTTCATATCTTTTTGATTTAGAGAAATTAATTTGAAACGACCAATGGATGACACATGGGTATTGGAAAGAGAGCCGAATCAGCATCACATATTACTGTAAGAAAAAATTATGATGAAGTTTAAAATTCGTGCCTCTCTTTATTGCACAAAAGGTAGACTAAACCTCATAGGTTGCCACACCAAATTATTTAAACCAAATTGAAGATCGTTGGGAGGAATATAAGTGATTCATCAGTTCATACCTCAGCATTACTTTAATACGATCGGTAATCACCCAGCAGTTTTAATGATTCAAGATAGGGATACAGTCATTACGACTACGGTTGATGCCAGAGGCTGGGACAAAAACGGTGACAGTGCAGCAACTCGCGGGAATCCGATGACAGGACCTTTCTATGTAGAAGGAGCAATGCCTGGAGATACGCTAGCAGTTCGATTTGAATCAATAACTCCGAACCGCGATTGGGCTTGGACAACCAATATGCTTGCCCCATCAGTGATAGATCCACATGTTTCCGTTACACTGTCTACATCTGACATTGTACGCTGGACGGTGGATGTAGCGCAGGGTGTCGCTTTTCTTGAGGATCCATCACCTAGTTTGGCCGAATTGAAGCTGCCTTTGCGGCCTTTTCTAGGTTGTTTTGGTGTGGCGCCTACCAATGGTCAATGTATTTCAACTGCAACGAGCGGACAGTATGGCGGTAACATGGACTACAAAGGGCTGGTTGCAGGCACTACAGTCTATTTTCCAGTGTCAGTCAAAGGTGGATTGTTTTATCTGGGGGATGGTCATGCCTTGCAAGGCGATGGAGAAATCATCGGTACAGGTCTCGAAATATCGATGGATGTTCGGTTTACTGTAAGCGTTCAAAAAGGAAAAACAATTAGCTGGCCAAGAGGTGAAACCGATACTCACTGGTTCTGTATCGGCAATGCCCGGCCGCTTGAACAGGCGTTGCAACATGCAACTACCGAGATGTTCCGCCTGCTTCAAGAAGACATCGGGTTATCGTCCGTGGAAGCCAGCTTACTGCTGGGGCAAGCAGTTGAATATGAAATAGCTAATATGTTCAACCCAGCCTACACTGTAGTCTGCAAGATGCCTAAATCATTTTTATCGACTGTTGCGAGAATCGATCAATGAATAATTTGACATGATGATTGAGACGTTGACTGGGACAAGTTCTCCATTTTGCGAAAACCATTGTCGGGTGACAAGAACATTATCTCATTAAGTGCCGCGAAAATCGCGGCTTTTTTGTTTTATGGGATAAAGTTTTTGTCAAAAACAAATGACAAGAACTTTATCTTATTCCTGACGGAAGGCAAAGAGTAGTTTATTCCAACTGATTAAGCTAACTGGCAGATCTCGCTAATGAAAGAGGAGTGGACGGGGGTCTTCCAGAATAATGAAATTATCCATTAAGAAAGTAGGTTAGTTGTGAGAAGTGAACATTTATTAAAGCTCTTGCATGAGAAGGAATTATATACCGACCGTCCATTTGATGGATGTAGCGAAGCAGAAATAAATTTACTTGAGCAAGAAATGGGAATCAGGTTACCTGAGTCTTATCGCCAATACTTACTCGCTGTTGGTCGTTATTCGGGAAGATTGTTCCAAGGTACAGATACAAATTTCTCACAACTGAAGGAACTTCAGGATGAGGCAAAAGAATTATTACGAGAGAACGATAACCCGGTAGTCTTGCCTGATAGCACTTTTGTGTTCTCCATGCATCAGGGTTATGAAATTAGATTTTTTAAATTAAATGAAGGGGATAATCCTCCGATCATGGAATGGTACGAGGGAAGTACGAAGGGGATAATTAAGCTATACGATTCATTTGAAGAGTTTCTTTACGATTCAATTTATCAGCATACAGCCATAAAGTGGTTTGATTAATTTAATTATCAATATAACTCAATGAAGAACTGAAGGTAGCTTGCCTTGATGAGGGAGTTGAACTAAGAAATAAAGGAGGTCGACTTCAATTAGCATTATGAAATCTTAATTGAGCGTTTTAAGAACAAGGATTTTGGCATTGAAGAACTGCAAAGCAGATTAAACACTGCCCCCTCGTTACCCGAGTCAATTATACCGACAAAAGAATCAGAAAGACTGTTCCATGACCTGGATAATGAGTTAGAGCTTATCTTGTACACTTCTTCGGAATCTGATTCATTAAAGAAATCCTATTAAGCTAACTGGACACGCTAGTTGAACCACTAGTTTTAAAACCTTCTATTAGAATCAAACTAGAATAAATTGCTCTAATAGGAGGTTTTATTATGATTTTAAGCGAACTTTGGCATCATTATGAAGCGGACAAGAGAATTCAAGGGTTTAGTCCAAATACGCTGAAAGCTTATACTTTGCAGCTCAAGATGCTAGTTACGAATCTCGGAGATATAGATATTTCAGAGGTTACTCTGAATCTATTGAAGGAATATCTGGCTAAGCAGGCCGATCGATTAAAGCCAAGTAGTCTGGGACACCGTATTCGTTTTATGCGTTCCCTATTTCGTTTTGCATATGAAGAAACCTATATAGCTACCAACCCATCGCTCAAACTACGTGAGCCTAAAATGGATAAGCGAATTCCTAAGTTTTTGATGGAGGAAGATGTCATTCATCTGAAGATCTCATGTCGGTCACTAAGAGAAAGAGCCTTGCTTGAATTTCTCTACAGTATGGGTTGCCGTATTGGAGAGGTCGAGAAGCTAAACATTGAGGATCTGAACTGGGAGAACTGCTCTGCCATTGTAAATGGGAAGGGATCAAAGCAAAGAGAAGTTTATTTCACTACTGAGTGTAAAGTATGGCTGAAGAAGTATTTATCCAATCGTGAGGACTCATGTAAAGCTATATTTGTTACTGATACGAAGCTGGTTAAGCGTATGGCCATTCCAACGCTCAGGTGGGCATTAAAAAGGCTTGCAGATCGCGGAGAAATTGAGGCAAATGTGTATCCCCATCGATTTCGTCATACCTTCGCATGCCAGTTGCTTGATAACGGGGCACCTTTAGATTTTATCCAAGGCATGCTGGGGCATGAAAAAGCCTCTACCACACAAATCTATGCTCAACTCCGCGGGGAGCGCCGGAGAGAGCTTTATCGTCGATTTTTTTAGTATGTGTTAGCTGAGGATTTTCCTTTACGACCACCTCTATTGAACTATTGGGCAGTACATCGCAATTGATGGTAATGAATCGCAAATAGAATGTTTAATCGAGGTAATCCAATTGCCCAATGTTTTCATTTCAAATCAGATTTAAAAAACATTTCGTTTGCTATTGTCGAAGATGATGGCAATTCAAGTTGGCTTTATCTTACGAATCCTAACATAGAGCTCGTTTGACTGAATAAAATTATTAATTGCAAAATTCAGTTATTTTAGACGATCAACCGGTTTATAATATCATTAATATCTTATTGATGTGTCAGACCCCTTGCACGCTCCATGATATTAAGAAACGCTTGCATATCCTCTTTTGCAGTCGTTTCAGGTGTCTTCAAAGATTCAATTTGCTCTTTTAACTTAACTACTTCCTTCTTAAGAAGAGCGTTCTCCTCGATAAGTTTCTGGAATTCACCTAATTGAGATTTTGAAATATTGATAATAGTGGACATCGCTTCATCAAATGAATTGATTGAAGACAAGGTTGAATCCCTCGTTACAGATACATAAACATGCTGTTCAGCCTCTGCAGCTTTTACCTTTTTATTGGATCTGTTTAATTTTACTTCTCTAATTTCTCTTTCGTAGCCTTTACGAACTGTAGAATTCCATCGAAAGCCGCATGCTGCTGCTGTTCTTTTTAATTTCTCTGCTGCTACCTCAAACGCCGCCAATTGTGTGCCTCCGGTTCGAATATGACTTATTACAGTCTGAGCCAATACGAGGTCATCATTCTCCTGCCAGCTATCCTCTCTTGTCTTGTTTGTCATCTAATTCACCAACCTGTTTCAGCTTTTGGAATATATAACGAATTGTTACCTTTATTAATAAACTTATTCAAATTTCTTAATAAAATGATAATTGAATCGGCTTAGAAGGTAGAAGAGTCTTATATTCTCTTTATAGAGGCTGATTTGGCCGATGGACTTCCAGCTGAACTAAGGTCGTCTAGTAAAAAGGATGGGTCCAAGATCTCGCTTGCGGACGCAAGCAGGGCGGAGCAACTCAGTAAAAATGCAGCCGAGCATCGGGCTGCTGATACCTTCGATGATTTTGATGATCTAGATCTTGATTTTGCTGATATCACTGAATCTTTAAGCAAAATTGGCATCGCACCGACAAGGCAGGCAGAGGAGGCTGATGGTGAGGCGCTCAATACTGACCTCACAGGTACAGTCACCATACAAGAATGGGCAAAGGATCCTATTCTCCCCTTGCGCTCGGTGCTGCTGAATAAGCTGTTCTCTCCACCGTGGGCCGAGTATTGGCCAGAGTCGTTCCGCTTCGAGCAATGGTTGTCGGCGTATAGTGGGATACTAGAACTCGGATATCATGAACGGCTCGTGGTCATGTTCAGCGGAAATGATGCAGAAGACGGCACACTATGCCTCTTGACTGAGGAGCATATGGACGCATTTACACGGATGACTAGGGGAAAGGTGCGTATGGGCTTGCCGCTTCCCCTGTTGCTGCTACATCCTCCTCTAAGGCTGTCCGTGTACCGCGAATCGGAGGGACAAAACTCGACATCGGCAGCGGAGACCACCATCGTTCTGATGAAGGGCGGGCTATTCCGCAAACAGCTACAGCGGATAAGATTGCTGAAGCCGAGTGCAGTGTTCATTGATGATGAGAGCGGACAGGAGACCTTGATTTCTTTGATAGAGGCTTATTTGCCAATTGCGGCACCATTGTCTGAATTAAGCCTAGAGCTGCTTTTCCGTAGCATCGATAGCATGTATATGGACTCCAAGAGAAGAGCAGACAATAATTACGGGGAAGTGGCTGCAGGAATGGAGCCCCCGCTGCTGAGCTTATCGCAGGCATGGAGAATTCAGGCCGCCACCTGGCTTCGGAATCCAATCGACGAATTATTTACTCGCGTGATCGAGCACGTATGCAATGATTGGTGGCTCCAGGTCCAGCCGGACCCGGTCCGAACGACAGGAACGATGCTGTATGTAGCTCGAGATTATCAGGAGCGCATTCTTCCACGTCTGACGTCCTACTATACCGATATTATCTGCATGCATCCCGAGTTCGCTTTTTGTCCGGAAGCGGAGTAGCGTAAACTTTTTGAGACGTAGACAATGATCACAACTATGAAACACTTAACTTTGTAGATTTTGAAGATAGTTAAGTCATAAATAAATGTTGTTCGGTTACTGTATTATCAAAATAATTATTACTACAGAATGTTATAAATGTTTTGTTTATATTGCATTTATGGAAAAGTATATTAAACTAAGAATAGATACTTTTTCCATTGAAAATAATGAATAAGGGGTGGCAAATGTATGAGTTTGTTAAGGTTCTTAGGTAGATTGAATTGGCTTCGTAGCTCAACATCATCATTACGCATAAATCTTATAGTAAGTTTTATAGCTATTATTTTCGTATTAAGCAGTGTTAACTTGTTGACTTATTATCACTTGAAATCCTCGATGAACAAGTTGGATTCAATCGTACAATTGTCGTTAACTGCAAATGTTATTACTGACAATGCTGTTAAGGTTCGTGATTCACTTAGGCAGTATATGATTTACCAAAAAGCTGAAGATAAAAAGACTGTGGATGAAGGCTTGGTTTCAATACAGAGTAGTATCGAAAATTTAATCTCTTCAGTAGAAGATGATAAAGGAAAAGAGAAGTTGGAAGCAATAGTAGCGTTATCGAAGAATATTGTTATCAAAGTAACAAGCACTACAAAGCTTGTAGATGAAGGGAAAACGACAGATGCTTCAGCAACAAATGTAGAGACAGTCAAGAATGCTGGTTTTTTAATTTCGGGTGTAAGCGACTTCCTTGCTGTAGAATTAGATTATCAAAAGACAATCAAGGAGAATCTGAATAGACAAGCAGATCATACAAAATACTTAATTTTTTTAACCATTGGTCTTGTGTCGACAATTAGTATATTAGGTGCAGTTTTATTTTCAAATAAAATTGGAAACATTATTGAAATATTAGTCCGACATTCGGAAAACATTGCAAATAGGAATTTAAAACTCGATCATGTCGTCGTTAGATCTAAAGATGAATTAGCTTTATTAGGTAGTTCCTTTAATACAATGACGGATAACCTTAAAGAATTCGTTTTTGAAACGAATAAAAGTAGCAATGAAGTTACTAAAATGGCAGACACCCTAATGCTAAATGTAGATCTTAGTACCAAGGCAGTTGAACAAATATCAACTGTTCTCAACGAAGTTTCAGACGGAGCATCTGAACAGTTAGAAAAATCCCAACATACACGTGAAATTGTTATTAAGTTATACCAAAGTAACAAGGAGTTACTACAGTTTGCTAAGAACGTATTGCAAGTTTCAGAAGAAGCAAGTAATGCTGCAGTGATAGGAAATGAAAAAATAGGCCGCTTAATTAGGCAAATTGAAGTAGTTGAGCAGAAGATTACGGAAACACAAGCAATTTCAGAAAAGCTGCAAGAAAAAACAAGCGAAATTAAATCGATTGTCTTCACCCTTTCAGTAGTGGCGAAGCAAATTAACAATATGGCAGTAAACTCAGGAGTTGAAGCTGCCAGGGCAGGAAAAGAAGGAAGGGGCTTCGCGATAGCTGCTCTTGAAATTAAAAAGTTAGCTGAAAGTTCCTCATTATTTGCCGTTAAAATAACAAACATTTTGCAAGAGATTCAAATTGAATCCGAACATGTAGCACTCAGTATGCGACAAGGAGTAAATGAGATTGTAGAGGGAACTCAAATGGCCGAAGCATCTCGAACTGCCTTTAATGAAATTGTAGTGAAATCATCGGAAGTTGAAAAACAAAACAGAATTGTAACTAGAGGGATAGAAGAAATGATTGAAGAGTTTTATGCGGTTGAAGAAAAGAGTGAGAAAATTTCCACGATTGCAAGTAAATCGTCAGATTCATACAGAGATGTTGCAGCATCAATTGAGCAACAAACAGCAGGATTACAAGAGATAACCGCATCGGCGTATATTCTTGCACAAATGGCAAGTAATTTACAAAAAATAGTGTATCAGTTTAAATTTTAAAATTACCAAAATATTACATGAGTTATGCACACTTCGCGGTAATACCTGGTAATTCTGAGATCTAGACGTAACCCAAGGAAGCATTAAATAATGCGGTGGGCAAAATAATCGAATAAGTTTTGCAAATCTCTTTACTTTTATGTCAAAATCAACATAAATTCTCTCTTGACCTTTGTAAGTCCTCATGCAGGTTTGGCAACGAGTGTGGAAAGGCCGCTGACCATTTCGCCGTGGGTGCAGCCTTCATCACCACTCGTTTTTTCTAATGTTTGGGATTACAAGTAACCAGCAACGGTCACCGTAATTACGGTGACCATTATATTTGTGCGCCCGATTGACGATTAAATTGAGCCTCCCGCGCCAAAATATGGTGTCGTGCAATTCGTTCTGGCGAAACGGGAGCAGCGGTGACAGATAGGGCATGCTGAAGGAATCGAGCATCGCCATATAGATAAAAAGGATGGCGCCAGTCACGATCAAGCCTATGATTTGAAGCGGTAATGGTCTCACTCTTTTGAATTGGCGTATGAACTAAATGCTCGCCATGAATCCGTACAAAGTACTATCTAATCTGACAGATGAATGCCAATCGCTTCATCCATTTTGTAGTACGAAAAAAAACACGTCCAAGAAGGCCTGAGAAAGTCATCTTATGGCTTAATACGCGCGGGAAAACAAAGGTAAAAATAGTTTATATTCACTGGATTATGCTTCAAATTGAATAAAGAGGCACGAGCATACCATTAAATGCCGCTTGCTATGAGTTGTAATCATTCCCTAAAAATAATAAAATCATTCTAAAGAAGTTTATTCGATGAAAAGAGAAAGTTGAATATTTTAATATATTTGACAAAAGGAAGGTAGGATGATCTTGATAAAATGGTAAGAACTGGTGATTTGAAATTAATTCAAGAATTTAATAGATGTATTATTTTAAATATGATTCGCGAATATGGTCCTATTTCACGCATCGAGATTGCCGAGAGAAATGGAATAAGTCCATCTACTGTTGCATCTGCGGTCTCTGACTTGATAAAAGACGGATATGTATTGGAAGATGGTACAGGAAGCTCTACAGGTGGGCGCAGACCTATTATGCTTCGTTTTTCACCCGATAACCACTATATTGTAGGGGTGTCAATAACAAATGCAAACGTAACCATAGCTGAGATGAATTTGGAAGCCAATATTCAAAGGAAAAGTGTGTCCAACATTGAAAATTTGAGTGGTTCAGCTGTAATTCCACACATTTTGGATTCACTCGAAATTTTCTTGAGTAATTGTCCGACAGACAAGGAGTGTAAGGGCATCTCTATAGTTGTGTCAGGGATTATTGATAATACTCAAGGATTTATTCATCTGAATACAAAATTTCATCTTACCAATATACCACTGAAAGAAATCGTCGAAAAAAAGTTTAACATCAAAACTTGGGTAGAGAATGATACAAATGCAACTGTATTAGCAGAAAAAAAATTCGGCAAGAGCAGTATGTACAACAATTTAATTTATTTGAAAATTGGCGACGGTGTTGGTGCTGGTATAATCATGAACGGATCAATTTTCAGTGGGAGTAAAGGAGGAGCTGGGGAATTTGGCCATACGAGTGTTGACCGAAGCGGAATTCGGTGTGAGTGTGGGAATATTGGTTGTCTTGAAAATTATGTGAGTTGGTCGGCAGTTTTTTCAAGAATTGTTTCAGCTATTTCAAAGGGCCGTTCGACAGACATTTCAAAATTAGTCCATAACGATATTACATTAATTACACCTAATGTATTCGCCAGTTCTCTTAAGAATAACGATTCGCTATCAATGGATATTATAGAGGAAATTGTAGGATATATGTCTGCAGGGGTGGTAAATTTAGTGCATTTATTTAATCCCGAAGTGATTATTATTGGTGGAAGTATCGCACATGATAACGAAGTACTTATCCAAAAAATTAACTCATATGTCAAACAGCATGCAATGTCCATTCTAACTGAAAATTTAGTAATACAATCAACTTCACTAGGGGAAGATGCAGAGCTTCTCGGTGCGGCTTCAGTTCTTCTTCAAGATTTATTCCTATTTTCATTATCTACTGATGCCGGGATATACAGATAAAATTATTGGGAGAGGGTAAAAGTAAATGTTTCACGACCTGATTATATTGGAGTAGCAACAATGCGTTAAAATCATATCCAAGCTTTTTCATCTAATAAAGTTGGAGTGGTTGATTCAAAGCATCTAGACTCTAACATAGTGATTTTATTCATATGCCTATCTCGACCATATTGTCAGTAACAAGGTCGGTAATACAATGAGCGCTTTCACTATCTTTGGAGTGAGGCGCTTTTGTTTTTAAGTTGAAAGAGTTCTCGCTTACTAAAGTGAGAAATTAACCGTACAGCATGTTTAGAAAAATGAAACCATCAAATATCTAAATAATATAAATCTCGAAAAGCTTACTTCAAGCAATCGAGAGACATATAAACAACCAATTAATGAATACGAATTAAACATTTATGATAATAAAGGAAATAATATAATACAAATAAAAAACCAAGGTGCATTTCTATATAATGGTGCTAAGTCCTATAGGATAACAAATAAAAATCTAAATCTTGATTATTTAAAAGGGCTAGTTAAATAGGAGAGTTCATTGGGATAATAAAAATATATAAAGAGCGGTTCTTCCTTGAACGGAGAGCAGCTCTTTTGGTTTTTTACGCTAAAGCGATTAAGTAGTTCGATTGGTTTCACCCTTCTATTTGAGCAGTAGAAAAAGAGTGTCGCATTAATATTACCAACGTGAGACTTCTATTGCGATGGCTCTCCCCCCGAGAGGTGGCTCTATTTCATTAACAGCGTGGCTCTTACTCATTAACCTAGCGGCTCTGCCGTACCGAAATACTCAACTTGTTACATTTATTGAAAAAAGAATCATCGGAAAACATCAGAAAATATCAGAAAATATCAGAAAATAGTTATTGAATGTAGATGGGATTTATTGTATTATGATTTCAAGAGAAACTTTATTTTTCCGATGGAATAACTAACTATCGAGCGTGGCTCGATCTGTTGCAGGAACATAAGCTAGCAACAGACAATTTTGTTTTTTTAAAGTCAGGATTCTTAAGAGCTCTAAGAAATCCGACTTTTTAGAATAATAAAATAAAATGGGGAGGTTATATGAATGCGTTATGGTAAGAAATTGTCAGCAGTATTTCCGGTTTTGATGACTGTACTATTAGTAAGCGCTTGTGGAACACAAGGGAGCAATACAGCAGGAACTTCGGGTTCGACAACAAACCCGACTTCTACAGGAGCAACAGCTAAAGCAACTGAGCCAGCTAAGACCGGAAATAAAACTTTGAAGATTGGTTTTGCAGTGAGCACCCAGCAGGAAGAGCGTTGGGTTAAAGAGGCGAAGTATTTTGAAGAAGCAGTAAAGGCACTCGGTGGTACTGCAGTTGTTCAGTTTGCAGACAATGATGAAAACAAACAAAATGATCAAGTTGAGAACATGGTGAGTCAAGGTGTAGATGCATTGGTAATTGCCTCAATCAATGGTGAAACCATTGGGCCAGCAGTAAATGCTGCAAAAAAAGCTGGTATTC
>Ga0209566_101031_pt1 | contig 11659 bp, 10 predicted proteins | sample Araplavi_mTSA_r2_2_FD_184287 | JGI IMG/M metagenome (GOLD analysis project Ga0209566, IMG submission 184287) | Arabidopsis root microbial communities from North Carolina, USA - plate scrape CL_Cvi_mTSA_r2 (SPAdes) (version 2) | ecosystem: Host-associated > Plants > Roots > Endosphere | place...
CTTTGAATATTGAAATACCAAAAGCGGGTCTCACTTCATTAATTGGACCAAATGGTGCTGGAAAGTCTACGACACTTTTGATGATTGGAAGACTTTTGGATTTGGATGAAGGCCAAATTAAGGTAGCAAATATGGATGTTACTGAATCTAAATCAAAAGACTTAGCAAAGATTTTAACGATTTTGCGCCAAGAAAATCATTTTGTAACGAGGCTTACGATTAGACAACTAGTTGGATTTGGACGTTTTCCTTATTCCAAGGGAAGATTAACGAAAGAGGATGAGGCTATTATTTCTAAATATATCGATTTTTTAGGATTGACTGATCTAGAAAATAGATATTTAGATGAGCTTTCTGGTGGTCAAAGGCAGCGGGCATATGTAGCAATGGTTCTGTGCCAAGAGACTGAATATGTACTTTTGGACGAGCCGCTGAACAATCTTGATGTTGCTCGTTCTGTTCAAATGATGGAGCATTTGAGGCATGCTGCTAATGAATTTGGAAGAACAATTCTGACTGTTATGCATGATATTAATTTTGCAGCCAAATATTCTGATCGAATTTGTGCAATGAAGGATGGACAAATTGCCGCTTTTGGAACAGTAGAAGAGGTTATGGATCCAGAGGTTTTGACAGATATTTTTGAAACGAAAATAGAAATTATTGATGGTCCCTATGGGCCAATTGCGGTTTATTAGTTAGACGGATTGTCAAGCAAAGTGCGACAGCTCATTCAAGCTTCGTTAGCAGGTATCCAACCTAGATATTTACAAGGGCGATTGCCGTTCTCATTGAAGCCTTGGATCTGCAAAGTAAACTTTTAGGGATGAACGGTCTCAAGCTTGGCATAACAAGAAACCCTTCCCTATGATCCACAGTAACAGTTTGAAAGGCAGCCTGAGGATATTGACTTGGCTGCCACCATCTAGGCGGTGCGATCGGGTATTTTCAAGGCCATGAAGTGACGAGTCTTGCGCTATATGAAAGCGTCTACACAGGCCTTATTTTTGCCACGGCTGGAGACAACGGTGTCCAACTCCCAGTGACCGAAGGTTTATCGCTTGCAAGCTCAGGAGTATATTTGCTGACGGGAACACAGGATGCCCTGCGGTAACGATAAGCTTGTTGAGCTGACTGTGCTTCGCATCCCTGTTCTAAGCTGCCGCACTCGACTTCTTGTGCAGAGCTTCTAATTTACTACGTTCAATTATGCTAAGATGGGTGTAGCTCATGTTGGTTCTTCTGTATGAATGGGTGTATGATAACTCCCATTTTACACGAAACTGACATGAGCCTTTTTAGTTGTTGCACTCCATAGTACAATCCGTCATCTAAAAAAATGGATCGGAACACAGTGTACTGATTCACACTCTCTAGGTCTATGCTTGAAAAGCTGGGCCGGGTCAAAACGAAATACGACCTGTTGGAGCTGTAACAAAAGTTAAGCCACACTTAAGGGATGATTCCTGTATCGTACAGGGGTCATCCTTTTTAACGCTTTTGGTTCTTGCGCAAGTCGCTAGTCCCTTGATTCCGTCCTTCTGTAGGCTTTCTTCCAACGATCCGCGCACTGATCCACTTGCTTTATGGGTACCAGTTTATATTGATGCAGGTGAGCAGGTATCTCTTTAACGCCGATTGTGGGAATTTGGCAAGATTTTAATTGATGATGATAGGAAGAGCGATTTATAATGATAAATGGGTAAATGTGGGTTTGTGATGAATTGGAGGGGAGATTTACATGCATTTGGAGCAAATTGATATGTTCGATTTAGCTTTTAACAATGCATCGATCGGGATGGCGATCGTCTCGCTGGAAGGACGATTTATGAAAGCAAATCAAGCCTTATGCGATATGATCGGCTATACAGAAAGTGAATTGCTCTCTCTGGACTATCAGCATATTACCCATCCAGACGATCTGGAAGAGAGTATCCTACATATTCAGCAGCTGCTGGACAGACAGATTTCGTCTTTTCATATTGAGAAACGTTACATAGGCAAGTTAGGAGAAGTGATATGGATGCTGCTTACCGTATCGCTTGTCCTGGATAAGAGCGGCAAGCCGCTTTTCTTTTTTTCTCAATTTCAAAATATTACGGTATGCAAACAGACAGAACGAGTGCATCTGCAGACGGAAGCGATCCTGAGGGAGAAGGAGGATTCCTTCCAATCGTTATTGGAAATGCTGCCCCTCGCTGTCATCGTGACGCATAATGGAATTATACATTATATGAACCGTGCCTCGATTAATTTAATTTGTGCGGATGAAGCAGCCGGCATTCTTGGCAAGCCAGTGCTTGATATTGTTGAGCCTACGAATCACAACCTTGTGTATGAGCGAAGACGCAAGTATCGGGAGGGTATTAAGCTCGGGCCAGTAAAATATGATATCCGATGTGCAAACGGAGAGATGAAGCGGGTTGAAGGTTTCTCGCTGCCCACGACATTTCATGGGGAGAAGGCGACTATAGGGGTCTATCAAGATATAACCGATCGGAGCAAGGAAGAGGAGCGAATGCTGCAGTCCGAGAAGTTGTCCATCGTGGGGCAGCTTGCTGCTGGCATTGCGCATGAAATTCGGAATCCACTGACGTCGATTAACGGGTTCCTGAAGCTGATGCGTACGATGAAGACAGATAAGGAGCAGTATTTCGATATCGTGGAATCCGAGCTGAAGAGCATCGAAGTAATTGCCAATGAGCTGCTCATTCTCGCGAAGCCAAATGTGGTGAATAGTCGAAGGACAGATCTGATCCATCTCATGGAACAAATCATCGCCTTTATGAGTGTGCAATCCACTTTGAAGAACAGCAATATTGTAACCGATTTATCGGAAGAGGCGCTTTGGGTTGATTGTGAACCGAATCAGATTAAGCAGGTGTTCATTAATTTGATCAAAAACGCAATCGAAGCGATGTCAGGGGGAGGCAATATTTATGTACGAGCCAAGCTGGAGGGCGACTATGCGGCTATATCCATACAGGATGAAGGCTGTGGGATTCCAGCAGATAAAGTGAGCAGACTGGGTCAGCCTTTCTATACGACGAAGGATACGGGGACAGGGCTAGGACTGATGGTGAGCTACAATATTATTGATAAGCATGGCGGCTCCATTGAGGTGGATAGTGTGATTGGTGTAGGAACCACATTCATCATTCGATTACCGCTTGTCCAAGTCAAGGATGGGGAAGACGCTCTGTAACAGCTTCTCCCCTTGCTGCTATTGTAACCTTATTGCGCATTATCGCTTTGTTGTATTTGCAATCATCGAATCTAAGGACTCCCAGAATGTTGCGATATTTTCCTAACGTAACCTTACCACAAGCAGTTGAGGGTTCCAATCATTTGAAGCAGGTGCATGGAAGCTGGCGATTGAGACGGAGACAAGGATTTTGGATGGATTCTAGCGAATTGGTTATTGAAAATATTGGGATGAGATATATGAGAGGTGAACAGTACAATGGGTCATAAGCAAGCATTGGAACGTTACATCGAAGCGACAAATACGCATCAATTCACAAATGTGCAAGCATGTTTGGATGATGGTGCAGTCTACTGGTTCTCTGATCGTACCTGCTCAACGATGGCTGAGATTAGGGCGTATTTCGAACATGCGTGGGACGTGATTCAGGATGAAGTCTATTGTGCGACAGATGTGGAGTGGATCGCCGTGGACGGACAGACGGCTGTCTGTTTGTACACGTATCAGTGGAGCGGCCTTTATCAAGGAAAGCAGGCAGCAGGGAGCGGAAGAGCGACCAATGTGTTCAAGCAAACCAGTGGCGAATGGAAGCTTGTGCATGAACATTTGAGTGCACTGAAATAAGAATGTCTTTTACGTAGAAAAGGTGTCATCCGCTGATGGTATTCAGCAGGATGACACCTCTGTTATTGTTATGCGTCCAAGTTCGCCAATTCATAAATGGCGCGGGCATAAATCGCAGTTGCTTTCAACAAATCCTCGATCTCGATGTATTCGTCTACGCGGTGAGCCATCTCTTCTCTTCCTGGGAATAAGGCGCCGAATGCGACTCCATATTCCATGAATGCAGCGTATGTACCGCCGCCTGTTGTCAGCAAGGTAGGCTCAAGCTGTGTTTCCTCCGCATAAATCTTCTGCAGCACCTTGATCATTGGATGCTCTGCATCGACATGATGCGGCTCCTTCAAGTCAGGCTCCTCTACGAGGAAGCTGAATGCATCCATCTTCGCTGCCAATGTATCCAGAATCGTCGGTAGATCCTGTGTGACTGGGAAGCGAATGTTCAGATGGAAGAATGGCTGCTTGTCCGCTCCGAATTCGAAAATACCTGCATTGACGGTTAATGGCCCTGTAATGTCATCCTCATACGCAATGCCCAGCTTGCTGCCCAAGTGATCGTCCGTCAAATAAGCATCGACGCAGCGAATGTAGCGGTCAGCATCGGCTTGGAAGGAGTACGAACGCAAAAATCCGAACAGCTTCAGTGCAGCATTGATGCCTTGATGAGGCTCCATGCCATGGGCGGATTTCCCTTTGAGGCTGAGCGTCATTTGATTGCCATTCACTTCGGAAGAGCCTTTCAATTGCTGCTCTGTGTAATAGCTCTCGAACTTGGCCGCCAATTCTGCAAGAGCAGCAGACTCGCCGGAGATCGTTGCTGTTGCAGATTCCGGCACCATGTTCTCAACACCGCCGCCATGGAAGGATACGAGCTCTAGCTGCCCCTCTTGATGCTCGGAAGCAGAATTGCCGTCTGGCTTCAGCAGGAAGCGGGTATTGATTTGACCCTTCTCCGCATGTGTAATGGGGAAGTCGGCATCTGGAGCGAAGCCGTACAGCGGCATTTTCTCACGCTTCGTATAGGTCTTCATGCATTCCATCCCGCTCTCTTCATCTGCACCGAAGATAACGCGCACATTGTGCTTCAATGGCAAGCCGAGTTCTTTCACAATCTTCAAGCCGTAATAAGCTGCAAGTGTAGGCCCTTTATCATCAATGGCGCCACGTGCGAACAGCTTGCCCTCACGGATGTCAGGGGAGAATGGCGGGGTTGTCCAATGTCCGGTTGCAGGGACGACGTCAACATGGCATAGTGCTGCGACATATTCGCCACTCGTCGATTCGCCATATTCGGCGTAGCCTACATATCCGTCCAGGTTCGTCACACGGTATCCGTCGCGACGGGACATGTCCAGCACATAATCAAGCGCGCGAGCTACATTTTGCCCCATAGGCTTGCCAGGTTCGCTCGTGCTGGCATCCTTCACACTTTCGATGCTGAGCAATCCCTTCAGATCCTGCAGCAGATCGTCCTTGCGCTTCAATACTTCTTCCATCCAGTTCATCAAGCCGCACTCCTTTTGTATTGAAAATTGAACATGTGTTAATAGTGGTCGTGTATATGCGACGCTCATCCATGAACATATGATTGCCGCCTTGGCATAATTATAACAGGTGAAGTCCAGTAACAACATACAGGGAGCTGGCGAATCGCAGAGATTGTAGGGTTCAGTATCACCCAGAATATGTTCACGGGTGTTTATATAGGTGCTGAGGGCTCTGTGGTGGATGGGCGAATATCGAAGTCCAGCCATCCTTCCAGACTATCGTTCAGCTCAACCAGTAGCGCTGCTGTTTGAACAGATATCACGCAAAATCCGCTCGATTTATCTCCCACTTCAAGGGGTAGAGGCAGAGGCGGCGAACCGTTATATGAAATGGATCGATCACATGTCGACTATTGTGCGTCAAGTGAAGGAGTGGGATAAGAACAGTGTTCAATCGGTGCGAGGGGTTCTGAACAACTTGATGGAGGAAATAAACCGTGACCGGGACATTGGAGAGGGCGTGAAGTTGAAGTTGTGTTTCGATATAGAGGAAGGAATTGCACTTATAGATGCGTATATGACGCAATAGAGAACCGACAGACAAGACACCGATTAACTTTGAGAAGATGGATTGTACATATGCATGACGATAAGGAAGGGAAGGCTGCTTTGCCCTCGGGTAGGGATAAGGCGGCCTATTTTCGATGCCTACCTATCGTTTGTCCAAACCCTTCTATCTATGGGTGCATTTTATAAGTAGTATAATCTTCATTTTGCACCAGCAACCTATGTCTATAGGAGGGAACGGCGTGTTAGCTAATGCTACGATTCTAGTAACAGGCGGAACCGGTTCATTGGGCTATGCCCTCGTTAAACAATTATTGCTGCATCGTCCTGCTCGCATCATCGTTTATTCGCGCAATGAGACGAGCCAGTTCATTATGAGCCGCAAATTTGAGGATGCAAGACTGGCGTTCTGGATTGGCGATGTGCGCGATCAAGACTCCCTCCATCAGGCATGCCAAGGGGTCGACTATATCTTCCATCTCGCTGCGCTCACACATGTATCCTTTTGTGAGGAGCATCCGCAAGAAGCGTTGAAGACGAATGTGGTTGGTACACAATATGTGATTGAGGCCGCTATTGCGAATCGGGTTAAGGCGGTTATATTTGCATCGACGGATCAAGCCGTGGAGCCTACGAGCTGCTTTGGAATGACGAAAGCGATGGGTGAGAATATAATAATGAACGCCAACATCGTAAGCGAATCCACGAGATTTATCGCTGTTCGCAGCAGTAATGTTCTAGGAACACACGGGAGTGTACCTCATGTACTGCTGGATCAGATCAAGAATAAGAAGCTTGTTAGTATGATGGATCGGGGGAAGACCTGTTTCTTTACGCCGATGAAGCAGGCAGTCGCCTTATTGCTGAAGGCGCTGCAATCAGGAATTGGCGGCGAGCTCTACACGATGAAAATGCCGTCCTGCGCTCTAGTGCATATGGCTGAGGAATTTATAGAAATGTGTGGCGAGAGAGATGTACGGCTTATTTTTACAGGTTCAGCGTCGACTGGCAAAGGGAAGATTCATGATATTCTCATCTCAGAAAGTGAGAGCCGACATACCGTGAAGTCAGATGATTCTTATTTGATCGTTCTTCCTCTATTAGGCATGCCGAGACTGCATGAGCATTATGCGTCGTATCCTTCTATGGCTGTTGGGGAGTACACATCTGCAGAGGGGGCAATGACGAAGGAAGAGATACGTGAATTGCTGTTCGATAGCGGCTTGTTGTATGAGGTGCACGTTTCCAAGCAAGCTCAAGGCTCACGGGACTAATCAAGCGACATGGAAGGTTTCTATGTATAGCATGAGAACGCCCCTGAAGCATGTGGCTTCAAGGGCGTTATAAGTTTCTAGGATTGCAATGGCGGATTTTTATGGCACTTCCGGCATACCGGATAGTACGTATCGTTACCGCCGATTACGATTTGCTCTCCCGTATAGACAGGACGGTTATTTGCGTCAACGCGCAGATTCATCGTTGCTTTGCGTTCACAGAACCAGCATATCGTTTTCATTTCCTCTATTTTATCCGCATACAGCAGCATATAACGGCTGCCCTCAAATAACTCATTTCGGAAGTCATTCTTCAATCCGAAGCCCATAACAGGAATATCGAGCTCATCGACGATGCGGGTAAGCTGCATAATTTGAGCATGATCCAAAAATTGCACTTCATCAATCAGCACGCAGGAAATGGGTCCTTCATGATGCTGTACGATCTCAAATAAATCAGTGTCTTCATGGATCGAAATTGCCTTGCGGCGCAGACCAATGCGAGAAGATATATATCCGCTCTCGTCCCGATCATCTACAGCAGGGGTGAAGATCAATACGGACTTCTCCTGCTCTTCATAATTATGGGCAACCTTCAATATTTCAATGGATTTCCCACTATTCATTGCGCCGTATCGAAAATATAACTGAGCCAACTTCGCCACTCCGTTCCATTCTTTGTTGATGAGATTATAGAATAGCATAGGAAGCGTCTCAGGTACAGGAACAGAGAATGGATATGCTGCTTAGTCCAGGATTACGGATTGTTCGGGATGATTGTACAACTGGAACATTAAGCGCAGCTGCGCTTCCGTATTGCGTTCAGCCGACAATGTCGGCAGCGCATGTTCGGGGAAGAAGCCTACCTCGCTCGTTTCTGTGCCGCTGGCAGCTTCCCCTCCGATAATGTCACACAAGATGAATAATTTATACACATGAAACGGTTCAGGCGGGTGCTGGTGGAACCGCTTATCTAGCACGGCAAGCAGTCGGATGGCTCTTGCTTGGAAGCCGGATTCCTCTTGGATTTCCTTCACAACAACCTCAGATGGAGAGAACCCGATATCCGCCCATCCGCCGGGAAGAGACCATGCTCCATCGGCCTTTTCCTTGACGAGCAGAAGCTCTCCATCACGGAAGATGACACCCCGGACATCTACTTTTGGCGTTGCGTAACCTGTATCGCTTGCGAAGGATAGGCGGATTTGTTCCTTATCTACTTCAGCGCAGTTAGCCATCATATCGACACTAATGTCGCGCAATTCTTCATACCGCTCGCGGTCGTAAGCGTTTTCTGTGTACGTTAAGCCGATCTGTGCGAGAGCTTGTATCCGCTTGGCCCAATGCAGCTGTCTCCAATCGAGAGCTGGGTTTTCTACCAACTGTTCGATCAGTTCGATAAGCTCTGCCGGCTTCGAGTAGATGTCATGTGGAGCTGTCTCGAATGTGGCGGACTGAACAGTATCGAACCATTTAGCTCCTATCGTATGCACGTTAGCGGCAAGGCCGGCTTGAATATCAGCGTTGCTGTCACCGATCCATATCGCTTCGTCGGCGCGAATATGTAATGCGTCCAGCGCAGCGTGAATGCCTTCAGGATCGGGCTTCGGCCGCGTCACTTCATCGCCTGTGATGGCGATATCCACATACTTAGTCAAGGCGAGCGCTTCACTGGAAATCTCATACGCTCGCCGCCCTTTGCCTGTAATAATGCCGATCGATATGCCATGCCCCTTCAAATGCTGCAGCATCTGAATAATTGCTGGTGAAGCATGAACAAGGCTGGGATGCCAATTGCGGTACATTTCAAAATATTCTTCGGTGGCGGAAGGCAATAGACCTCTATACTTCATTTTTGCAGTCAATATGCCCTCTTCCGTCGGGCCGAACATCGCAATAATTTGCTCCTTCGATACCATTCGATTGTCATATCGTTTGAATATGTCTTGGAACACATGAAGTGTCAATGGAAGGGTATCAGCTAGTGTCCCGTCAAAATCAAACAAAACGGCTCGTATCATTGCATTCATCCTCCTTGATGGTTTAAGAGATTATGATCACTTGCACATGATTGGCCTTCATCGCATTGGCTAGCTCAGGCGACAGTGGCTGGTTCGTAATGAGAATATCGATGTCGGACAAGGATAGCCCCCGATAGTAATGGGTGTGTCCAAGCTTCGTATAATCCGCAAGTACGATTGTCTGTCTTGAACGGCTAACAATTTCTCTCTTCATATATATGTCTTCTTCATAATGATAATAAATGCCTGCTTCCGAGATGCCTGCTGCGCCTAAGAACGCCTTATCGAATTGGAAATCACGCAGCTTGTCTAGCGTCGAGTAGCCAGATAAATGTCTTGTCTTCGGCTGCACGATGCCTCCTAATAGATGGGTCTGTACCGCGGCTTGATCAGCCAACATACAAGCATTATCAATCGAATGGGTCACGGCGGTTGCATAAGCAGGCTTTAGATGCGGTATGATGCACTGCACTGTGGTCGATACGTCCAGAAAGATCATGTCGTGATCTTGAACAAGCTTAGCGGCATGGCGTCCGATGCGCATCTTGCCGTCTGGTTCATTATGCAGTCGAGCAGCATAGGCCTCAATCTTCTGTTCCAGCCGGGGGAGCGTAATTCCTCCATGGGTACGTGTTACGGCACCGCTTTCAGTCAGCTTCACGATGTCACGCCTTGCCGTATCTCTGGAAATGTCGAACATCGCGCAGATTTCTCCGACAGTCATCGTGTCTTGCTCTTCTAAATGCGTTAATATGCGCAGAAGGCGCTCTTCTTGGTACATATTCTCCACCTCATACTTCTGATTTTAAGTATATGTAAGCAATATTTCAAGTACATGTAAGTATTTTGTATAAATATAAGCTCTATTTTATGTGAAAAACGTAGAAATGCAACGGGGACACACATCTGAAGACGCGAATGTGAAGGATGGATCAAATTAGGGTTGATTGGATAAAACAGGAGTGGTAGTATATGGTTAAACGATATTTTAAACATTGTTTAAATCATTGTTTAAATCATGTGCGGTAGGGATTAGATGAAGCAACCTGAAAAGTCGCTTGAGACGAAGGAGAAGATCTTGAATGCGACCCTGGATATGATCAAGGAGGAAGGATTTGAGCAGATTACGATTCGCAAAGTAGCGTCTCGCTCCAACACGAACATAGCACTAATCAACTACTACTTCGGATCGAAGGATGCTCTGATCAATGAGGCAATCAAAATATTGTTATCTGGCTTCCGCAGCTCGTTCAACGTTCTTGATGATCGCAGCATAGAGCCTCTGCAACAACTGCGCTTGTTCCTGATTCAATATGTACAGGTCATTCAACAATATCCAGCGATTATCTCACGTACGATAACTGCTGGCTCTGCCATGTTTGCCTCTCAGCAAGAATATGGACAATTTCTGCAAGCTGTCGGCTTTGACAAAGTTCAGCGTACAATTCAAGAGATTACGCGCGAGGACAATCATGAAGGATTAACAATGATGATGATGCAGCTATTCGGTGCCGTGTTTCTCCCTGTTTTAATGAAGCCTCTGCTTGAATCGGGTACGGGAGTGGCAGTTGCGTCTGTCGAAGCACAGATTGACTTGTTGTTTGCACGCTATTTCCATCGAGATTCAAGATTACAATCATGAATTTTTGCATTTGCTTGGATGATGCAATTCCAGAGGTAACTCGTTCTTGAACCTAGCAATCTTGCAATGATGATGAAGTCCATTACACATGCAGAGGCTGTGTCCCTGCGAATAGGAGGCAATCGAGATGGATGTTCTCAGAAAGTATTGGCAGGATCTTGGAATGGTTGTTGCTGTCATGGTGTGTATCTATTTGTTGGTAAGAGGAACTGCGATTCCTGACATCACGGTGATGCTGTGGTTGAGCTTCGTGGCAATTCTGGTTCACCAATTCGAAGAATATCGGTGGCCCGGATACTTCGGGGGCTTGTTCAATGCAGTTCTCTTCAAGAGCAAACATCCTCACAATTATCCGCTGAACCCGCATTCGGCTATGATTATTAACCTGATTATTGCTTATGGGTTTTATTTGCTGCCCGTCTTGTTCCCTGAAGTGATATGGCTTGGTCTCGCTCCCATGTTCATGGGGTTCTTTCAATTAATCTGGCATGGTATTTTCGCAAATAGTAGAGCAGGATCTCTCTACAATCCCGGACTCTTCTCTGTGTTAGTCTTGCACATCCCTGTCGGGTGCTGGTATGTTTTTCATATTACAACGACAGGAATTGTCCATACATCTGATTGGATCATTGGGACGGTTTACTTCCTTGGTGCCGTATACGTCTTGATCGTTAAGGGGAATATGTGGCTCAAGAATCCGAACTCCCCATATCGCTTTACGGCGAATCAATTAGGCCCCTATTCCAAGCAGATGTAAATGAATAAAAGGTGGGAGAGATGAAGATGCCAGGGATTGAACAGAATGACAGAGCTATGAAGCTTGATTTGGAGCGTATCGTATT